>Ga0102595_100240_pt1 | contig 49424 bp, 53 predicted proteins | sample Araplaol_mTSA_r2_2_FD_76864 | JGI IMG/M metagenome (GOLD analysis project Ga0102595, IMG submission 76864) | Arabidopsis root microbial communities from North Carolina, USA - plate scrape MF_Col_mTSA_r2 (SPADES assembly) (version 2) | ecosystem: Host-associated > Plants > Roots > Endosphere... | reverse complement strand
CCTTGATGTCCAGTGCGTCGAGCACCGCGCCCAGGTCATCGGCGTACGTGTCCATGTCGTTGCCCTTCGCAGGCTGGTCCGAGCGGCCATGGCCACGGCGATCATGGGCGATCACGCGGAAGCCCTTCTGCACCAGGAACAGCATCTGCGCATCCCACGCGTCGGCATCCAGCGGCCAGCCGTGCGAGAAGACGACCGGACGGCCCGAGCCCCAGTCCTTGTAGAAGATGCGCGTACCGTCCTTCGTCACGACGTAGCTAGCCTGGCGGGCATGACGGCCGCCAGCGGGCGCGGCTTCGGCCGCGGACGGGGCCAATGCGCCGACGGACACCACCGATGCGGCGGCGGCACCGACCGTGCTGCTGACAAGCAGCTTGCGGCGCGACGCGTCCAATTGTTCAGCGTTTTGTTGGGGGACGATGTTCGACATGAGCCTTTCCTGAAAAATTGATTCAAGTTGTCTGATTACTTTGCTTCGATCTTCTCGATCGCGGCGGCCACGCCTGCGCCGTAGGCCGGATCGGCCTTCGTGCAATGGTCGATGTGGCGCTGCTGGATATATCGCGACACGCCCTTGATGGCACGCGCCGTGTTATCGAACAGCACCTGCTGCTGAGCGGGCGACATCACGCGGAAGAGCGCGCCCGGCTGCGAGAAGTAGTCGTCGTCCACGCGATGGTTCCAGTGGTCGGCGGCGCCTTCCAGCGTCAGCGGCGGCTCGCGGAAGTCGGGCTGCTCGGCCCACTCGCCCTTGGTGTTCGGCTCGTAGGCGATGGTGCTGCCGCCGTTGCTGTCGGTGCGGCCACGGCCGTCGCGGTGGTAGCTGTTGACGTACTTTGCGGCCTTCGGCGCGTTGACCGGAATCAGGTGATGGTTCACCCCCAGGCGGTAGCGCGCGGCGTCACCGTACGAGAACAGGCGGCCCTGCAGCATCTTGTCCGGCGAAAAGCCGACGCCCGGCACGATGGTCGACGGTGCGAACGACGATTGCTCGACCTCGGCGAAATGGTTGTCTGCGTTGCGGTTCAGTTCCAGCATGCCCACTTCGATCAGCGGGTAGTCCTTGTGCGGCCAGACCTTGGTCAGGTCGAACGGGTTGAAGCGATACTTGCCAGCGTCGGACTCCGGCATGATCTGCACGCAGAGCTTCCAGCGCGGGAAATTGCCAGCTTCGATCGAATCGTACAGATCGCGCATGTGGTATTCGCGATCCTGGCCGGTGACTTCGGCAGCTTCGGCGTCGGTCAGGTTCTGGATGCCCTGCTGGGTCACGAAGTGGAACTTGACCCAGTAGCGCTCCATGTCCTTGTTGATGAAGCTGTAGGTGTGGCTGCCAAAGCCGTGCATATGGCGCCAGCTACGCGGAATGCCGCGATCGCTCATGACGATGGTCACCTGATGCAGCGCCTCGGGCAGGCCCGTCCAGAAATCCCAGTTGGTTTCGGCGCTGCGCATGCCGGTGCGCGGGTCGCGCTTCACGGCGTGGTTCAGGTCGGGGAATTTCAGCGGGTCGCGCAGGAAGAAGACCGGCGTGTTGTTGCCCACCAGATCCCAGTTACCTTCCTCGGTATAGAACTTGATGGCGAAGCCGCGAATATCGCGTTCGGCATCGGCGGCACCGCGCTCGCCGGCCACCGACGAGAAACGCATGAACAGTTCGGTTTTCTTGCCGACTTCCGAGAACAGGTTGGCGCGCGTGTACTTCGTGATGTCATGCGTGACGGTGAACGTGCCATAGGCACCGGAACCCTTGGCGTGCATGCGGCGCTCGGGGATGACCTCGCGGTCGAAGTGGGCCAGTTTCTCCAGGAACCAGACATCCTGCAGCAGGGCAGGGCCGCGCGGACCGGCCGTCTGGATGTTGTTGTTGTCGACGACTGGCGCGCCGAAAGATGTCGTGAGCTTTTTCATAAAAATTCCTTGATGCGCGGCCCTGCCTCTTGAGCGTTGCCTATGCATTTTTTCGGTACTACCAACAACCTGCCTTCAAATATCCCTTTCTCACATCGGTCAACCCGGTCGACGAAACAAGCGCCCTTGCAACAGCAGCCCCAGCGTCAACAAGATCAACGAGCCGATTGCCACATTGACAAAGATAAACACCGGCAATGCAATGCTCGCGAACAGGGAATCCGGCGCAATAGTCGCTGCACGCATGCATGACATCCCCAGCGCTGTGATCCCGAAGCTGAACGCCCAGAAACCCGGTGTCGCACCAGATGCCAGGAACCACCGTGAGAGCCGGAGCAGGAACAGCAATTGCAGCATCCCGTAGCCGACCATCGCATAGAAAGGCCAGTCAAGCCTGCCGCCCGTCACCGCAAGATATGCCGTGGCGCCGACCACCGGTGGCGCAAGCTGGATGCCCAGCGTAGGCCGCACTGCGGGCGCCAGTTCGTCGCCCAGGTAGAGGCGATAAGTGATAATCGACTCCAGGGCGAACCATGAGAACAGCCCCGCCCCGAAGAACAGTTTTGCCAGATCCATCCATCCAAGCGAGGTCATGGCCATCGCGGAGACAAAGTTTCCCGCCACCGTCGGCAGATACATGACCGCAGTAGTGTCCTCAAGCTTGCGGCCACCGCGCATCATGCCGCCGCTGCGAAGCGTGGAGAAGGCCAGTTGGGCAATCGCGCCGATGACGATCAGGGTCGCCCCAATCGCCGGCGCGAAGCCGTGCAGCCATACCGCGACCAGCAGCGTCGCCACCGGTATCAGACCGATAAAGCAGCAGGCTACCGGATGCCGGGCTTCGGCGAGGGCCTCATCGCGGTGCGCGAGCCATTTTGCGACGAATGAGAGTACGAGCACAGCCCAGATGAGCGTGGTGACCGCAAACAGCGCATCGGACACCGCTGCCCCGACACCCCACAACGTGTGGGCAACTCGCCAACAGTTCGACAGACCGGCCATGCCGAGCACAATGCCCATTGCGGAAGCCGGAATCGAGAACCCTTTCGTCGTCGGCGAAGTCATGGTGCCTCTTGGCTGACCAATGCGCTGAAGATCGTCCGCAGCCTTTCATCGAGAGACTTGCCAACGGTGCCGACGGCATCACCGAACTGACCAAAGAGCGATGACGGCAGGTCGTACTCGACCTGCGTGAGATGCTCACCATTGCCAAAGACGAGCAAGGTCAGCGGCGCGTACAACGCGGCGCGCATATCATGCCGCGTCATGCGCCACGCCACGAGAGGATTGCCGATGTGATAGCGGACGGAAAAGCGTGGCTCGCCGCCCAGTGCGAACAGGACGCCGTGATCCAGCTTGTCGAACAGCATCAACCCGTGCGGACCTCCCACCTCCGCCATCTGCGCTTCAGCGGCGGCCGGATCTCGATACATCAGATCCAATGCGGCATGATCCAGCTTTCCAAGTTGTTGTTCCAACAGCCGGCAGAATTCATCCGGCGCAATCTCGAAGACCTCGCTGACGTGCGTCACCGAAAGGTTTGTCTGTACTATCGTTGAATTCATCTTGCCAATTCATGGTTCGTAAGCGGCGGGCACTGACGACCTGCGCAAGCCATCCGCAGCCATGCCCCCCCCGCGGAGGGCCGGCCAGTCTGCGAGATTGCCGCCATGGTCCACCAGACGCCTCAACAATCATCGCGCCCAGTTCACCCAGGTCAGCTACGCGCAAGGACGATTTTCCCCACGGTCTTGTTGCTCTCCAGCGCCGCGTGCGCGCGACGCAGGTTGTCGACCGTGATGTCGCCATAGTGCTCGCCGACCGTCGTCTTGAGCACGCCTTCGTCGAGCAATGCGGCCACGCGATCCAACAGCTTGTGTTGCTCGATCATGTCCGCCGCACGGTACATCGACCGCGTGAACATGAACTCCCAATGCAGGGAAATCGACTTGCGCTTCAACGGCATCGCGTCCAGGGTGGCAGGGTCGTCGATCAATGCCAACTGTCCTTCCGGCTTGAGCAGTTCCACAATCTGCGCGTAGTAGCTGTCCGTATGCGTCAGGCTGATGACGTGGTCTACCTGCTGGATGCCCACCGCCGTCAGTTGCGGTTGCAGCGGTTGGCTGTGGTCGATCACGAGGTGCGCACCCAGATCCGTTACCCACTTCTGGGACTCCGGTCGCGAAGCCGTGCCGATCACAGTCAGGCCCGTCAGCTTGCGTGCCAACTGGATCAGGATGGAGCCAACACCGCCACTCGCGCCGATTACGAGCAGGCTTTGTTGCTGGCCGCCACCCTCCGGAATCCGCAGCCGATCGAACAGCAATTCCCACGCGGTAATACTCGTCAGCGGCAGGGCCGCTGCATCGGCGGTCTTCAACGACTTGGGGCGATGACCGGCAATGCGTTCGTCCACGATGCCGTATTCCGCGTAGCTGCCTTGTCGCGTGATGTCGCCGGCGTACCAGACCTTGTCGCCCACCTTGAACAGTTCCACCGCCTCGCCGACCGCTTCCACGGTGCCTACCGCATCCCAGCCCAGCACGCGTGGGCCATTCGGTTGCACGCCGAGACGCAGCTTGCTGTCCACCGGATTCACCGCAATCGCCTCGATCCGAACCAACAGGTCACGCGCTTGCGGTTCCGGTCGCGGGAGTTCCATCTCGTACAGGGCACGCGGATCTTCGATCGGCAGGCCAGCCTTGTCGTAAACAATCGCTTTCATTCTGCTTGACTCCTCGTTATGGAAATACAGCGCGTTCAGGCGCCGTGCAGGAACTCGCGCACGTGTGCGACGTACGTTGACGCATACTGGAACAGCGCGCCGTGACCGGCGTTGGGATAGACGATCAACGTGGCATTCGGCAAACCTTCCGCAAGCACGAAGCTGTTACGCGTGGGGATCATGGTGTCGTTGTCGCCATTGGTGACCAGCACGGGATGCGGGATCGTCGCCAGCTTGCGCGCCACATCGCCCGGCCAGTTCGCCCAGGCAATCATGGCACCGAGCTGTGCCGGCGCGACCTCGGCATTGGCCGGGAGGTCCGCTTCGCCGGTTCGCGATGCCAGGCGATTCACGAAGGCTTCCGCGGCTTGCTTGCCCTCGACCGTCGCCGGGAAGAAGAGCCGCTTGAGCTTCTCCGGCATCGGCATCTCGCCATCCGTATAGATGGCAATCAGTTCCGGGCGATCCATGCCGGCGCCTTTCCCGCCCTCTGGCGCGCTACCGGAAAGCACCATGCGCGCAACCAGATCCGGCTTTGCGATGGCAATCTCCTGCGCCAGGAATCCGCCGAGCGAGTAACCCAGGATGTGGAACTTCGAGAGCGCGATGGCACCGACGAACTGCAGCACATGCTCCGCCATCGCCGTGATCGATGCAGGGACTGCGCCGCCGGAACGACCCACGCCCGCGTTCTCGAACAGGATGATTTCCCGGTCCGTGGACAGCGCATCGACGATGGCCGGGTCCCAGTTGTCGAGGGTACCCGTGAAGTGCTGCAGGCAAAGCAACGGCAGCCCGCCATTGGCGTTGCCAAAGCGGCGATACGCATAGCGCACGCCACCCGCTTCGACATACTGGGTCGGCGCGTTCGAGGAAGTCATGAGTGTCATCGTTGCATCCTTCATGCGGCAGAGGGGCCGTCGTAGGCCGGCATGACCAGCACCGCGCGGAACCTCACATCGGCACGCATCATTCGGTCGTACGCCACCTGGGCCTGTTCCAGCGGGAACGTTTCGATCAACGGGCGAATGTCCTGCAGATTGGCAAAGGCCAATGTCTGCTCGTTGTCGTAGACCGTTCCGGTCAGGGCACCCACCACGGCACGCGCACCGAACACGAGGTCCGTAGCGGTCAACGAGAGCGGATCTCCCGGTACGGCTACGACAATCAACTGGCCACGCGCCGCCAACCCCGGAACGAGTGAGGACATGCCGGTGCCGGTCGGTGCCGTCGCCAATACCACCTTCGCGCCGCCCAGGCTGCGTAGTACTTCTACGGCATCCTCGCTTTCGGAATCGATGTAGCGATGGGCGCCGAGTTGGGCCGCGAGTTCCGCCTTGTCTGCGCCCCGCGCGATCGCCACCGTATGGAAGCCCATCTTGCGCGCGAACTGCACGGCGAGGTGACCCAGGCCGCCAAGGCCATGCACTGCCACCACATCGCCAGCCCGTGCATTCGCATTGCGCAAGGCGTTGAACGTGGTCAGGCCAGCGCACAGCAGCGGCGCCGCTTCAGCGGCATCAAGTTCGTCCGGCACACGCACGAGTCCGCGGGCTTCTGCAAGCATGCTTTCGGCATAGCCGCCGTGGGTCGTCATGCCCGTGATCACAGGACTCTGGCAATTCACCACGTCGCCCTGGCGGCAAGACGGACAAGTCCGGTCTTCGCCGGCCAGGAAGCCCACGCCCACACGCTGGCCCACATGCCAGCCCTCGACGCCGTTGCCAACCGCGTCGATACGGCCCACGACTTCATGACCGGGGGTCAACCCGTGCTCCAGATTGGCCGGCGCCCGCGCAACGGTCGCGCTGTCCGAGTGGCAGACGCCGCAGGCTTCTACGCGAATGCGGACTTGTCCGAAGCCGGGGGCCTCGATCGGTCGATCGATCATTGACAACTTGCCGGGTGCCACCACCACAGCGGCACGGTAGGTTTGAGGTGCAGTCATCGTCGGGGTCTCACTCGAAGCGGAAATCGGACAGGTCCACGCCCACGATCAGCGGCTCCGGCATTGCGAGATTCTCTGGCGTGCGCGGATAGATACGCATGCGTGTCGGCATGCGGATACCTTGCACCTCGACGTAGTCGCTAAGGTAACGGGCGGCGGCATTGCGGCCCTGGATATCCACTTCGTAGTCGTGACGGCGCAGCAGTCCGTCGGCGTCGAAATAGTAGGTCTGCTCTGCGCTATGCGTCGCCACCGAATCCGGGAACGTCACACGCAGACGCCGCCAGGACAGGCCGTCCACCACCCAGGGTTCGATCTCGGTGGCCACCACGCCGGGATGGCGCAGCACGAACGGCGACGTCAGGTACGTCCACATCGTGTAGCCCGCGAAGTACGCCAACTGCGGATTCGACCACGGTGTTTCGAGTTCGAAACCGGCGAACGATGCGCGGGGACGATCGAGCGATTCGACGAGCGTGCCGTCCGCTTGCCGGATCTCGACACGATCCGGCGTGAAGACGGAATGATCGGTAGTCGGTGCGAACGGCTCATGCGAAACCCGTTGCGCATGCAAGTCCACGGTCACGCGCGAATCCGTCAGCACACCTGCACGCTGTTTCAGATCCCACAGGATTCCGGTGTGGTGCAGGCGTGCCGAGACGCGCTTGAAACTCTGGAAGCGTTCGAGGCCACCCGCGGCATCGATGGCGAGATTGATCAGGTCAGACATGGTTTTACCTTTTGCTTTGGTTTGCGTTGGTTTGCTTTTCAGAGGGCGAGACAATCCACTTCGGGGCTGGGCCCGAAGTACCTGGAGCGGCGCGCTTGACACGCCGGATACCAACTGGGTTCAGCTACGCCTGGGTGTCGACAAACGCGGCGATATGCCGCGCGGACGCCTGGGGATACTGGAGTTGGGGACCGTGTCCGGCGCGCGGAAATGTCACCAGATGCAAGGTCGGCAACTGGTTGTTGAGCGCGTACCAGTTTTCCACCGGAAACACGATGTCGTGATCGCCGCCGATATGCAGGACAGGGATGCGTGTGGACTTGAGCGCCTGCAGCACCGCGTCGACCGGAAAGACCGGATTCTTCGGCCCATCGCCAAGCTGCGCTCCGGCCCATTGCCACGGCACTTCAGGGCTGATGTCCAGCTTGCGCGCCGCAAGCCGATTGGCGGACCGTCTTGCCGCTTCCGTGCTCTCGGCCGAAGTCGGCTCGAAGAACAGGCTGACAAAATCGTCGAAGTCATTCTCGCGCTTGGCCAGTGTGTAGAAGAGCGCTTCGCCCGGCTTGACCAGATGACCCGGCGGGGTGGTGCCGATGAGCACCGTGTGGCTGACGAGCTGCGGCGCCATCGTCATCACGAGCTGGGCGGCAATTCCACCAACCGACCATCCTCCGATAATGACGCTGCTCAGGTCCAGGGCGGTGATCAGATCGATTGCATCTCTGGCGAGCGCCGCGGGCTGATAGGTAGGGTCGCCCGTTGACTGTCCCAACCCGCTGTAGTCGAACACCGTCACCTGGAATCCCTGGCTCGCCAGGCTATCCAGGAACAGCGGGTCCCAGGCGTCCATGGTGCCGCGGAACCGGACGCACAGGACAATCGGCTTGCCGCTTCCGATGGTGCGATAGGCAAGACGCCGGCCCGGCACGTCGACAAAACGCGTTCTGGCGGTAAGGCTTGCCGAGATTTCGGCCAATGAAGCATTCATTCTGTCCAACCTTGCATTTACATCGATGCACCAAGCGGCACGCGTGTCAGGCCCTCATGATTCCCGTTTGCCCATCAATCGGAAACGACATTTATCGTGAGGTTTTCGGACATGGACGGCCATGACTCGGCGCCGTGCTCACCCAATCGCAGCGTCTTGCTCGAACGCTGCGTCGATGTGAAAGTTAGCCGCAAACCCAGTCCTGATAAAGCGTGGACGCCTGAACAGTACTTCCGTCCAAGCCGAACAATCGATCACCGTCGCCCTTGCGTGACGCCGTTCGGCACGTGGTTTTCGTGGCGGTTTGCGCCAAACCTCCGCAGGACGGTTGTGCGACAATCGCCGCGACCGTGACGCCTGGAAACACATCTCCACCATCACGACTCGATAGTCTTTCCGAACTCGTGAATAGAAGCATGCCCAGTACTGCCCAAAGACCGGAGGCGACCTCGGTCGTCTACATCATCGACGACGAGGAAGCGACCCGCTCGTCGTTGAAGAACCTCCTGCGTTCCGTCGGATTCACCGTCCGCAGCTTCGAGGGTACAGCGGCATTCAAGGCGTCGGAGAAGACGATCGGACCAAGCTGCCTGCTGCTCGATGTCCGCCTGCGAGGTGAAAGCGGCCTGTTCTTCCAGCAGCAGGAGAAAGCCAGCCAACAGATGCCCATCATTTTCATGACGGGCTTTGCGGACGTGAGCATCTGCATCAAGGCGATGAAGGCAGGAGCCACCGATTTTCTGCTCAAGCCCCTGTCCGAACAGGATGTCATCGATGCGGTCACCGCCGCACTGGCACAGGACAAGAAGCGACTTGAGGCCGACTACCTGCTCAACAACATCACCGAGCTGTATGAGTCTCTGACTTCTCGCGAACGCGAGGTGCTGGCCTACGTGGTTGGCGGTGCATTGAACAAGCAGATTGCGGCAGGCATCGGCATCAGCGAGATTACCGTCAAGGTCCATCGCGGCACCGCCATGAAGAAGATGAAATCGAATTCCGTTGCCGACCTCGTCCGCAAGGCGCAGATGCTTGGCATCGAGCCGATGTCTCGCTAGCACGGGTGCCCCTTTCGTGACAGGGACACTGAATCCTCGCGCGCTGGTGACAGTGGTCCTGGCCAATGCGCTGGAGTTCTTCGAGTACTTCGCCTATGCCACGTTCGCCCGCTTCATCGGCGCGGCATTCTTCCCGCACGGCGATGTGGGTGTGGCGTCATTGGCTGCTTTTGGTACGTTTGCCACGGGGTTTCTCATGCGCCCGATCGGCGCGCTCGTACTGGGCGCCTATGCCGATCGTGTGGGGCGCAAGCCCGCGCTGGTGCTAAATGTCACACTGGTGGCCATTGGCACGCTGGGCATCGCGCTCTTGCCGGGCCATGACGTGCTCGGCATTGCCGCACCGCTTCTGCTGCTGGCCTGCAGGATGATCCAGGGCTTCGCCATCGGTGGCGAAATCGGCGCAGCAGGTGCATACCTGATCGAGCAGTGTGCGCCGGAACGGCGAGGACTCTACTGCGGCTGGTTGCTCGCCGGACAAGGACTCGCGTTGCTGACAATCGGCGCTTGCGGACTCCTGCTGGATAGTCTGCTGACCCCGGTGCAGCTCGCCGCGTGGGGATGGCGAATCCCCTTCCTTCTGGCAGTCACGATGATTCCCGTGCAGATGCTCCTGCGCCGGCGTCTACGGCCTCATGACGTGCCCCGGCACATCCCGGCGGACGCCCACGCCGGGCGCCTGACAGGCTGGAAAGTCCTTGCACTGGGAACGTTTCTGATCGCGGGCGGTACGGTGCCAACCTATGTGGCCACCTTTACCGCCCCATTCGAGATGGCGGGAACCATGCCAACGCTGCAGGAATCGTTTCTCGTGACGATGGCTCTGGGCGCGATCACGTCTGCGGCATCCATCCTGGGCGGACTGCTGGCCGATCGCCACGGGTATGCCGCCGTCGTCATCTGGGCACGGATACTGTCAATTCTGGCCGTGATACCGACGTATCTCGCCGCAGTCCATGGCATGGGCAATGGGGTCTTCGTTGCGGGCATTGTCGTGGTGACTGCGGCGAGTTGCCTGGCGGCCGGCCCGACCGTTGCACTCCTGCTCTCGACGGTACGCAGTACGTCGCGCGCAACCTCGCTTTCCTTCATCTATGCAGTGGGCGTAGCAGTGTTCGGCGGCACGGCGCCGGCGCTGGTTACCGCGTGGAACGCGTGGTCGGGAAGCCGGATGGCCGCAGCGTGGTACATCTCAGTTGCTGCAGTGGGCGCACTCGCGGCGGTCTGGGCGCTACGGCATCATCAAGAGGGGCATCCGCCACTGACTACGCCGCGAAGGCCTTTGCGCCGGGCAGCGTAAAGCAAAACGTCGCGCCTGTTCCCTCGGCGGATTCCGCCCAGATGCGCCCGCCATGCGCCTCGATGATGGACCGGGAGATGGATAGTCCCATGCCCATGCCTTCTGCCTTCGATGTGGCAAATGGCTGGAACAACGTTTCCAGCAACATCGCATCGATGCCATGTCCGGTGTCCACCACCTTGAACAGGAGGCTGGATTCGCCTTCTGGCTCGACCAGCACGCTCAACTTGCGCGCCCGCGCATCCGATGTGGCTTCGATTGCATGAATACCGTTCAGCAGAAGATTGCCCAATACCTGCTGGAGCTGAACGCGATCCACGAACACGCGGAGGCCCGCGTCAACCGACGTTTCCACCTCAATTTCCCTGGCACCCGCTTCCGGCGAGATCAGGTAGATCGCCGATGCCACCACTTCGGCTGCCGACTGCAACCGCGCCTGTACCGGCGTGTGCATCATGAATCCGCGCAGCCTGTGGCAGATGTCGGTGGCATCCCGTGCCCAGCGGCCAGCATCGCGTACCGATGCCATGGCTTCCGCCATCTCCGGTTGCTCGCGATCCAGCCAGCGCGCGGCGGCTTCGATCGATGTCCGGGTTGCGGACAGTGGCTGGCTGATCTCGTGTGTAATGGATGCCGCCAGTTGCCCCACCAGTGCAATACGCCCCGCACGCGCCATGTCGGCACGCATGACCTGCAGGCGGTTGATGTTCTCCTGATACTCGGAGATATCGAACGCATAGAAGTGCAGCCGTGCATAACGCGCGGGGTCCGCTGGTAACGAACAGCGCCAAACGATCGGGATCGTGCGGCCCGTCAGCGACGTCAGGGTGCGCTCGCCCTGGCAAGCCGTTTCGCCATTGAAGATAGCCTTGAGTACCTTCGAATTGCTGGGCCGACTGGCGGGAAGCAACGCCTTTGCCACGACGAAGAACGCTTCACGCGATTCCGCGTCGAACAAGGTCAATGCCGCTTCGTTGGCATCCACGAAGTGGTGATGGCGGTCGCGCAACTGCTGGATCGCCGTGGGATTGTCGTCCAGATAAGCGTCCAGATCCGTTACGCCCTCGGCTTTGCGATCATCGACCCACTGCCGGATGCCGGACCAGTCTTCCACCAGGATGGGAATCGGCGCGAAACGGAAGGTCTCGTCCACAAGCACGCGGCTGGATTCCATGCGTGAGCAGCCATCCTCGTCGGATGTGCAGCGATGCGCGGAAACGTCGGTATCGGGATAGCTCATGGAGAGGATGTTGTGACGGCCGGTCATGCCCTTGCAATGGTAGCAACGCCACACGGCGAATGTGCCGGCGACTATACGAACGTATAGTGTTGCGCTCCGATGGCGCTAACGCTTGGCGGGCGATGTCGCCGGCATCGCCACCCCCTTCGGTGCAAACCCGATGTGCGATGGCGTATGCAGCGCGATACTTCCGTATAAGTGAACCCGCCCCGTGATTGCGCTAATGTCCGACCAAACGCTCCCCCGCGAAGCGCTCCCCTATGTCGTGCCCGTTCTGACGCTGATGCCCGTTCCTGCCAAGATTGTTTGTGTCATCGATGACGAACCATCCGTTCGCAGGTCCACTGGTGCGCTGATTCGTTCATTGGGTTGGGGGGCGGCCTTCTTCTCCTCGGCGGAAGGCTTCATGGCCCATCCGAGCAACAGTGCCTACGACTGCCTGATCTGCGATATTGCTCTGGACGCCATGTCTGGCATCGAACTGCTGCGCCGGCTCCGCGCAGCCGGCCGTCAGACGCCATTCATCTTTGTCACGGCTCATGCCACGCCGTACCATCGTGACCAGGCTGCACAGCATGGCGCCCTCTGCATGCTCGACAAGCCGGTGGACCCCAGCGATCTGGTTGGCTGGCTGTCGCGGGTTCTTGGCGCGGGCTCCTGATACGCACGCTCTCGCGCCAGGCGGGCAACTATACGAACGTGTCGCTCATCATGCGCCAATTGCGACTGTTGCAGCAGCGCTGCCGATCCTACACTCGGACCATCACCAAAGCGCGACACACGAGGGAAGGGCCATGGAACGCATGCTGCAAGCAATGGAAGTATTTGCGCGGATCGTCGAATGCGAGAATTTCACGCGTGCGTCCAGCCTCCTGGGCATTCCCAAAGCGTCTGCGAGTCTGCTGATTCAACAGCTCGAGGTCCACTTGCAGGTGAAACTGCTGCACCGTACGACGCGCCAGGTTCGGCCGACGCCCGCCGGCATGACGTTCTACGAACATTGCCTCAAGATATTGCTCGACATTACCGACCTGAAATCCAAGATCGGATCGGCTGCGGAGCAGGCGAGCGGCAGGTTGCGCGTGGAGTTGCCGGGCGACATTGCGCGCCAGTTGATGCCCTACATGGCCCGATTTCGTCTCCAGTATCCCGACGTCAGCCTGCAAATCTCCACGCCCCGGCATTCCTCGAACCTGATCCGCGACGGCATCGATTGCGCCGTCAGGCTGGGTGACCTCGAGGATTCCATCCATTTCAGCCGTCAGGTCGGGACGTACCAGTTAATCACGGTGGCGAGCCGGCTCTATCTTTCCCGGCACGGATGCCCCGAAACCGTGCAGAACTTGTCAGCGCATCGTACGGCGCACGCCTCGCATCAAAGCGACAGTCGGCCTTGGGAATTCGGATTCGCACTGGACGGCCGGAGCACCCGGCACCGGATGCCCGAATCGATTGCCTTCGATGACATGGACCTGCTGCTTCAATATGGCTTGCAGCATGGCGGTGTCATTCAGGTCTGGGATACCGTGGCAGCGCCGTATCTTGCCAGTGGACGGCTCAAGGAGGTGCTTGCGCATTGCCGCCCACGAGCCCGGCCGATCCATGCCGTCTATGCGTGCAGGACTCGCGAATCGATGGCGCTGCGCGTCTTCGTCGACTGGCTCTCTTCGGCGCTGGAAGACACCATTGCGCCCCGTCCTCCCGCCACGGCGGCGGAAGAACGAATCGATACGGCCGAGCCCGCCTGCGCCCTGCCCTGACCGCACGGACCATTCCGTGCGCGCCGCGCCACGCTCGGCCCATGCGGTTTTCTTCCGCCCGGCATACATTCGTCGCTCCCTCTATAATCCGAGGTTTCAGGCAGCAGCACGGGTGAAGCGGATGCATCGGATCGGCTATTTCTTGACGGACGGGTTTCAAGTCATGGCAATCGGCACGCAATCCGTGTTCGAGTTCGCCAATGTCGTGGCCCGGGAGCGCGTCTACTCAGTGGTCAACTACTCACTGTCAGGTGGAGACGTCCATGCCTCGCTGGGCGTGTCCGTCAAGACCGAGCCCATTCACGACACCACCGACGCCGATACCTGGATGATCAGTGGCATCGTCGACCCGACCCAGCGCTCCAGTACCTCCGCCGAACTGGCTTTCGTCCGTGCGGCGTCGGAACGTTCGCGCCGGACGGCCGGACTGTGCACCGGTGCATTTGTGCTGGCAGACGCCGGCTTGCTCGATGGCAAGCGCGCGACTACCCACTGGGCCTACGCCGATGCACTGCAGGCGCGCTGTCCCAAGGCCCAGATCGAACCCGACCACATCTTCGTCGTGGATGGTGCCATCTGGACCTCCGCAGGCTTGACCGCTGCCATGGACCTTGCCCTGGGCCTCGTCGAGAAGGACCTGGGAAATGAGGTGGCAACGAAGGTCGCACGCGTCATGGTGATGAACCAGCGTCGCGCCGGTGGTCAGTCCCAGCAGTCCGAGATGCTGAAGCTCGCCCCCAAATCGGACCGCATCCAGACTGCCCTCGAGTACGCGCGCCAGAATTTGTCCCGGCCGCTGCGGATCGAGGAACTGGCTCGCGCCGCCCATCTCAGCACCCGGCAATTCCAGCGCATCTTTCAGTCCGAAACAGGGCAATCGCCCGCGAAAGCCGTCGAACAACTCCGGATGGAAGCGGCGCGCACCATGATCGAACGCGGACGTCACCCGCTGGAGGTCATCGCTCGGGAAACCGGCTTCCGTGATCGGAACCACCTGCGCGAAGTGTTCGTGCGCGCGTTTGGCGTCAGCCCTCAGGAGTTGCGCAGGGATGCCCGTACTCCCATCGCAGCCTAGCAACCGAGACACCCTCGCCTTCGTTTCCGCATTCATCGCAACAGCGCTGCGAAAAGGGGAGCGAGGATTGCTGTCAGGACGCCATTCATACCAATAGCCAGACGCGCAGCAGTAGCATGCCGATCAACGGTCCGGGTATGGGAACGTGAGCGATCGTCGCCAGCGCCTCTTCGATGCATTGCAACAGCAAAAGCGTCGAGAGTCCCTGCAGCATCTCTGATTCCCCGTTCGCAACCGCACCATCAGCACCTCTATCGAACTTCCATACAGACGTCCAGACACTTTCCTTGGACGTTGTTTTCGGATTAAGGCCCTATTTGCTTCCGGCATTGAGGACTTATCTTTGTCTCTCCAACACAACAGGAGAGATTCCATGAAAACTAAACTTATCGTTAGCAGCCTGATCCTCGGTATCTCCGTGACTGCCGCCTCGGTCGCCAATGCTCAAAGTCAAAAAGCAACGGACGTGGTCACCCGCGAGCAAGTGAAAAAGGAACTTGTACAAATCGAGGCCGCGGGCTTTGACCCCCATCGCGATAGCAGCACGTATCCCGCAGATCTGCAGGAGGCTGAATCCCGCGCGGCGGCAACGAGCAGGCCAGCATCGGCACCCGCGTCCGGAACCCGCAAGCAGTAACGAATAAGCGCGACGTTTTGCTAGCCACATACCTCATCGCTACATGGATGAATAGTGGTGGTTGCAGTTGCATCGCTTCGAAACGCGTTTCGACCGTCGTTGCCATCGAAATGGTGGGCAATGGCGGTTGCCGTTCGTCACCATTCCTCGCACGTCTTCGCCCTTCATCACGGCCTTGAATTAAAAAGTCTACCAACGAAAAGTTGGTACGCCGTGAGGAATTGTCACGCTTGGCCGAAAGCTATGTTTGCCGAACACGCTTCTGACGCAACCTTGTTGCCGTTATGGTTGTAGCAGTTGCAAATGATCGACGGTGATCCGATCAATCCGACTGGATTCTTCAACAGCAACTTCGACGAATAGTGAAAATCATCTATAAAAGGAATAAAAAATGACTCGCATGTCCACGATCGATGTCGCGACCGCTACTGGCCTGACAGCAGAGCTCTTTACCAGCATCAAGCGCGGCCTTGGGAAGGTGCCCAATGCGTACGCGAGCATCGGATCGCAATCGCCGGTCGCGCTCCAGTCATTGCTGGCTGCCAACGCGGCCCTGAAATCGAGCGGCGCACTGTCGGCAAAGGAACTGGAGGCGATCAACCTGGCCATTAGCGAAAACAGTGGCTGCGACTATTGCCTCGCTGCCCATACGTTGTCGGGCAAGATGGCGGGCTACACGGCAGATCAGATGCGCGAGTTGCGCGCCGGCGGCCTGAGCGCCGATGCAAAGATCGATGCTCTCGTCAAATTCGTGCTGACGCTGGTACGCACATCGGGAACGGTCCCGCAGGCCACCCTGGATAAGGTCCGCCAAGCAGGATATAGCGATACGCAAGTGACGGAAGCCATCTTCGCTGTCACCGCCATCCTGACCACCAACATCTTCAATCGCGTCAACGACACGATTCTGGATTTTCCTTCGGTGACGTGACTCTGCAAATTGCATTGTCTATCTCCACCAAACACTCAGTTCGGATGCAGGCGCTTTAACTTGTGAGCTGACAGATCTAATGTTGTGGCGACACACGGAAGACCTGCATTCGACGCGAAAGCGATACCTCAAATGAAACCCATCGCAATCATCGCCACCATCACCGCCGATCCAGGCGCCGAAGCCGCAGTGCGCGACGCTCTCATGACAGCGGTGCCACTCGTGCGGCAAGAGCCCGGATGCGAGCGTTACGAGCTGCTAGCCGATATCGTCAATGAACGCAGCTACGTCATGGTGGAACGTTGGCACAGTGAGTCTGACCTTGAGGCGCACACGAAGTCGCCAGCGTTTACACAACTGGCAAGTGCTCTTGCCGGTATCGCAAAGCTGAGTATCAGCAGACTCACGCCCATGGCGTGAGCTCGGCGACGAGCATCGTCAACCGAACTGATTCGCACATCTTCAATAAGGACCCCCTGAAATGAAATTCCGCGATTTGCTTGTCGTTGCCAGTCGGCTCGACCACATCGGGATTCCGATGATTCGCATCGGTGTAGCCATCATCTTCCTGTGGATTGGCGCACTGAAGTTCGTGCCGTACGAAGCGGACAGCATTACGCCGTTCGTCGCGAACAGCCCATTCCTGTCCTTCTTCTATGCGCACCCCGAGGCCTACCACGCCCATCTGACGCATGAAGGCCAACTCGATCTTGTGCAGCGGGCATGGCAGGTTGCCAACCACACGTATGCGTTTTCCAATGGGCTTGGTACGGTGGAAATCATCATTGGCCTGCTGGTCCTCTCCTACTTGTTCTCACCCACGATCGGCCTGATTGGATCGATTCTCGCGTTCCTGACACCGATCGTCACACTTTCCTTCCTCATCACAACGCCCGAAGCCTGGGTCGCCAACCTGGGGGATGCGAACTATGGTTTCCCATACCTGTCCGGAGGTGGGCGACTGGTTCTGAAAGATGTGCTGATGCTGGCGGGTGCGGTCGTCATGATTGCGGATTCCGCACGACAAGTATTGCAGCGACATCACCAACAATCGCGATAGCGATTACATCCAAATCCGATCGACACACCTATTTCGTTTCGAGCCAGGCAACATCCATTGCTCAAGGAGTTGGTTTTGAATCCCGGAAGAAGGCAGTTCATGAAGCTGTGTGGTGCGGGGGCGGCAGGGGCAACTGCACTGGCGCTGGGTTTCACTCCTTCCACGGCTTACGCGGTGCAGTCCAGACAATACAAGCTGCTTCGCGCCAGGGAGACTCGCAACAACTGCACCTACTGTTCCGTGGGCTGCGGCCTGTTGATGTATAGCCTCGGCGACGGTGCAAAGAATGCGAAGGCGAGCATCTTTCATATCGAGGGCGATCCCGATCATCCGGTCAGCCGAGGTTCCCTCTGCCCCAAGGGCGCTGGCCTCCTGGACTTCATCCATAGCGATAGCCGGCTGAAGTATCCCGAGTATCGGGCGCCCGGGTCGAACGCGTGGCAACGCATCAGTTGGGACGACGCCTTCGCGCGCATTGCCCGGCTCATGAAGGATGATCGGGACAAGCACTTCGTCGAACGCAACGACGCAGGCGTCCTCGTCAATCGCTGGCTGACCACTGGGATGCTTTGCTCTTCGGCAGCGAGCAACGAGACAGGTGTACTGGATCAGAAGTTTACGCGTGCCCTGGGAATCCTCGGCATGGACAGCCAGGCTCGGGTCTGTCACTCCCCAACCCCGGCGGCGCTCGGACCATCGTTTGGCCGAGGTTCGATGACGAACAACTGGGTGGATATCCGGAACGCCAACGTTGTCATCATCATGGGCGGAAATCCCGCCGAGGCCCATCCAGTTGGTTTCAAATGGGTGATCGAGGCCAAGATCAGGAATGGGGCCAAGGTCATCGTCATCGATCCCCGCTTCAATCGCAGCGCATCTGTCGCCGATTTCTACACCCCGATTCGCGCCGGCTCGGACATCGCGTTCCTGATGGGTGTGGTCAATTACCTGTTGCAGCACGACAAAATCCAGCATGAGTACGTCAAGACGTACACCAATGCCAGCTTGATCGTGCGCGACGACTACGCGTTCGACGATGGCCTGTTCAGCGGATACGATCCCGGCCATCGTACCTACGATCGCTCGAGCTGGAATTATGAACTCGATGCGCAGGGACATGCGCGCAAGGATCCCACGCTGCAGCATCCGCGCTGCGTCATCAACCTGCTACGTCAGCACGTCTCGCGCTACACGCCAGACTTGGTGTCGCGCCTTTGCGGCGTGACGCTGGACGACTTCCGCCACATCTGCGAGGTGTTGGCCGAAACCAGCGCGCGGGACAAGACCGCGACCTTCCTGTATGCGCTGGGCTGGACCCAACACTCATCCGGCTCGCAGATCATCCGTGGTGCGGCAATCATCCAGTTGCTACTCGGCAATATCGGCATGCCGGGCGGCGGCGTCAATGCGCTCCGGGGCCACTCGAATATCCAGGGTTACACGGACCTCGGGCTGCTATCGCTGAGGCTGCCTGGCTACATGGATTTGCCATCCGAAAAGCAAACCACGCTCGACCAGTATCTCGCGCAAAGCACACCGCGCGAGCTGATTCCCGATCAGGTCAATGGGTTTCGAAATACACCGGCGTATTTCGTCAGCCTGATGAAGACTTTTTGGGGAGACAAGGCCACGCGCGCCAATAACTGGGGTTTTGACTGGCTGCCCAAATGGGACAAGAGCTACGACGTGCTCGCGTACACAGACATGATGTACGAAGGGAAGGTCAATGGCTACATCGTCCAGGGATTCAATCCCCTGGCCGCATTGCCAGACAAGAACAAGATCCAGCAGGCACTTTCGCGTCTCAAGTTTCTGGTCGTCATCGACCCGCTTGGCACCGAAACGTCGACCTTCTGGAAGAATCATGGCGAGCAACATGACGTAGATTCATCGCGGATTCAGACCGAGGTTTTCCGTCTCCCGTCATCCTGTTTTGCAGAGGAGAACGGCTCCATCGTCAATTCCGCCCGTTGGCTTCAGTGGCACTGGGCAGGCGCCAATCCACCGCATGAAGCCAAGCAGGACGCCGCGATCATAGGAGGCTTGTTCACGAAGCTGCGCGAACTGTACGAAAAGGAAGGCGGCGCAAATCCCGATCCCGTACTGAACATGTCGTGGAACTACATAGTCCCCGAGGATCCGACGCCAGAAGAGATCGCGCGAGAGACAAATGGTTATGCGCTGGCAGATCTCCACGATGCAAGTGGAAGACGCCTGGCGCGCAAGGGCGAACTGCTATCCGACTACTCTCTTCTGCGCGATGACGGCACAACCGCCAGCCTTAACTGGATCTTCGCGGGGTCCTGGACACAGAGCGGGAATCAAATGGCTCGCCGCGACAACTCCGACCCGTCCGGACTCGGTTGCACACCGGGATGGGCCTGGGCCTGGCCGCAGAATCGGCGCGTGCTGTACAACCGTGCGTCACTGGATCTCGATGGAAAGCCCTGGGATCCCAGGCGCAAGCTGATCGAATAGAATGGTCAGCGCTGGACAGGCTTTGACGAGCCCGATTTCCCGGTGACCGTGCCACCGGGAAGCGCTGCCGGTCCGTTCATCATGCTGGCAGAAGGTGTAGGGCGACTGTTCTCCGGAGGCAGCCTGGTGGAAGGCCCGTTCCCGGAACACTACGAACCCGTCGAGAGCCCGATCGCTGCAAATCCATTGCATCCGACGGTCAAGCAGAATCCGTCCACACGTGTCTTGCCTAACGACTCGGCACGTATGGGCGATCGCCGCCAGTTTCCCTACGTGGCCACTACCTACGGTATCACCGAGCTATTCCGGCACTGGACCAAGCACTCGCGGTTGAACGCGATCCTGCAGCCCGAGCAGTTCGTTGAAGTCGGCGAACAGCTTGCACAGCGCAAGGGCATTGTTGCCGGAGACATGGTCAAGGTGTCCTCCCATCGCGGATACATCAAGGCTCGCGCTGTGGTCACCAAGCGAATCCGCACACTGGAGGTCATGGGCGAACCGCTGGACACCATCGGTGTGCCATGCGTCTGGGGGTTCGAGGGTGCCACGAAAAAGGGATACCTCGCGAATGCCCTGAGCCCCGCTGTTGGCGACGCCAATACACAGACCCCCGAGTACAAGGCATTTCTCGTCAACATCGAGAAGATCTAGGAGCGGCGTTCATGTCGATTCAACCACAAGACATCATCCGTCGTTCTGCGACCCACTCCGCCACGCCTGCACCGCGCGTGCGGGACCACCAACTGGAAGTGGCAAAACTCATTGACGTCTCCATTTGTATCGGCTGCAAGGCATGCCAGGTTGCCTGCTCCGAGTGGAACGATCTGCGTGACGAGGTGGGTACGAATGTCGGCGTCTATGACAATCCCCGCGATCTGTCGCCCAAGACCTGGACGCTCATGCGTTTTGACGAGTATGAGAACGAATCCGGCAAGCTCGAGTGGCTGATCCGCAAGGACGGCTGCATGCATTGCGAGGACCCGGGGTGTCTGAAAGCATGTCCGAGCCCAGGCGCGATCATCCAGTACGCCAACGGCATCGTGGATTTTCAGTCCGAACATTGCATTGGGTGCGGCTACTGCGTGGCCGGTTGCCCTTTCGACGTCCCCCGCATCAGCAAGGAGGACAACCGTGCGTACAAATGCACGCTGTGCTCGGATCGCGTGGCAGTGGGGCAAGAGCCGGCGTGCGTGAAATCCTGCCCCACCGGTGCCATCTCGTTCGGCACCAAGGAAGAAATGACCGAACAGGCCAGCAAGCGCGTGGCGGAGCTCAATACGCGCGGCTATGAACACGCGGGGATCTACGATCCGGCCGGCGTGGGCGGCACCCACGTCATGTACGTCCTGCACCATGCGGACCGACCTCAGCTCTATCGTGGCCTGCCAAAGGATCCCCGCATCAGTGCTGTCGTGCGTGGCTGGAAGGGGCTGATGAAGCCGCTCGCTGCGGCGGCCTTTGTCGCGACACTCGCGGGCTCGTTTCTGCACTACGTAGGTGTAGGACCGAACACCACGACCGAAGGCGACGAAGATTGAACGAGGGGTTCCTTCATGAAAACTGCAAACAAGATTCTTCGCACGGGGTTCATCGAGCGCGCCTGCCATTGGGTACTCGCGTTCTGCTTTTTCGAGGCAGCTTGCTCGGGCCTTTCCTGGTTCTTTCCCAGCCTGTCATGGCTGAGTTCTGTGCTGGGAACACCGCAGCTTGCGCGCGTCTTGCACCCATTCTTTGGCGTCGCAGTATTCCTGTTGCTGGCGTTCATGTTCATCCGCTTTGCGAAGCACAATCTGTTCGTCGCAACAGATCGGATCTGGTTTCACCATGCAGGAGATGTACTCAGAAACCGGCATGACAAGCCGCTGCGAATCGGCAAGTACAACGCGGGTCAGAAGGTGCTGTTCTGGCTGATCATGGCCCTGATCTGCATGCTTCTCCTGACGGGGATCGTGATCTGGCGAGCCTACTTCGCTACGCTCTTCCCCATTCCCGTCGTCCGTCTCGCGTTGCTTGGGCATGCACTGGCAGGTGTTGGACTCATCTTGCTCATCGTGGGACATATTCACCTGGCTATCTGGGTACGCGGCTCCATCGCCTCGATGCTCACCGGTTATGTGAGTCGCGCATGGGCGAGACAACACCATGATCGTTGGTACGAGGAAGTGAGACTAAAGCAGGCCGCGCAGGACTCCCGGAAAAAACATCAATGACCACCATCGATATCGTTCCGGCAGATGAGCGCTCGGCAGCTTTGCTGATCGAGCATGTGATATGGCCCGCCCCCCTGTCTCTCTATGGCAAACGGGCCAAAAGACTGCGTGAACTTGCCGTTGACCATCCCGAGGCGGCCTACCTGGAGTTCGCAGCGAAAGTCTGTACGGCGCAGCAGGAAATTTTCGCGACTTTGCCGCACGCGAACGCGGCGCCAGGCATGACACGCGCCGATGCACTATCGACCTACGAGCTGCTCGCACAACCTTGCTGGCAGGAAGCATTGACGAGGCTGGTGCAGGCGATGCCTGCCGCGGCGCCTGCCGGAATGAACGAGCCAGCGAGGCTGGTGCATCAAGCGCAGTCGTTACTGCAGGGTCGATTCGGAAGCGTGGGGCAGCGTGAGTCTGTCTTCCTTTGGGCTGCGTTATCTCTGCAGTGGTCGCATGTTGCAGCACACATGCCGTCCCGGCACGATCTTCAGGGACCAGTGCAGACGCGTTTCGACTGCCCAACGTGCGGAAGTGCGCCTTCGGCCAGCATCGTCCCTGGTGGCAAGCGCGGCGGCTTGCGCTATCTGCACTGCCCACTCTGTGAGACGCGATGGCATCTGGTACGTGCGGTGTGCAGTTGCTGCGGTGGCGACGATGAAGTGGAGTATTGGTCAGTAGACGAGGCTCGTGCGGTGGTCAAGCTGGAGACCTGCGGGGATTGTCACGGATACCTCAAGGTTTGCTTCGCGGACTTCGATGCGCGCGCTGATCCGGTTGCAGATGACCTGGCGTCGCTCCACCTCGATTACGAGGCGGAAAGAATGGGTTTCCTGCGTACTGGAATCAATCCATTCGCATTCCCAGCCGACTGTCCCTGATCGTTGAAGCCGGTCTACGACGCCGTAACGCTGCGTCGGGGCATGCGCCCGCATGCCATCTATTCATTCCCTGTTGGAGAACAACGTGCCGCACCTCTTCAAGAAACAACCTTTGACCTTGATGGCCATTGCGATACTCAGTGCTATGTCATCCACCGCCAATACAGCGTTCGCCTCTACCGCCGCGTCGGCAGTGCAAGCCGATGAGGTCGTAGCCATGCGGAAGAATACTCAAATGCCCTGGAACGCCGTGGTGGTCGACGCACGCGGCCGGTTCATCGTCAGTTCACCGCTGTGGACCGGAAACACTGGCCCTGCGGTGGCAATCGCGGAGGAGAACGGTTCACTGACACCGTATCCAGACGCAGGATGGAACAGATGGAAGGCCGGCAATGATGCGACACGCGCATTCGTCAGCGTGAACGCCATTCACGCTGACGCGCGCGGCGATTTGTGGATCGTGGATACGGGCTCGCCAGATTTTGGCGGTACACCGGTCGCTGGTGGCCCGAAAATCGTACACATCGATCCCCGCACCGATACTGTGGTACGCGTCTACACCTTTCCCAAGGATGTGATTCGCGCCCACACCTACATCGATGATATTCGCATCAACGGGCGTCACGCGTACATCACCGATGCAGGAGAAGGTGCGGTTCTCGTGCTGAACCTGGACGATGGCAAGGTGCAGCGTCGCTTCGACGGCATGCCCTTCGCTCGCGCCCGTGCACGCGACACCATCGTCGTGAATGGCAAGGTATTGACTGGCACCGATGATCGTCCGCTGAGAGTCAATGCCGACCCGCTCGAAGTTAGCCCGGATGGCCGTACCTTCTACTTCGGCCCACTGTCAGGTCCACTGTCCCAGATAGAAACACGCTACCTGGACGATGAAACGCTCGACGACAATACGCTGGCGAAGCACGTCAGCACATGGTTCGACAACCCGCCGGTAGGTGGCACGGCCATGGGCGCAGATGGAAGCCTGTATTACACCCCCTTGGCCGACAACTCCCTGATGCGGCGCGCACCGGATGGCACCGTATCCATGCTATTGCGTGACCATCGCCTGCGCTGGGTTGATGCCCCGTTTCTCGATGGCAAGGGACACATTTACTTGCCCGTACCACAAATCGATGGCGCAGCGCCCTTTAATCATGGTCAGTCAACGATCCGTTATCCGGTAGAGCTTTTCAAAATCAATCTTCCTTCCGGCCTGAAGTGAAACGGCAGTACCGGAGGAACGCCCCCCTAGAAAACGGGGGGCTTTTTTTAGTTCCCAGCACGCCCGTGGCCCCAATTTCCGCGGGCCACCGCCCACAGAATGAAACTACCGTAGACGAGCATCGCAAGGGCGCCAAAGGCAAAGTACTGTTGCAAGGTTGCACCCAGAGACAATGCAAGGCCGCCGACACCGGCGAACAAACTGAGGCGCAGCGCTCCGGCCACCAACGGCCACTTGAGTCGACCTGCACCTTGAGATGCAAAGTAGAGCGAGAAGCCAAGGGCGAAGAAGCCATAGAACGGACCCACCATATGCAAGTAGGCGACGCCCGCTTCCAGCAAATGCTCGTCTGCTCCAAAAAGTCCCAGCCACGCGGTGGGCCATAGTGCCGCAGCCAAGCCAACCAGTTCGGCCAATGCGAAAGCCATGAATCCACCGCTAAGTGCGATGCGCCGCGCGCGGTCGACCTGACCTGCGCCGATGTTGGCGCCCACGAGCGCGACCATTGGGGCGCCGAAGCCGAACGCGATTGGAATCAGCAGGTACTCGAGCCTGGCTCCCGTTGCGTAGCCTGCCAGCGCCGCGGTGCCGCCATGCCCACCAACTTGAGCGGTGGTCACCGCTATCAGCGCATTGGTAAGTACCGGATTGATACATGCGAGTGCGCCAACGGTCAAAATGCTGCGCATGGGTGCCCAATGCAATGCGCCTGGCGCAAGCCGCGCGGCGGAACGTCCCGACAAACAGAACCAGCCTAGTATCGCAGTGCCTGCTGCGTAATACATCACCAAAGCCCATGCGCCACCGGCAATTCCCAAAGGGGGAATCGGGCCCCAACCAAAAATCAGGCAAGGAGAAAGTGGCACCAGGGCGACGGCACCTCCACAGATCACCATCCCGGGAAATGACATGTTGCCCGTGCCACGAACCACACTGGCCAGTGCGTTCATCGCCCACATCAGCGGAAGGCCCGCGAATAGCACATGACCGTAAATGCAAGCCGCATCCAGTGCCGCACCCTTTGCGCCAAGAAGCGAAAAAAGTGGCCGCTGAAACGTCAGGAGCAACGCGGAGAAAGCAACGCCAATAAGGATGTTGATGGCGAGGGCGTGCCGAGGAATCTGATTTGCCAACGACTGATTTCCGGCTCCAAGTGCGCGGGCTACCGCTGCGGATATCCCGCCACCCATTGCTCCTTGTGACATGTTTCCCATGAGCATGAGTACAGGTATGACAACGGCGACACCGGCCAGTACGTCCGTACCGAGTTTCGCCAGGAACCATGTCTCGATCAACCCCGTCGATGCCTGGGCCAGCATCATGAGCATGTTTGGCACGCTCATGCGAAGAACCGTTGGAACGATGGGCGCCTCCAGCATCAATCGCAGGCGTGGATTGGAGGCGCCCATCGTCGCCGATCCAGAGGTAGTCATCTCGTTTGGCCTTTCGCCATAAGGCGGGTCATCCAGCAACAAATTACGTGCATATGCAAGCAACCAACTTTACTTGCATATGCACGCATTGGTCAAGATGCACTACACTACGATCCGAAACGATCGCTCCCCTGCTTTGATTGAGGAAATTTGAGACTTGGCCGAATCCAGAATGTCCACTTCGATAGCAAAAGACCCATTGATCTGCAATGGATCTGCCTTGCGCAAGGCGACGCGCCGTATCACGCAGCTCTATGACGCCGCCCTGGCACCATGTGGGTTGACCGTCTCACAGCGGTCCATACTGGTTCACATCGCACGAGGACAGATGCCAACAATGACCGAGTTGGCACAGGCCATGGTGCTTGATCGCTCGGCGTTGGCGCGGAATATCCAACCGCTCGAGCGGGATGGCTACCTGGTTCAAGTGCGAGACACTAAGGACGGCAGAAGCAGGAGAGTCGAACTCACTCAAGAGGGAAAGGCTAAGTTAGCCGAGTCGAATCGACTCTGGCGCCAGGCACAGGATCGCTTCGAAGCAGTGTACGGAGCCGAGCGAGCCGCGGCACTACGGCTTGCACTGGCCGAGATCTACTCAGACGAATTTTTCGACGCTTTCACTGCGGCATCAGTATCTAGATGAACGCCTCCGAGGCGCCAGCGGACAAGGCATTTTTCCACCTACTCACTTTGGCGCGACAGGTCGATTCCAGCCGTGCGACGTTGACCCAAGGATGGTCTATCGAATGGCAACCGGATTCACGTTGACCTGCGTGGATCCCACATAGAGTGGCTGCCCCAGGACGAACAGGAATTCCCACGCCTGATCGCGTACCAGGGCCCGGCTGTCGATCAACTCCAGATTGTAGATGCCACGCTTGGCGAGCATGTACTGATTCACCGGGAACTCTTCCTTTCCGTGCGGACTCGGGTAGACCTCCGAAGCCCATGTATCTCCCCCGAAGGCTACGATGCCCTGGTCAGCCAGCCATTTGGCGGCGTCCATGCCAATGCCGGGCTCCACTTCCAGGAACTGGTTGTTGTCCTTGCCGATCAGTTCCAGCCAGCCGGTATTGAAGAGCACCACGTCGCCCTTGCGCAGCGTAATGCCCTGTTTTTTCAGTACGGCCTGTACATCCTTCACCGAGAACTCGGTGCCGCCAGGAACGATGGCTTGGCCAAAGTGCGCGGTCATGTCGAGTACCACACCGCGTGTCACCAGTGGGGGCACTTTCTCCACACCGAGCTTCCTGACACCATTCACGCTGACGAAATCGGCGGCCCGGTTCCCGTTGTAGTACACGTTGTCGATACCGATATGACCGATACCGTTGAGCTGTGTCCCGACGCCGGTCCAGGCATTGACCAGTTCGTCGTTGAACGTGAATTTGTTCGGACCAAGCGACAGGCCAGCCTGCTGTCCAACTTGCACGTTGTAGAGCTGGAAGCTGCGATGCCGGTAGGCCGGGAGCGACTTGTCCACCGGCACGGCCAGCGGATAGGTCTTGCCAGTCTTCACCAGCGTGACCGCCTGCCTGACGACGTCCGGCGTTAGCAGGTTGGCCGCACCAATCTCGTCGCTCGCGCCATAAGGCGATGGATACCAGTCCGCTGCGGACGCGGCATGCATGAATAGCGGCAGCGTCCCGATCAGGAAAGTTTTGGCGAGTGTTTTGTTCACGAAAATCGTCCTCGTTGGAGCGTGGCGCCGTTCCATGCACCAGCTTTCAGGCACGGTCTTGCGCGAATGGGCACCACGCAGGTCAGAGCCCTAAGTCTGACTTCGACCCTCACGACGAAAAAGCCGCCAGGCTGCGAATATGACTTGCATTGCAGTCAACAATGCGGGCGCGCAGCAAGTCACCAGCCTGCCGGCGCCCAGGGCGAGAACGTCAAGATCGGCAAGGTGACGCCCTGCCAGTCACACGCTGCACGGACCACCCTTCCCTTTGACAACTCAAGTGTGCGCGTCCCATGCCGTTAGGGAATGGGGCAATCGACTCCTCCCATACCTTGACGCTCATGAAGATTCAAACTCGCCTTACCCGTATCGCCGCCGCATCGGCGATCCTGCTCGGTCTCGCCATCGCCGGTTGCGGCGGTGGCAACAATGATGGCCAGGCCCCGGCCGCACCCGCCGGTACGGCACCGGTCGTGCCTTCGGTACCGGCGGCCAGCACGTTCACCATCGGCGGCGCCGTGACGGGGCTCGCAACGAGCACAACCGTGGTGCTGCAGAACAATGGCGTGGATGCCGTATCGGTGGCTGCCAGCGGCAGCTTCACGTTTGCCACCGCTGTCAGCGGCGCCTATGACGTGACGGTTTCCACGCAGCCCACGGGGCAGACCTGCACCGTCACGCATGGCACGGGCACGGCAACGGCAAACGTCACCGACGTGGCAGTAGACTGCGTCAACAACCCCGCACCGGAAGCACAGGTGACGGCATTCGCGGGCTCCACCACGGGCGGCTTTACGGACGGCCCGCTCGCAACGGCTACATTCCTCGGACCCAAGGGCATGACCTTCGATGCCAGCGGCAACATGCTCGTGGTCGATTCGCAGAACAGCTCGATCCGCATGATTACGCCCGCAGGCGTGGTCAGTACCGTGGTCGGCACCAACACGGTGGGCGCCGTGGATGGTCCGGCCGCAACCGCGCGCTTCCGCTATCCGAGTACCGTCACGCTCGGCCCAGGTGGCGACATGTACATCGTCGATAGCGGGAACCACTCCATCCGCAAGTTCGACAGCACCACCGTCTCCACGTTGGCGGGCTCCGCGGCAGGAACGCCGGGGTATGCGGACGGCACGGGCACTGCGGCACTGTTCACGAGTCCGACGAGTGCGGTGCTCCATGCCGACGGCAATCTCTATGTCACGGAATTCAACAACCACGTGATCCGCAAGATCACGCTGGCAGGCGTGGTCACGACGCTGGCGGGCAGCAACGTCGCGTTTGGCAACGTCGATGGCACCGGTGCCGCCGCGCGCTTCATCTCCCCGTCCGACATCCAGATGGATGCGTTCGGCAACCTCTTCGTCGTGGACATCTCGACCAACACGATCCGGAAGATCACGACGGCTGGCGTCGTGACGACTTTCGCTGGTTCGGGCGCGGCCGGTGTGGTGGATGGCGTGGGCACGGCCGCGCAGTTCGATGGTCCGAACGGGCTGGTCATCGACCCGGAAGACAACCTCTACGTAGCGGACCGCAACGGCAACACGATCCGCAAGATCACGCCAGCGGGTGTCGTCACGACCATTGCGGGGTCCACGACCTCGGGCTCCGCAAACGGTAGCGGCTCGGTGGCGCGGTTTTCCGCCCCGATCTCGCTCGCCATGGACAGCGCCCGCAACCTGTACGTGACGGAACTGAACCGCAACACGATCCGCAAGATCACGTTGCCCTGACCGTCGCCTGCTCGCCTCCGCCCGGAGGTGAGCAGGCTGGACGCGTCGCCCCAGACAGGTGATGGTAGTAGAGCTTCAAGGCGGCAACCCCTTCGCACGGACTGCTCCATCAGCAGTTGTGGGGGTCGAAAGCGGTCGGCGCAGTGGGCTTCGGGAGCTAGTCAAACTGCCGATGATCCTGACCGTCGGCGGGGACGAATCCCCGGAATGCCACCGCCTTCAGCACGAATATCAAGAACTGCTATCCGATGCCGGTGTTGACGTGGAGATCGTCTTGCAGAACGGTGGTCATCATTTCGACGCCGTCGATCTGATGGGCGAGGCGAACGGTGCTCTGGCCATCGCAGTGCTGCGGATGATTGAACGAGCTTAAAGCTCGGCGGCGGGTGGAGTGACGGGAATCACCTGTGTTTCCTCCCGTCGACCAGTGGCGTCGCGGCGACGGTCGACGACCGAATCCGGCCATTTTCGGTCGTTGCACTTTCATCGATGAACGTCTGCTCGAAGAGCATAAACCGACCTTGACTCAAGCCTTTGGTGACTGGTCCCAACAACTTCGGCGCACTTCCCCAGCCAGGACCTTGCAACTACCAGCCGCTCCCCGGTGCAGCGGCTGGACTCTGCATGCCCCTCCCAGCATCTGTGCTCGGCTAGGGGGCGGCCAGTACCACCGCCCCGTCGTCCTCAGCCTCGCACCAAGCATTCGAACCTTCTCCGAACCGCACGGTCGGGCCAACATCTGAAGATTTCCGGCCTACGATCAACAAAGCCCACAGAAGCGCAGGAGCTTCTCTACATGTCACGGAATCGTATGAGACTGAGCTCTTCGCGTTAATGTCGCGCTTAAATTCACTGTATGAGAGGGACGATTCCAATTTTTTCAGCAAGCATGCGCTCGTACACCCCGAAGTGAAGATCGACTTCAGTCTGGCTAACAACGGTCACCTCTATATTAATCTGCTCCGCTGTTAGCCCAAATATTGTGGCCAGCGCCAGTTCCAGATGCGGGACGACATCCTTATCCTTTGGAAAAGTCGTGCCAATATTGATTGAGTACGAATTCGAGCGATCCGCAACAACTTCTAGCAGGCGGGCGGCGGCGCTCATGTTATGCTCGACGCCAATGCGGGCGAGCTCAGCGATGCTGCGCATTTTTTCAGTCGGGAACCCGCGAACGCACCGAAGCCGGATGCGGTGAGGGCCTAACGTAATCCAGTCAGTATCGAACTCCATAGTTACCTCCTTTCTCGTGTTTTTGGAAGCCAATACTTTGCCGGGAGATTCAGAAGGACCTCCCGGCCTACCCTGGAACCTAAGAGATCTTGATTTCAATGCGTCTGGGTCGCGCCTCGTCACGGCGTGGGATGATGAGTTTAAGGACACCGTCCTGCAACTGGGCTTGAATCTGTGTGGGGTCTAGATCGGCGCTGATGACAAACGACCGCGCAAAATGCGGCTGGCGAATCTCGGCGTGCTGAACCCGCAGATCCGCCGGCATCGGCACGACGGCCTCTGCGTCAATATGCAAAGTCCCGTCGTTGACATTTACCTGAAGCTTTTCACGGCTTACTCCCGGAAGGTCGGCCCACAGCGTCACGCCATTCTTGTCTTCCACGATGTCGACTGCGGGGACCAATGTCATTGTGCTGGTGGCTTGGTCCTCATGGCGTTGGGCCATGGGACCATCATTGCGTTGCGCGACTTGGGTGGTCTCGTTCATGGCAGGCTCCTTCACTTAATTGACCGTAATCGCTCTCGGCTTGGACGCCTCCCGCCTACCTACACTGACCGAGAGGCAACCGTTGGCATATTTGGCCTGAACCTTGTCAGGGTCAGCGCCTTCCGGGAGCTCAATGACTCTTCTGAAAGAGCCGACAAAGCGCTCCTGCGCATAGCGTCGTGCCTCCGGCATGTCTGCTTGCCAAACCGCATGTCGTTCGCCGCTGATGGTCAGCAGCCCACGGTCTATAGAAACTTCGAGATTCTCCTGCTTGATACCCGGTGCAAACGCAACGATCTCGATGGATTCGTCAGTGGCACCAACATTAATTGGAGGGAATGCGCCGAAGCGCCCGGCGCGGATGCTGGAAGGAAACCCTCCGAACAGGCCCGTCATCTGCTGTTGCAGTCGTTCCAGGTCACTGAAGAGGTCGGTCCCGAAGAATGCATCAGCCATAGTCGTATCCTCCTGTAAAGCGCAGTGAGGAGTGAGGGGCATTACGCGCTCCCACTCACCTGCCTCACTGATGGCAAACAAATAGAAACACGCAGCGCGACGTCGCGACTGCCTGAGCGGAGGTAAAAATAGCAACAGAACAGCGCCTTTTCAAGAGGACGATTAAGCACATAAGACCGAATTCGCAGAAGATCACTTGGCGCGCCGAGTATTGGACGCCTTTGCGCATGCACGAAAGCCAAGGGGGGCGAAAGTCGCCCCTTGTCAGGCAATTTCGGGGCAAGTTGGAAGTCTTGGCAAAGTACGTTCGGCCTCGCTACGATAAAACAATCTGAATTGCCTCTGCTTGCCATGCACATAGTTCTGCTGCGCCGCGGTAGCCGCGCCCTGATCCTGCCCGGCGGCAAGGACCTGATCGACTGCCCGCTGCTGGTGCGCCATTGGCTGGGCGCGCCTGACACGCGCTGTGCTACCGAGTTGACCAGGGACACGCCGTTACCTGGGATAGCCCCCCCTGTGGTACTGGCAGAGGTTCTGCAGAAAGGCTTCTGCGCGCTTGATGTGTATGGCGTGGTACACGGCTTCGAATCGCCCTTGCAGGCAGATTTCACCGCCTAGATTGTCCGAGATGCGGACACAAGTGCCACTGATCTGTTAACCGGTGCGGGGGGCTCGACCGAAATCCGCGTGGTTAAACCAGAGTAAGACTCCGCGTTTGCCCTTATGCTCAAGCCGAAAAGACGTCGCTGCAGACCGCTCGCTGCCAATTTGCTCTGATATTGGTCATCCTGTTCTACGCCGCCGCATGGCGACTATGAGTCGCTTAGACGGCCGCTCAAGGCGGGCCCCTGTTGGCAACGGTCAGTTCAACATCTGCTCCGTCACCTGATACAGCGACACGAACAGGTTGGTCTGCAGATCCATACCTCAGCGCATTAATCACCAGGTTGGATAAGAGTTGTTGAACACGACGGTCATCCCAAACGCCCACCAGATTGCCAGTCATTTCCAGCTCAATCCGATGGTCCGGATACGCACCTCGCAGTTGGTCAATGCCGTCGCCGATCACACGGGTCAGGTCAGTGTCTTCCGGTGTGATGTCATCGATACCCAAGCCAAGCTTTGCCCGATTAAAGTCGTTCAAATCATTGATAAGGGCATTCATGCTGGCACTGCTTCGTTCGAGCGGGTCGGCAGCCTCGGATACCTCTGCCCCAGCGTCCAACATTGTGAGGTATGTGGCTGTCATCTGAATGGTATGCAGAGGGCCACGCAGGTCGTGGCCCAACATTCCGAGCAGCAGGTTGCGAGATTCCTCTAACTCGGCCTCGAGGAACTCGACCGATTCTGCCACCGCCTGATCAATCGCTTCGTTGAAGCGCATCAGATCGACCAGGTCCGCCGCGATCAGTTGGAAGTCGTCTATCCAGCGACGCAGCACACTTGCGCGTAGCGCCCGGTATTCCGCCACCATCTGATTGATGTTGGAACCCCGGCGTGCACGCATGAGGGCGTGCGTTTGGGCCGCTGTCTCCCGCGCCTCAGGCGGCGAGGGACCGCGCCCGAGAGACTTTTCACGCTGTTCATGAGACTTTACGTGCACGCGAAGCGCGACTGGGGCAAGGCGTCCGGGCCAAATAGCACTCTTTATCGTCGGAGCGGACCTTTGCCGTCGCCCGGCACTCTGAGGACTCTCGTGCTACTGCCCCGCCCGGCTGACGTCCCCAGACACCCTCCATGATATTTTGCTCGTCCGAACGGCGACAAAGCGCTATCCCTCCCTGCTGCCCTGACCCCTCAGGATTGCCCAGTCGCTGTAACTCGGTGGCTAGGCGCTCCGGTATCCCAAGAACTCACCGAACTGAACACTCATACAGCGATGCCAGGTATTGATCCGCAGGGCGTGCTTGACGAGATTTTGAGAGCCGGTTTCTGCGCAATTGATGCCGCCGGCATACTACGGGCGGCTTTCTGGAAGCGATCAAGCATGGTGAACTTCGGCGCCTGCAAACGAGCTTGGTAAGTTGCAACCCAACGGAGTCGGCTGCTTTGGACTGAAACTCGTGTGAAACTCAGCAGGTCCCGCGAATGGCGCGATAAAAGCGGCGCCAGCTTGCTCCGCAAACGCAGCCCAGCCTGTGCCATCGGGCGAAAAGAGCTTTCGCAGTTGACAATTACCACCCTTTCGGTCTGGGGGCAGAGCGGAGATCGCACGCGGTGCTTAACTTGGAAGATAACGACCCATCTTGGGTCAGACCGGTCCGTCCGCTCCACTGAAACTCGATGTGGCGGCAGAAGGGTCGGGTAGCGCCGACCGGCTCCTTTCCCTCGGCCGTCCGGAATCAGCGCTTTGACGCGTTTCGTCCGGACGGTCATGCGCTCCCGGGCGCGACATAACCGTCGCGACCGGGGCGCCGACGGGTAGGCGCAGAAGCCACGTTCAATATGCCCAATTTGTCGGTACATACCGAAAGGCGTTGCCATCGACCGCAATGCGGCCCAGTGACGGGAACGATAGATGGCTGGCCAGGAATAGCTCGCCGGTTTCTGCCGCTTCTTGCAGCAGGCGGACTCTGACTCGGGTTGCCTCTTCAGGTTCGTGATCGAATGCGTTCTCCCATTCGGGGCTTTCGACTCCCGCGGGAACTACGGCGTCCCCAGCGAACGTCAGCCGCTCACCTCCGGACGCCACGCGGACCACACTGTGGCCAGGCGTGTGGCCGCCCGTGAGTGTGACAACGACCCCCGGTGCAACTTGGTACTCCTTGTCGAACGGGCGCAACTCGCTCTTGTACGCGTCAAGAAAGTTGGTCGCACTTGTCCGGATAATGTCCTGAATCCCGTTAAACGTGTTGTGGGAAAAATCGGGGGACTCAAAGAACTCGACATCGGTGCGCGACACGTGGATCCGCAGGTCGGGACGCATCTGACTCCTCAATCGCTCGTCGAGCAGGCCGCCGATGTGGTCCATGTGAATGTGGGTGGCAATCACGTCGGTGATCGATCCAGGCGCGATACCGGCACACTTCAATCGGAGTGCCAATCGCCCGGTTCGCGTGGATTCCGGCATCTCCGATCCCATCCCGGCGTCGATCAGAATTGTCCTACCGCCACTGCGAACCACGACGACATTCAGCCCCCAATCGATCACGTCTGGCAGAAACCTGCCCCGCAGCGCAGCGTCTCGGATGGCCGGGTCGATGTTGGTACCCAGGACGTTTGCCGGAACGGGTATCGCACCGTCGCTGATTACCATTACCTCGATGTCGCCGATACGCGTCGCGTAGCGCGAAGGAACCACATCGTGCTCTGGGTAGAGTGATCCGTGGCATAGGCACATGTCCAACTCCTCATTCTGAGAAAATTGCATTGCCGGCGCACTTCGCGTAACGCGATACCTTCTCGCCGGGCCAGTCGTTGGTGGCGAGAGTAAGCTTACGCAGACGGGTCATTGCGCGGTAGCCACGCTGAGCAACACACTGTGGTGTGCGCAGGGAAACAGTTCAGGCCGTTGGTCCTGTCGCTAATCGGATACGAGAATTGCAGCGAGGGCCGGTGCTGCCAGCGCTGACCCATCCATTGGCATTAGTGACCCATTCCCTTGAATGACTGACATTCAGGTGGGTGGCGATTAGGTTTATCGCTACACGCGTATTTGAAAGCATCACAACAACGACATGCCTCGGAAAACCAGACTTTCAATGACCGATAAGCGATTGGGCGAGATGCGCTCGCATGCATCATTTACGTTGCTCACATTGTTGCGCTCGATACCCGCGTTGTGTCACACGCAGTGCTTTGGTGACGCCTTGCAGCTTTTTGAGAGATATTCCGAGGCCTCGGCACTGACCGTCTTATACAGTGACGCTCCAGTGGGACTAATTATCCGCAGCTCGATCGTCGACACAGTCTCACTGCCCTGTTACCGCAACTCAATTGCTCAAACGATCGGGCGTGAAAGCTGCCTTTGCTTCGTCTCAATTGCGCCGATCATAATTGCTCACGATTCCTCCAAGCACGAAATCAGGCGGCTATTGTGGTCTCGCGGTACGGACTGCCTTTGCGCACCTCTTGTTGTGACCAAACGAAGCCGATACTTGGGAATGATCGAGCGAAATGCGCTGGATGCAGCCCTCACTGAACTCGAAACCAGTCCACGAATGCGGTGCCTAGCCTCGCACTAGCACTGCTGCGTACCGTTTATGCCAAAGAGATACGCGATGGATGTCCATACCAAAATTCTCGTCAACAAATGCGGAGCGCCCATCCGAGTTCGCGAGCCGCACTTCGAATCGAAGGTAGTCAGGCTCCGGACTGGGCTCGCTGACCGCAGTGCGACCGAAAGCTCTGTTATGACCGTCAATAGAGGTAAGCTAGGTTGGGCCCGAATTCCAGATGGACCGACCTGGCTGGCCGACGAGCCCTGAAGCCGGGTGACAACAGTGCGCAGCGATCGCTGCCGAGCATATGTTCTCTGAACATGCACGATGTCAGAGTCCGCTGACCGTTCCCTGACAAAGATCGGCCACTCACGTTTGAGAGGCCGATGGCGCAGAAGGGTCGATCAGAGACTATTCAGTCTGCCTGCATGGCGCCCGCACAGTTTGCGCCTCACGCGTCGCCACGGCCGTCCGGTGGCTCCACTCATGAATCCTGTTGTTCAAGCGCCCGCCAGTGATTTGACCAGTTCGTCGAACACCAGTCGCACGCGCGGCGCTACAGGGCCACGTTGGGGCCGGTAGACATAGAGGTCCCACGGACTTGGCTCGAGAGGTTGCATCACGCGCACCAGGCGTCCCGCAACGATGTGTTCATCGGCCATGAACCCCGCAATCTGGCCAAATGCCAGGCCGGACAGCACCGCATCCAGTTCCGCTTCTGAATCATTGCTGGCGAACGTTGGCGCTGATGGCGTGTACTTGCGTCCCTGCGAGAACATCCATGGCCACGGGCGGCCTGTCGACAAGTCGTTCATGACCGTCGTTGGCAATGTTTCGAGATCGTGGATGTGCATCGGTGTCCCCCTTCGATCGATCAGGGCGGGCGCGGCAACTACATAAAACCCATGCGTATTGACCTTGCGCGCAACGAACCGGTTGTCTCGCACGGGCCCGAACCGCACGCCAATGTCGATACGTTCGTCCACGACATCAGCGGGCGTGTCGCTCAGACTGAGGTCAATGCGCAGACCGGGATGTGCAATGGCCAAGGTTGAGAGCGGTGGGAGCAATCCGATCCGACCCAGCGCTTTCGGCGCGGTAATGCGAACAATGCCAGCGTAGTTCTCGTCCTTGCTGGCTTCGCTTGGGGAGAACATCGCATCGATCAACGCCAGGCGCTCCCGCGCAGTCTGGGCGAGTGCCTCACCGAACGCCGTGATGCGGATATGGCGCGTATTCCGGTGAAACAGCAGTTCTCCCTGCAATCGTTCGAGCTCCTGGACTGCACGCGTCACGGCCTGAGGCGAAATGCCCAGACGGATGGCGCCATCCTTGAAGCTGCCGGCTTCGGCGGCCGCCACAAATATCCGCAACATCTCCAATCGGTTCAGCATCCCAATGCTTCCTATTTATGGAATTCTGAAAGCATATCATTTCCATTTTCTGAAATCGTTGGGTCGCCGATACTGCCCTCATCGCTTCAGTTCTTACGCAAAGGAGATGACATGAGCGCGAACATCGAAGGTAAGGTCGTTGTAATCACCGGCGCAAGCAGTGGTCTGGGGGAAGCCACCGCCCGGCACCTGGCAGCGCGGGGTGCGGCAGTCGTCCTGGCTGCGCGCCGGGTGGATCGCCTGAATGCCATTGCAGCGGAATTGCGTGCGGCCGGCGGGAGGGCCGAGGTTGTGGAGACCGACGTGACCAGGCAGGACGATATGCGCAAGCTGATCGACAGCGCCGTAAGCGCCTTCGGGAAAGTCGACGTGCTCGTCAACAACGCCGGCCTGATGTCGATCGCCCCGCTCAGCGAGACCAAGGTTGATGAGTGGGATCGAATGATCGACATCAACATCAAGGGCGTTCTCTACGGCATCGCCGCCGCACTTCCCGTCTTCCAGAAACAAGGCAGCGGCCACTTCATCAACATTGCATCGGTGGCCGGCATCAAGGTGTTCAGCCCTGGCGGAACGGTCTACAGCGGCACCAAGTTTGCGGTGCGAGCCATCTCCGAAGGCTTGCGCCACGAAGTGGGCGGTGCGATCCGCACCACAACGATCGCACCCGGTGCGGTGGACTCGGAACTGAAGCAAGGCAGCAGCCACGAGGAAAGCGCCGCGTTTGTGAAGGACTTCTACAAGATGGCCATTCCTGCCGACGCCGTCGCTCGCGCGATCACTTACGCCATCGAGCAACCGGCAGACGTGGATATCAACGAGATTGTCCTGCGGCCGACCCAGCAGGAGTTCTAAGCAAACGTGGCTGGCGGGTGGCCTGCGGCGACGCGCAGCCGCCGCCAGCCACACGATGGTTCAGAGACTTCGCCGGCTGTTCTCCACGGGGATCGTGAAACAGAAAGTCGTACCACTGGGATTGCTGTCTGTAACCCAGATGCGCCCTCCATGCGCCTCGACGATTGCTTTCGAGATGGTTAGTCCTAAGCCCATTCCTTCTGACTTGGAAGAGCAAAATGCATCGAAGAGTGATGTTGAAATGCTGCTGCTGATTCCAGCTCCCGTATCCCCTACTTCGAACTGAACAAAATCTGGATCAGTCGCATGGACGGCGACGGACAGCTCGCGCCTCATATCAGATGGCGAGCCTTCTATGGCATGAAGGCCATTTGCCAAAAGATTCCCAAGAACTTGTTGAATCTGAATTCTGTCTGCGAAAACCTCGAGATGCGGATCGATTGTCTTCATGATCCGTATGCCTTTGGCGGCCAATTCAGGGCCAAGGAAAAATAGTACCGCCTCAACGATCTCGTTCGCACTATTCATTGCAGGACGCACTGGCGCTCTCATGATGAACGTCCGAAGCTTCTGTGACACCTCGCTGGTCTTGGTCGCCCATCGCGCTGCGGCTTGAAGCGCCGACGAAGCTTCCGCAATATTCGGCTCGGATCGGTCGATCCAGCTGATTGCGGCATCGATGGAGAGCAGGGTCGACGACAGCGGCTGGCTTACCTCATGCAGTACGGACGCCGCTAGCTGACCTACAAGCGAGATCCGCGCGGTATGAGCCATTTCAGCTCGTAGCGCCTGAAGCCGATCGGAGTTCTGCTTGTACTCGGTGACATCAAAAGCGTAAAAATGTAGCCGTCGGTACTTGTCGTCTTCCTCCGGCAACGAGCATCGCCACACAATGGGTATCGTTCTTCCGTCGAAGGTCTTCAGAACTCGCTCGCCCTGACAGCTTTTGGCACCGTCGAAGATTGCCTGCAATACCTGCGCGTTGCTGGGTCGACTTGCCGGCAGTAAAGATCGAGCTGCATCAAAGAACTCGTCTCGGGAACTTGCACCGAACAGTTCGATCGTCGCGTCGTTCGCGTCGACGAACGAATGCCGAAGACGAAGCTGCTCAATGACGTCTGGATGCTCATCCAAAAAGGCAGCAAGATCCGTGACGCCAGCGGCCTTGATGCCATCGACCCACTGCTTTAGTGGATACCAGTCCTCAATCAGAATGGGGATGGGTGCGAAGCGAAACGACTCTTCCGAAGAGACCATGGTTGCTTGATGATGCGCAGGGAGCGCCTAAGATGAATCGGAACTCCATCTAACTCTTTACAGCGATCAGACAACTCGTCTTCAATACGGAGACGGCCGCGTAGCGGCTCCATGTCGAACGGCATTGTGCGTTGGCCGATTGCTCTCGGCGTATCCTCGTACAGCCTACCCCGCAGGGGTTAGGCCATCGGCCTCAATTGTGCTGCTGCCTTCGATGGCGTTGACTCTGTTGTTGCTGTGCCGGCCCGTTGTGGATGGGGCTGCCGACCTGATGGCTAGGGTGCTGCCGGATCGGCAACAATGCCCAACATGCGTGCTTGGAGAACGAACTCCGCGAGCGACTTGGCGCCCATTTTCTTCATGGCCTGCGCCCGGTGAAACTTGATCGTGACTTCGTTAAGATCAAGTTTCCCAGCAATTTGCTTGTTCAGTAGCCCCTTCACGACGTACGCCATGACCTCTTTTTCGCGCGATGACAGGGCGGTGTAGTTCGTGTGCAGCGACTCTTCGGCGCGCGCCGTCTCGATCCGCCTGGCATGGTTATTCAAGGCGTTGGCGACCGCATCGAGCATGTCCTGATCCCTGAAGGGCTTCGCCAGGAAATCGACGGCTCCCGCTTTCATCGCTTGCACCGACATAGCGATATCGCCGTGCGCGGTCATAAAGATGATAGGAATGTCCAGTTTCGCGTCTAGAAATTGCTCTTGGACAGCCAATCCGCTGTGCCCTTTAAGCCGGACGTCCAGGATCACACAACTCGGGCCTTCCGGTTTGAGAAACTTGAAAAACGCCGGGGCAGACTCGAATGATTCGACCTTGTACCCGTTCGCGCGCAGCAACATGGACAAGGCTCTGCGCATGGACTCGTCATCTTCTATGACGTAGACATGGGCATTGGTCTGCTTCTCGAACACGAGATTCTTCATAACGTCGTTTCCTTTCGCCGACGCAGTTCCAAATGGAAAACAGCGCCCTGCGGATCGCCTCGCTCAGCCCAGATGCGACCCCCGTGCGCCTCAACAATCGAGCGACAGATCGAGAGGCCCATCCCAAGCCCGCTCTCCTTCGTTGTAAAAAAGGCGGCGAAGATACGATCGATGTCACCGTCACGGAATCCTGGACCGCTGTCGGACACATCGATCTGCACAGCGTTGCCTTGTAAAAATGCACGAATTTCCAGCGCCTTCTTGGAGACTTCGCCTCTGCCATGGCTTGCACGGCATTAAGAAGCAGGTTGACAATAACCTGCTGGAGCTGAATTGGGTCGCCGTCTACTGCGGCATCCGTTGGCGGAGTGTTGACCTGAAATTCCACTAGTGCAGCGCGGCATTCCCGTGCCACCAACCGAACCGCATCATTGATCAGTGCATCGACCTCGGCCAGAGCCCTTACCCTCTGAAGCCCGAATCGCTGTCTTCTCGATCAGTATCGATTGCCAATAAGTCCCCGACTTGAATTGTGGCGCACCTGGCCCGGTGACTACTCTTCTCGGTATGGCTGCGTTCTTGCGAGATTCTCAACAGGTCGAGATCGATGTCGGCGGCAACCTCACCTCCACCTCCAATGCAGATGAGGTTTTGAGAATAGCTCCTGACTAGTCTTTGGACGGCTTTGCGACGTTTCAACGAAAGAGAAATCGCCCTTTCCTTCCCTCGGATATCTCCCGGTATTTTTGGTCCTTCCTGGCATGGCGTGGCGTCGTAACTATGCTTTGGTATAGCGCTGTTTATCCTTTAAATATCGCCCCATAAAAAACTTTATTAATCAGTACGTTGCACACACCCTATGTGCGAAGGATAAACCGGACCATACCTCGGTATAGCACCTTCATGCGAATCTTGTTGCAAGAATATACATGTCGTCTACAACGTTCCTTCACGGTACCGAACCGGTTTCAGGTCGAATATGACTGCCTACAAATCTGGTACCGATGACAACGAAATGCACTGAGAAATGCATGGATTAACTAGCCATCATTCCGACAGTAGTGAATCAGTGCGTCTATTGAAAATCGCACCAAGGAAATCACGATGAAAGCGCCGAAGGTAGGAATTCTGCTTGCAATCGCTTGTGCAATGCCCGCGCTGTCGATTGCACAAGAGAATCAAAATGGGGTGACTCGACAGAAGGTCCGTGCCGAACTTATCGAATTGGAGAAGGCGGGATACGATCCGCATAGGGTAGACGACGCCACATTCCCGGCAGATCTTCAGGCTGCCGAAGCGAAAGTTGCGGCCCAACACCAGCAGCAAGTATCCAGCATGACCACACCATCGCCACCGACACCCCGATAGCGCGATAGCGCGCACCGCCGCGGCCAACGGCCCTTCGTCCGCCGTTGGCAGGCATCGCCAGACCTTCGAAATCCGGAAGCCTCGTCATTTCATTTATGCAACGATGATTTGCGATCGATTCTATTTCGAAATGATGCGCGCGTCGATATTCTTCTCCCATCGCATCACCCTTTCAGAAACCTCCGAAACCAAACAAGGAGAAACATCATGACCGGCAAGCTCGCAAACAAGATTGCACTCGTCACCGGCGGCACGAGCGGTATCGGCCTGGCCACGGCCAAGCGTTTTGCTGCCGAGGGGGCTTACGTCTATGTCACGGGCCGCCGCCAGGCGGAACTCGATGCTGCCGTTGCCGCGATCGGCAACGCCACCGGTGTCCGCGTGGACTCGTCGAAGCCTGAGGAACTGGATGCGCTGTACAAGCAAATCCGCGCAGAGAAAGGACGCCTCGACGTACTGTTCGCCAACGCCGGCGGCGGCACGATGGTGCCGCTGGGCGACATCACCGAAGCGCACTACCACGACACCTTCGACCGCAACGTCAAGGGCACGCTGTTCACCGTGCAGAAGGCGCTGCCGCTGCTGTCCAAAGGCGCATCGGTGATTCTGGCGGGATCAACCGCGACCATCGAAGGCACGGCTGCGTTCAGCGTCTATTCCGCATCGAAGGCGGCCATCCGGGCCTTCGCGCGTAGCTGGATTCTGGACCTGAAGGATCGCGGCATTCGCGTCAACACGATCAGCCCGGGGGCGACGCGCACGCCTGGTCTCGTGGAGCTGGCCGGCCCGGATGCCGCGCAACAGCAGGGTCTGCTGGACTACCTCGCATCGCGCATCCCGATGGGCCGCGTGGGAGAACCCTCGGAAATCGCCGGAGCCGCCCTCTTCCTGGCTTCGGACGATGCAAGCTTTGTGAACGGCGCCGAACTGTTCGTGGACGGCGGCCAGGCCCAAGTCTGAAGCCAGCCGGCAAGCGACCGAGGCAACTGCCGATGGTCGCTTGCCTTCCATCTCGTTGATGTTGCGTTGGCAACACTCCGCTCGCGCCATGGATTGGATCTGGCGGACGGCCAACGCGGCAATTCCCCTCCCTCCTTCGCCCTCCATTCCGACTTTCGCAAAATTGATTGCGGGGTCGGGAATATTCGGACGGGCTCCAGCGTCTACCTCGGACATCTCCAAGCAGGTATTCACATGTTCACACCTCCTCGTAGTGCTCCATTCAAGCGATCGGTAACGCGCATCGCCCTCGCCGCAGCCCTCATTGGCGCCTCGATGGCTGCCACCGCTGCAGGATCTGCAGGACAAACGGACTCCGAAAAATTCGTTGCCGAGAACGAAGCGGCCATGACCAAGATGATGGATGGAATGTCGGCAGCACCTACTGGCGATGTCGATCGCGATTTTGTCGCAATGATGATTCCCCATCATCAAGGCGCGATCGAGATGGCCATGTCCGAACTGCGATATGGCAAGAACGAACAGCTTCGGCGCATTGCACAGGAAATCATCGTCGATCAACTGCAGGAGATCGCGGCCATGCGCATCGCCCTGGGGCAGCCGGTGCCGCCATCGGCACCGGCACCCACCCAACCCGCAGCCCCATCGGCGGTATCGGGTACTGCCATCCACAACCACTCACACATGCACTGAACAAGGCGGAGAAAACAAGAATGAAAATCAAACGACATGCCCTCGTTGTGGCGTACCTGGCATGCGCCATGGGTAGCGCGCTCGCCGGGCAGGCACCAGGCGCCAGCGCCGAGCGAGACATTCCCATCAGCCATCGGGACAGGATCTACGCCGCGGAACAATTCTCGAACACGGTCTCCGTGACGGACCCCGTGGACAACAGGCTGCTCGGCGTTATCCGTCTCGGCGACCCAGCACCGGGCAACTTCAGTCCGCTTTACCGTGGGCAGGTTCTGGTGCACGGCATGGGCTTCTCGCCTGACCATCGCACGCTCGCCGTGGTCTCGATCGGCTCGAACTCCGTGACGTTCATCGACACGGCAACGAATGCGGTCAAGCATGTGACCTACGTCGGCCGGTCACCGCATGAGGCATTCTTCACGCCGGACGGCAAGGAAGTGTGGGTGACGGTTCGCGGCGAGAACTATGTCTCGGTCATCGATGCCAAGACGTTCCAGGAAAAGCAACGCATCACCGTGGCTGACGGCCCGGGCATGCAGATCTTTTCCCCCGACGGCAAGTACGGCTACGTCTGCTCGTCGTTCAATCCTGAAACGGCGGTGATCAGCGTGGCCGATCACAAGATCGTCGGCAAGGTGAAGCAGGAGAGTCCGTTCTGTCCGAACATTGCAGCGACGGCCGACGGCAAGCAGGTGTGGTTCACGCTGAAGGATATTGGCAAGACGCAGGTGTTCGACGCGCGACCGCCCTTCACCCTCCTGAAAACCATCGATACCGGACCTATCACCAATCACGTGAATTTCGCCCAGACCGCGAATGGCACGTTTGCGTATATCACCGTGGGTGGCCTCAACCAGGTCAAGGTCTTCCGTACCGATGATTTTTCGCAAGTTGCCACAATTCCCGTCGGGAAACTGCCGCACGGTGTCTGGCCGTCGGGCGACGGCACCCGCATCTACGTAGGTCTGGAGAACGCCGACCAGTTGGCTGCGATCGATACCGCGACGAACCGCGTCGTCGCCAATGTACCGATCGGACAGGCACCGCAGGCCATCGCTTACGTGCCCAACGCCGTACCTGAAGGCGATGGCACGCAAGGGCTGCAGAAGCTTGGCGTTGCCGGCAATACCACGCAACTGACCCTGCTCTCCGTTGCCAATGGACGACCGACTCCCAGCGATAACCCACCGACCAGCGTGACGCTGTTCGATCAGGGCCTGCTGCAAGTGGTACAGGCTTCCGCGACCGGTCTTGAGCCGAAGCATCCCTATGTATTGGCCCTTGCGAACCAACCCGATGGCAGCGGCCCGCTGGAACCGATTGCAAACTTCATGACGAACCCCGCCGGATCGGCAATCGTCAACGCCATCGGCCCCATCCGACAGGTGGTGCAGACCGATAGCGCACCGGGCACCCGGCGATTCCTCGTCATTGCCCCGTCCGTTGACGGCAAGGCCACTGCACCCGTCCAGGTGCAGCGTATGTAAGGCATTGCGGCCGCTCCAGTTGGGGCGGCCGCATCTGAGACGCAGATCATTCCGGATTCGCCGTGAACGAGATGTTCCAACAAGTCGAGCCAATGATTCCCGCATTGCGCCGATATGCCCGTGCGCTGATGAAAGAGCGCGACGCGGCGGACGACCTCGTACAAGACTGCCTTGAACGAGTGATCACGCACTGGGACGACCGCCGCTCGTCGGGCGACACCCGGAGTTGGGTATTTGCCATCCTCCACAACCTGGCCATGAGCGCCTTGCGAAAAAACACCACTGCCGGTATCCGGCAGGTTGCCATCGAGGATGTTGCGGAATCCCTCTCGACCCGCGCCACGCAGGAGGACGGCCTGATCTATCAGGATCTGCTCAATGCCGTGGACACCATCCCCCCTGAGCAACGCAGCGTGCTACTGCTTGTCTCGCTGGAGGATATGTCATACGCCGAGGTGGCAAAGACGCTCGACATTCCGGTTGGCACGGTGATGTCTCGGCTGTCCCGCGCACGGGACAGGTTGGTACGGCTGCTCGGCGGCGCGCGGCAGCATGCCGGGCCGGCTGCCACGCTACGGAGGGTGAAATGAACGAGATTCGTCCGATCCAGGAAGAAGAGCTTCTCGCATACGTTGACAATGCGCTCGATGCCGAGCGGCGCAAGGAAATCGACGCGTATCTCGTCGCCAATCCTCCGGTGGCAGCGCGCGTCGACAAGTATCTCGCGCATCGGCAGGCATTGCGCGACGCATACGATCCCGTGTTGCAGGAACCCATCCCGCTTTCGTTGAATCTTGGACACATGCTCGCGGCGCGGCGCAGACGCGTCGACAAGCCGTGGCGCATGGCTGCCGCCGTCCTGGTCGCGCTTTGCATCGGCGGCGCAGGCGGCTGGTACGGCAACGAAAGCCGCAATGACCCGTACGCAAGCGGCATTGCGTCACTGGCGCGGGAAGCTACCGCCAGTTTCCAGGTGTATGCGCAGGACCCCGATCGGCCCGTCGAATTCGATGCGGCAAGCGGCCCAGAGCTGACGCGGTGGGTCTCTTCGCGACTGAATCGAACCGTGCAGATCCCCGATCTGAGAAACGCGGGATACCGGTACATGGGTGGTCGGCTTGTGGCCACCGAACACGGGCCTGCGGGTCTGTTCGTCTATGACGACGCGCATGGCGGACGTCTGGCAATGCTGGTGCGCACAATGGCGATCGATCGCGACACTCCGATGCGTCCGCATCAGGAAGACGGCGTGTCCGGATATTCCTGGGCCGACAAAGGACTGGGTTATTCAGTGGTCGCATCTGCTTCCACCACGGGCTTGCATCCGCTTGCCGACGAAATGCGCAGGCAGGTCCGTGCCGAGCATGGTCCTGTCCTTTAAAGCGCAATTCCGTTAAATCTTCGGAATAAATCGACAGAAATCGGCGTCTATCTGACAAGTCCATCGAATCCGATGTGCCGCGATCTCAAACCATTATTGGAGTCGAATCATGAAGACGAACCACACCCTGCGCAACGTTATCGCTACCCGTGGCCTTGTCGTCGCCAGGTAAAGCAAGTTCGTCTTTGAGCCCTGGAACCTGCAAACAGATCATTCCTGAAGTGCGACGTTCATGCGTGCGCATGGATTGTCCATGCCATCGAACAGTTCAAATTCAGCACGCTTGACGCAACCATTCATCACTGCCGCTTGAATACTGCCAGTCGTCTTGCGGGAGTGATCGGAGTTATTCCGCAAAGCTGCATTTCAGGAATGCATGTTTCGGTGGTGCCTGATCGCTCGGTATGCTGCCAACACAACGCGACTGCATGTCGGCCCGGCAGCAACCCGACAGCAGCATGACTTTTCTTATACACAACGTTATGAAAGCAATGAAAATGGCGATGATCGCCGCCGCCGTCTCCCTCGACGCCTCCGCCCAGACGCTTGCCACGCCACAGCATGTGCCGGCTCCGGTTATCGACGCGTTGCAGGTATCGGCAATCGACCACGTGGGCATGAACGTTCCGGACATTGACGCGGCCGTGCAATTCTTCTCCGACCTAATCGGTGCGCGGGTGATTGCCGACGCGCGACCCGAAGGCATTCCCGCAGAATGGAAGACGCAGTTTCGCTGGCACCAGTCCAGCGAGTTGAAGCGCTTCATCATGCTTCAGTTGACCGGTGGTCCGAAGGTGGAGCTGTTCCAGTACGCGGGGCACGAGATCAATTCCACACAACCACATGAGGACGACATTGGCGCGACCCATGTAGCCCTCAGGACGAAGGACATCGCGCGCAGTCTTGCAATCGTGAAAGCGCGCGGGCTGAAAGTACTCAATGAACCGATCACGAATGCCGATGGCGTGCAGTGGTTCTACTTCCTCACGCCATGGGGCTCGCAAATCGAGCTCGTGTCCTTTAGCGACCAATACACCGCGACATCACCGCACCAAGCAACGGGGGCATCGACCATGAACACTTCTCTCTCATCTTCCGCATCCGTCGACCTGAGCGCTGTGCAACGCCTCATCGACCAGCACTTCGAAATCTGGAACGCGCCGGTGTCGGCGGAGACCATCCCCAAGTTCGCCCAGATCTACACCGCCGATGTCTTCGTTGCCGACGAGGGCGGGAAAGCCGTCGGCTACGAAGAGGTGGCCAAGCTGATCCGAAAGGTGCAGTCCAGTCACGCAGGGTTCGTGTTCACGCCCGATCCGGTGACGTGGAATCATGGGCTGGGACGCGTAACGTGGGGCTATGGGCCGCGAAGCCATCCTGACGCGGTCCGTGGAGAGGACATCTTCACGATCGAAGACGGCAAGGTTTCCAGCGCGCGTGTGTTCCTTGACAAGAAGTAATCTGACACAGGATTCAACGATGACCACCCCTATCGACACTCCCAGCTATAGCGACCAATTCCCGGATCACGGCCAATCGCCCGCAGATCACGACAAGAATCTGGCTACCGGCATCGTCGTCAGTGCGTACTACCGAGTCCACCCGGACGATCGGCAAACTTTCATCGATGCGGTTATCCCGGACATGGTGGCTGCTCGCAAGATGCCAGGATGCATCTACTACGCCTTCTCACCGGATCTGACCGACCCCAACACCTTTCATCTGGTGGAAGGCTGGGAGAACGAAGCCGCCTACGAGCGTCACGAGCAGGCGGCGACCTTTCTGGCCGCATTGGCGACAGTGGTCCAGAATGTCCGCATTCTCGATCGGCAGGGCGTGCGCTACGACGTTGCGAAACAGCACATCGATGACCCTCGGGAAAAGGTGGCTTGACGTCACGACAGGATCCGGATGCGGGCTGAGGCCCGCTACAGCGTGCCGTACAGACGCCGCAGCCCGCGGCTGAGGGCTGCTCCCATGATCGTTTCGTGACCCTCTTCCGGATAGACATGCGACTCGACAGAGAACTGGTCGCTCTGCCAGCGCCGCAGGATCTGCTCCATCGTGAACATGTCGCCGGGGAAGTCGATGTTCCCCAATATGGCGCGCAGCACTTCCCGGACGTCCTCAGGCACGGGCGCGCTGAATTGCTGACTGAAGCGGGCGCGATGCTCGAGTTCGCCGACGCACATGTAGAGGCGGGCCACGGGCGCCGGACGCGACTCGACGATCCGCGCGGCAGCATCGAGCAACGCACGCCCGTTCCACCACAGCGACGGGCTGACTGCGAGATATCGGCGAAAGGCATCTGGGCGATGCAACAGTGCATAAAGGACAAACAGGCCGCCAAATGACTGCCCGGTCAGCGTCGCATCATCGGTATCGATGGGGAACGCTTCGGCCAGTGCGGGTCTGAGTTCGTCTGCCAGGAACGCGAGGAACGCATCAGCTCCGCCCGTCCTGGCGACTCCCGGCATCCCGAGAAGTGCTGGCGTCACCGGCTCGAACGCGGGCCATGACGTTGTCAGTTCCCGGTTCCGCCTGAGCATGAAAGGGGGATTCGCATCGAGCGGATAACCCACGCTCACGCCATAGAGCAGAGGTAAGTCCAGTCCGACGGCACAGCTCCTGAGCGTGCTGATGAGTGTGCCTGCGCTCAACTCCGCATCCGTCGCTATCACTAACCCAGCGCGCTCATCTGCCGACGGTATCCGGTTCGGCGTCACGCATACGCGCAATATGTCATCGATGCCTCGTGGCCGGACCAGCCAAACTTCCGAGCCGGCCAGCAAGACATCCTGATGTTTCTCGATGATTTCCATACCCTGGCGACGGCCGCTTAAATTTGTGCCATGACGCCATCGACAAACCGCTCGATGCCGTTCACAAAACTTGCCGCATCGGATGCAACCTGCGCCCCCTGCGCAGCAAGCTGCTTGGCGGCAGCGAGGCCAATGCCCGTTGTACCACCTGTGATCAGCGCGATTTTTCCCTCGAGTTGCTTTGTCATGTTCGATGCCTAGGGCGTGAGCTATTTCAATTGAGGAAGCGTAACATCTATCGGTCAAATTAGTTGCTCGAGCAGTTCCTCCCCAGCGCTCCGCCGGCATCTCTCCCACATAGCTCGCACGATGGCGCGAATATGCGCGCAGGCGGCGAGGTTGGGTCCGCAGTGCACGCCGTCCTGTCACCGTGCAAATGGGAAAGCCTCGTCTCGAGCGATCTCCCACACTGGATGCTCGCCTCGACATCATCCTGATGCGGGGATCACGCCCACCGGAGGCCCATCATGACTCAGCAAGACCCCGTCGTCGCAGTATTCCCCACCCATGCAGCCGCCGACGATGCTATCAAGGTGCTCGGCAAACACGGCGTTGACTTGAAGACGCTATCGATCATCGGCCAAGGCTACCATTCGGAAGAACACGCCATCGGCTTCTACAGCGTGGGAGATCGCATCCGTTCCTGGGGTACCACAGGTGCATTCTGGGGCGGCATCTGGGGCCTGCTGTTGGCGCCTGCCCTGTTCGTTATTCCGGGCGTTGGCACGGTCGCGCTGGCCGGTCCCGTGGTTGCGGCACTGGTCTCGGCGCTCGAAGGCGTGGTGATCGGTGGCGGCATCAGCGCGCTCGGTGCGGCGCTGGCAGAATTCGGCGTGCCCAAGGACGATGTGGTCAAGTACGAAACGGCCATCAGAGCCAATGAATTCGTGCTGCTTGTACAAGGCACCGACGACGAGCGCACACGCGTTCGTGCACTTCTCGATGGGCTG
>Ga0102595_100239_pt1 | contig 49427 bp, 42 predicted proteins | sample Araplaol_mTSA_r2_2_FD_76864 | JGI IMG/M metagenome (GOLD analysis project Ga0102595, IMG submission 76864) | Arabidopsis root microbial communities from North Carolina, USA - plate scrape MF_Col_mTSA_r2 (SPADES assembly) (version 2) | ecosystem: Host-associated > Plants > Roots > Endosphere... | reverse complement strand
TCGCTCTTGGCGATCTCGGAGCCCAGGAAGCTCGACTTGCCGCTGTCGGCCACGCCGGCCGGCGTTTCGATGGCGGCGGAACCACCCGTAGCGGCTGCGGCGTCAAAGCCGGTGGTGCGCACGGTGATGACCTTGGTCGCGTCCAGGCTTTGCACGATGGCGATCGCGTTGCCGGCGTAAATCGGGCGCTCAAAGGTGTCGGCGGCGTCGACCTTGGTGATGTCGGAGATCTGGCCCACGTCCAGCGTCGCGGCCACGCGCGGGGCGATGTTCTTGCCCGAGGCGGTGGCCGGAAACAGGATGTGCGAGTAGTTGCCGGCGATGGCCACCACCTGGGCGGCCATGTTCTCGGCCAGGCCGTGGGCGAAGTGCTCGCCTTCGACGTGGATGACCTTAGCCACGCCGGCAATCGCGGCGGCGGCCTTGGCGGCGGCTTCGGCGCCCTTGCCGGCCACCAGCACGTGGACGTCGCCGCCGCACTGGGCGGCAGCGGTCACGGTGTTCAGCGTCGCTGGCTTGATGGAGTTGTTGTCGTGTTCTGCGATTACGAGTGCGGTCATTTCAATCAACTCCTTAGATGACTTTGGCTTCGTTCTTGAGCTTGTCCACCAGGGCGGCCACGTCGGCCACCTTGACGCCGGCGCTGCGCTTGGGCGGCTCGCTGACCTTCAGGGTCTTGATGCGGGGCTTGACGTCGACGCCCAGGTCTTCGGGCTTGAGGCTGTCGAGCTGCTTTTTCTTGGCTTTCATGATGTTGGGCAGGGTGACGTAGCGCGGCTCATTGAGGCGCAGGTCGGTGGTGATGATGGCCGGCAGCGTGAGCGAGAGGGTTTCCAGCCCGCCGTCGACTTCGCGCGTGACCTTGGCTTTGCCGCCTTCGACCTCGACCTTGGAGGCAAAGGTCGCCTGGGGCCAGCCCAGCAGCGCGGCCAGCATCTGGCCGGTCTGGTTGCAGTCGTCGTCAATCGCTTGTTTGCCCAGGATGACGAGTTGGGGTTGTTCTTTCTCGACCAGGGCCTTGAGCAGCTTGGCCACGGCCAGGGGCTGCAGTTCTTCGGCGGTCTCGACCAGGATGGCGCGGTCGGCGCCGATCGCCATGGCGGTGCGCAGGGTTTCCTGGCACTGGGCGACGCCGCAGCTGACGGCGATGACTTCGGTGACGACACCTTTTTCTTTCAGGCGCGTGGCTTCTTCGACGGCGATCTCGTCAAACGGGTTCATGCTCATCTTGACGTTGGCAATGTCGACACCTGTGCCATCGGATTTGACGCGGACTTTCACGTTGTAGTCGACTACACGTTTGACGGGGACCAAGACCTTCATGACAGGGCTCCAGAGTTGTTGATTGGCAGAATATGGCGTATCAATTGACGTTGACGTAAACGTAAGCTTTGCATTCTATGCTGCGGCATGCCGGGTGCGGGCTGCGGAACCGGCGGCCGGAGGGTATCCAGGGGCGCCGGGCAGAAAAAGAACGGTCGTTCTATTTTTCATTATAGAGGGCGGAACAGGGGGAATTAGAGCATCCTGCCCAACCGTTGTCCTAAAGGTGTCTTTCAGGCGTCAATTGGGTGACGGCCGGGGACGCGCGCCGGCTCAGGAGGGCTTGGCGGGGTTCTTTTCGTCCGCCATGACGCGGGTATGCACCACGCGCTGCGGGTAGGGAATGTCGATGTTGTGGGCGCGCAGGGATTCCAGGATGGCCAGGTTGATGCGGGAGCGCAGGTTTTGCTGGCCGTTTTCCGGGTCCGCCATCCAGTAGTTGAGCGTGAACTCCAGCCCGTCGGGGCCGAAATTCGTCAGGTTGACGCCGGGAGCCGGGTCGCGCAGCACGCGGTCCTGCCTGAGCGCCGCCTCGTTCAGCAGGCGCATCACGAGTTCCACATCGCTGTCGTAGCCCACCGAGACCACGGTGGACTGCAGCACCTGCGGGTCGCTCAGCGAGAGGTTTTCGATGCGGGTGCTGATGAACATCTCGTTGGGCACGATGGACTCGCGCCCCGAGGGCGCGCGCACCACGGTGTAGCGCGCGTTGATGTCGGTGATGCGGCCCTCGAAGGTGTCCACCCGCACGTTGTCGCCTATGCGCACGCTGCGCTCGGCCAGCATGACAAAGCCGCTCACGTAGTTGGCGGCCAGTTTCTGCAGGCCGAAACCCACGCCCACGCCGACCGCGCCGCCCAGCACCGACAGGGCCGTGAGGTCTATGCCCACCGAGGACAGTGCCACCAGCAGGCCGACAAACATCAGCGCGGCGCGCACCGCGTTGCTGACAGCCTTGCGCAGGGACAGCTCGTTGCCGGTGGCCGAGCGCAGCAGGCGCGCCTCTATGGCCGAGGAGATCCACAGCGTGATCAGCAGCACCACGCCGGCCGTCAACGCGCCTTCGAGCATGGTGCGCACCGACAGGTTGCTGTTGCCTATCTTCCACTTGATGCCGTCAAGCTCATCAAGCACCACCGGCAGCAGGCCGCTGACCCACAAGACCATGGCAAGCCAGGCCAGCCAGGAGATGGTGCGCTCCAGCGCCCGCACCAGCGGCGCGTCCTTGAAGGCCACCTGCAGCACCTTGACGCCCAGGCGTATCGCGGCCAGCGACACCAGCACGGGAATCGCCACCTTGAAGAGCGCCAGCGGGAACAGGCGCTCCAGCAAGGCCTGGGCCGCATAAGCCAGGAACAGCAGCAGCAACGGAAACAGCACGCCGTCGATCACGCGGCGCCCGAACAGGATGGAGGTGTTGTCGACCGCCATGCGCGCGCGGCCCGCCACGCGCACCACCAGCCAGGCCAGCAGCGCGCAGGTGACCAGCGCGGCGAGCTCCGTCAGGGCCGTGGGCTGGGCCAGCGCGGCAAACCAGGCGTCCAGGCTGTCGATACGGGCGGGGGGACGGGTCGTTACGGCGCCGGCCATTGGGGTTTCCTTTTCTCGATGAAGGCTTGCACGCCCTCCTGTGCAACGGCATGGGCCATGTTGCGGGCCATGGACTGGCTCGCCAGCTGGTAGGCGGCCTCTATGCCGGTTTCACGTTGTTGGTAAAAAAGCGCCTTGCCCATGGCCAGCGCCTCGCGCGGCTTGGACAGCAGCGACCGCAGCAGTTTTTCGACCCCGTCGTCCAGCGCTGCAAGCGGCACGACGCGGTTGACCAGCCCCCGTGCACGGGCTTCGCCGGCCGTGATGAAGTCGCCGGTCAGCAGCATCTCCATGGCCTGCTTGGCCGGCATGTTGCGCACCAGCGGCACGCTGGGCGTGGCGCAGAACAGGCCCACGTCTATGCCGTTGACGCCGAAGCTCGCGCCCTCGGCCGCCACGGCCAGGTCGCACTGCGCCACCAGCTGGCAGCCGGCCGCGGTGGCCAGGCCCTGCACCCGCGCGATCACCGGCACCGGCAGCTTCTGGATGCCCAGCATCATGCGCGTGCACTGGGCGAACAGCTTCTGGTAATAGGCCAGATCAGGTTGCGCGCGCATTTCCTTGAGGTTGTGGCCGGCGCAAAAAACCTTGCCCTCGGCCGCGATGACCAGCGCGCGCGCCGCGCCGTCGGCGGCGACGGCATCGAGCCCGGCCTGCAGCGCGGCCAGCACGTCCTCGCCCAGGGTATTGAAAGCAGCCGGGCGATTCAGCACCAGGCGGTGCACGCCGCGCTTGTCCTGGCTGTGCAGCACGGGAGCCGAAAGGTCGGCGGCGGATGCGGCGCTCATGAACAAAACTCCTACAGGTCGGCCAGCACGCGGATGTGGGCCTCCACGCTGCGCGCCAGTGCGTTCAGGTTGTAGCCGCCTTCGAGCGAGGAAACGATGCGGCCCTGCGCATGGCGTTTGGCGACATCCTTGATGCGCTGTGTGATCCAGGCGTAGTCCTGCTCGACCAGGCCCATCTGGCCCAGGTCGTCGTCGCGGTGGGCGTCAAAGCCGGCGCTGATAAAAATCATCTCGGGCCTGAACTCTTCCAGGCGCGGTATCCACATCATCTCGATCAGCTCACGCACGTCCATGCCCTTGGTATAGGCCGGCACCGGCAGGTTGAGCATGTTGCCGGCGCGGCCCTCGGTGCCGCTGTAGGGATACAGCGGGTGCTGGAAGAAGCTCACCATCAGCACGCGCTCGTCGCCGCTCAGGATGTCCTCGGTGCCGTTGCCGTGGTGCACGTCGAAGTCGACAATCGCCACGCGCTTCAAGCCGTGGCGCTCCAGCGCGTAGCGGGCGGCGATGGCGATGTTGTTGAAAAAGCAAAAACCCATGGCCTTGTCATGGCAGGCATGGTGGCCGGGCGGGCGCACGGCGCAAAACGCGTTCTCAAGCTCGCCCGACAGCACCGCATCGGTGGCCGCCAGCGCGGCGCCGGCGGCGCGCAGGGCGGCGTTCCAGGTGTGCACATTGAGGGCGGTGTCGGGGTCTATCTGGGCATAGGCCGGCCCGCCCGCCTTGATGTCGTCGGCCAGCCGGTCGCTCAGGCCGCGCAGCGCCGCCACCATCATGCGGTCGTGCGCGAGCTCCACGTCGCCCAGGGCCGCGCGCGGCGCCTCGCGGGTGTCCAGCGCGTCCTTGACGCCGGTCGCCAGCAGCCAGTCGTCGATGGCGTCCAGCCGCTCGGGGCATTCAGGATGCCCGGCGCCCATCTCGTGCCTGCGGCAGTCGGGATGGCTGAAATAACCAGTCGCGTTCATCGGGAAATCGTCGGCAAATGTTTTACGAAAAATTACGGTATGGTTGGCGGCATGAATGCCACAGAAAAGCTCCAAGCGCTCCTGAATCAGCTTAACACGGTCATCGTCGGCAAGCCGGCCCAGGTGCAGGACTGTGTGGCCTGCCTGCTGGCCGGCGGCCACCTGCTGATCGAGGACGTTCCCGGTGTCGGCAAGACCACGCTGGCGCATGCACTGTCGCGCTCCTTCGGCCTGCAGTTTTCGCGGGTGCAGTTCACCGCCGACCTGATGCCCAGCGACCTGTCGGGCGTGTCGATTTACGAGCGGCAAAAGGAAAGTTTTGTGTTCCACCCCGGGCCGGTATTCGCCCAGGTGCTGCTGGCCGACGAGATCAACCGCGCCAGCCCCAAAACCCAGAGCGCCCTGCTGGAAGCCATGGAGGAAAAGCAGGTCACGGTCGAAGGCGAAACCCGCCCCCTGCCCCTGCCCTTTTTTGTGATCGCCACGCAAAACCCGCACGACCAGCTCGGCACCTATGCCCTGCCCGAGTCGCAGCTGGACCGCTTCCACATGCGGATTTCCCTGGGCTACCCCGACCGCGCCGCCGAGCGCGAGCTGCTGCGCGGCGCCGACCGGCGCGAGATGGTCGAGCAGCTGCCGGCCCTGCTGGCGCCGCACGACCTGCTGGAGCTGCAGCAGCTGGTGGCCCAGGTCCACGCCTCGGAAGCCCTGCTCAACTACCTGCAGGACCTGGTGGCCGCCACGCGCTCGGGACGCTGGTTTCTGCAGGGCCTGAGCCCGCGCGCCGGCATCGCCATCATGCGGGCCGCCAGGGCCCAGGCCTTTTTGAGCAAGCGCGATTACGTGGCGCCCGACGACATCGCCGCCGTGCTGCCGCAGACCGCCGCGCACCGGCTGATTCCCGTCAGCGACGCGGGGCGCGGCGCGGTTGAACAGGTGCGCGCCATGCTGGAAGCCGTGCCCCTGCCCTGAGCACGAACCGAGCGAAACCGCTTTCCCATGGCCGCGCCGATCGCCCTCCCCAACCCCGCGGCTTTTGCCCGCGCGCGCTTCCAGGCCTGGTGGCAAAGCAAGCTGCCCTTTACCGACAGCGTGACGCTGACCCAGCGCAACGTCTACATCCTGCCCACGCGGCCGGGCTGGATGATGGGCCTCACCCTGCTGGTGCTGCTGGTGGCCTCCATCAATTACCAGTTAAGCCTGGGCTACCTGCTGACGTTTTTGCTGGCCGGCAGCGCGCTGGTCGGCATGCATGTCTGCCATGGCACGCTGCGCGGCCTGTCCATGAACCTGGCCGCGCCCCATGCCCAGTACGTGGGCGCCACCGCCACCTTTGAGGTCAAACTGACCAACACCCGGCGCGCCGCGCGCCACGGCATAGGCCTGAGCGTGCTCAACCCGCAGGACGTGGACATCGAAAAAGGCCGCGAACGGCACTGGGCCTGGACCGACGTGCCCGCACAGGGCAGCAGCACGGTGCAGGTGGCCTTCACCCCGCGGCGGCGCGGGCTGCACAGGCTGCCCACGCTGACCGCCGAAACCCGCTTTCCGCTGGGCACCTTCCGCGTCTGGACCGTCTGGCGGCCCGCCGCGCAGGTGCTGGTCTATCCCGCGCCCGAAGCCCACCCGCCACCCCTGCCCCCCGGCGAGCCGCGCTCCGGCGGCGCCGCGGCCGCCCTGCGCGCGCAAAGCAGCGGCGAATTCGACGGCGTGCGCGGCTACCGCCGCGGCGACCCGATGAAACTCGTGGTCTGGAAAAAAGCCGCGAAAGACGACGGCCAAGGCAACAGCCTGGTGGTACGCGACACCCAGCAAGCCCAGCGGCACGAACTCTGGCTGGACTTCGCCCAGGCCGGCTCGGCTGGCGTCGAGCAGAAGCTGTCACGGCTGTGTGCCTGGGTTCTCTTGGCTGACAAGCTGTCGCTGGACTATGGTTTGCGTTTGCCCTCTTTGGAGGTCAAGCCTGGTAGTGGGGAGGCACATAAGCGCTTGTGCCTGGAGGCGTTGGCGGTATGTTGAAGGTTCTTTTGTCTGCCCGACGGGCGGGTTCTCTTTTGAATCCTGCTGGCCGGGGGTTGCCCGGCAGCAACTCACTTTTCTTTGCTTCGCCAAAGAAAAGTAAGCAAAAGAAAGGCGACCCTGGTTCCTGCGTCCCCTTCGCTGCGCTACGGGGCAACCTGCGGTGCTCGGTCCAGACGGGGTCAAAAACAACTCGCTTCGCTCAAACAAGTTTTTGCCCTTATCCGTCTGGCCCTGCGCTCCTCGGCGCATCCACAAGGGGGTGGGGACAGGAATACCAAACAGCCAAAGACAGAAAACCACATACCGAAAACCACAGGGACACGCCATGGCGTGTCCTTGTGGGTATTTGGTTCCCGCTTCCGATTGCCCCGTCCTGGCTGGGCCGAGGAGCGCAGAGACAAGCGGATCAGGGCTGGCGTTGTCTGAGCGAAGCGCAGCGCAGCGAGTTTAGCCAGACCCCGCTTGGCTCGAGCACCGCAGGTTGCCCGAAGCAAAGCGGAGGGACCCAGACTGCGGGTCGCCTTTTCTTTGGTGACTTTCTTTTGGCGAAGCAAAAGAAAGTTACTGGCCGCCGGGCCACTCCCGGCCAGCTACCGTTAGCAGAGGGCGCACCGCCGGAGCAAGACCCAGCCGGCGGCCAGCAGGAGAACCCATGCTGAGCCGCCTCCAATCCCTGCACCGCGACGCCCGCGACACCCTCTTCCTGCTGGCAGTCATCGCCTGGGTGTTACTGCCGCAAGTGAACGAACTACCCCTCTGGTGCAGCGCCCTGGCCGGCGCGGTACTCCTCTGGCGCGGCTGGCTGGCCGTGAAGGCGCAGCCGCTGCCGGGCAAGCGCTGGTTGCTGCTGTTGATGGCGCTCACGCTGGCCGCGACCTGGCTCACGCACCGCACGCTGCTGGGGCGCGACGCGGGCGTGACGCTGCTGGTGGTGCTGCTGACTCTCAAGACGCTGGAGCTGCGCGCCAAGCGAGATGCCTTTGTGATTTTTTTCCTCAGCTTCTTTTGCATGCTGAGCAATTTCTTTTATTCGCAGTCCCTGCTGACGGCGCTCAGCATGCTGCTGGGACTGCTGGGACTGCTGACCATGCTGGTCAACGCGCACATGCCTGTCGGCAGGCCGCCGCTGTCGCAAGCCGCCAAAACCGCCGGCTGGATGGCCCTGCTGGGCACGCCCATCATGCTGGTGCTGTTCCTGCTGTTCCCGCGGTTGGCGCCCCTGTGGGGTGTGCCCAGCGACACGCCGGCCGGACGCAGCGGCCTGAGTTCCAGCATGCAGGTCGGCACCATCGCCAGCCTGGCGCTGGACGAGAGCGTGGCCATGCGCATCAAGTTCGACGGCGCGCCGCCGCGCAAGCAGGACATGTACTTTCGCGGCCCGGTGCTGGCCACATTCGACGGCCGCGAATGGCGGCCCTCGCGCCTGAACGCCTCCGCGCGCTTCGGCGTGGCCGCCGACCTCGCCGTCTCCGGCGCGCCGCTCAAATACGAGGTCACGTTGGAGCCCACCAACCGGCCCTGGCTGTTCGTGATGGAAGCGGCGGCCCAGGTCCCCGCGCTGCCGTCCGGCTTCCAGGGCACGATGCAGCCCGACCTGCAATGGCTGGCGAACCGCCCCATCAACGACCTGCTGCGCTACCAGGCCCAAAGCTACCCGAGCTTTCAGCACGGCCCCTTGCAAACCGTGCCAGGCCTGCAGGAGTTCATCGACCTGCCGTCCGGCTTCAACCCGCGCACGCGGGCCCTTGCCGGCGAGATACGCAACACACCCCGCCTGGCGCGCGCCGGCACCGCCGCGCTCGTGGAAGAGGTCATGAACCGCCTGCGCACGGGCGGCTACAGCTACACGCTGGAGCCCGGGGTTTACGGCCAGCACAGCGCCGACGAATTCTGGTTCGACCGCAAGCAGGGCTTTTGTGAACACATCGCCTCGGCCTTTGTCATCCTGATGCGCGCCATGGACGTCCCGGCACGCATCGTCACCGGCTACCAGGGCGGCGAACTCAATACCTTGGACGGCTTCTGGGTGGTGCGCCAGAGCAGCGCCCATGCCTGGGCCGAAGTCTGGGAAGCCGGCCGCGGCTGGGTGCGTGTGGACCCGACCTCAGTGGTCGCCCCGGGGCGCATCGGCGCGTTCGAGCGGCTGGAGGCGCCGCAAGGCGCGGTCGCGCGGGCCTTGCGCACTTTCAGCCCGACGCTCATGGCCCAGCTGCGCCTCTTTTGGGAGGCGACCAACAACAGCTGGAACCAGTGGGTGCTCAACTACACCCAGGGCAGGCAGCTCAACCTGCTGAAAAACCTCGGCTTTGAATCGCCGAGCTGGGAAGACCTCAGTTATATGCTGATCGCCATCCTCGTGGCGGCCGCGCTGCTGGGCGCCGGCTGGAGCTGGTGGGACCGCAGCCAGCACGACCCCTGGGTGCGTTTGCTCGCACGCGCGCGCCACCGGCTGGACAAAGCCGGCATCCCCAGCACACCGGCCACCTCGCCCCGCCAGCTCGCCGAGGAGGTGCTGGCCCGCTACGGCCGGCAGCCGGGCAGCGCCGCGCAGGCCCTGGCCGACTGGCTGCTGCGCCTGGAGCAGCAACGCTACGCCGCCGCGCCGGCCGGTGCGGGCAAGGCGGCGCCGCAATTGCATGCGCTCAGGCAAGAGTTCAGCCGGCTGAGCTGGCCTGCTTAGAATCGGGACTGGCTCCGCCGCCCCCTCGCGCCTCCCCCACCTCATCCCACCACCCCGCTCATGCCCTTTTACCGTTCCGGGTCCGCCCTTTTTCTGATCGCCGCGCTGGCCTGTTCCGCCTGGGCCGGTGATGCCAAACTCTTACGGAAAAAAGTGGCCGCACCGGCGCAAACCCAGGGGCCGCTGTATGCGACGCGCCCAGAGGCCATGCAGTTCGCCGACGACATGGCCGCGCGCCGCGACCTGGACCCGGACTGGGTGCGCGACGCCATAGGCCAGTCGCGCTACAACGCCACCGTCGTGCGCCTCATGCAGCCGCCCACCAAAACCTTTATCAAGAACTGGCGTGTCTACCGCAGCCGCTTCATAGACCCGGTGCGCATAGAGGCCGGGCGGCGTTTCTGGCTGGAGAACCAGGCGGCGCTGGAGCGCGCCGAAAAGGAATACGGCGTGCCTGCCGAAATCATCGTCGGCATCATTGGCGTGGAAACCATTTACGGCCGCGACACCGGCAACTTTCGCGTGATGGACGCGCTGACCACGCTGGCCTTTGATTTCCCCCCCAACCATCCGCGTGCGAAAGAACGCAGCGAATTCTTCAAGGGCGAGATCGAGCAATTCCTGACCCTGCAGAACCGGCTGGCAGCCAACCCCTTTGACGCGCGCGGCAGCTTTGCCGGCGCCATGGGCATGCCGCAGTTCATGCCCTCGAGCTGGATCAAATACGCCGTTGATTTCGATGGCGATGGAACGGTGGACCTCTGGAACAGCAAGGCCGACGTGATCGGCTCCGTCGCGAGCTATTTCAAGGCCTTCAACTGGCAGCCCGGCATGCCCACCCACTACCCCGTGAGCTTCGACAAAAGCCGGCTCGACATGGAAGCGCTGATGGCGCCCGACATCCTGCCGACTTTCAGCGTGGCCAGCTTTACCGAAAAAGGCGCAGTGCTCGAAGGCCCGGCCCTTCAGCACCAGGGGCCGCTGGCCCTGGTCGAGCTGCTGAACGGCCAGGACGCCCCGCAATACGTCGCCGGCACCGAAAACTTTTACGCCATCACGCGCTACAACTGGAGCAGCTACTACGCAATGGCGGTGATTGAGCTGGGCCGGGAAGTGGCGGCGCGGGTAAGGCAGTAGGCTGAGGAACCGGCCGCCTAGCGGCAGGGCGCCCCCGCCAGTGTTCTGGCCGCCGTCAAGAAATCCCCGGGCGCAACCCAGCTGACGTCCCAATTCCCCGCGACGGGGACCTGGCGCTTGTGGGCAATCACCATCTGGCGTTTGGGCACGACAAGAATGTACTGGCCATGCACGCCCCACGCCATGTAGGCACCCTGGAGCGGGGAATCCGATGGTTCCTCGAGTACCCACCACAGGTAGCCGTAAGCAAAGTGGCGCCTGGCCGTTCGGGGCGGATGCATCTCCGCGGCAGGGGTCACGGCAGCAGTGGTCTGGGCAACCCAGTGCTGCGGAACGAGTATCTGCCCGCGCCAGTTGCCTTGCTGAAGCATCAGATAGCCCAGGCGCGCCATGTCCCGGGTGGAAAGAAAGAAGTGGTAAGCGGCGTGCTGCGACTTCGTGAGGTCGCCAGTGCGGCGATGGCGTTCCAGCTGAAAGTCCTCAAGCTGCAAAGGGGCGGCGAGGTCATCGGCAAATGCACGGTAAATACTCTTCCCCGTCAGCGATTCAAACACCGTGCCGGCGGCGTTGAAATCCCAGTTGTTGTAGAGAAAGTAGGTACCGGGCACTTGCGAGCCCCGCGCCGGGGCGGACGCGAGGTCGTCGCCGCCGTTGGCGGCCGGATGGTACACACCGGAACGCGCCGTGAGCAGATGCCTGAGCCTGGCCTGCCGTTCGATAGGCAGGAGTCCGCCTGCATCGTCGATACCAAGATCGGCCAGGGTTTTCTCCGGATCAATCGTTCCGTCCGCCACATACTTGCCGTAAAGCATGGACAGGATGCTTTTGCGGGCCGAGAACAAAATGCTGACGAGCTCGGTCGGGCCGTAGCTGAACAACACCCTCCCCTGCTGCACCGCCATCAGTGATGTTGTGTCCAGCGTCCGCAGGTAGTCTCGTGCCCGGTCGAGCTGCGCATGGCATTCGGGACTCAAGGACGAAGGAGGGATCGCCTCCCACGACTTGCCGGGGTAAACCGGAGCCTCATCGGCGGGCGCCTGAGCTCCCGCCACCGACGGCAACAGCAGTGAGGCGCAGAGGAAAAGTGGGGCCAGGTAATTCAGCATTCTTTTTTGAGGCATGCGATCACAGGTGGCCCAGCCACCGCAAACCACTTACTCAGGCCTGATGTTCGCACTCTTCACCAGCTTGCCCCAGCGATCAGCCTCCGACTTGATCAAGGCGGCGAACTGCTCGGGTGTACCGCCACCGAGTTCGTTGCCCTGGCCCAGCATCTGTTCCTTGATGGTCGGGTCGGCAAGCGCCTTGTTGACGGTTTCATTGAGCAGCTTGATAAGGGCCGCGGGTGTGCCGGCCGGCGCCACCAGCCCTTGCCAGTTCTGGACCTCGAAGCCCGGCACACCAGCCTCGGCCATGGTGGGCAGATCGGGAAACAGCGGCGAACGCGTCTTGCTGGTGATGGCCAGCGCGCGCAGCTTTCCGGCACGGATCGAGGGCGCGGCGGAATACATCTGCTCAAACATCATGTCGACCTGGCCGCCCATCAGGTCGGTCGTGGCGGGCGCGCCGCCCTTGTAGGGAATGTGGGTGATGGACAGGCCGGCCAGCGACTTGAACATCTCGCCCGACAAATGGTGCGAGCCGCCCAAGCCGCCCGAAGCGAAGGACAGCTTGCCGGGGCTGGCCTTGGCGGCGGCGATGATGTCCTTGACGCTCTTGAACTGGGAACTCGCCGGCACCATCAGCACCAGCGGGCCCTTCTCGATCAGGCAGACCGGCACCAGTTCCTTGGCGGGGTCAAAGTTCATCTTCTTGAACATGGTGGGGTTGACCGCCAGCGGGGCGAAGTTGCCCATGCCGATGACATAGCCGTCCGGCTTGGCATGCGCAACGGCCTCGGTGCCGATATTGCCGCCCGCGCCTGGCTTGTTGTCTACGAGCACTGGCTGGCCCAGCGCCGTGGAAATGAAACGGCCGATCTGGCGCGAGCGCTGGTCGGCATTGCCCCCCGCCGCGTAAGGGCAAATCAGCGTGATGGGCTTGCCGGGATATTTGTCCTGGGCCCAGGCCAGCGAGGGCAATGCGATGACGGCCGAAGCGGCTTGCAGAAGATGGCGGCGTTTCATGTCGGGTCCTTGTTGTGATGGGTGTCCCGCAACATTAATGCGCGTAGCTGTCAATCCGCTGGCACAGCGACCCGTGCTTTCCCCTACGCGGGTGGCCATCTGCGCCAGACATCGAAAGCAGAATGAAAGATATGGCCCAACACGGCCCCGAGGCGAAAAGTCAGGCCGCCTTTTGCGAAGGCCAGCGATAAGCCAGCACATTGGCCAATGGATAAAAATGCTCGCGCACCTCATCGAGCTGGTTGCCGCCCCACAAATACACATACTCCGCATCCGCGCGAAGAAAAAAACCGACATGGCCTTTCCAGCCGCCCGGGTCTTCACGCGAGAGCACGGCGATGCAGCCGGGCACGGGTGCGTCCAGCGGCTCGCCCCACTCCAGCCATGAACGCGCCAGCGCCGACCCGGTGCCGGGAATGCCGGCCTGGTCCAAAGCCCAATTCACGAAGGAAGAACACCACGAGGCCTTGTCGTCATAACCGCGGATATTGGTGAGCGCATGGTATTCGGTGACCCGGGGATTGCTCTGGCCCGCAGGGAATGTGCGAACGCCGGCCTCGGCACGGGCAACCAGCATCCAGGAAGGCTCAGGCCGCATCCGTGAGCCCCGAGGGGGTGAGTTCAAGCGCCAGGAACTTGGTGCCGGGAACGGGATTAAAGGCCACGGGCTCCGCCGGCAAAAAACCCAGCGATTCGTAAATGCGCTGCGCGGCGGAGAACTCGGGCAGCACATCCAGGCAAACGCGCGAGTAGCCCGCGGCGCGCGCCTCGGCGAGTATGCTTTCGACAAGGCGCCGGCCCAGGTTTTCGCCTCGCGCACCCGGCCGCACATAGACGCGCTTCATTTCGCAAGTGCTTGCATCAACGCGGCGAAGCGCCGCGCATCCGACGACGGCCTGGCCCTTCCATGCGAGCAGCAACCGGCCCTCGGGCGCGGCGTACTTTCCCGGCAAGGCGGCGAATTCCGCCTCGTAGTCCTGGAAGCCCAGATCCACGGTGGGGCTGGCGATGTATTCGCGAAAGATGGCGACGACGTGCTCAAGGTCGTCGGGAAATTTTGCGGGCTTGATATCGGTCATAGGGGAAACCTCACACCGGCTCAATCGTAATCTGCACTGTCATGGACTCTTTCCCGCCGCCCTGGCGCACGCCCTTGATGGGCGGGCAGGCGTTGTAGTCGGTACCCATGGCCAGGCGCACGTGGCGCTGGTCGATCAGGCAGCTGTGGGTCACGTCTATGCTGGCCCAGCGGCGCGTGGCGACATCGAGGCAGACATCGCACCAGGCGTGGCTGGCCAGGTCGGGTTCGTTGGCGGCATAAAAGTAGCCGCTGACATAACGCGCCGGGTAGCCCAGGCTGCGGCAGATGGCGACCATCACATGGGCCTGGTCCTGGCAGACGCCCGCGCCGGCCTTGAAGGCCTCAAGCGCGGTGGTGGTCACGCTGGTGCTGTTCTTGCGGTAGCTCACCGCGTCGGCCACGCCTCGGCTCAAGGCCAGCAAGGCGGGCAGGCTGGCCGTGCCGTCCAGGCTTTGCGGGATAAAGCGGCGGCCGAACTCGGCGAGTTCCCAGTGCGGCTCAGCCAGGTGGGTGGCGCGCAGAAAGAAATAGGGATGCGGCAGGGTTTCGTCATCGTTGAACTCGGGCACGCCCAAGGTTTCGACCTCGCCGGCCGCATTGACCAGGCTCCAGCGCACATTGTTGGCATCGCTGCCGACAAAGGTGTAGGAGCTGGTGGTGTTGCCGAAGGCGTCGCGCTGGGTGAAGAGTTTCTCAGGCGCGCCCAGGCTCCAGTAGTTCACCGTCTGCGCCGGGCCGGACTGCGGCGTGAGCCACAGGGTTTGCAGCGCGTAGCGTAGCGGCTCGGTGTACCGATAGTCGGTGGTGTGCCGAACGTGAAGCTTCAATGCGTAGCCGGCACAAGAAACTCGCGGCTGATGTGCGCGCCTATCTCGTTGACACGGTCCAGGAACTGGGTCAGGAAGGCGTGCAGGCCGGTGGCGAGGATCTCGTCAATGCGGGCGTACTGCAGGTCGGCGCGCAGCTTGCCGGCGCGGCGCTGGGTTTCACTGGCCGTGTCGCTGGTCACCATGGCGAGATTGCCCATGAGTTCGTTGAGGCAGGCCAGCAGCGAACGCGGCATGTCGGGTCGCAGGATCAGAAGCTCAGCCACACGCTCGGGCTTGATGACGTCACGATACACCTTGCGGTAGACCTCAAAGCCGGAGACGCTGCGCAGGATCGCGCTCCAGTGGTAGAAGTCGTACTCCTGGTCCTTCTCGCCGTCGGTGGCGATGAAGTCGTTTTGCACCGCGTGGAATTTCACGTCCACCAGGCGGGCGGTGTTGTCGGCGCGCTCCAGGAAGGTGCCCAGGCGCAGGAAGTGGAAGGCTTCGTCCTGCAGCATGGTGCCAGCCGTGACGCCGCGCGAGAGGTGCGAGCGGAACTTGACCCATTCAAAGAACTGGCCAGGGTCACGCTCGAAGTCGCCGTTGCGCAGCATGCGTATCACTTCGAGATAGGTCTGGTTCTGGGTTTCCCAGACTTCGGTGGTCAAGGTGCCGCGCACGGCGCGCGCGTTCTCGCGGGCATTCTTCAGGCAGGAGACGATGCTCGAGGAGTTCTGCTCGTCGCGCACCATGAAGTCCATGACTTCGCGCGGGTTGATGCTGTCGCCGTATTTGGCGGCATAAGAGGGCTTGAGCTCGCTGATGCTCAGCAGGCTTTGCCAGCCGCCCTGCACCACGGCGGCCGATTGCGGCAGCAGCGAGGTCTGGTAGTTGACGTCGAGCATCCGGGCTGTATTCTCCGCACGCTCTGTATAGCGAGACATCCAGAAGAGGTGATCGGCAGTACGAGACAACATGATTATTTCCCTCCCACTTGGACTTGGGTCTGCGACTGCAATTGAGACTGCGACTGAGACTGGAACCCCACCGGTGATGACGGGCCTTCCAGAATCCAGGTGTCCTTGGTGCCGCCGCCCTGCGAGGAGTTGACCACCAGCGAGCCGTCTTTGAGCGCCACGCGCGTGAGGCCGCCGGGCACCATCTGCACTTCCTTGCCGCTCAGCACAAAAGGCCGCAAATCGATGTGGCGCGGCGCGATGCCGCTTTCGACATAGGTCGGGCAGGTGGAAAGGCTCAGCGTGGGCTGGGCGATATAGCCCGAGGGGTTCGCCAGCAAGGCGGCGCGGAATTCCTCGATCTCGGCCTTGGTGGCGGCCGGGCCGACCAGCATGCCGTAGCCGCCGGCGCCGTGCACTTCCTTGACGACCAGGTCCTTGAGGTTGGCCAGGGTGTATTGCAAATCCTCGTTGTTGCGGCACATATAGGTGGGCACGTTCTTGAGGATGGGTTTTTCGCCGAGGTAGAACTCGATCATCTTGGGCACATAGGGGTAGATGGACTTGTCGTCGGCCACACCGGTGCCTATGGCATTGCACAGCGAGACATTGCCGCTGCGGTAGACGTTGAGCAGGCCCGCGCAGCCCAGCGTGGAATTGGGGCGGAAGGCCAGCGGGTCCAGGAAGTCGTCATCGACGCGGCGGTAGATCACGTCGACGCGGCGCGGGCCGCGCGTGGTGCGCATGTAGACGAAGTTGTCCTTGACGAAGAGATCCTGCCCTTCGACCAGCTCCACGCCCATCTGCTGCGCGAGGAAGGCGTGCTCGAAGTAGGCCGAGTTGTACATGCCGGGGGTGAGCACCACCACCGTGGGCTCAGCCGTGGCGGGCGGCGCCATGGCGCGCAGGGTTTCCAGCAGCAAGTCGGGGTAGTGCGCGACCGGCGCGACGCGGTTTTCGCTGAACAGCTCGGGGAACAGCCGCATCATCATCTTGCGGTCTTCCAGCATATAGCTCACGCCGCTGGGCACGCGCAGGTTGTCTTCGAGCACGTAGTACTCGCCCTCGCCCTGGGCATTGGGCGCGCGCACGATGTCGATGCCGCTGATATGCGAATAGATGTTGCCGGGAACGTCCACGCCCATCATCTCGGGGCGGAACTGCGCGTTCTGGAAGATTTGCTCGGACGGGATGACACCGGCCTTGATGATCTCCTGGCCGTGGTAGACGTCGTGGATGAAGCGGTTCAGCGCCGTAACGCGCTGGACCAGGCCTTTTTCCATGCTGGCCCACTCGTGCGCGGGAATGATGCGGGGAATCAGGTCAAAGGGGATCAGGCGTTCGGTGCCGGCGCCGTCCTCGTCCTTGGCGCCGTAGACGGCAAAGGTGATGCCGACGCGGCGAAAAATCATCTCGGCTTCGGCGCGGCGCGCCTCCATCACGTCGGCCGGCTGTTTCGCCAGCCAGCGCTGGTAGCCCTGGTAGTGTTCACGGACGCTGGATTCCGTGGCATTCATTTCATCAAACATCGGTCGGCTCATTGGCTTGATCTCCAGCAAGTTATGCGCAGGGCACTGTTTTGACATAGCTTAGCAAGTTATGCGCCAAGGCGGCGCTGCCCCGCCCTATTTTTAACGCCCGGGTACATGATGCCAGTAGCGTTTGCCCTCTTCCCGCTGGCAGCGTACAGCCTCAGCATGCTGGCTGTCCCATGTCGCCGCCCCGCATGTCGCGGATTTGACAAGGCTGATGCCGCGCGCCTCGTAGCGCGCGACCACCGGCTCGGCCGGGTGGCCGAAGCGGTTGCGGTAGCCCGCCTGCGCCATGGCCCATTGCGGCTGGACGGCGTCCAGAAAGGCCGCGCTCGACGAGGTCTTGCTGCCGTGGTGCGGCACCAGCAGAAAATCGGCCTGCAGGCGGGCCGGATCGCCGGCGGCCAGCGCCGCTTCCTGCGGCGCTTCGATGTCGCCCACCAGCAAAGCCGTGCGGCTGCCATTGGAGACGCGCAGCACGCAGCTCATGGCATTGGGCTTGGCCACCGTGCCGTAGGCCGCGGCGGGCGGGTGCAGCAGCTCGAACTGCACGCCATCCCATTCCCAGCGCTGGCCGGCTGTGCAGCGCTCGGCCTTGCGCTGGGCCTGCAGCGGGTGCGTGTCTTCAATCGAACTGAGCAGCCGCGCCCCGGGCTGCATGGCCAGTACCGCGGCCGCCCCGCCTATGTGGTCGATATCGCGGTGGCTGACCATCAGGATGTCCAGCCGCTCGCCCAGCGCACGCAGCAGCGGCACCAGCACACGGTGGCCGGCATCGCTTTCGCGCGAAAAGCGCGGCCCCGCGTCGTAAAGCAGGCTGTGGCCCGCGGTGCGCACCAGCACCGCATTGCCCTGGCCGATGTCGGCCGCCAGCAGCTCGAACTGCCCGGGCGCGACCCGCGGGGGCTGCCATAGCAGCACGGGCAGCAGCAGCGGAATGCCCAGCACCCGCCAATGCCAGGGCAGGCGCGTGGCCAGCAAGCCGCCGCCCGCCACACCGGCGACGGCGCACCACAGCGGCGCCGCGGCCACGCTGACCGACGCCAGCGGCCAGCTTGCCAGCCACTGCAGGAACAGCGCCAGCACGCTCACACAGACGGCTGTCGCGGCCCAGGCCGGCGCCCACAGCACACCCAGCAGGGCCAGCGGCGTGACCAGCAGGGTCACGGCGGGAATCGCCACGGCATTGGCCAGCAGGCCGACCAGCGAGACCTGGTTGAACAGCAGCAGCGACAGCGGCGTGAGCGCCAGCGTCACCACCCATTGCTCGCGCACCGCGCGGGCCAGGCCGGCCAGCCAGCGCGGCCCATGCCGCCGCCATCCGCCTGGCGAAACCGGCTCTTGAAGGCCATGGTCAGGACGCATACCGGAATCCGTCGCAAACAACACGCCGACCGCCACAAAAGACAGCCAGAAGCCGGCCTGCATCAGGGCCCATGGGTCCACGGCCACCACCACGGCCATGGCCAGCAACCAGGTCTGTGCCCAGGGCCATTGCCGGCCGCCCTGGCGCAGCAGGATCACGGTGGCCAGCATCAAGAGGGTGCGCTGCGCGGGCACACCCCAGCCTGAAAACAGCGCGTACAGGGCGGCCAGCAGCAGGCCGCCCAGCGCGCCGGCACCTGCGGCCGGCAATGCCAGGCACAGCCTGGGCGTGAGAAGCGCGGAACGGCGCCAGAGGCCGCCGACCAGCAGCGAGGCGGCCCAAGCAAACATGGTGATATGCAGGCCGGAAATACTCATCAAATGCGCGACGCCCGTGGCGCGGAACACATCCCAGTCGGCGCGCTCTATGGCGTTCTGGTCGCCCACCACCAGCGCGGCAATGATGCCGGCCCATTGGCGGTTCTCCACACGCGCGAAAATTTTCTCGCGCACCGCCTGCCGGGCCTGCTCGATGGGGTGCTGCCAGCTGCCGGCAAGCTTTTCGGGCGGCGCGTCATGCGCGCCTGCGCGCACATAGCCGGTGGCCTGTACGCCCTGCTCCCACAGCCACAGTTCGTAATCAAAGCCATGCGGGTTGCTGTTGCCGTGGGGTGCCTTGAGCCGCACCGTCATGTGCCAGCGCTCGCCGGCGCGCAATGGCTGCGGCTGGCGCTGCAGGGCCAGTGCCGCTTCGAAGGGGTCCGCATCCTGCATGTTCTGCGCGGGGCTGCGCGCCTCCCGCCCGGCAAAGCCCGAATACCAGCCCAGCAGGATGCGCGGCGGCAAGGCCAGCTTGCGGCCGTCCAGGCGTGCGGATTCCACGTCAAGGCGAAAACGCAAGCCGTCCTCACCGGGCTGCGGCATGGCCGGCACACTGCCTGTCACCTCGATGTCGCGGCCTTCCAGGGCCGGGTCCAGCGCGTCGGACTGGAAAACACAGGCCCGCCAGCCGGTGGAGCCAAAACCCAGCAGCGCCGCCAGGCCCCCTACCAGCAGGGCCCTGCTCCAGGAGGTTTTGGCTTGATGGCGCGCCCGCCGCCATAACAAGGCCGCCACGCAGGCCAGCCCGGCACACAGGGCATAAGCTTGCCACGGCCACAGCGCGGGCTGCTGCAATTGCAAGGCCACGCCCGCGATAAAACCGGCCAGGGCGAGCCCCGGGCTCATGGCGCGTGCCATGACACGATGATGAATACAGCTGGCCCCAAAGCCGCCTCCCCTGCTTTTTTTGCTTTTTTAGAACTTGTTTAACGGGAAGGCGAAGCAGGAAGCCGACAGCGCGCCATGCAAACTCCGCATGGCGCAGCTCTTGCTTTCAGAAATACCGCCAAATCCGGGTAAGCTGTTCACACTGTGCTTTGAATGAAGACCGCATGATGTGGCGGTCCCCGCGCCCAGTTATTTTTTTAAGCGAGGTTGCCTTGTCCATCCACGTTGCCCTGAGCCACATCACCCATTACAAATACGACCGCCTGGTGCGGCTGGGCCCCCAGGTGGTCCGCCTGCGGCCCGCGCCGCATAGCCGCACCCAGGTGCTGTCCTATTCCCTCAAGGTCGAGCCCGCCGGGCATTTCATCAACTGGCAACAGGATCCCTTCGCCAACTACCAGGCTCGGCTGGTGTTTCCCGAGCCGACGCGCGAGTTCAAGGTCACGGTGGACCTGGTCGTGGAAATGGCGGTGTTCAACCCCTTTGACTTCTTCCTGGAGCCGGCCGCCGAGGAGTTCCCCTTCAGCTACAACGCGCTGCAGGCCCGGGAGCTGGCACCCTACCTGGCCACACAGCCGGCCACACCGCTGTTCAAGCGCTACCTCGAAAAAATCGACCGCACGCCCAAACGCACCATCGATTTCCTGGTGGGCCTGAACCAGAGCCTGCAGTCGGACATCCAATATTCCATCCGCATGGAGCCCGGCGTGCAGACGCCCGAAGAAACCTTGCGCCTGGCCTGCGGCTCCTGCCGCGACACCGGCTGGCTGCTGGTGCAGTTGCTGCGCCACATGGGCCTGGCCGCGCGCTTTGTCTCGGGCTATTTGATACAGCTCAAGGCCGACGTCAAATCCATCGACGGCCCCAGCGGCGCCGAAGCCGATTTCACCGACCTGCACGCCTGGTGCGAGGTGTTTTTGCCGGGCGCGGGCTGGGTGGGACTGGACCCGACCTCGGGCCTGATGGCCGGCGAAGGCCACATCCCGCTGGCCTGCACGCCCGAACCCTCGAGCGCCGCGCCTGTCGAGGGCGGTGTCGACAAGTCCGAAGTCGAGTTCGAGCACCACATGGCGGTGCAGCGTATTTACGAATCGCCGCGCGTGACCAAGCCCTATACCGAGGAGCAATGGCAGGAAGTACTGGCGCTCGGCGAGAAGGTCGACCAGGACCTGGCGGCCGGCGATGTGCGCCTGACCATGGGCGGCGAACCGACCTTTGTGGCCACCACTGACCGCGATGCGGCCGAATGGAACATCGCCGCGCTGGGCCCAACCAAACGCGGCTATGCGACCGAGCTCGTGCAAAAACTGCGCGCCGAATACGGCGAAGGCGGCTTCCTGCATTTCGGCCAGGGCAAGTGGTACCCGGGCGAGCAGCTGCCGCGCTGGGCGCTGAGCATCTTCTGGCGCAAGGACGGCCAGCCGATCTGGCAAAACCCGGCCCTGTTCGCCGACGAGCGCCAGCCCTGCAGCTACACCAGCGCCGACGCGCAGCGTTTTGTGCAGACCCTGGCCGGCAAGCTGGGCCTGGCCACGACCTACATCACGCCGGGCTATGAAGACACCTGGTACTACCTCTGGCGCGAACGCCGGCTGCCGGTCAATGTCGACCCCTTCGACTCGCGGCTGGACGACGCGATGGAGCGCGAGCGCCTGCGCCGCGTCTTTATGCAGGGCCTGGATTCAGTGGTGGGCTATGTATTGCCGCTGCAGACCAAGGAACAACTCAAGCAGAGAAACTTCGGCGTCTCGCCCGCGTTGGCCGGCCCGAAATGGACCACGGGCCCCTGGTTTTTCCGCGACGAGCGCATGTACTTGATGCCGGGCGACTCCCCCATGGGCTACCGCCTGCCGCTGGATTCCGTGCCCTGGGTGTCCAAGACCGACTATCCCTACATGATCGAGTCCGACCCCTTCGCGCCGCGCCAGGACCTGCCGGATGCCTCGGCGCTGGCGGCGCGCTACAACGGCAGCTTCAGCGATGCCCGCGGCGCCACGGCGGCGGCGCCTTCCGCGGGCGGCAGCGCCAGTTCGCTGGCGCAGTACATGGCACGCTACCTGAGCGGCAATACCGCGCTGTCGCAGGCCAGCCGTATCCTGCAGTTCCGCCCCACGGGCAACAACGGCACTGGCGGCGCGGGCAACCAGCCGGCCGGCGCATCGCCCGATGCGGCCGCGCCCGCCGACGACCGCGCGCCCAAACCTTTTGAGTCGGCCGCCTGGCTGACACGCACCGCGCTGTGCGTGGAAGTGCGCGACCCGCAGCGCGCCAACGGCCCCAGGGACAAACCCAAGGCCGACCCGGACAGCCAGGCCAACAAATCGGGCCGCGGCGAAGTGGGCGCGATCTATGTCTTCATGCCGCCCATGGAGCGTCTCGAAGACTACCTGGACCTGCTGGCCGCGGTGGAGGCCACGGCGCAATCGCTGGGCGTGAGCATCGTGCTTGAAGGCTACCCGCCGCCGCGCGACCCGCGCCTGAAAATGCTGCAGGTCACGCCCGACCCCGGCGTCATCGAGGTCAACATCCACCCGGCCTACAACTGGGGCGAGCTGGTGGAACACACCGAGTTCCTCTACAAGATCGCACACGAGACGCGCCTGTCAGCCGAAAAGTTCATGACCGACGGCCGCCATACCGGCACCGGCGGCGGCAACCACTTTGTGCTGGGCGGCGCCACGCCGGCCGACAGCCCCTTCCTGCGCAAGCCCGAGCTGCTGGGCAGCCTGATCGCCTACTGGCACAACCACCCCTCGCTGAGCTACCTGTTCTCGGGCATGTTCATAGGCCCGACCAGCCAGGCGCCGCGCGTGGACGAAGCCCGCAACGACCAACTCTACGAGCTTGAGATCGCCCTGCGCGAGATCGAGAACAACCGCAAGAAATACGGCGCCGACATGCCGCCCTGGCTGGTGGACCGCACCTTGCGCAACATCCTGGTCGACGTGACCGGCAACACCCACCGCAGCGAGTTCTGCATCGACAAGATGTACTCGCCCGACTCCACCACCGGCCGCCTGGGCCTGCTGGAGCTGCGCGCCTTTGAAATGCCGCCGCATGCGCGCATGAGCATCGCCCAGCAGTTGTTGCTGCGCGCGCTGGTGGCGCGCTTCTGGAACAAGCCCTACCACGGCCGCGTCACGCGCTGGGGCACCGAGCTGCACGACCGCTTCCTGCTGCCCGGCTTTGTGCGCATGGACTTCGAGGACGTGCTGACCGAGCTGCGCGAAGCCGGCTACGCCTTCGACATGGCCTGGTTCGAGCCGCATTTCGAGTTCCGCTTCCCGCTGATAGGCCAGGTCAAGAGCAACAGCATCGAGCTGACGCTGCGCAGCGCGCTGGAGCCCTGGCATGTGATGGGCGAGGAAGGTTCGGCCGGCGGCACGGTGCGTTATGTCGATTCCTCGCTGGAGCGCATCGAGGTGCACGTCACGGGCCTCAACGACAACCGCTACGTCATCACCGTCAACGGCCGGGCCCTGCCGCTGCAAAGCACGGGCCGCGTCGGCGAGTATGTGGCCGGCGTGCGCTACAAGGCCTGGAACCCGCCTTCGGCCTTGCACCCTTCGATAGGCGTGCATGCGCCGCTGACCTTCGACATCGTCGACACCTGGATGGAACGCTCGCTGGGCGGCTGCCAATACCATGTGGCGCACCCGGGCGGGCGCAACTACGACACGCTGCCGGTCAATTCGTACGAGGCCGAAAGCCGCCGGCTCACGCGCTTTTTCCGCATGGGCCACACGCCCGGCAAGATGCGCGTGGCGCCGGCACAGCCCAGCCGGGAGTTCCCGTTCACGCTGGACCTGCGCTGAGGGCGGCCGGGGGCGCCCTCCCCGGCGCCCATCCGCCTGTCTTATGGCTGCAACAATTGCATGCGCAAGCGGCATAAATCGTCCATTTGGCGGGAAAGCCGCCCTTGATTGAGGCTTTGCGCCTGCGGGCCGCAGGCATACTTGCAGCACGTGGAAAATAACACCCAGTCACTTTTTGCCGCCCAGGCGCTCGAATCCCCCTGCGCACTGGCCGCCGCGCTGGCGCCGCATGCGGCAGCCGGCCATTTCGACGAGTTGCGGGGCCGTGTCTCCGAAGGCCCCGCGCCCGTGGAAACGGCAGCGCCCGCCCAGCCCGTGCTGCGCGCGGCCGGCACCCCTGAAACCGCCGCATCCCAGGCCCAAGCCCCCGCCGCCACCGACGACAGCCTGTCGCCCGAATGGACGCGCTTTTTCAACTTCCTGGGCGCCGACGGGTTTTACGACCTGAACCACCGCACCGCCAACCTGCGCCGCCAGATCCGCGACAACGGCGTGACCTACAACGTCTATGCCGACGCCAACGGTCCGCAACGGCCCTGGGCGCTGGACCTCTTCCCCATGATGGTCTCGGCCGGCGACTGGGCGCAGATCGAGGCCGGCATCCAGCAGCGCGCGCGCCTGCTAGACCGTGTCATGGCCGACATCTACGGCCCGCAGGAGCTGCTCTCCAAAGGCCTCTTGCCCAGCGCGCTGGTGCATGCCCACCCGGGCTACCTGCGCGGCATGCAGGGCGTGCAGCCGGCCGGCGGCACCTACCTGCACATCGCCGCCTTCGACATCGCCCACGGCCCCGACGGCCGCTGGTCGGTGGTGTCGCAGCGCACGCAGGCGCCCTCGGGCCTGGGCTACCTGCTGGAAAACCGCCTGACCATCTCGCTGCTGTTCCCCGAAGCCTTCCGCGAGATGAAGGTCGAGCGCCTGGCCGCCTCCTACAAGGCGCTGGTGGACGGCCTCAAGGCCATGAGCCCGGCCGACGGCAGCGAGGAAAGCCGCGTGGTGCTGCTGACCCCGGGGCCGTACAACGAAACCTATTTTGAACACGCCTACCTCGCGCGCTTCCTGGGCCTGACCCTGGTCGAGGGCAGCGACCTGCTGGTACGCGACGACAAGCTTTACCTCAAGACCCTGCGCGGCCTGGAGCCGGTGCACGGCTTGCTCAAGCGCCTGGACGACGAATTCCTGGACCCGCTGGAGCTGCGCTCGGACTCCACGCTGGGCGTGCCCGGCCTGTTGCAGGTGATACGCGCGGGCAATGTGCTGGTGGTCAACACACCGGGTTCGGCCTTCCTCGAATCAAGCGCGCTGCTGGGTTTCCTGCCGGCATTGTCGGAACACCTTCTGGGCGAAACCCTGGCCCTGCCCTCGCTGGCCACCTGGTGGTGCGGCGAGCAGGCGGTGCTGCAGGATGTGCTGGGCCAGCTCAAGAACTGCGTGATCAAGCCGACCTACCCGGGCTCGGGCATGGAGTCGGTGATAGGCCACACGCTGTCGCGCCGCGCGCTCGATGAATGGGCCGGCCGCATCGTGCGCCGCGGCGAGGACTACACGGTGCAGGCCTATTTGCCGCTGCCGCAGACGCCGACCTGGCAGGGCGAGCGGATTTCCCCGCGCTCGGCCATGCTGCGCGTGTTTGCCGTGGCCGACGGCAAGGGCTCCTGGCAGGTGCTGCCAGGCGGGCTGGCGCGGCTGGCCGGCAAGAACGAAAACATGTCCTCCATGCAGCACGGCGGCAGCAGCGCCGACGTCTGGGTGCTGGGCGATGCGTCGGCGGCCAAGGCGGCAGCCCCGCGTGCCGAGCAGCCCTCGCCCGCCTGGGCTACCGCCCCGCTGCGGCATCGCCCGCCGGTCACCAGCCGCGCGGCCGAAAACCTCTTCTGGCTGGGCCGCTACACCGAGCGCGCCGAAAACTCCACGCGCCTGGCGCAGATCACCTTGCAATGCCTGGGCGGCGAAGACCAGACCTCGCAGCCGCTGCTGGCCTGGCTCAGCAGCATGGCAGTCGGCAATGCGCTGGTACTGGACACCGTGCCGCCGGCCACGCAGGCGCGCCGCGTGTTTGAGCGCGCGCTGATCGCCAACCTGGCCGACACCGAGCAGGCCGCCAGCGTGGGCTTTAACCTGCGCGCGCTCAAGAGCGCGGCCTCGGCCGTGCGCGAACGCCTGTCGCAGGAACAGTGGCACATGATCGTGCGCACCGAAGCCGATTTTTTCCAGCGCTGCGCGGTATTCAGCAGCGTGGGCCAAAGCCAGTCGCAAAGCCAGGGCGGGCAAGGCCAAAGCCAGTACCTGCTCGAATACTCTTCCGTCGAGGCGCTGCGCGCGCTCGAATCGGCCAGCGGCTTCCTCTCGGCCATGACGGGCGCGCAGACCGACCGCATGACGCGCGACGACGGCTGGCGCCTGCTCAGCGTGGGCCGGCTCATCGAGCGGCTCAACACCCTGGCCGGCGCGCTGGCGCGCGGTTTCGAAACCGGCTCGGTCTTCGAGGAAGGCGGCTTCAACGCCATGGTGGCGCTGTTCGACAGCACCATCACCTTCCACGCGCAATACCAGCAGCGCCGCGACATCCCGGCCCTGCTCGATTTGCTGGTGCTGGACCGCGACAACCCGCGCTCCCTGGGCTGGGTGGTGCAGACCCTGCGCGGGCGCCTGGCCAAGCTGGCCGGCAGCGCGCCGGGCGACATGCCCGAACTCGCGATGGAGCTGCCCGACCCCGGCAGCTGGGCGCTGGCCGATTTGTGCGCTGGCATGCAAGCCGATGATGAGAATGAAGGCGATGAAGACTGCCGGCAGCACGACGGCCGCCTGGTGCAGATGCTGGAGCAATGCTGCGACGCCGCGCTGGATCTGTCGGACACCCTGAGCCGCCGCTACTTCAGCCACGCGGCCTCCGGCAGCCAGAGCCTGGGCGCCTGAGTCATCCCATGCTGCTGCACGTCGTCCACGAAACCCGCTACCGCTATGCGCCGGCGGTGGAAAACGCCCACCATGTGGTGCACCTCAAACCCGCCAGCCGCAACGGCCAGAGCCTGCTGAGCTACGTGCTGCGCGTCGACCCGGCGCCCGTGCAATTGCGCGAAACCGTGGATGTCTACGGCAACACGCGCAGCTATTTTTCGCTGCAGGCCGCGCATGAAAGCCTGACCGTGGTGGCCGACAGCGTGGTCGCCACCACGGCCCTCAACCCGCTGCAGTCCGAAAGCGCCCTCTCCGCCGGCGCTGCGGTGTCGCAGCCCTGGGAGCAGGTGCGCGAGCAGTTCCGCTACCGCGCCGGCGCGGCCTACGACAGCGCCTCCGAATTTCTGTTCGCCTCGCCCTATGTGCCGCGCGACGAGGCCTTCGTCGAATTCGCGCGACCCAGCTTCCTGCCCGGCCGGCCGCTGCCCGAGGCAGCGCGCGACCTGATGGAACGCATCCACGACACCATGACCTACGAGAGCGAAAGCACCGAGGTCAACACGCCGGCGCTCGAGGCGCTCAGGCAGGGCAAAGGCGTGTGCCAGGACTTCGCCCACATCATGGTGGCCTGCTGCCGCGCCATGGGCCTGCCGGCGCGTTATGTGAGCGGCTACCTGCTGACCAGCCCGCCGCCCGGCCAGCCGCGCCTGGTCGGCAGCGACGCCTCGCATGCCTGGGCCTCAGTCTATTGCCCGGGCCTGGGCGCCTGGCTGGACTTCGACCCCACCAACAACCGCGCGCCGGGCGAAGACTATGTCACGCTGGCCACGGGGCGCGACTTCCTCGATGTCTCGCCCATGCGCGGCGTGATACGCGGCGGGGCGCAGCACATCCTGGACGTGGCCGTGACGGTGGAGCCCCTGGCCGAGACCGAGGCCCAGTCCCTGGCTACCGCGAACTAAACGACTCCCCTAGTAGCGAACCCTCGGGCAGGCTGCCCACCAGGCGGCGCCTGCACAGGCCCACAAACTCCTGCGCCGCGCCCGACTGCGCCTGCTTCGGTTTAAAAGCCAGCAAGGCGCGGAACCACACTTCGGCTGCCAGCGGCACGCTGCGCAAGCCCAGCGCCAGGTATTCGCGCGCCACCAGCGGGTTCGTCACAGCCAGACCGGCGCCGGCCAGCACCAGCGCGCATTGCGTCGCGCTGTAAGGCGTCTCGATCACAAAACGCGGCTGCACGCCGGCCTGCGCGAGCGCCGCCTCCAGGCGCCGCTGCGCCGGATCGGACGCCGACAGGCCCACCAGTGGCACCTCCTGCAAATCCTGTGGCTGCAGCTGCTGCTTGCGCGCCAGCGGATGGGCGGCCGGCATGATGCAGACGGCAGGCGCCTGGTAGAACAGCGAGGACACCAGGCCGCTGGTGTCGGCCTCGTCGCCCAGGAAAGCCAGGTCCACCGCGCCCTGGAACAGCGCCTCGCGCAGCACCTTGGAGCTGTCGACCAGCAGCAGGCAGCGCGTGCGCGGGTAGCTGCGCTGGAACTCGGCCAGGGCCCAGGGCATGACGCTGGCGGCCATGGCATGCAGCGAGCCGATGCGCAGCACCGTGTCTTCGTGCGACTGCAGGGCCACGATTTTTCGCTGCACGGCCTCCAGGCCTTCGTAGACCCGCTCGACCTCTTCCATCAGCGCATGGGCTTCGGGTGTGGGCGTGAGCTTACCCTTGGGCCGGTCGAACAGCTTGAGGCCGGCGCGCACTTCGAGCTGCTGCAACAGCTGCGTGACCGCCGGCTGGCTCACATGCAGGGCCGCGGCCGCGCGGTTGGCCGTGCCCAGCCGCATGACCATGCGGAACACCTCGATCTGTCGCGCGCTTGCTTCGGCCACGGCCGTCTCCTTATAAGTTTCACTTATTCTAAATCGCCAACAAAGCCTGCACGGCGGGCCCCGGCCTTCCTAACATTGGCCGCATGAATTCCCTTGTTTCCGAATCCCCCGCCGTGACCCGAAACCCGCGGCTGCACGGGCTGCGATGTATCCATTGCGCCCGCGAATACCCCTTGCAGGACCTGCCGGCCGGCTGCCCGCATTGCGCGGCGGCCGGTACGCCCGCGAGCCTGGAAGCGGTGTACGCCGAACTGCCCAAAACCCTCAGAACTGCCAGTACAGGTTATAAGTGGGGCCCCTGGCTGCCTTACACCCAGGGCGTCTCCCTAAGCGAAGGCGGCACGCCCTGCCTGGACCTGCCGCGCCTGGCGCGCGCCTTGGGCTTGCGCCAGCTTTCGGCCAAGCACGAGGGCATGAACCCCACGGGCTCGCACAAGGACCGCATGTCGGCCCAGGCTGTGAGCCGGGCGCTGGACGTGGGCGCGCAAACCGTGGTGCTGGCCTCCAGCGGCAATGCGGCGGTGTCGGCGGCGGCTTATTGCGCGGCCGCGGGCCTGGCCTGCGAGGTCGCCACCTACCACGACATGCCGGAGCCCTTCGCGCGCGCGCTGCAGCGCCTGGGCGCCAAACGCCTCACGTTCGACCGCGGCTTCGGCCGCTGGGAACACCTGCGCAGTCGGGTCGAGCAGGACGGCGCCTTTGCGCTGACCAACTACAGCGTGCCCGCCGTCGGCAGCCCGGCCTTCGGCGTCGAAGGCTATCGCGCGGTGGCGCTCGAATGTGTGGCCGACGGCTGCATCCCCGACCACGTGCTGGTACCCACCGCGCGCGGCGACCTGCTCTGGGGTGTTTACAGCGGCCTGCGCGACCTGCTGCAAGCCGGGCTGATCGCGCGCATGCCGCGCCTCTGGGCGGTTGAGCCCTTCCCGCGCCTGGCCCGCGTGCTGGGCGGCGAGCCGCTGCAGGCCGACTTCGCCGGCCAGACCATGCAGTTTTCCACCGGCGGCGGCACCGTCACGCTGCAGCAGGCGCTGGCCGTGCAGCGCTCGGGCGGCGGGGCGGTGGTGGTGGACGATGCCGGCGCCGTGGAAGGCAGCGCCCGGCTGGCCGCGCAAGGCCTGTGGGTGGAGCTGTGCGCGGGCGCCTGCCTCAGCGCGCTCGCACAGCTGCGCGCGCGCGGTGAGATCGCGCCTTCGGAGCACGCCCTGCTGCTGCTGACCGCCAAAGGCGACCGCGACACCTTTGACACTTTTTCCTGACTCCCTGAACCCTCCCTGAACCGATACCCCGTAAAGGATTTCCCCATGAAGACCCGATTGCTCACCACCTTGCTGCTGGCCGGCGCCAGCCTGATCAGCACCGCCGCCCATGCGGCCTACCCCGACAAACCGCTGCGCCTCATCGTGCCCTGGGCGCCCGGCGGCAGCACGGACGCGATTGCGCGCGCCGTCGCGCAGCGCATGGGCGAGACCATGGGCCAGAGCGTGGTGGTGGACAACCGCTCCGGCGCCTCGGGCCGCATAGGCACCGAGGCCGCGGCCAAGGCCGCGCCCGACGGCTATACCTTCGCCATCGTCGAGCTGCCGCACGCGATCGCGCCGGCCGTGTTTAACAAAATGCCTTATGACCTGCTGCGCGACTTCACGCCGATCTCCATGGTCGGTACCTCGCCGCTGATGCTGTTTGCCAGCGGCGGGCCCTACAAAAACGGCGACATCAAGGGTTTCCTCAAACACTACCGCGCCAGCAAGGTGCCACTGGCGCTGGCCAACAGCGGCAACGGCTCGATCAGCCATCTCTCCAGCGAGCTGTTCGCCACGGCTGCCGGCATCAAGGTCAACGCGATCCCCTACCGCGGCTCGGCGCCCGCGCTCACCGACGTCGCGGCCGGCCAGGTGGACGCCCATTTCGCGACGCTGGCCAGCGCCAGCGCGCTGCTGGGTGCGGGAAAAATCTCGGCCCTGATGGTGACCGGCAACACCCGCGTGGCCTCGCTGCCCGAAGTGCCCACCGCGCGCGAAGCCGGCATGGACAGCATGCAGTTCAACCAGTGGTGGGCCCTGGTGGCGCCGGCCACCACGCCCATCGACATCGTCGAGCGGCTGCGCAGCGAAGCCGTCGCGGCGCTGGCCCACCCGTCGACACGCGAGCGGCTCACCACGCTGGGCATAGACCTCAAGGGCTCAAGCCGCGACGAGCTGCGCGCCTTTATGCGCAGCGAGGTGGACCGCTGGGGCGCGGTGGTGCGCAAGGCCGGCATCAAGCCCGAATAAGCCGGTACGCCGGCCGGGGCTGCATCACTTCCTTTCATGCCGCTACAGGCCGGCGCGCGGACGGGCCCGTCCTACAATTCCTCGAACCGCCCGCCGGGGCCTGTCTTCAACCAAGGAAACACCATGAGCGCCTACGACAAGCTGAAAGCACTGAACATCACCCTGCCCGCCGTGGCAACGCCCGTCGCGGCCTACCTGCCTTTTGTGCGCACCGGCAACCTGGTGTTCCTGAGCGGCCATATCGCCAAGAAGGACGGCAAGCCCCTGGTCGGCCAGCTGGGCAAGAACATGACAACCGAAGAAGGCAAGGCCGCCGCGCGCTCGGTCGCCATCGACCTGATGGGCACACTGGAAGCCGCCGTCGGCCTGGGCAAGGTCAAGCGCATCGTCAAGCTCATGAGCCTGGTCAACTCGACCGGCGACTACACCGAGCAGCACCTGGTGACCAACGGCGCCAGCGAACTGTTCGGCGAGATCTTCGGCGACGCCGGCAAGCATGCGCGCAGCGCCTTCGGCGTGGCGCAAGTCCCCATGGGCGCTTGCGTCGAGATCGACCTGGTCGCGGAAGTCGAATAATTCCCCGCTGCCGCGGCGAGCACCCGCAATCACTGTGGGGCCGGCAAGGCGGCGGCAAGCAGCGGCTCACGCGAGCCCTTAAACTCATGAGGCCCCGGCCATCCTGCCGGGGCAGCGTTCTCAGGGCGGGGTGAAATTCCCCACCGGCGGTGTTTGCAGGCAACTGCATCAGCCCGCGAGCGCCCGGCCCTCTCACCGAGGGTCGGGGTCAGCAGATTTGGTTCAAGTCCAAAGCCGACGGTCACAGTCCGGATGAAAGAGAGCGCGATGCCATCGGCTGTGCCGTGGGCGCCTGCGCGCCCCTGGCTGGCCGCAGGCTCGTGCGCCCTGATTCTGGTAACACCTAGTGAGAGGCCATCCATGAGTCAGACCCTTGTTTCTTCCCCTTCCACCGCCCAATCCGGCGGCACACCCAAGGCGCGTTTCGCCTTTATCCAGTCGTCCTGGCACGAAGACATCGTGGACCAGGGGCGCGGCGCCTTCCTGGCTGAAATGGCCAGGCAGGGCGTGGGCCCCGAATCCATAGACACCTTTGAAGTGCCGGGCGCTTTCGAGATTCCACTGCACGCCAAAAAACTCGCGCAGTCGGGCCGTTATGCGGGCGTGGTCTGCTGCGGGCTGGTGGTGGACGGCGGCATTTACCGCCACGAATTCGTCGCCGATGCGGTGATCAGCGCGCTGATGGGCATTCAGCTGGAGACCGGCGTGCCGGTGTTCTCCGCGGTGCTGACGCCGCAGCATTTCCATGAGCATGAGGAGCACCGCCAGTTCTTCATCGCCCACTTCCTGACCAAGGGCAAGGAAGTGGCGCAGGCCTGCCTGGAGACCGTGGCGGGCCTCAGGAAGCTGCAGACGCTGCTAGCGGCCTGAAGCCCCGGATGCCCGCCCCCTTTCACAAGGCGGCGGGCGCCGAACTTCTTACTCGACGCGGGTGACGCCGGTGGGCTTGAAGCCCAGGTCGGCCGCCTTGCCCTTGCGTGCGCGTGCCGCGCGGGCGTTGTTCAGCGTGCGGATTTCCAGCGTCTCTTCACGAGCCTTGCCGCCGCGGCCTATGCCCTCAATCTTCACGCTGCGGGTATAAGCCGCCGCGCCGGCCAGGGTGTCCTTGGCTTCAAGGTCTATCAGCATCAGGCCGCGGCCGCCGGCGGCCTGCATCTTCAGTTCGCCGATTTCAAAGGTCAGGATGCGGCCGCCCGTGGAAGCGCAGGCCACGTGGGTGGCCGGCAGCATGGGCGTCGCGCCGCTGTTGAAGGCGGCATGCGAGGGCCTGCAGATGGTTTCGCCCTCGGCGCAGCTGATAAAGGCCTTGCCGGCTTTCAGGCGCGACGTCATGTTCTCGACCGTGGCGAGGAAGCCGTAGCCGCCGCTGGCGCTGAGCAGCAGCGCGGCGTTGGACGGGCCCGCGAAGTAGTGCACCAGCTGCGTGCCCGATTCAAGGTCGATCATCGTGGTCAGCGGCTGGCCGTCGCCGCGCGCGCCAGGCAGCGAGGACACCGGCACCGAATAAATCCGGCCGCGCGAGCCGAAGGCCAGCAGCGTGTCGACGGTGCGGCATTCAAAAGTGCCGTACAGCCCGTCACCGGCCTTGAAGGCAAAACCCGCCGGGTCATGGCCGTGGCCGCTGCGCGCGCGCACCCAGCCCTTGTCGCTGATGACCACGGTCACGGGTTCGTCGAGCACCTTGACTTCGAGCACGGCTTTTTTCTCGGCCTGGATCAGCGTGCGGCGCGCGTCGGCGAACTGCTTGGCATCGGCCTCGATTTCCTTGACCAGCAGGCGTTTGAGCGCTGCCGGGCTGCCGAGGATTTCCTCGAGCCGGCCTTGCTCTTCACGCAGGTTCTTGAGCTCCTGCTCGATCTTGATGGCTTCGAGCCGCGCCAGCTGGCGCAGGCGGATTTCCAGGATGTCCTCGGCCTGGCGGTCGCTGAGTTTGAAACGCTCAATCAGCGCGGCCTTGGGTTCGTCCGACTGGCGGATGATGGCGATCACCTCGTCGATATTGAGCAGCACCAGCTGCCGCCCTTCGAGGATGTGGATGCGGTCCAGCACCTTGTCCAGGCGGTGCTGTGAACGTTTTTGCACCGTGGTCTGGCGGAATTCAATCCACTCGCCCAGCATCTGGCGCAGGGTTTTCTGCGTCGGCTTGCCGTCCAGCCCGACCATGGTCAGGTTGATCGGAGAGGAGCTTTCAAGGCTGGTGTTGGCCAGCAGGGTGTTGATGAGTTCGGACTGGCCGATCTTGCTGGTCTTGGGCTCGAACACCAGGCGCACCGGGGCGTCCTTGCTGGACTCGTCGCGGACCACGTCGAGCACGGCCAGCACGGTCTGCTTGAGCTGCACCTGGTCCTGGCTCAGGGCTTTTTTGCCGGCCTTGATCTTCGGGTTGGTGAGCTCCTCGATCTCCTCGAGCACGCGCTGGGTGCTGACGCCGGGCGGCAGTTCCTGCACCACCAGCTGCCACTGCCCGCGCGCGAGTTCCTCGATTTTCCAGCGCGCGCGCACCTTGAGCGAGCCGCGGCCCGTGCTGTAGGCGGCCGCGATTTCCGCGCTGCTGGAGATAATCTGCCCGCCGCCCGGGTAGTCAGGGCCGGTGATCAGCGAAAACAGCTCGTCGTCGGAGAGCTTGGGCGTCTTGATGAGGGCCACGCAGGCGTCGGCGACTTCGCGCAGGTTGTGGCTGGGGATTTCGGTGGCCAAGCCGACGGCGATGCCGCTGGCGCCGTTGAGCAGCGCGAACGGTAGGCGCGCGGGCAGCTGGCGCGGCTCCTCGAAGGAGCCGTCGTAGTTGGGCACGAAGTCGACCGTGCCTTCGTCAAGCTCGTCGAGCAGCAAGGTCGTGATGCGCGCCAGCCGCGCCTCGGTGTAGCGCATGGCCGCCGCTCCGTCGCCGTCGCGCGAACCGAAGTTGCCCTGGCCGTCGATCAGCGGGTAGCGCTGGCTGAAATCCTGGGCCATGCGCACCATGGCGTCATAAGCCGCCTGGTCGCCGTGCGGGTGGTATTTGCCGAGCACGTCGCCGACCACGCGGGCGCTTTTGACGGGCTTGGCTCCGCTGGCGCCGTTGGCACCGCCAAAACCCAGGCCCATGCGCGACATGCTGAAAAGAATGCGGCGCTGCACCGGTTTCTGGCCGTCGCAGACGTCGGGCAAGGCCCGGCCCTTGACGACGCTGAGCGCGTATTCAAGATAGGCCCGCTGCGCGTACGCGGCCAGCGAATCCTGGTCGGCGGGTTCGGGAATGGGGGCGACTGCGTCCGGTGTAAAGAGATCGTCCATCGTGAATTTGGCTTGGGGCTAAGTCGGTTGATACCGGGCCGGCATGCTTAAGCGCGGCCGGTACGGAATGATGAAAAGAAAAAATGGGGGCGCCGCTTTGCAGCGCTGCCGGATGTTCCGGCGAAACGCCAGCTGCATGGGTCTCAGTTCCGCTCGGGTGGGGCCTCTGGCGTGGTGGTGGCCGCGACCGTGGTCGGCACCATGTTGCCGCGGCCCGTGCTGCCGCCCATCATCTCCATGCGCACGCGGCCGCCGGGGGCCATCATGCTGGGGGGTTTGAGGTGGTTGTAGAGCTGCATCACGGTCTTGACGTAGTTTTTGGTTTCCGGGTAATTGGGGATTTTGTTGCCCGCGCGCTGCACCGCGCCCTCGCCGGCGTTGTAGGCGGCAATCGCCAGCTCGAGCTGGCCGGGGAACATGGCGATCAGGTCGCTGAGGTAGCTGGAGCCGGCCCGGATGTTGGTCTTGGGGTCGGTGAGCTTTTTGTGGACCGTGGAATCCTTGCTGGCCCGCACGCCGTAGCGCTCCGCCGTCGGCGGGATCAGCTGCATCAGCCCGACCGCGCCCTTGGGCGAGACGGCCTGGGTGTTAAAGCCCGACTCGGTGGCGATCAGGGCCTGCAGCAGTTCGTAGTCGATGCCGTGCGTGGCCGAAGCTTCACGCAGCAAATGCTTGACGGCCTTGTAGTTGGGCGACACGTCGAAGTAAGCCAGCAGCTTGGGCGGCGCGGCGGCCACGCCGGTGGCGCGGTTGGCGCCGCTGCCCACGGCCTTGCCGCTGCGGCCGGTGTTGCTGCCGTCGGCACTGAAGCTTTCGCCGCCGCGGAAGAAGAGTTCATAGCGGTCGTCCAGCCGCACGGCAGAGAAGTGCGCGATGCCATCCTTGTCGACATAACCCCAGATGTCGGCATGGGCGGGGGAAGCGAACAGCGCGGCCAGGCCCATGGCCGCCAGCGGCAGGCCCAGCGCGCGCAGGGGCCGCCGCAGAAAGGAAAGAAAAGTCTCAGGCAAGTTCATCAAATATCAATTTCCACGGCGTCACCGTGCAACTCCATCAGTTCGCGCCGCGCCGCGGCTTCGCCCTTGCCCATCAGCTTGGTGATCAGGCTCTCGGTTTGCAGGAAATCCTGGTTGCCCAGTTGCACGGGCAGCAAACGGCGGGTATCCGGGTTCAGCGTGGTCTCCCAGAGCTGTTCCGCGCTCATTTCACCCAGGCCCTTGAAGCGGCTGATGCTCCAGGCGCCTTCTTTCACGCCGTCCTTGCGCAATTTATCCAGAATGGCGGTCAACTCGCCCTCATCAAGGGCATAAAACTTGGATGCCGGCTTTTTGCCCCGGGCCGGCGCGTCCACCCGGAACAGCGGCGGCCGCGCGACATACACATTACCCGATTCAATCAGCTTGGGGAAGTGGCGGAAAAACAGCGTGAGCAGCAGCACCTGGATGTGGGAGCCGTCGACGTCGGCGTCGCTCAGGATGCAAACCTTGCCGTAGCGCAGGCCGCTGAGGTCGGGCGTGTCGTTGGGGCCGTGCGGATCGACGCCGATGGCGACCGCGATGTCGTGAATTTCGGTGTTGGCGAACAGGCGGTCGCGCTCAACCTCCCAGGTGTTGAGCACCTTGCCGCGCAGCGGCAGGATGGCCTGGCTTTCCTTGTCGCGGCCCATTTTGGCGCTGCCGCCGGCCGAGTCGCCCTCGACCAGGAAGACTTCGTTGTGTGCCAGGTCGCGGCTTTCGCAGTCGGTCAGCTTGCCGGGCAGCACAGCCACGCCCGAGCCTTTGCGCTTTTCGACCTTCTGGCCGGCCCTCTGGCGGGTTTGCGCGGCCTTGATGGCGAGTTCGGCCAGCTTGCGGCCGTAATCGACGTGCTGGTTGAGCCACAGCTCCAGCGTCGGCCGCACAAAGCTGGAAACCAGGCGCACCGCGTCGCGCGAATTGAGGCGCTCCTTGATCTGGCCCTGGAACTGCGGGTCCAGCACCTTGGCGCTCAGCACATAGCTGGCGCGGGCGAAAACGTCTTCGGGTAGCAGCTTGACGCCCTTGGGCAGCAGCGAATGCAGGTCGATAAAGCTCTTGACGGCATTGAAGAGGCCGTCGCGCAGGCCGCTTTCATGGGTACCGCCGGCGCTGGTCGGGATCAGGTTGACATAGCTCTCGCGCATGGGCTGGCCGTCTTCGGTGAAGGCCACACACCACTGGGCGCCCTCGCCTTCGGCAAAGCTGTCGTGCTGGGTGTCGGCAAAACCCTCGCCTTCAAACATCGGGATCACCGGGTCGCCGGTCAGGGTCTGCATCAGGTAGTCGCGCAGGCCGCCCTTATAGAGCCAGGTCTGGGTGTCCTTGGTTTTCTCGTTGGCCAGCGTGACGGTGACGCCGGGCATGAGCACGGCCTTGCTGCGCAGCAGGTGGGTGAGCTCGGCCATGGGCAAGGCCGCCGACTCGAAGTACTTGGCGTCCGGCCAGGCCCGCACGGTGGTGCCGGTCTTGCGGTCGCCGTCGCCGTTTTTGCGCAGGTGCAGCTTTTCGGTGACGTCGCCGCCCGAAAACACCAGATGGGCGACCATGCCTTCACGGTAGGAGGTGACCTCCAGGCGCTTGGACAGCGCGTTGGTCACGCTGACGCCCACGCCGTGCAGGCCGCCCGAGAAACTGTAGGCGCCGCCCTTGCCCTTGTCGAACTTGCCGCCGGCGTGCAGCCGGGTGTACACGAGTTCGATCACGGGCGCTTTTTCTTCCGGGTGCATGCCGAAGGGAACGCCCCGGCCGTCGTCGTCCACGCTGACCGAGCCGTCGCTGTGCAGGGTGACCTTGATCTTCTTGCCGTAGCCGGCCAGGGCCTCGTCGGCGGAGTTGTCCAGCACTTCCTGGATGATGTGCAGGGGGTTGTCGGTGCGCGTGTACATGCCCGGGCGCTGCTTGACGGGCTCCAGGCCCTTGAGCACGCGGATCGAGCCTTCGGAATATTCGGTGGGTAGTTTGTCAGCCATGGCAGATGAAAGAATTGCCGCAATTGTAGTCCGGGCCGCAAAAGTCACTGTATGGACATACAGCCAACCTGATTTGGGCGTGGAAACCGGGGGCGGGTACGGCAGCGTTTTGCCATTTTCGTTACAGTCGGCGAATCAGTTCCTGGCCACCCAGGCCTCTTCCTTTTTTCGCCGCTTGCGGCGGCCACCCATGACCACCGACACCAAAAAACTCTCCATGCTGCAGGTGCTGATCTGCGGCGCCACCATCGTCACGCTGTCCATGGGCATACGCCACGGCTTCGGGCTGTGGCTGCAGCCCATCACCCAGGCCCAGGGCTGGACGCGGGAGACCTTTGCCTTCGCGCTGGCGGTGCAAAACCTGTCCTGGGGCGTGTTCGGCATCTTCGCCGGCATGGCGGCCGACCGCTTCGGCGCGTTCCGCGTGATCGCGGGCGGCGCCCTGCTGTACGGGCTGGGCCTGGTGGGCATGGCGCTGTCGCCCACGGGCTTTCTGTTCACGATGACGGCAGGGGTGCTGATAGGCGCAGCGCAGGCCGGTACCACCTATGCCGTGATCTACGGCGTGATAGGCCGCAACATCCCGGCGGAAAAGCGCTCCTGGGCCATGGGCGTGGCCGCGGCGGCGGGCTCTTTCGGCCAGTTCCTGATGGTGCCGGTCGAGGGCCTGCTGATCAGCGGCCTGGGCTGGAAAGAGGCGCTGCTGGCGCTCAGCGGCGCGGTGCTGCTGATCGCGCCGCTGGCGCTGGGCCTGCGCGAGGCTGGCTTTGCCGGCGGCCAGCCGGCCAAACGCGAACAGACCATAGGCCAGGCGCTGCGCGAGGCCTTCAAGTACCCGAGCTTCCAGTTGCTGATGGCGGGCTATTTCGTCTGCGGCTTCCAGGTGGTGTTCATCGGCGTGCACATGCCCAGCTACCTCAAGGACAAGGGCCTGTCGCCCCAGGTGGCCAGCTACGCGCTGGCGCTGATAGGCCTGTTCAATGTCTTCGGCACCTATATCGCCGGCTCGCTGGGCCAGAAAATCGCCAAGCGGAAAATCCTGGCGACGATTTATTTCTCGCGCGCGGTGGTGATCGCCGTGTTCCTGGCGGCGCCGCTGAGCCCGCTGAGCGTGTACATCTTCGCCAGCCTGATGGGACTGCTGTGGCTGTCGACCATCCCGCCGACCAACGCGGTGGTGGCGCAGATCTTCGGCATCCAGCATTTGTCGATGCTGGGCGGCTTCATCTTCTTCAGCCACCAGATCGGCTCCTTCATGGGCGTCTGGCTGGGCGGCTATCTATATGACCGCACCGGCAGCTACGACATCGTCTGGTACATCGCCATCGCGCTGGGCGTGTTCGCCGCCCTGGTGAACCTGCCGGTGCGCGAGGCGCCGATTGCGCGCGCCGGCGTGCCGCAAGGGGCCTGAGATGGCCAAAAAAGCCGGCCTGTGGGCGCTCGCGGTCATCGCGTCGCTGGGGGTGTTTGCCCTCTACACACGGCCGGAATTCCTGTTCACACTCGCCAACCAGATCTGGGCTTGTTTTTAGGGCCTGCCCGGCGGTTTTGCGACTGATCAGGGGCAGCGCCCCTAAAAAACGGGAAGAGGACAGCATGAAAACCATCATCATCACCGGCGCATCGGACGGCATAGGCGCGGAAATGGCGCGGCAGCTGGCCAAAACCCATGGCGCCGGCGTGGCACTGGTGCTGGCCGCGCGCAATGAAACGCTGCTGGACGAGGTCGCGCACCAGTGCGCCGCGCACGGCGCCCAAACCCTGGCCGTCAAGACCGATGTGTCCATCGAGGCCCAATGCCGGCACCTGGTGGATGCCGCCGTCGGCCGCTTCGGGCACATCGACGCCCTGATCAACAACGCCGGCATGTCGGCGCAGGCGCTGCTGGAGGATGTCAAGGCCCAGGACCTGGGCTGGTACGAGCAGCTCATGCGCATCAACTTCTGGGGCAGCGTCTGGTGCACCCATGCCGCCCTGCCCTACCTGAGGCTGCGCCACGGCAGCATCGTCGCCGTTTCCAGCCTGGCCGGGCTGATAGGCGTGCCGGGCCGCACGGCCTACAGCGCCACCAAATTCGCCATGGTGGGATTTTTCGAGGCGCTGCGCGCCGAAATGAAGGGCGCCGGGGTCGGCGTGACCACCGCCTACCCGGGTGTGGTCGCCACCCACATCCGCCACCGCGGCTTCAACGCGGCGGGCGTGGCCGCGGGATCCAGCGGGCTCAAGGAGGACAAGGCCATGAGCGTGGAGGAATGCGCCCGGCTGATCCTGCAGGGCATGGAGCGCCGGGACCGCGAGGTGGTCATGACGGCCAAGGGCAAGCTGGGCCGCTGGCTCAAGCTGATCGCGCCCGGCCGGGTCGAGGCGATGGCGCTGGCGGCGCTTAAAGACGAAGTAAAGCCGCTTTGATATGAGCAGTGTCCCGCATGGCATGGAGCAGCCCTCCGCCTGGGTGCAGCGCTGGTCGCACCTGGTGCGCGAAGGCGGCGTGGTGCTGGACGTCGCCTGCGGTTATGGCCGCCATGCCCGCTGGTTTCACGGGCGAAACCACCCCCTGGTGCTGGTGGACCGGTCACAGGAAGCCCTGGAGGCCGCCGCAAGCGCCCTCCCGGCATCGGCTTGCGAGGCCGTGGTGGCCGATATTGAAGCCGGCCCCTGGCCTTTTGCGGGTCGCCAGTTTGACGCGGTCGTCGTCACCAACTACCTCTGGCGCCCGCTGTTGCCGACCCTGCTGGCCGGCCTGGCGCCGGGTGGCGTGCTGATTTACGAAACTTTTACGCAAGGCAATGAGTCCGTGGGCAAGCCCTCGCGGCCCGATTTTTTGCTGCGCACCGGCGAATTGCTGGAAATCTGCACGGGCCTGCGGGTAGTGGCCTTCGAGGAAGGGTTCCACGAAAACCCGCCGCGCTTCATCCAGCGCATCGCGGCCGTCCGTGAAACCGCCTCGACTGCGGGTTTGCCCGCACCGCCGCGCTATTTCCTGCCCTAGGCTCTGGGTAGAATGCAGGATTGGCTTTTCGGGGCCGGCCCGGCGTTATTTCGGCCAGGCCCTATCCGGCCGCGAACGTTTACAAGTACAGCATGAAACCCATTACTGGCAGCATCGTTGCATTGGCAACGCCCTTGCATGATGACGGCAGCGTAGATTACCCCACCCTGCGCAAACTGGTGGACTGGCACATCGCCGAAGGCACCGACTGCATAGGCGTGGTCGGCACCACCGGCGAATCCCCGACCGTCAACGTCGAGGAGCACTGCGAAATCATCCGCGTCTCGGTGGAGCAAGCCAAAAAGCGCGTGCCCATCATGGCCGGCTGCGGCGCCAACTCCACCGCCGAGGCGATCGAACTCGCCAAATTCGCCAAGCAGGTGGGCGCCGACTGCCAGCTTCAGGTCGTCCCCTACTACAACAAACCCACGCAGGAAGGCCAGTACCGGCACTTCAAGGCGATTGCCGAAGCCGTCGGCGATCTGCCCACCGTGCTCTACAACGTGCCCGGCCGCACCGTGGCCGATATGGCGCACGCCACCGTGTTGCGCCTGGCCCAGGTGCCCGGCATTGTCGGCATCAAGGAAGCCACCGGCAACATCGAGCGTGCGCAGTGGCTGATCAAGGAAGTGCCCAAGGGCTTTGCGGTGTACTCGGGCGACGACCCGACCGCCGTGGCGCTCATGCTCTGCGGCGGCCAGGGCAACGTCAGCGTGACGGCCAACGTGGCGCCCAGGCTCATGCATGAGCTATGCGTCGCCGCCGTGGCGGGCGACACGCGCCGCGCCATGGAACTGCAGCTCAAGCTCCTGCCGCTGCACAGAAACCTGTTTATTGAAGCCAACCCGATTCCCGTCAAATGGGCCATGGCCCGGATGGGTCTTTGCGGCGGCACCTTGCGCCTGCCCATGACGCCGCTGGAAACATCGAACGAAGCGGCCGTGGAAAACGCCTTGCGCGCCTGCGGCCTGATTTGATTTGCCTGATCTGATTTTTAAGGGAACCCAAGTGAAGATATCGCCAACACGTCCTGCATTTTCAAAAGCCCGGAGCGCCGCAGCTGTGTCCGCGCTGGTTGCCCTCGGCCTGCTCGCCGGCTGTTCCTCCCTGCGCGATGTGATGGACGGTGAACGCGTCGATTACAAGAGCAGCGGCACCAAGGGTCCTTCGCTGGACATCCCCCCCGACCTGACCCAGCTCAGCCGTGACACCCGTTATGTGGTGCCCGGCACGGCGGTATCCGCCAGCAGCTACCAGGTGGGCCAGCCCACGCAGGCCGTGCAGACGGCCGCCACCGCCGTCGGCGACGTGCGCATCGAGCGCGCGGGCAGCCAGCGCTGGCTGGTCGTGAACCGGCCCGCCGACAAGCTCTGGGGCCCTGTCCGCGACTTCTGGCTGGAAAGCGGCTTCCTGCTCGCACAGGACCAGGAAAACCTGGGCATCATGGAAACCGACTTCGCCGAAAACCGCGCCAAGCTGCCGCAGGACTTCATCCGCAGCGCGCTGGGCAAGGTATTCGACGGCCTCTATTCGACCGGTGAGCGCGACAAGTTCCGCACGCGCCTGGAGCGCCGCCCCGATGGCGGCACCGAAATTTACGTCAGCCACCGCGGCATGATTGAAGTGATCACCGGCGGAAAAACCGGCAACGCCGCTTCCGGCGACAGCACTGTCTGGCAGCCCCGCCCCGCCGATCCGGAACTCGAAGCCGAATTCCTGCGCCGCCTGATGGTCAAGCTGGGCGTGTCGCAAGAGCAGTCCAAGGCCCTGGTGGCCGCGGGCGCCACCAAACAGACCTCGCGCATCGCCACTGTCAACAACCTGCCTGTCGTGCAGATCGACGAAGGTTTTGACCGCGCCTGGCGCCGGGTTGGCCTGGCGCTGGACCGCACCGGCTTCACCGTTGAAGACCGCGACCGCAGCCAGGGCACCTACTTCGTGCGCTACGTCGAGCCTGTCGTGAACAAGACCGAACCCGGCTTCTTCAGCAAGCTGTTCAGCGGATCGCCGGCCGCCACGCCGCCCCTGAAGTACCGTATCGCCGTCAAGAGCCAGGGCGAGAGCACCACGGTTTCCGTCCTCAATGCACAGGGCGCCGCCGAATCGTCGGCCAATGCCCAGCGCATCGTGCAGGTGATCGCCGACGACCTCAAGTAATCCGGGCTTGCCGCCCGACCGTCCCGGCCACGCATTGCGACGCCTATGTTGAGGTTTAAAAGCCTGGGCAGCGGCAGTTCGGGCAATGCCACCGTGGTCGAAGCGGCCGGGATCGCACCTTCACGGGTTCTTGTCGACTGCGGGTTGGGCCTCAAGCACCTGCTTTACCGGCTGGGCGAAGCCGGCTTGCAGCCCGAGGACATCCATGCCGTGTTCATCACGCATGAACACGGCGACCATATCGGCTGCGCGCGCTCGCTTGCCCTGCGCTACCGCATCCCGGTCTGGATGAGCCACGGCACACATGCCGCCCTAGGGGCGCCGGATTTCGACGGGCTGCTGCACACCGCGCGTGACGGCAAAGCCATAGAACTGGGAGGCCTGCAGCTCACGCCCTTTACCGTGCCGCACGACGCCAGGGAGCCCTTGCAGCTCAGCTGCACCGACGGCTCTGCCAAGCTCGGCATCCTGACCGACCTGGGCCACGCCACCACCCATGTCATGTCGCATCTCATGGCTTGCGACGCCCTGATGCTGGAGTGCAACCACGACACCGACATGCTGGCGCGGTCGTCGTATCCGCCCTTTTTAAAGCGGCGCGTGGGCGGCCAGTACGGCCACCTCTCCAATGCCGCGGCGGTCGAGATTGCCCGCACCCTGGTTCATGGGCGTTTCAGGCACCTGGTGGCCGCGCACCTGAGCGCGCAGAACAACCGGCCCGCGCTGGTGCAGGCGCTGATGGCCGAAACCTTGGGTTGCGGCTCGGACGACATCGTCGTGGCCAGGCCCGACACCGGAACGCCCTGGCTTTCGCTTTGAGGCCGCGGACATGGGACGCAGCGCCGGCCGCGTCCACGACAGGGAAACAGCGGCCATAAAAAAAGCCGCCTTGCGGCGGCTTTTTTCGACTCGCTGAAGAATTACTTCTTGGCAGCGCTGGCAGCAGCGGAGGTGGCAGCGGCAGCAGCAGCGTCAGCGGAAGGAGCAGCGGATGCGGCGGCGGCAGGTGCGGACGCATCGGCAGCAGGTGCGGATGCAGCAGCGGCTGGTGCGGAAGCTTCAGCAGCAGGTGCAGATGCTGCAGCGGCTGGTGCTGCAGGAGCTGCGGCTTCTTCTTTCTTGCCGCAAGCAGCCAGTGCAACAGCGGCAACGATTGCTGCCAAAACGAGGGACTTGTTCATTTTTACGATCCTTGATGATATTTAAGAAAACAATTTCCGGAAATTGTCAAAAGAAACCCAAACCGGAATTCAAGTTATTTTTGACCGGGGAAAGGACTCGAGCTCTTTCTACCCAGCTTTAAATTATATGCTGGATATTACAAGTCCGGAAACCCTTAGTCGGCAAAGCATGACCTTATAACGGCCCCGTGTGAGGCTTGCGCAATCCTTGCATTTAAAGACCCAGGGTGGTGGCCGGGAAGGCCGGTGAGCTTTTCAGCAGCCTTTCATGGAGCCGCTCCCTCAGCGCAACCCGGCGCGCCGGCTCGGACCCGGCCATGCCCGTGCAACGCTGCAGGTCCAGGCGCTCAAAAACCCAGCCCGGCCCCAGCAAGGCGCTGGGCAGGTCATCGGCCGGGGCCGACGCGTTGGCACGGCATTCAATGATATGGGCCCAGGTCCGCCGCCAGGTGACGAAGCGCGCATGCCGGCGCAGCACCTCGTCGTAGTTCCTGGCCAGCATGGTGAAGGTCCGGCCGGTCTTGGACCAGTCGTTCAAGACCTGCACCACCGCGCGTTCTCCCAGGGGCCAGTCTTCAAAATCCGGGTCGCAGACGATGATTTCACGCCAGCCCTGCTGCGCCGCCGCGGAAAAAGCCTGGCGGATCATCTCGGTAAAGTCGGCGCGCCCGCTGAAACGGCCTTCCGGCAAGGCCTGCAGCGGGGTGGGTGTTGTGTCAGGTTCCATGGAGCATCTCCTTGGCAAAAGTGGCAAACAGGCGCTGGGCCGATCATGAATCCGCAGACGGCTCCTGTCGCAGCCAGCCGGCATCGTGCCAGTCGCCCAGCAAGGCCATCGCGGAGGCGCCGGCCTTGCGCAACTCATGCGGCGCCAGGCCGCGGCCGTCGGCCAGCCGGCGCATCAGCGTCGCATCGGCGCCTTTGGCGCGGTAGCTCTCCCCGTTGATGAACACATGGTCGGCGTCATACATCATCCGGGTGCGCGCATCCAGCCTGACCCCTGCGCGGCCGGCCCGCGCGGCCTCTGCATCCCATTCGTCCGCGGCTTCGTCAAACCACACGGAAGGCTTGGGTTCGGTCATGTATTCACCCAGGACGCAGGCCAGCGCGAGGGGGTCTTTCAGCGCGTCCTGCACGGCCTGGCTGGCGAAGGCGGCCAGCTCAGCCGGCAAGGCTGCCGGGTTGGCGGTGGCGTCCTGCCCGGGATCACGGTAGATCTCGGGTGCTTTGGCCGCGCGGCGCCCCGCCGGAGCATCCGCCTGCCTGTCGTCCTCGCTGAATTCCGCCAGGCGCCGCAGCAGTTCCGCCGCCAGTTCGCCGCGCCCCGGCGACCGGAAGCCGATCGAATAGGTCATGCAGTCGGCCGCCTTGCCATCACCCGGTGCCGCCGTTTCGGCCACGCCGTCATGGGCGTAGCGCGGGGGCAGGTACAGCATGTCGCCGGCTTCCAGCACAAACTCCTGCTCGGGCTCGAAGTTCTGCAAAATCTTCAGCGGCACGCCCTCCTGCAGCGTCAGGTCTTTTTGCCGCCCTATCCTCCAACGCCGCCGCCCGCTGGCCTGCAACAGGAACACGTCATAGCTGTCAAAGTGCGGCCCCACGCCGCCGCCCGCCGTCGCGAACGAGATCATCAAGTCGTCAAGCCGTGCATCGGGAACAAAACGAAACCGCTGCAGAAGCTCGTGCGCCCCGGCATCATGCAGGTCCACGCCCTGCACCAGCAAGGTCCAGGCCTTCTGGCTCAGCGGCGGCAAGCTGCGCGGCGCAAAAGGCCCCTGCTTCATGCGCCAGCCCTTGGCTTGCTGGACAATCAGGCGCGACTCCACCTGTTCGCTCGCGGCCAGTTTGAACAAGGCCGCGCGGCTCAGCAAAGGCTGGAATCCGGGCAGGGCCTGGCGAACGAGCAGCGGCTTTTTTTGCCAGTGGCGGCGCATGAATTGCGCCGGGCTCAGGCCGGCAAGGAGCGCTAGAGATTGGTTTACATCCATGGGACAATTGTCCGATGAAAATCACCCCGCAATGCGTCGTAGCCCTGACATGGACGCTGAAAGACACCCTGGGCGATGTGCTGGACGAACTGGATGAGCCCATCGAGTTCCTGCTGGGCGGTGACGACCTGCTGGCCAAGATCGAGCAGGCCCTGCAAGGCCATGAAACCGGCGACAAGCTTGAGCTGCACCTGGAGCCCGAAGACGCCTTTGGCGACTATGACGAGAACCTGGTGTTTCTCGAGCCCCGCAAGGTTTTTCCGGCCGAACTCGAAGAAGGCATGACCTTCGACGGCGCGGCCCTGCCCAAAGGTGTCAGCGGAACGGCACCGCACGACCATATCTATACGGTCACCGAAATCTATCCCGACCACCTGGTTCTGGACGGCAACCATCCGCTCGCGGGCATCGCCATCCGGCTGACGGTCAAGGTGGAGTCGGTGCGTGAAGCAAGCGAAGAGGAAATCGGCCAGGGCTCCCTGGGCACCGGTTTCTTCAAGCTGGAGCCGCTCTCGCCCGGAAGCGGCACCCTGCACTAAGGCCAAGGCGGCGGCATGCCGCCGCCTTTTGACAACCCCGGCCGCTTACATCCGGTACAGCAGGCCGTTCTCAATCCTCACGCGGTCGCCTATGCGCAAGTCGCCGGTGGAAGGCACGTCATAGGCACGGCCGGTGCCGTTGTCGAGTTGGACAGACACGCGGTAGGTTTCGCGAACCGTACCGGGATTGCGGTTCTTCTCAATCGCATTACCAGCCACGGCGCCGCCCACTGCGCCGACAACCGTCGCCACGTCCTTGCCGGTGCCGCCGCCGATCTGGTGGCCCACCACCGCGCCGGCCACACCGCCGAGGATGGCACCTACGCCCGAGCTCCTGGCCTGTTCCTGGGTGCGAAACACTTCGACGTTGCTGACGCGTCCGTATTCGACATAGCGGTTCTGCTGGTTGGCGGGATAGGTGCCCGCCGGGTAGGTTCCAGCAGGATAAGTCTGGTTAGGGTAGCTGGCTGTATTGGGATAGGGGGGCGGGTAATTCGCGTCGGACACCGACGGCGGGCTCATGGGCGCGCAGGCGGCCAGGGCGGCCAGCGCCAGCACCGCGGATGCGGATGAAATAAAGCGGGATGTGTTTCGCATGAGTCTCTCCTTTTGGTAAGTTCATGAGATCCCGGCATCAAGGCGCATGGACTCTCATGGCTTATTAAGGATGAGGCCCGCTCTTCCCCGGGTGGGGATAGGGCCTGTGGCGGCGTGGGAGCCTTGTTGCAAGGGTTGTAGGAAAACCCCCCACCCCTGCTGGGCGCGGCCGGCCGGACTCAGGCCTTGCCGGTGGAGCCGTAGCCACCCTCCCCGCGCTCACTGGCGGGGAATTCAGACACCACATTGAACTGCGCCTGCACCACGGGCACGATCATCAGCTGCGCGATCCGCTCCATGGGTTCTATGGTGAAAGGCACGTCGCTGCGGTTCCAGGCGCTGACCATCAGCTGCCCCTGGTAATCGCTGTCGATCAGGCCCACCAGGTTGCCCAGCACGATGCCGTGCTTGTGGCCCAGGCCCGAGCGCGGCAGGATCAGCGCGGCATAGCCCGGGTTTTGCAGGTAGATGGCGATGCCGGTGGGCACCAGTTGCCAGGCGTTGGCCGCCAGCGTGAGCGGCGCATCCAGGCAGGCGCGCAGGTCCAGGCCGGCGCTGCCGGGCGTGGCATAGGTGGGAAGACTGTTCTGAAGGCGCGGGTCGAGAATCTTGACGTCAATGTGCATGAACTATTTTTTCTTGGATGGTTGATTTTTTTGAGCCTTTTCGGCTTCTTCGGCAGCTTGCCGCGCGAGCTCGCGCAGGCGCTGGAGCAGCGCCCCGGAGGACCGGCGGTTGGCCTGCCAGACCGCCCACGCGCCGTACACCAGCAACGCGGGCAGGAACAGGAAACCGGTTCCGGGCACCACCTCGGACAAGACCTGGGTGGCGATCCATAGGATAACCACCCATTTGACGTGGGTGGCAAAGGCGGCGACGGGCGCGGGTTTAGCGGATTGAGCGGATGGCTTGGCGATGCTCGCCGTAGGCGAGGTGCGCGGTGCGGCCTTTTCCCCGGGCTTGAGCCGGTCTTCACGGGCTTCGGCCGACGCATGCGCATTCGCATGGGTGAGGCGCTCCACGTAAGCCACAAAATCGCCGTCCGGCGGCGTGTTGGAGGGAAGGTTCACGGCGCGGCCGCTTTCCCCTTGGAGGCATCCGCCATCCTGGCCGCGATCTCGCCTACCAGCCGCCGCGCCAGCGAGAGCTTGGAAGCCCGGGGCAAGGCTTTGCTGCCCTGCGCGTCCACCAGCAGCAGCGCGTTATGGTCCTGGCCGAAGGTGTCGGGGCCGATGTTTCCGACCAGCAGCGGCACTTTTTTGCGCAGGCGTTTGGCCTCGGCGTTTTCCGCCAGGTCCTGGCTTTCCGCCGCGAATCCCACGCAGAAAAGCCGGCCGGCCTGCGCCGCGGCGGACTGGGCCACGCTGGCCAGAATGTCCGGGTTCTCGGTGAACGCGAGTTGCGGCGCCTGGCCGGAGCCGTCTTTTTTGATTTTCTGGGCCGAGGGCGCGGCGGGCCGCCAGTCGGCCACCGCCGCCGTGGCGATGAAGACGCTGGCGGCCTGGGCGCGCGCCGCCACGGCTTCCAGCATTTGCTGCGCGGACCTCACGTCGATGCGCGTCACGCCGCGCGGCGTGGGCTGGCTTACCGGGCCGGCGACCAGCGTCACCTCGGCGCCCGCCTCGCGCGCCGCGCGCGCAATGGCAAAACCCATCTTGCCGCTGGACAGGTTGGTGATGCCGCGCACCGGGTCTATGGCTTCATAAGTGGGGCCGGCGGTGACCAGCACGCGCTGGCCGGCCAGCGCCTTGGGCGCAAAGAAGGCCACCAGGTCTTCGAGGATCTGCTCGGGCTCCAGCATGCGCCCGTCGCCGGTCTCACCGCAGGCCTGGAAGCCGCTGCCCACGCCCAGCACCGTGGCGCCGTCGGCGTCCAGCTGCACAAAATTGCGCTGCGTGGCCGGGTGGGCGTACATCTCGCGGTTCATGGCCGGCGCCACCAGCAGCGGCACCTTGTCGATGGGGCGGGCCAGGCACATCAGGCTGAGCAGGTCGTCGGCGCGGCCGTGCAACAGCTTGGCCATGAAGTCGGCGCTCATGGGCGCGACCAGGATGGCGTCGGACTCGCGCGACAGGTTGATGTGCGCCATGTTGTTGTCTTCGCGGCTGTCCCACTGGCTGGTGTAGACCGGCCGGCCGCTCAGGGCCTGCAGCGTAACAGGCGTGATGAATTGCTCGGCCGCCTCGGTCATGACCACCTGCACCGTGGCCCCGGCCTTGATCAGTGCCCGGCACAGCTCGGCCGCCTTGTAACAGGCGATCCCGCCCGACAGGCCCAGCACGATGTGTTTGCCGGCCAGGTCCAGGGCTTCATCGCCGTCCGGCCCGCTTCCCATGGGATTCGCTTGATTCGTCATGTTCCGCAATGTATCAGTTAAGCCCCCACGCTTTTCGCTGCGGGCGCCAGGCGCGGCCTGAAACGGCATTGGGCTGAAATTCAGTATCCCCTGCAAGGGGTAACCCGGCGGTCAACCCGTATAATCTCCGTTTACCACCTCTACGAACTTGCGGTTCGTACCTGACATGACCAAATTTGTCTTCGTCACCGGCGGTGTGGTGTCTTCCCTGGGCAAGGGAATCGCCTCAGCCTCCTTAGCTGCGATCCTGGAATCGCGAGGCCTCAAAG
>Ga0102595_100238_pt1 | contig 49588 bp, 48 predicted proteins | sample Araplaol_mTSA_r2_2_FD_76864 | JGI IMG/M metagenome (GOLD analysis project Ga0102595, IMG submission 76864) | Arabidopsis root microbial communities from North Carolina, USA - plate scrape MF_Col_mTSA_r2 (SPADES assembly) (version 2) | ecosystem: Host-associated > Plants > Roots > Endosphere... | reverse complement strand
GCACGGCCTGGCCGATACCCACAAGGAGAGGCTCAACCAGGATTTGCTGGCTTTCATCAGAGAATAGGCCCACCCCCGTCCAGGCTCACTGCGTGTAGCCTGTTCCCCCTTTCAGGGGGCGGCGCCTGCGGTCTGGCAGAGCCAGTCCCGCGGCCCCCGCTGGTGAAAGACCCCTGGGCCGCGTCCAAAGAACTCTTAAGCCCAGCATGAGCCGTGGAACCGGCTTTGCCGGGCCGCAGGCGGGCGGCCCCCTCGGGGGGCAGGGAGCTACACGAAGTGAGCGACCGTGGGGGCCACGTCCAGTGCTATAATCTCAGGCTTTGCTAGCAAACCCGCGCCTGGCCTGATCCTGATCAGATCATTTAGGGCGCACCTTTTGGATCAATTGAACAATGACCACCATCCGTGTAAAAGACAATGAGCCCTTCGACGTGGCTCTGCGCCGTTTCAAGCGCACCATTGAAAAACTCGGCCTGCTGACCGACCTGCGCGCCCGCGAGTTTTACGAAAAGCCAACGGCAGAGCGCAAGCGCAAGAAGGCAGCCGCCGTCAAACGCAACTACAAGCGCATCCGCTCGATGCAGTTGCCCAAGAAGCTGTACTAATCCTTTAGTACCGCCTCACGGCAACAAAAAGCCCGCACGAGGACGCTCTGCGGGCTTTTGTGCTTTTTGGCACCCGCCGCGCCATCCTCTCCCCCTATTCCCGCCCCTCAGGAGCCCCGAATGTCAGCCCTCAAAGACAAAATCACCGAAGACATGAAGACCGCCATGCGCGCCAAGGACAGCGAGCGCCTGGGCACCATACGCCTGCTGCTGGCGGCCCTCAAGCAAAAAGAGGTCGATGAGCGCGTGGTGCTCGACGACGCGGCCGTGATTGCCATCGTCGACAAGCTGATCAAGCAACGCAAGGATTCGCTGGAAGCCTTCCAGAAGGCCGAACGCAAGGACCTGGCTGACAAGGAAGCCGCCGAGCTGACGGTGCTGCAGGCCTACCTGCCGGCGCGCCTGAGCGCCGACGAAGTGGCGGCCGCCGTCAAGGCCATCGTGGCAGAACTGGGCGCCAGCGGCCCCGGCGACATGGGCAAGGTCATGGGCGCGGTGAAAGCCAAACTGGCCGGCAAGGCCGATATGGGCCAGGTTTCGGCCGCCGTCAAGGCCGCGCTGGCCGGTTAAGTCCTGTTTGCGCCTCAGTGGCGCAGCAAAATCAACGCACAACCCGCGGCCGTCAGCAAGGCGCCGCACCAGCCACCCAGGGCGGGCCGGCGGCGGTACACCCACCACAGCAGCGGCAACAGCAGCACCGGCGTCACGGACGACAGCATGCCCACCATGCCGGCGCTGCCGTTTTGCAAGGCCTTGAGGATCAGCGTCATGCCCAGGGTCATGCCCAGCGCGGCGCTGGCAAAGGTGTAGCCCAGGTCGACCCAGCGCGGCGATTGCGTGGCCTGCACCACGCGCCAGCCGCTGAACAGCAGCACGGCGTGCGCCGCCAGGCCGCTGCTCATGCGCACGGCCGAGGCTGCCACCGGGTCCATGCCGCTTTGCATCAGCGGCTTGAGCATCAGCGTGGCCACCGACTGGCCCAGTGCCGCCACCAAACCCAGGGCAATGCCCACGGCCAGCCGCCCTTTGGTGGACTCCCAGTGGTGCAGCTCGGTTTCGCGCCGGCCGAAGGCAATCGCCGTCATCACGCCGGCCACCAGCAAGGCGCTGCCCAGCAGGCCCCATCCCGACAGAGTCTCGCCCAGGAACAGCCAGGCCAGCACCGCGGAAAACAGCGCATGCGTGGCGAACAGGATGCCGGAGCGCCGCGGCCCCAGCCGGCCCATGCAGGCAAACAGCGCGGTGTCGCCGACAAAAATGCCGATCACGCCCGACAAGGCCAGCACGCCCGCGCCGTCCAGCCGCAGGCCGCGCCAGTTGCCCGTGGCGAAGGCCAGGGCCCAGAGCATCGCGCAGGCAAACGCCAGGCGCCAGCGGCTGAAGGCAAAAGCCCCCATGCGGGCCACGGCGGAGGCCGATAACAAGCTGGAGCAGGCCCAGGTGGCCGCCGCGGCCAGGGCCAGGGTCTCGGCGGGCAAGGTCATCGGGAAGGCTAGCTGCCCGCCACCTTCATGCGGTTGACCAGGATGGAGCCCACGGTTTTGGCACCGTAGTTATAGGCGTCTGCGCCCACGGCCTCAATGCCCATGAGCATGTCCTTGAGGTTGCCGGCGATGGTGATTTCCTCGACCGGAAAGGCGATGCGGCCGTTTTCCACCCAGAAGCCCGAGGCGCCGCGCGAGTAGTCGCCGGTCACGTAGTTCACGCCCTGGCCCATCAGTTCGGTCACAAAAAGGCCGCGGCCCAGCTTGCGCAGCATGGCGTCCAGGTCGTCGCCCGGGCGCGTGTGACGGCTGGTCAGGATCAGGTTGTGCGAGCCGCCGGCATTGCCGGTGGTGCGCATGCCCAGCTTGCGAGCCGAATAGGTGCTCAAAAAATAACCCTCGACACGGCCGCCGGCCACCACCTTGCGTGCCTGGGTTTTCACGCCCTCTTCGTCAAAAGGCGCGCTGCCCTTGCCTTTGCGCAGGTGCGGGTCTTCGGCGACATCGATGTGCTTGGGGAAAGCCGGCTTGCCGAGGCTGTCGGCCAGGAAGGTGCTTTTGCGGTACAGCGCACCGCCGCTCACGGCCTGCACAAAGCCGCCCAAGAGGCCCGCGGCCAGTGGCGACTCGAACAGCACCGGGCACTGCGTGGTCGGGATCTTGCGACTTTTCAGGCGCGCCAGCGCGCGCTCGGCGGCGTAGCGGCCCACGGCCTCGGGGCGCGCCAGCTCAGCCGCGTCGCGCATGGAGCTGTACCAGGCATCGCGCTGCATCTGGTCGCCCTTGCCGGCAATCGGCGCCACCGAGATGCTGTGGCGCGAGCTGGCATAACCGCCGCGAAAGCCCTTGGTGTGGGCGCTGAAAAAATGGCTTTGCTGGGCCGACACGCCCGCGCCTTCGCTGTTGGTGATCAGCCGGCTGGTGCCCAGCGCGGCGGCCTCGCACTGAAGGGCCAGCTGCGCGGCCTGTTCGGAGTCAATGGCCCAGGGGTGGAACAGGTCCAGCTCGGGGTGCACACGCGCGATGTCGCGTTCGTCGGGCAGGCCCGAGGTTTCGTCTTCGGCCGTGAAGCGCGCGATGTCGTAGGCCGCTTTCACGGTCTGCTCTATGGCCGCCTTGGAGAAATCGCTGGTCGCGGCATTGCCGCGTTTTTTGCCGATATAGACAGTGATGCCCAGGGACTTGTCGCGGTTGCGCTCGACGTTTTCCAGCTCGCCCTTGCGCACGCTGACCGACAGGCCGCAGCCTTCGGACGCCTCGGCGGCGGCATCCGTGGCGCCCAGTTTTTTGGCGTGCCCCAGGGCGGTGTCGACGAGGTCCTCGAAAAAATCGCGGTGGTAGCTAAAGCCGCTTTCAGGCGTGTGGGAGGGCCGGGATGCGCCGCGTTTGGCGCCGCTGGCGCGAGAGGAAGCTTTTTGGGTCATATGGGTAGCTATGATACTGACTGCCATGAACAACAAGACTCCCAAGGCCATCAAGGGCTACTGGTCCAACGGCCGCTTCGTCAAACCCGAGGAAATCGCACTCGAGGAAGCCGGCCCGCCCAGCAAAACCCAACTCAAGGCCGAGGCCGACGAAAAACAGGCGCTCGGTGAAGCGCTGCTGACCCTGCGCGCCGACCTGATGGCGCGCCTGGATCTGCCCGACAAACTGCGCGACGCGATCGCCGACGCCAAAAAGATCACCAATTTCGAGGGCAAGCGCCGCCAGATGCAGTTCATCGGCAAGCTGATGCGCCCGCTGGACCCCGAGCCCATTCGCGAGGCGATCAACGAACAGCTCAACGGCTCGGCCGACCTGACGCTGGCCCTGCACCTGGCCGAGCAGTGGCGCGACAAGCTGATCGCCGACGACACCGCGCTGGGCGACTGGCTGCGGGAATATCCCGGCACCGACTCCCAGCAGTTGCGCGCACTGGTGCGCCAGGCCCGCAAGGACGCCAAGCCTGAAAAACCCGGCGAGGCGCCGCGCCACGGCAAGTCCTACCGCGAAATCTTCCAGCTGGTGCGACAGGCCATGGCCCAGGGGCCTGGAGAGCCCGAGGAGCCCCAGGCATGAGCCAGGCTTTTGACGCGGTCAAGATTGGCATCGTCTCGGTCAGCGACCGGGCCTCGGCCGGCGTCTACGTCGACAAGGGCCTGCCGGCGCTCAAAGAGTGGCTCACGCGCGCGCTGCGCAACCCCATCACCTTTGAAGAGCGCCTGATTCCCGACGAGCAGGCCGGCATCAGCGCCGCGCTGATCGCGCTGGTCGACGCCGGCTGCTCCCTGGTGCTGACCACGGGCGGCACCGGTCCCGCGCCGCGCGACGTGACGCCCGAGGCCACGCTGGCCGTGGCCCACAAGGAAATGCCCGGTTTCGGCGAACAGATGCGGCAGATCAGCCTGAAATTCGTGCCCACGGCCATCCTGTCGCGCCAATGCGCAGTCATCCGCGATAAAAGCCTGATCCTGAACCTTCCCGGCCAGCCCAAGTCCATCGCCGAAACGCTGGAGGGGCTGAAAAACCCTGACGGTTCGCAGGCCGTGGCGGGCATTTTTGCCGCCGTGCCCTATTGCATAGACCTGATAGGCGGCCCTTACCTGGAAACCGATGACACCGTGTGCCAGGCCTTCAGGCCCAAAAGCGCCCAGCGCCCGCCGCGCTGAGCCCTGCCGCCGCGGGTTTTCGGCCCGCCGGTTTTCTCACGTAGTATTCGGGCTTTACAACTCGAGGAGCTGAGATGGACGAGCTGATTGAAACGCCGGGCAAGGATTCAAAAAACACCGCCGTGCTGATCTGGATAGGAACCCTGTTCCTGGGCTTTATCCCGGGCCTGATCGTTTACCTGGTGAAAAAGGACGACGCCTACATCCTGGACCAGTCCAAGGAGGCGCTGAACTGGTCCATCACGGCGGCCATAGGCTATGTCGCGGCGATGATTCTCACCTTTGTGCTGATCGGCTTCCTGGTGTTCGTGGCGCTGGGCCTTTGCCACCTGGTGTTCTGCGTCATGGGCGCGATAGGCGCCTCCAACGGCAAAACCTTTCGTGTGCCCTTCGCGCTGCGCCTGATCAACTGATGCGCTGACCGCCCCGGGCGAAAAAGCAAAAAAAGGAAGGCTTGCCCTTCCTTTTTTTTTGGCCGCCCTGCTTCCTGTTTACTTGCCGACCAGCTGGTTGAGCTTGTCGGCCTCGAAGGTTTCGGTGAGCGCCGCGTCCTTGGGCACGCAGTCCTTGCTCATGGCGGTTTGCGGGCCGGAGAGCTTTTCAATCGCCTGCCACAGCAGGGCGATCTGGTGCTCCTGGCCGGCCGCGTTGTCGATCAGGCCGTGCATGGCCTGGGACAATGGGTCGTCTTCCAGCGTGATGCCGTAGGCTGAAAACGGCGTGGGCGTGACGTCGGCGCTTTCGCCGGTCTTGGACGGAATGATGCGCGCCGGAATGCCCACGGCCGTGGCCCCGGCCGGCACGGGCTTGATCACCACCGCGTTGCTGCCTATCTTGGCGCCGTCGCCGACCACAAAGCCGCCCAGCACCTTGGCGCCGGCGCTGACCACCACGTCCTTGCCCAGGGTCGGGTGCCGCTTGGTGCCCTTGTAGAGCGAGGTGCCGCCCAGCGTGACGCCCTGGTAAATCGTGCAGCCGTCGCCGATCTCGGCGGTTTCGCCGACGACAACGCCCATGGCGTGGTCAAAAAACACCCGCTCGCCGATTTTGGCGCCGGGGTGGATTTCAATGCCCGTCATCCAGCGCGACACATGCGAGATAAAGCGGCCCAGCCACTTGAAGCCGTGGTTCCAGCACCAGTGCGCGCGGCGGTGCAGCACCAGAGCATGCAGCCCGGGGTAGCAGGTCAGCGCTTCCCAGGCCGTGCGGGCGGCGGGGTCGCGGGCTAGGATGCACTGGATGTCGGAGCGGAGTCGGGAAAACATGGTGGGAGTTTAGTGGCCGTCCGCAGACCGTGCTGGCGTGCTGTCTTTAGGCGGTATTTGGGCGGCTGTGTGCAGCATGGCCTTGGCCACGCCGCGCAGGATGTGAATTTCCTCGGGGCTCAGCTGGGCGCGGTTGAACAGCTGGTTGAGCCGCGGCATCAGCTTTTTGGGTGAAGCCGGGTCCAGAAAGCCTATGCCGGCCAGCGCCTCCTCCCAGTGTCTGAGCATGCCGGCCACCGCCGCCGCATCGGCCTGCGCCGCCTCGGCCGTCGCCGGCTGCACGCTGAAGCCGCCCAGCGCCTGGCGCCAGTCGTAGGCAATCAGCTGCACGGCCGCCCCCAGGTTCAGCGAGCCGAATTTCGGGTCGGTCGGGATGCTCAGCGCCACATGGCAGCGGTAGACATCCTCGTTCTGCATGCCAAAGCGCTCGGAGCCGAACAAAAAAGCCACCGATTCAGGCCTGGCGGGCGCTTCCCCGGCTGGCCGGCCACCGCCCAGCAGGGCCGCAAAATGCTCGCGCGGCGCGCGCGTGGGCGGGCCGAAGTCGCGCGGTGTCATGGCGGTGGCGCACAGGTGGGCCATGCCGTCCAGCGCCTCGTCCAGCGTGGCGACGATGCGGGCGTTTTTGAGCACGTCGAGCGCACCGCTGGCCCGCTGTATGGTTTCTTCGCGGTTCAGCACATTGGCCCAGCGCGGCGCGACCAGCACCAGGTCGTCAAAACCCATGGTTTTTATGGCGCGGGCGGTGGCGCCGACATTGCCGGCATGGCTGGTGTTGATCAGGACAAATCGGGTACGCATGGGCTGGATTGTCCTAGAAGCGCCTGCCGGGCCTACCCGGCGGGCCAAAAACCGGGGGAAATCCCATTTATGGGAAAATAGCCCCCGTTGCCCGCCGCCCGCATCGCCGGCGCCGGTTTATCCCGTTCTTCCCTACAAGTTATGTCCAGCAATCTCCATCCCATGCTCAACGTGGCCATCAAGGCTGCGCGCGCTGCCGGCGCCATCATCAACCGCGCGGCGCTTGACGTCGAGGCGGTCCGCGTCTCGGTCAAGCAGACCAACGACTTCGTCACCGAGGTCGACCAGGCCGCCGAGGCCGCCATCATCGAAACCCTGCTGAGCGCCTACCCCGGCCACGGCATCCTGGCCGAGGAATCGGGCAGCGAGCATGGCGCCAAGGACTCCGACTACGTCTGGATCATCGATCCGCTGGACGGCACCACCAACTTCATCCACGGCTTCCCGGTCTATTGCGTCAGCATCGCGCTGGCCGTCAAGGGCAAGGTCGAGCAGGCCGTGGTCTACGACCCCACCCGCAACGACATCTTCTGCGCCACCAAGGGCCGCGGCGCCTACATGAACGACCGCCGCATCCGCGTGGCCAAGCGCACCCGGCTGCAGGAATGCCTGATCTCCACCGGTTTTCCCTACCGCCCCGGCGACAAGCTCAAGGCCTACCTCAACATGCTGGGCGAAGTCATGAGCCAGAGCGCCGGCGTGCGCCGCCCCGGCGCCGCAGCGCTGGACCTGGCCTATGTGGCCGCCGGCTTCAGCGACGGCTTTTTTGAAGCCAACCTCAAGCCCTGGGACGTGGCGGCCGGCTCGCTGCTGGTGACCGAGGCCGGCGGCCTGATCGGCAACTTCACCGGCGAAGCCGACTTCATGGACCACGGCGAATGTGTGGCCGGCAACCCGCGCGTCTACGGCCAGCTGGTGGCCACCTTGGGCAAATACAGCAAATTCGCCGGTGCCGGCGACAAGGCCGTGGTGCGCCAGGCCCTGCAGGACACGCCCGCGGCGCAGGAAGCGGAAGAAGGCGCCGAAGAAAACGCGGCGCCCGCCGCCCCAGCCGAAAAGCCCACGCTCAAAGCCAAGCGCATCAAGGCCGGCGAAAGCCCAGCCCCCAAGGCGCCTGACGCCCCTTTCTAAGCAAAGCCCGCCTCGCGGGCTTTTTCTTTTGGGAAAGGTTCATGCGTTTCGTTAAAGTGTGCTCTGGTACACCATGAACCGGCCCGACCTTACCTCCCCAGCCGCGCTGGCGACCCGCCTGCAGCGCCGGGTGCGGGGCTGGCTGCACAAAAGCCTGCACGTGCTGCTGAGCCAGTACGTCATCAACGGCCTGACGGTGTCGCTGGGTCTGGTGCTCATCATGCTGGCCATCTTCGAGGCCGCCGGGCTGGCCGCCGCCTCCACCGCCGCCGTCGGCGTGATGATCACCAGCCTGCCCGACGTGCCGGCGCCGCGCCGGCGCAAGATCATGCAGATGCTGCCTGCGCCGCTGCTGGGCGCGCCGCTCTTCACGCTGGTGCAGCTGGTGCGCCACGACGAGTTGCTGCTGGGCATCGTTGTTGCGGCCGCCACTTTCCTGGCCGTGATGATGATGGCCTGGGGCAAGCGCGGCGGGCCCATCTGTTTTTCGCTGCTGTTTTCCACGCTGTTTTCCATGGCCGCGCCGCCGGTCGCCTCGCTGCAGCAGATCGCGCTGCACGGCGCCTGGTTTGCCGCCGGCGCCGGGCTTTACCTGCTGTGGGCCGTGTTCACCACCCATTTGCTGAACCGGCGCTTTCGCGCGCAGCTGCTGGCCGAATGCCTGCACAGCTTCGCGCAGATCTTGCGCACCCAGTCCCAGCGCTTCGGCCCGCGGCCCGACCACAACGCGCTGCTGGCGCGCATGCTGCAGCAGCAGGCCGCGCTGGCCGACCACCTGCAAAACACGCGCGACCTGGTGCTGGAGTCGCCCACCACGCCCGAACGCCAGCGCCTGGCGGCCATGCTGCTGAGCCTGCTGGAGGCGCGCGACCACCAGCTCGCCTGCGACCTGGACCTGGATTTTTTGCTGGAGCACAGCGCCACCGTGGCCGTGCTGCCAGCCCTGCAGCTGGCGCTGGACAGCACCGCCGCGCGGCTCGAAACCCTGGGCATGGACTTGCTGCTGGGCCGGCGCGGCGCGGCGGTCGCCACCATCGCCGACCTGCGGCCCGAGCTCGCCGGCGCGCTGCCGCCGCGCACCAAACGCGCCGACCCGCTGGCACCCGACCCGCTGCTGGTCGACACCACCGACCCGCTGGCGCTGCTGCACAACATGGCCGACCGCATAGGCCACATCAACGACGAGGCCGTGAAGATGGCGGCGCTGGCGCGCGGCGACATCCCGCCCGGGCTGTCGGCCGTGCGCACCCAGTGGCAGCTCTTTGTCAGCACCGTGCACTGGTCCTGGAAGCCCTTGCTGGGCCAGCTGAGCTGGAGCGCCCCCATCCTGCGCTACGCCCTGCGCTGCACGCTGGCCGTGGCGGCCGGCTATGCGGTGGCGCTGCGCCTGCCCTGGGTGGCGCATGAATACTGGATCCTGCTGACCATCGTGGTGGTGATGCGCGGCAACCTGGCGCAAACCGTGCAGCGCCGCAATGCGCGCGTGGCCGGCACGCTGCTGGGCTGCGCGCTGGTCATGGCCGTGCTGGCGCCGCACCCGGGTGCCCGCACCATCTTCGGTGTGATCGCGCTGAGCATGGGCCTGGCCCATGCCTTCGCGCTGCGGCGCTACCTTTTCACCTCCATCGCGGCCACCGTGGCCGGCCTGCTGCAGGCGCACCTGTTGCTGTCCGGCGTGGAACCCGGTTTTGCCATGGCCGAGCGCCTGGCCGACACTCTGCTGGGCGCGCTGATCGCCTGGCTGTTCAGCTACGTGCTGCCGGCCTGGGAGCGCAAACAGCTGCCGGCATTGGTGCTGCGCAGCACCAGCGCCCAGGCCAGGCACGCGCAGCTGGCGCTCGCGCTGCTCGACGAGGCGCGGGCGTCCGACCTGCCCTGGCGGCTGGCGCGGCGCGAGGCCTACAACAGCCTGTCCGACCTCACCCTGGCCGCCCAGCGCAGCCTGGCCGAGCCCCACAAGGTGCGCCCGGCGCTGGAGCCGCTCGAAGCCCTGCAGGCGCGCAGCTACCAGCTGCTGGCCCAGCTCACGGCCGTCAAATCGTTGCTGCTGCTGCACCGCGCCCAGCTCAACCTCGCGGTGGTCAGGCCCGCGCTGGCGCGGGCCGCCGGCTGCATAGAGGCCGAACTCTCGGGTGCCGGGGCCGCCGCGCCCGAAGCCGGCCCGGCCGTCGCCGGCCAGCCCTTCCAGCCCCGGCCCGATCCGCTGATGATCCTGGACCTCACGCCCTGGCTGCTGCGCCGGCTGGACCTGGCTTGCGCCATGGCGCGGGAACTGCGCCTGACCCAGGCGCGCGTGCTGGCCTGGGGCTCGGGCCCCGCGGCCGCGGCGCAGGCGCCCATCCAGCGCCAGGTGTTGTAGGCAAAGGCCGCGACAAGCCGCGAAGAGGGTTTCGCCCCTGTCGCCTCGGCTAAAATTTCTGGTTCAAGCAGGGCGCAGCGTGCGCGGCGCCCCTGTCCTCCGAACCCTTCCCCGTACCCTAGCGAGCACCATGCCTGAATCCATTGTCAAAGCCTCTGTCGCGTCGGCCGACGCAGCCCTGCTGCGCGAAGTCGCGGAACTGGTGGTGAGCGCCTTGAACCTGGAAGTCAGCGCCGATGAGATCCAGCCCGACGAGCCCCTGTATGGCGACGGCCTGGGGCTGGATTCCATCGACATCCTGGAGATCGCGCTGGTGGTTTCCAAGCACTACGGCCTTCAGCTCAGGGCCGACCACGAAGACAACCACGCCATCTTCCACTCGCTGCGCAGCCTGGGCGACCATATTGCCGCCTGGCGAACCCAGTGAACGACAGCGGGGCGGCGCGGTTTGGCCAGGCCTGGCGCTGGGGCGGCGCGCTGGCCCTGGGCGTAGGCTACGCCCTGGTCTCCCACCTGGCCGCCACATCGGCCGCGCCGGGCCTGCTGCAGGCATCGGTCGCCGTGCTGCCCCTGCTGGCGCTGGCCCTGCTCCTGGCCTGGCGCTCACCGCGGCGGCCGGCCATGCTGGCCCTGTGCGCGCTGGCCTGCCTTGGTTTCTACGCCGCCAGGGACTGGCTGCTCTCCCACTACGGCTGGGTGTTTTTTCTGGAGCACGCAGGCACCTACACGCTGCTGTGCGCCACCTTCGGCCGCACGCTGGCGCCGGGCCAAACCCCCATGATTTCGCAGTTCGCCCGCATCGTGCACGGCGAGCTCACACCGGCGACCAGCGCCTACACCCGCTCCGCCACCTGGGCCTGGACCCTGTATTTCGCCGGCATCGCGGGGATGTCCGTGCTGCTGTTCTGGCTCGCGCCCATGGCGGTCTGGTCCACCTTCGCCTACCTGCTGGGCATTCCGCTGCTGGGGCTGATGTTTGCCGCGGAATACGCCGCACGTTGCTACGTCCTGCCCCCAGAGGAGCGCGCCGGCCCGCTGGAGGCGATCCAGGCCTACCGGCAGGCATCACAGCGCCGCGCGCCCCGGCCATGAGCAGCCTGCCGCTGCTGGCCCATACCCGCGAGCAGGACCTGCTGGCGCTGCGCCACGGCCAGCCCGTCAGCGCCGGGCAATTCCTGGCCGATGCCAGGCGGCTGGCCGCGGCCTTGCCGGCGGGCCGGCATGTGCTGAACGCCTGCACGGACCGTTACCGTTTTGCCGTCGGCATGGCGGCCGCGCTGCTGGCCGACAAGCTCAGCCTGCTGCCGCCCACGTTGACGCCGGAAATGGTCAGGCAGATCCAGGCCTTTGCGCCCGACGTGTTCTGCCTGGCGGACCAGGCCCAGTCGCTGGCGCTGCCGCAACTGGCCTGGGCCGACGCGATGGCGGGCGCCTCGCCGCACGCCCAGGCCCAGGGCGGTGCATGGGAGGTCCCGCAGATTCCCGCCTCGCGTGTCGCAGCCATCATGTTCACCTCCGGCTCCACCGGTGTGCCGGTGGCGCACCGCAAAAGCTGGGGCAGCCTGGTGCGCGGCGCCCGGGCCGAAGCCGGCCGCCTCGGCCTGCACGGCGGGCCGCCGCACAGCATCGTGGCCACCGTGCCGCCCCAGCACATGTACGGCTTCGAATCCACCGTGCTGCTGCCCCTGCTGGGCGGCGGCGTGCTGGGCGCGGGGCATCCGTTTTACCCGGCCGACATCTGCGCCGCGCTGGCCGAGGCGGCGCGACCGCGCATGCTGGTGACCACGCCGGTGCACCTGAAGGCCTTGCTTGCTTCGGGCCTGGACATCCCGCCCATAGACCTGCTGCTGTCCGCCACCGCCGCCCTGCCGCCGCAGCTGGCGCTGGCCGCCGAAACCCGGCTGCAGGCCCCGCTGCTTGAAATCTACGGATCGACCGAAACCGGGCAGATCGCCACCCGGCGCCTGAGCCAGGGCCAGGCCTGGACGCTGTTCCCGGACGTAGCGCTCAGCACCAGCCAGGGCCAAACCTGGGCGGCGGGCGGCCATGTCGAGCAGGCCACGCCCCTGGCCGATGAGCTCGAGGTCCTGCCCGAAGGCCGCTTCCTGCTGCACGGGCGGACCGCCGACCTGGTCAACATCGCCGGCAAACGAAGCTCGCTGGGTTACCTGAACCACCAGCTGGCCGCCATACCGGGCGTGCTCGACGGCGCCTTCTTCATGCCGGACGAGCAGGACGGCGACAGCGTGGTGCGGCTGATGGCGTTTGTGGTGGCGCCCGGCCTGGCGGCGCCCGCCCTGCTGGCGGCGCTGAGGGAGCGCATAGACGCCATCTTCATTCCCAGGCCGCTGGTGCTGCTGGAGGCCTTGCCGCGCAACAGCACCGGGAAACTGCCGCGCGAGGCCCTGCTGGCCCTGGCGCGCGAGCACCTGCAAAAAAAGGCCCGCTCATGAACGGCGAAACGATTTTTTCGGTACCGGCCGACCACCCGGCCTTTGCCGGCCATTTCCCCGGCCGGCCCATCGTGCCGGGGGTGCTGCTGCTTGACGCCGCCGTGCATGCGCTGCAGCAGGCGCAGGCCCTTGAGGCCTCCAGCCTCGCTGCGCAGGCCTGCCGCATCAGCGCGGCGAAATTCCTCAGCCCCGTGGGGCCCGGCGAAACCCTCACGATGACCTGCACGGCCGGCGCCGGTGGCGGCACGCATTTCGAGATCCGCAGCGGCGAGCGAAAAGTCGCCACCGGCACCCTGGTGCCGCTGCCCCCGCCATGAACGCACCGCAGCCGGACACCCAGGCATCGAGCGCCGAATGGCGGCGGCAGCCTGAGCGCAGCAGCGTCTTCATGCTGCGCGTGATGACGCTGATCTCCCTGGGCCTGGGCCGCGGCGCCAGCCGCGCCGTCCTGTACGGCATCGCGGCCTACTTCCTGGCTTTCGCGCCCACGGCGCGCCGCATGTCGCGCAACTACCTGCACCGCGTGTTCGGGATGCCCTCGCCCGCCGCCGTCGGCTGGCACCACCTGTTCCGGCATTTCCTGAGTTTCGCCTCGGCCGTCCACGACCGGGTCTTCCTGCTCAACGACCGCTTCGACCTGTTCGACATCCGGGTGCACAACCAGGCGCTGATCGACGAGGCGGTGGCCGGCGGCAAAGGTGTCTTCCTCATAGGCGCCCACCTGGGGAGTTTTGAAGTGCTGCGCGCCGTCGGGCGCCGCCAGCCCGGGCTGCGCGTCGCCATGGCGATGTATGAGGAGAACGCACGCAAGATCAACGCCGCGATGGGCGCCATCAATCCCCAGGCGCAGATGGATGTGATCGCGCTGGGGCACATCGATTCCATGATCCGCGTGCACGCGCTGCTGGACCAGGGCGCCGTCGTCGGCATGCTGGGCGACCGCACGCTGGGCACCGGCGATACCTATCCGGTCGACTTCCTGGGTGCCCCGGCCGAATTGCCGCTGGGGCCTTTTCGCATGGCCGCCGTGCTCAAGCGCCCGGTGCTTTTCATGGCGGGGCTGTACCGCGGCGGCAACCGCTACGACGTCCACTTCGAGGCGCTCGCGGACTTCTCCGCGCTGCCGCCGCGCGGCCGCACGCAGGCGGTGCACGAGGCCGTGACGCGCTATGCTGCACTGCTGGCGCGGCATTGCCGCAGCGCACCCTACAACTGGTTCAATTTTTTCGATTTCTGGCACGCCGCGCCGCCGCAGGCCGGCCGTCCCGGACAACAGCCTTGAGCAGCGCATGACCCACCTTCTTCCGTACACCGCAACAGCCGCAGCCTTCCTCCGAACAGCGCGGCTGGCGGCCGTCCTGGCGGGCCTGGCCCTGGCCGTGTGGAGCCCCGGCGCCCTGGCCGCCTGGGACCTGCAGCAGTTGATGGACACCCTGGCGCAAACCAAGTCGGGCCGCGCCACCTTCATCGAGAAAAAGCACATCGCGCTGCTCGACAAACCGGTGGAGTCGTCCGGGGAGCTGCTCTATACCGCGCCCGACCGGCTCGAAAAACGCACGCTCAAGCCCAAGCCCGAATCCATGGTCGTCAACGGCGGCGAACTGGTGATAGAACGCGGCCGGCAGAAATACCAGCTGCAGCTGCAGGCCTACCCCGAGCTGGCCGCCTTCATCGACAGCATACGTGGCACGCTGGCTGGCGACCGCGGCGCGCTCGAGCGCAGCTACCGGCTCAGCCTGGAAGGCAGCGCCGAACGCTGGACGCTGCAATTGCAGCCGCTGGACCCCAAGATGCTGGCGGTGATCCAGCGCATCCGCATCAGCGGCGTGCGCAACCAGGTGCGCGGCATAGACATCGCCCAGGCCGACGGCGACAGCTCCAGCATGGCCATCGAACAGGCGGCCCCGTGACGGCAGCCGCGACGCGCGGTCGCATGGCCGCCATCGCGCTGTGGCTGGTGTTCCTGGCCGTCTGCGCGCTGGTCATCAGCCGCACCCACTTCACCACCGACCTGTCGGCCTTTTTGCCGCGCACGCCCACACCCGAGCAGCAGTTGCTCAAGGACCAGATCACCGAGGGCCTGGCCTCGCGCCTGGTGCTGGTGGGCATAGAGGGCGCCGACGCCCCAACCCGGGCCCGGCTGTCGCGCCAGCTCGCGCAGCAGCTGCGCGCCGATCCCGCCTTTGCCAGCGTCTCCAACGGCGAGCCCGTCAACACCGCGCGCGACCGCGACTTCCTGCTGGCCAACCGTTATGTGCTGAGTCCCGCCGTCACACCCGAGCGCTTCAGCGAAGCCGGCCTGCACGCGGCCCTGGGCGAGAGCATAGACCTGCTCGCCTCGCCCGCGGGCCTGATGGCCAAGGCCCTGCTGCCGCGCGACCCGACCGGTGAAATGCTGCAACTGCTGGGGCAGTTCAATGCCGGCAGCCAGCCGAGGCAGCTCGACGGCGCCTGGGCCTCGCGCGACGGCCGGCGCGCGCTGATGCTGCTGCAAACCCGCGCGGCGGGCTCCGACACCGACGCCCAGCAGCAGGCCATGGCCGCGGTCCGCAAGGCCTTCGACGCGGCCGCCGGCCAGAGCGGCGCCTCGCTGGTCATGACCGGCCCCGGCGTGTTCTCCGTCACCTCGCGTGAAGCCATCCAGAGCCAGGTCAGCCTGCTTTCCATGATCAGCGTGGCGCTGATCGCGGGCCTGCTGCTGCTGGTCTACCGCTCCGCCAGCGCGCTGGTCCTGGGTTTCCTGCCCGTCATCACCGGCGCGCTGGCGGGCATTGCCGCGGTGAGCCTGGGCTTTGGTTCAGTGCACGGCATCACGCTGGGTTTCGGCACGGCCCTGATCGGCGAGGCGGTGGACTATTCCATCTACCTGTTCGTGCAGTCCGAAGACAGCGGCGCGGACCCGCAGCATTGGGTCAGGCGTTTCTGGCCCACGGTGCGGCTGGGCGTGCTGACCTCCGTCGCCGGCTTTGCCTCGCTGCTGCTGTCCGGCTTTCCGGGCCTGGCGCAACTGGGCCTGTATTCGATCGCCGGCCTGGTCACGGCCGCCGCGGTCACCCGCTATGTGCTGCCGCACCTGCTGCCCGCGGGCTTTCGCATCCATGACGTCTCGGCCATCGGGCGCGTGCTGCAGGCGCTGGCCGGCCGCGCGCCCGCCCTGCGCTGGCCGGCCGCGGCCCTGCTGCTGGCCGCCTGCGCCGTCCTGGCCGGCCACCATGCCAGCCTGTTCAACGACAAGATCTCCTCGCTGAGCCCGGTGTCACAAGCCGATGTGGCGCTCGACGAAAGCCTGCGCGCCGACATGGGCGCGCCGGATGTGCGTTATGTGGTGGTGGTCTCCGCCGGCAGCCAGGAAGCGGTGCTGCAAAGCGCCGAGCGGGTGTCCGGCGTGCTCCAGGCGCAGGTCGAGCGCGGCCAGATCGCCGGCTTCGACAGCCCCAGCCGCTACCTTCCCAGCCTGGCCGCGCAAAGCGCCCGCCAGGCCAGCCTGCCGCCGCCCGAACAGCTGCAGCCGCGGCTGGCCCGAGCGGTGCAGGGCCTGCCGGTGCGCGCGGAAATCTTCGCGCCTTTTCTGGCCGACGTCGCCGCGGCCCGCGGCCGGCCCCCGTTGCAGCCGGCCGACCTTGAAAAAACCTCCATGGCCATGGGCCTGGACGCCCTGCTGCTCGGCAAGGCCGGGCGCTGGAACGCCCTGCTGCCGCTGACCGCGCCCAAGGGCGGAAACATCCAGGCCGCCGACATCCGCGCCGCCCTCGCGGCCGCCGCCCTGCCCGGCGTGCTGTTTGTCGACCTGAAAACCGAATCGGACCGCCTGTACGCGGGCTACCTGCACGAGGCCATCATGCTGTCGCTGGGCGGGCTGGCCATCATCGTGGTGCTGCTGCTGGCGGTGTTCCGCTCGCCGGCCCGCGTGCTGCGCATCCTGGCGCCGCTGGCCGCCGCGGTCGTCACGGTCACGGCCGGCCTGGCGCTGCTGGGCCAGCAATTGATCATCCTGCACCTGGTCGGCCTGTTGCTGGTGGTGGCCGTCGGCTCCAACTACGCGCTGTTCTTCGACCGGCCCGACCCGGCCACGCCGATCGCGCCGCGCACCCTGGCCTCCATGCTGCTGGCCAACCTGACCACGGTGGCGGGCTTTGGTCTGCTGGCGTTTTCCAAGGTCTCCATCCTGCAGGCCATGGGCGCCACGGTCGCGCCCGGCGTCATCCTGGCGCTGCTGTATGCGGCGATTTTTGCGCGGAGGGCCCATGCCTGAACCCGGCACAGCGTGGAAACCCGGCGCCCTGCTGCGCGCCAGCGCCGGCGTGCACCTGCTGGCGCTGGCGGCCGTCATTGTGAAGATGGGCCTCTGGCCCTGGGCCCTCGCGGCCGTGGTGCTCAACCACGGGCTGATCGCCTTTGCGGGCCTCTGGCCGCGCAGCCATTGGCTGGGCCCGAACTGGACGCGCCTGCCCGCCGCGGCCGAGGCACGGCGCGAAATCGCGCTGACCATAGACGACGGGCCCGACCCCGCCGTGACCCCCCTGGTGCTGGACCTGCTGGACCGCTACGCGGCCCGCGCCACGTTTTTTTGCGTCGGCGAAAAAGCCGCGCGCCATCCCGAGCTGTGCCGCGAGATGGTGCGGCGCGGCCATGCCGTCGAAAACCACAGCCAGCACCACCGCCACCATTTCTCCGTGACCGGCCCGCGCAGCATGCTGCGCGAGCTGCAGGCCGCGCAGGACACGCTGGCCCGCGCCAGCGGCCAGCGCCCGCTGTTTTTTCGCGCGCCGGCCGGCCTGCGCAACCCCTTCCTCGACCCGGTGCTGGCCCGGCTGGGCCTGAAGCTCGCCAGCTGGACGGTGCGCGGTTTCGACACACGCACCGGCGACGCCGCGCGCGTGCTGCGCCGGCTTCAGGCCGGGCTGCGTCCCGGCGCCATCGTGCTGATGCATGACGGCAACGCGGCGCGCACGCCGCAAGGCGTTCCTGTCGTGCTCGAGGTGCTGCCGCCCCTGCTCGAATCGATCAGCGCGGCCGGGCTGCACACCGTGACCCTACGCCAGGCCCTCGCATGAAGCCGCCGCAAGCCCGCCCCAGCGCGTGGTCCCGCATGGCCGAAGCCATTTCGCGGCACTTCCTCCTCAAGGGCCTGGGGACGATGCTCTTCATCGCCCTGTTTTTCGGCGCCTATTTCTACCTGCTCAAGCACCCGGCCTTTCCCCTCACCGTGATGCCGCGCATCTGGGCCGACCATCTCATCGGCTTTGCGCCGCTGGCCCTGCCGGTCTACCTGTCGCTGTGGGTCTATGTGTCGCTGCCGCCGCTGTTCTTCAGCGACAGGCGCGAACTGCTGCACTACGGCCTGGCGATCGCACTGACCTGCCTCTTCGGCCTGGCGGTGTTTTTTGTCTGGCCCACGGCCGCCCCGCCGGCCGATGTCGACTGGCTGAAATACCCCGACATGCAATTCCTGAAAAACATCGACGCGGCGGGCAACGCCTGCCCTTCGCTGCATGTCGCGACGGCCGTCTTTTCGGGCCTGTGGCTGCACCGGCTGCTGCGCGGCTTTTCCGCGCCGTCCTGGCTGCTGTGGCTGAACGCCCTGTGGTGCGCCGGCATCGCCTACTCGACACTGGCCACGCGCCAGCACGTCGCGGTGGACGTCGCCGCCGGCATAGCGCTGGGCGGGCTTGCGGCCTGGCTGTCCCTGCGCCTGCACCGGCAACGCGGGGGGCGCGCATGAGCGCCGGCCCGCGGCGCGGCATGCGGCCGACCCTGTTGGCGGTTTGCTAAAGTGTCTTTTTCTTCAGAGAGGCCCTCTCCCCTGTCCCCCCTTTGGCTTTCCCATTTCACCGCGACCAGCAGCATGGGCCGCGGCCTGGCGCAGACCCTGGGCGCGCTGCGCGCACAGCGCGGCGGGCTGGCGCCCTGCCGCTTCGACACGGTCGACCTGCCCACCTTTGTCGGCGAGGTGCAAGGCGTGGACGAGGTAGTGCTTCCCGCGCCCTGGGCCGCTTTTGACTGCCGCAACAACCGGCTTGCCCTGCTGGGGCTGCGGCAGGACGGCTTTGAAGCCGCCGCCGCGGCCGCTGCCGAGCGCCACGGCGCGCAGCGCGTGGGCGTCTTTATCGGCACCAGCACGTCGGGCATCCTGCAAACCGAACTCGCCTACCGCCGGCGCGATCCGCACAGCGGTGCGCTGCCCGCGGACTTCCACTACAACACCACCCACAACACCTTCTCGGTGGCCGACTTCACGCGCCAGTACCTGGGCCTGGCCGGCCCGGCCGTCGTGGTCTCGTCGGCCTGTTCGTCCAGTGCCAAGGTCTTTGCCTCGGCGCAAAGAATGATGCGCGCCGGCCTGATCGACGCGGCGGTGGTGGGCGGTGTGGACTCGCTGTGCCTGACCACCTTGTACGGCTTCAATTCGCTGGGCCTGATTTCCGGGCAGGCCTGCCGCCCCTTCGACGCCGGGCGCGACGGCATCTCCATCGGCGAAGCCGCCGCCTTTGCGCTGCTCGAACGCGCGCCGGCGCGGCCCCGGCCCGGCGACGTGCTGCTGCTGGGCGTGGGCGAATCCAGCGACGCGCACCACATGTCTTCGCCCCACCCCGAGGGCCTGGGCGCGCGCCTGGCCATGGAGCAGGCCCTGGCCGCGGCCGGCCTGGGCGCGGCCGACATCGACTACATCAACCTGCACGGCACCGCGACACCCAGCAACGATGCCGCCGAAGCCAAGGCGGTGGCGGCGCTGTTCAGCGCGGGCGTTCCCTGCAGCTCCACCAAAGGCGCGACCGGCCACACCCTGGGCGCCGCCGGCGGCCTGGAGGCCGTGGTTTGCGCGCTGGCGCTGCAGCACGGCCTGCTGCCCGGCGGCCTCAACACCCGCACACCCGACCCGGCGCTGCCGGTCCACTACCTGGTGGACAACCAGCAAGCGGCGCCGCGCCACGTGCTCAGCAATTCCTTCGGCTTCGGCGGCACCAACTGCAGCCTGCTGCTGGGCCGCGCCGGCTGAAACCCAACATGACGCAGACACCCTCTCCTCCGGCTCTCACCGTGTTTGTGCAAGGCATAGGCCTGCTGGGCCCGGGCTTGGCGAACTGGGCGCAGGGCCGCGAATGCCTGCTGGGCGCCGCGCCCTACCAGTCCGCGCGCTGCGTGCTGCCGCCGCCCATGGCCTTGCCGCAGGCCGAGCGCCGCCGCGCCGGCGCGGTGGTCAAAGTGTCGCTGGCGGTCGGCGAGGAAGCCGTGGCGGCTTCTGGCCTGCGGGCGGCCACGCTGGCCTCGGTGTTTTCGTCCTCCAGCGGCGACGCCGTCAACTGCCATGAGATTTGCAGCACGCTGGCCTCCAGCGACAGGCTGATCTCCCCCACGCGCTTTCACAACTCGGTGCACAACGCCGCGGCCGGCTACTGGAGCATCTCCAGCGGCGCCATGGCGACCTCGTCGGTGCTGTGCGCGCGCGATGCCAGTTTTGCCGCCGGCCTGCTCGAGGCCATGACCCAGGTGGCGGTGGAACAAGTGCCGGTGCTGCTGGTCGCCTATGACACCGACTACCCGGAGCCGCTGTACAGCGCGCGCGCCATTCCCGACAGCTTCGGCGTGGCCCTGGTGCTGGCGCCCGGCCGCAGCGAACGCAGCCTGGCGCAATGGACGCTGGAGGCCGGCTACCTGAGCCGCCTGCCCGCCGACCGGCTGGACGACCCCGCGCTCGAGAAGCTGCGCCGGGACATTCCGGCGGCGCGCTGCCTGCCCCTGCTGCGCGGCGTCGCGGGCCGGCAGTCGGGCCGCATCGTGCTCGACTACCTGGAGGGCTCGCAGCTGGCCCTGCAGGTCGCGCCCTGAGCTTTGCGAGCCCCGGCCATGACCTTTCCTTCCGCCCCACCCGCCAGCCTGGACCGCGAGGAAATCGCGCGCCGCATTCCGCACCAGGGCAGCATGTGCCTGCTGGAGCGCGTGAACGCCTGGGACAGCCAGCGGATCAGCTGCGAAGCCACCAGCCACCTGGACCCCGGCAACCCGCTGCGCGCCCACGGACGGCTGGGCGCGGCCTGCGGCATTGAATACGCGGCGCAGGCCATGGCCGTGCACGGGGCGCTGGTCGCCGAAATGCAGGCGGCTTCGCCGGATGAGCCGCCCCAAGCCGGCTACCTGGTCAGCGTGCGCGGCGTGAGCCTGCATGTCGCGAGGCTGGACGACGTGGGCACGGCGCTGGCCGTGCGCGCCGAACGCGGCAGCGGCAACGCCGGCAGCGTCCTCTACGACTTCAGCGTGCATGCCGGGGACACGCTGCTGCTCTCGGGCCGCGCCGTGGTGATGCTGGACGCTACCGCCGCCATAACTCCCAAGGAGACCCCATGACGACCCCCTCCGCACCCAAACGCGCGCTGGTCACAGGCGGCAGCGGCGCCATCGGCTCGGCCATTTGCCGCCAGCTGGCCGCCGACGGTTTTTATGTCCTGGTGCACGGCAACCGCAGCCTGGACGCCGCCTCGGCCGTGGTAGCGGCCATCCAGGCCGCCGGCGGCCAGGCCGAGGCCGTGGCCTTCGACGTGACCGACGCCGCGGCGACCGGCGCTGCGCTGGAGGCGCTGCTGGTGCAGGGCCCGGTGCAGGTGGTCGTGAACAACGCGGGCATCCATGACGACGCGGTCTTCCCGGGCATGCAGCTGCGGCAATGGCAGCAGGTCATCGACGTCTCGCTCAACGGCTTCTTCCACGTGACCCAGCCGCTGATGATGCCCATGATTCGCACACGCTGGGGCCGCATCATCAACATCACCTCGGTGGCCGCCGTGGCCGGCAACCGCGGCCAGGTGAACTACGCGGCGGCCAAGGGCGCGCTGCACTCGGCCACCAAATCGCTGGCGCTGGAAGTGGCCAGCCGCGGCATCACCGTCAATGCGGTCGCGCCCGGCATCATCGCCACGCCCATGAGCCAGGACAGTTTTGATGCGACCGAGATTGCCCGGCTGGTGCCCATGAAACGGGCCGGCCAGCCCCGGGAGGTCGCCGACCTCGTCAGTTTCCTGGCCTCCGAACGTGCCGCTTACATCAGCGGGCAGGTGATTTCCATCAACGGTGGAATGGTATAGCCCCCACGCTTTTTCACTGCGTGTAAACGCTGCCCCCCGAGGGGGCCAAATTTCCTAGGGGCGGCCCGTCGGAAATTTATCGCCCCACGCGCCGCCTCAGGTACCCCTGATCCTGCGCGCCACCAGCAGAGGCAGGCGCAGCAAAAAGCCCAGCAGCAGGCGGCCGTGCATCCAGCTGAGCAGCAGGTTGTCGCGCAGGTAGTTGAAGTGCGACACGCCGCCCTCATCGGGGCGGAAATACCGGACAGTGGCCGGCAGGTTGATGGGCTTGACGCCGAGCCAGCACATGCGCACCACCGCCTCCGGGTCGAAATCAAAGCGCCGCATCCAGCGCTGCCCGGTCATGACTTCGCGCAGCGGCGCGATCGGATAGACACGAAAGCCGAACAGCGAATCGCCTATGCCGGCCCACAGGGTTTCCAGGTCGGCCCAGCCGTTGGACAGCTTGCGGCCATTGACGCGCAGGCGCGGCGCGTCGGCGGCGAACACGGGCGCGCCCAGCACCATGGCGTCGGGTTGGGCCTGCGAAACAGCCATGAACTCCGGGATCAGGTGGGCCGGGTGCTGGCCGTCCGAGTCCATGGTCAGCGCATGCGTAAAACCCTGCGCCGCGGCCAGCTCGATGCCGTGCAGCACGGCCGCCCCTTTGCCGACATTGCGCGGCAACACCAGCACGCGCAGCCGGTCGTCGCCCTCAGCCATCGCCTGCAGGCGCGCGGCGCTGCCGTCGGTGCTGCCGTCGACCACCACCCAGACCGGCGCCCACTGCGCCAGCGCGCCGCGCACGGTTTCGTCGAGCTTGACGCCGGGGTTGTAGCTCGGAATCAGGACCAGGTGCGTGGCGGAGGCGGCGCGGGAGGGATTGTTCATTGGCGGGGAGATGGAGGGATCAAGAGGGCGGAAAACCGGTCGCCAAGCTTGCACCGGCCTTAGGCCGGCGGCGCCGCGGCGATGGATGAAAGCGGCTGGGACCGTTGCAATTCAGCCTCGAAGTAGCGCTCCAGCTCTGCCGTGAATTGCGCGGTGTCGCTGGCGGGTTCAAAGCGCCTGCCCAGGCGCACACGGTAGGTGACGGGCATTTTGGGCGTCCATAGCAGGGACCAGCCCTTGCCCAGGAAAGCCGAATCGGTCTCGATAAAAACGGCCTGCACCGGAACGCCCGCATGTTTGGAGATCAGGCCGGTGGTGCCCTGCATGCGCCCGACCGGAAAGCGCCGGGTGCGGGTGCCTTCGGGAAACAGCAGCAGGCTGCTGCCCTGGCGCAGGTCGGCCACCGACAGCTGCACCATGGTGCGCAGCGGCATGTTGCGGATGTAGCCGACCAGGCGCGCGCCGGCGCCAAAGAAGACGCTGTTGACGATGTCGGCCTTCATGATGCAGGTGGCGTCCGGCAGGCGGGACAGGATCATGATCGCGTCCAGCAGCGAGGGGTGGTTGGGCGCGATGATCAGCGGCGGGCCGTCCCGCAGCGCGTCCAGCGCCGCCAGGTCGAAGCGGCAAGCACCCATGAGCTCCAACAGGCGCAGGTAAGCGCGAAAGCTCCCCGCCGCGAGCTTGCGCCCCCAGCGCCGGCTCAGCGCCCTCGGCAGCAGCGCGCGCATGGCGACGGCCAGCACCGAGACGCTCAGGCATAGGACCACCAGCAGCGCATAACCCAGGCCCAGCCGCACCGTCTCATGCAGGGCCCTGCGGCCCGTGTTCAGCACGGGCGCTTCGGCAAGCAAGGCGTCGGATTTGTTGTCCATGGAGCGGTTTCGCAGGGTGGCTTTTGGTTATTGGCTTGCGGTGTTTTTGCTGCTCTCGGCGACCCGGATGTTGGCCTTGCGTAGGGTTGTGGAGCCCGGCGCGGGCGGGTGCCCGCCGGCTGGACGGTGCTGGAATGGAAGAATTCCAGCGAGTCTACCTCTGTGCGACAGCCGTTTTCCGGCCGATTGCCGGTTTACGGCGTCAGGTTTCACGCCGTCCGGTGGCTGCCCGCCGGGCTTTTCGGGCGCAAGCCGGCCGAAAGCCGCAAGCGCCCGGGATTGCCCGGGAGTACCCGGGAGTAAAGGACAATCGGGGCCTGCGGGGACGGCCAAGGCCTCCCCCTAAGATAGCGGTTTGAATGAAAAAAATGCCAAATAAAGGGGGCGCCGGCGCGCCGGTTCATTGATGCAAAAGGAAACAATTCGGGGCAAAAATTCCGCAGCGGGGGCTGAAGACACCCCCATGATGACGCAGTACAAGCGCATCAAGGCGGACTATCCCGACACCCTGGTTTTTTACCGCATGGGCGACTTCTATGAAGTGTTCTTCGCCGACGCGGAGAAAGCCTCACGCCTGCTCGACATCACGCTGACGCGGCGCGGCCAGTCGGCCGGCGAGCCGGTGGTCATGGCCGGCGTGCCCTTCCACTCGCTCGAAGGCTACCTGGCCAAACTCATCAAGCTCGGCGAATCGGTGGCGATCTGCGAGCAGGTCGGCGACGTCGCCACCAGCAAGGGGCCGGTTGAGCGCAAAGTGGTGAGGGTGGTCACGCCCGGCACGCTGACCGACACCGAGCTGCTCAGCGACAAGACCGAATCCATTTTGCTGGCCGTGCACCAGGGCGCGCGCAACACCTGCGGCCTGGCCTGGCTCAGCGTGACGCAGGGCGAAATCCACCTGGCGCATTGCGCCGGCGACGAACTCGAGGCCTGGCTGGCGCGCGTGGCGCCCAGCGAGCTGCTTTACAACATCGACGTGACGCCAACCTTCGAGCAACGCATCAAGGCCCAGCGCTGCGCGTCCACCGCCCGCCCGGCCTGGCAGTTCGACGCCGCCCTGGGCGCGCGCCGCCTGCTGGACCAGCTCAAAGTCGCCTCGCTGGCCTCCTGGAACGCCGAAGCTTTGAACGAAGCCCATGCCGCCGCCTCGGCGCTGCTCGGGTATGCCGAACACACGCAGGGCCGGGCGCTGTCGCATGTGCAGGGCCTGCAGGTGGTGCGCTCCGGCGAACTCATCGAGCTGCCGCAAAGCACGCGCCGCAACCTCGAACTCACGCAGACCCTGCGCGGCGAGGACTCCCCCACGCTGTTTTCGCTGCTGGACACCTGCACCACCGGCATGGGCAGCCGCGCGCTCAAGAGCTGGCTGCTCACGCCGCGGCGCGACCGCGCCCAGGCGGCCGCGCGGCTGGACGCCATCACGCATTTGCGCGGCGGCTCACAGCAAAGCCTGCGCGCCAAACTCAAGGGCTGCAGCGACGTGGAACGCATCACCGCCCGTATCGCGCTGCGCCAGGTGCGGCCGCGCGAGCTGGTGGCCCTCAAGGACACGCTGCAAAAAGCCGAACTGGCCGCGCCCGCGGGCAGCGATTTTCCGGAACTGCTCACCCGCATCTTTGAAGACCTGCAGCCGCCGGCCGGCTGCGCCGCGCTGCTGGGCCGCTACGTGCTCGACGAGCCCGCCGCGCTGATACGCGACGGCGGCGTCATCAACCACGGCTGCGACGCCGACCTCGACGAGCTGCGCGCCATACAGACCAATTGCGACAGCTTTTTGCTGGACCTGGAAGTGCGCGAAAAAGCCCGTACCGGCATCGCCAACCTGCGCGTGCAGTTCAACAAGGTGCACGGCTTTTACATCGAGGTCACACAGGGCCAGGTCGACAAGGTGCCCGACGACTACCGCCGCCGCCAGACGCTGAAAAACGCCGAGCGCTACATCACGCCCGAACTGAAAGCCTTTGAAGACAAGGCCCTGTCGGCGCAGGAGCGCGCGCTGGCGCGCGAAAAATGGCTGTACGAACAACTGCTGGACCAGCTGCAGGATTTCATCCCCGCGCTGAGCCGCCTGGCGCGCGCCCTGGCCTCGCTGGACGCGCTGTGCGCGCTGGCCGAGCGCTCGCTCACGCTGAACTGGGCCGCGCCGGTGTTTGTGCGCGAGCCCTGCATAGACATCGTCCAGGGCCGGCACCCGGTGGTGGAGGCGCGCCTGGCCGAAACCGGCGGGGGTTCCTTCATCGCCAACGACTGCGCCATGAGCGGCAAGCACCGCATGCAGGTCATCACCGGCCCCAACATGGGCGGTAAGTCGACCTATATGCGCCAGGTGGCCCTGATCGTGCTGCTGGCCAGCGTGGGCTCCTACGTGCCGGCGGCCAGCTGCCGGCTCGGTCCCATAGACGCCATCCACACCCGCATAGGCGCGGCCGACGACGTGGCCAATGCGCAGTCCACCTTCATGCTCGAGATGACCGAGGCCGCGCAGATACTCCACGCCGCTACACCTCATTCTCTGGTACTGATGGACGAAATCGGCCGCGGTACCTCGACCTTCGACGGCCTGGCGCTGGCCGGCGGCATCGCCGCCTATTTGCACAACAAGACGCAGGCCTTCACGCTGTTCGCTACGCACTACTTCGAGCTCACCGAATTCCCGGCCCAGCACCACGGCGCCATCAATGTGCACGTCAGCGCGGTCGAGTCCGGCGCCGACATCGTGTTTTTGCACCACATCGAGCCCGGCCCGGCCAGCAAGAGCTACGGGATTGCCGTGGCCAAACTGGCCGGCGTGCCCGCCGCCGTGGTCAACCACGCCCGCCACGCGCTCAATGCGCTGGAGGCCCACCAGAACGAAACGCGCGCCCAGGTCGACCTGTTCGCCGCGCCGCCCGAAGCGGCCGCACCCGAACAAAGCGCGGTGGACAAAGCATTGGGTACCATAGACCCTGATGCACTGACGCCGCGCGAGGCGCTGGACGCCCTGTACCGCCTCAAAAAGATGTCCGCCTCGCCGTGAACCAGCGCAAACCGACCTCCCCCACACCCCAAAGCCATCTCATGACCTACTGCGTCGCCGCCAAACTCAACGCCGGGCTGGTGTTTTTGTCAGACTCCCGTACCAACGCGGGCCTGGACCACATCAGCACCTTCCGCAAGATGATCGTCTATGAAAAAGCCGGCGACCGCTTCATGGTGCTGCTGTCGGCCGGCAACCTGTCGATCTCCCAGTCGATACGCGAAATCCTGCAGGTCGAGCAGCTCAAGGACCATGAAGGCGGCGAGCCCATCACCATCTGGAACGCCAAAAGCATGTTCGACGCCGCGCGCGTGCTGGGCTCGGCCATCCGCCGCGTCTATGACCGCGACGCCGAGGCGCTCAAGAACGCCGACGTGGACTTCAATGTCTCGCTGGTTTTCGGCGGCCAGATCCGCGGCGAGAACATGCGCCTGTTCCAGATGTATTCGGCCGGCAATTTCATCGAAGCCACCGACGAGACGCCCTACTTCCAGGTCGGCGAGTCCAAGTACGGCAAGCCCGTGCTGGACCGCGTGCTGACCCCCGCCACGCCGCTGGCCGAAGCCGCCAAATGTGTGCTGGTGTCCATGGACTCGACCATGAAGTCCAACCTCTCGGTGGGCCTGCCGCTGGACCTGGTGGTCTACGAGGCCGACAGCTTCCAGAGCGACAAGATCGTCTGCATCGACAACGACAACCCCTACTACCGCATGATGCACAGCAGCTGGGGCCAGAAGCTGCGCCAGGTCTTCGACAGCATCGAAGACCCGGTCTGGGACGACGCGCACACCGACATCCCGCTGAAGATGCCGGCCACGCGCCACGAGCCGCTCAAGAAAATCAGCACGCCCGACGAGAAACTCATTTAAGCCGTGCCCACCGCCGCCAAACCGCTGGTCATTTTTTCCCACGGCAACAGCTTTCCGGCGGGCACTTACAGCGCGGTTTTCCAGAGCCTCAAGGCCCGCGGCTTTCAGGTCAAGGCGGTCGACAAATTCGGCCACGACCCACGCTACCCCGTCACCAGTAACTGGCCGCACCTGGTGCAGCAGCTGGCCGACTTCACCGCGCGCGAGGTTGAAAAGGCCGGCCAGCCGGCCTTCCTGGTCGGCCATTCGCTGGGCGGTTTTTTAAGCCTGATGTGCGCCGCGCGTAACCCGGTTCTGGGCGGCCAGCCCGTCAAGGGCGTGGTGCTCGTCGATTCCCCCATCCTGGGCGGCTGGCGCGCCCGCGCCCTCAGCGTGGCCAAACGCGCGCAGCTGGTCGGCGCCATCTCGCCCGGCGCCATCAGCCGCAAACGCAAAAACCAGTGGCTGGGCAAGGACGAGGTGTTCGAGCACTTCCGAAGCAAAAAAGCCTTTGCCGCCTGGGACGAGCAGGTGCTGCGCGACTACATCGCGCACGGCACCTATGAAGGCACGGGCGAGGACGAGGGCAAGCAGCTGCTGAGCTTTGACCGCGACGTGGAAACCGCGATCTACAACACCCTGCCCGACAACCTCGAAGGCCTGCTCAAGCGCCACCCGCTCAAATGCCCCGTCGCCTTTATAGGCGGGCGCCAGTCGGCCGAGATGAAGCAGGTCGGGATGGCGATGACAGAGAAAGTCACCAAGGGGCGCATCATGATGCTGGATGGCAGCCACCTGTTTCCGATGGAAAAGCCCTTGATGACGGCGGCGGCCATCGAGGCGGCCTTGAGGAACTTCCTCGAGTAGCCGGTTCCCGCTCCGAGCGGGGCGCTCGCTTCTGAGACCTGCTGGCCGGGGGTTGTCCGGCAGCAAGTAACTTTCTTTTGCTTCGCTGTATGGACCGGACCATATGGGACAATTTTCAATTCACCAGAGGTGCATGGATGGCTCTACCAACAGATACCGCAGGACCGTTTGACGTCAGGACCGGCGACTTGCTCCAGATCGACGCGGGCCAGGCCGTCGATCTGTTCCGGCAACTTCTCGTCATTGAGGCCGTCAAGGCAGGTATTCCAATTACCGGGGTCGACGTCCCTGCGGCAATCAACGTTGCCGACGGCGGTATCGACGCCGAGGTTTCTGGATTGTCTGGGGCCGTGCTGCCAGCCGGCCTTATCTCCGAAGGTCTGACCCGCTACCAGATCAAGACCGGGAGCTTCTCTGCTTCGACGGACTCTGACATTCGGTCGTTGCTTGTCCAGCCGAAGTTCGCTGCAGGTGCCCACCAGCGCACAAAGGACGAGCTCCAACCGCGCGTGCTTAGCTGCTTCGAGAAGGGCGGGACCTTCGTCGTTGTGCTTTTCGGCTCAGATCTTGTCGGCACCACCGACGATCACGGAGCGACCCAAATCAGCGAGTTCATGGCGGCCATCGATCCTGCATTCGCTAACGTCGCGGTGCGGATCATCCGAGCCAACCAGTTGTGCTCGGCGATCAAGGTTTTGGCACCCGGTATCGCGATGCGCCTGAACCGAGTGCAAGGCTACGACGACGCAGTCTTCCATGACATGTCGTTCATGGCCGATTCCTGCGACCTTGAGATCGACGTCTATCAACCGACAGAGGAACTCAACAGCGTCGCCGAGCAGATCACGCGAGCAGCCGACAGCGTCAATGGGTTCCAGCACGTGCGTGTGCTTGGCGATGCGGGCGCCGGCAAAACGCACCTCATGTATCGTGCGCTGAGTGCCTCTCAGCTCAGTGGGTGCGTCCTGTACTGCCGAGATCCGGAACAAGCCTCGGCGAGCGGGCCAATGATGGCTTTGAGGCAGATGGCCCCGAAAACCACCATCATCCTGGTCGCCGATGAGTGCGACCTGGCGACCGCGGAAGAGTTGACGGCGCTGTTCAAGAAGCTGGCGACCAAGATGCTGCTGGTGACCGCCGATAACGTGGTAGAGCCTGCCAGTGCGCATGCGAACACGCAGATCATCGACGTGCCGCGGCTCGAACAGCCTGTACTCGCCGATATTTTCAAGGGCTATGGCGTCCCCCCGGAGAACGCAAGCTGGCTGGCGACCTTGTGCGAGGGATCGCCTCGGGCGGCTCATCGACTTGGCCAATACATCCAGAACAATCCTGGGCAGCAGCCTGCCGAGCAACTGGCTCACCTGGACGGGCTCTGGGATCGTATCGTATGTGCGCCCCACAGCATCGATTCCGCCGAGGGCCAGGACAGGCTGGCAGTGATCCGAACGCTGGCACTGTTTCGGCAGGTCGCTTGGGAAACTGCGGACGGGCCGGTCGTGCAGGCTTCGGTGCTGGCGGCGCTGAAGCACCTAGACCAGGCCTTTTCTCAGCTCAGGCTGTCACGCTCCGTCAGCGAACTGCGAAAACGGCGAGTACTACAGGGACCAAGGACGCTGCTGATTTCTCCGAAGCTGCTCCACGTGGCCATGTGGAAGAGCTGGTTTGAGCAGTACGCCGACATGGTGGATGTACTGCAGTTGCGTGAGGGTCTCGGGGCCCGCATGCGGCAACATTTCGACGCCATGCTCATGTTTGCCCAAGAATCCAAGGCGGCGACGGCGTGGGCGGATCGGCTAATGGGTGAAGGCGGGATGTTTTCTTCGCTGGCGAGCTACAACACCGCCAGTGGTGCCAGCCTTTTTTTCGCGGTAGCGCAGGCTAAACCCAAGGCAGCCCTGCGCCGTTTTTCCGCTGCCTTGGGAAGTGAAACGGTTGAGGATCGCTATGCGTTCACGGGGGACGCGCGCCGCACCGCCGTACATCGGCTCGAGCAACTCGCCGTCCCAGCCGAGACGTTCTTCGAAGCCGCGCAATGCCTGCTGCTGCTGGCCGAGGCTGAGAACGAAAGCTGGTCCAACAACTCGACGGGCATTTTCATCTCGTTGTTTGGTTTGGGCTACGGGCCGATTGCCGCGTCTGAACTGTCACCCATCGACAAGATCGACTACCTGCGCAAGTTGCTGCGCAGCGAGGTGCCATTCCAAAGGGACATTGCCGTTCAGGCGTTGAGCAAGAGCCTTGACCCGTTCATAAGCCGCACTGCCATTGACGAGGTGATCGGTTTGCGGCGCCTGCCAGACCGCTGGACGCCGAAGATCTACGAAGAGCTGTACGACGCGTATGCGGCCCACGTGAGCTTGCTGGAGGATGCCATCGGCTTCCTGCCTGTCGCGGAAGCCAACGAGGCCGCCAAGGGAATCCTGAGCCACTTCCGCAGCCTTATCCTGATCGCCCCATTGGCTAAGACAATCCTGGCCTTCCTGCGCCGCGCCGCCGCGATGCCGGGCTTGCGCGAGCAGTGTATCGAGACCGTCGTGGCCACCCTTCACTATGAAGGTAAGGCGCTGCCTGAAGCGGTTAAGTCCGAGCTCCACGCCATACTTGCTGGACTGACGGAGACCTCATTTTCGAACAAGCTGCGCCGCCACGCGGGCATGAAGCTGATCGAGGACAACTTCGACAGTGAGGGGAAGTATTCCGATGCCGCGGGACCGGAGCTAATTCAGATTGCCGCCGACGCTGTGGCTGACCCGGAATTACTGACACCCGAACTGACATGGCTTGTCACAGACGAGGCCAAGAATGGATTTCAGTTCGGCCAGCTTCTTGGTCAGGCCGATGACCTGACTTTGTGGTCCCCCATCGTGTCGGCATGGATCAATGCCGGCGATCAGCGGTCCGACTTCTTCGTTGGCGGCTATCTCTCTGCATGGCACGTCAAGAAGGTCGATTTGTGGGAAAAAATCATCGAGAACTTGTTTGCGAACGCTGAGATTCGCAGTTCCGTGCTTGGCCTCGTCTGGCGTTCAGGGATGAGCGATCGCATTGCCAGGGTTCTGCTGGCCATGGGGAAGCAGGGCGACATCGATCCAAAGACTTTCCAGCTGTTCATCTATGGCAGTGTCGTCAGCCAGCTGCCACTCGATGTACTTGAAGGCATCGTCGATCTGCTACTGGAGGGCAACGACCCGAATGCGCCCGATGCTGCGATGGATATCCTTGATTCACGGCTGCGAGGTCATCCCGACGAAATAGGCGTGCTGTCGGCCCGTATCGAGAGGGTATTGAATTCGACCGTGTTCGTCGAGGGCGACGCGAATAAGCATTCGAACAACATGCTGCTGTTCCGTTGGAACGCTGTCGCGAACCGCCTGCTCGACTTCGATCCCGATGCTGGGGCCAGGCTCGCAGCGCGGTGCATTGCCCATTTCGCGAACGCCGATAGCGTCACTGCGGGCTTCCGCCCTGAGCCGCTGAAGTTCCTGTCCAATGCGTCGCAGGCAAGGCCTTCCGTCGTCTGGCCAGCAATTGCGCATCGGTTAGAGATGCAACGAAAAGAGACTGGGACCTGGCGTCTGCTGAACTGGCTTCGAGGTGGCCGATCAATACGTGAAGACGACGGGGCTGGGCTTGGCGCCATCCCGGCGCCGATGGTCTTTGAATGGGTGGATGTCGATGCCGAAGACCGCGCGTGGCTTCTTGCCGAGCACTGCCCGCCGATCATCTCCAGGCCGGATGGCCCCGCCACTTTCGCCCGGCAGATGCTGGAACGCTACGGCGCAATAGAGCAGGTTCGGCGCAGCTTGCACGCCAACAACTTCTCTGAAGGTTGGAGCGGCCCGGCTAGCGAACACTACCGTCGAAAGCTTGAGGCTTTGGACGCCCATTTGGAAGTCGAAACCAACGACAACGTCCGAATGTGGCTAAAGGAGCATCGGAAGCAGCTCGAGCGCAGCATCGAGCGGGAGATGGAACTGGAGCTCCGCGAAAGCGAGCATTGATGCCCTCGCGTCGTCCTCGTCTACACACGAAGCCGGCGCAAGACTTGGCTAAAAAATATCAGCCCCAGTCAAAGCCGGCACTTCCCCTACCCTCTCAGAAATCACCCGGCAAGCCTCCAGCAGCGGCGCCACATAGGCCTGCTCGGGGTTGTCCTTCTGGCGGAACATCAAAGTACTGACGCTGATGGCGGCCACAGGCATGCCACCGCCGCCGCGTATCACGGCGCCGTAGCAAAAAATCCCTGCCTCGTGTTCTTCGCCGTCGACCGACCAGCCCCGCTCTCGCGTGATCTCCAGCTGCTTGCGTAAGTCGGGCAGCTTCACCAAAGTGTTGCCGGTGTAGCGCGGCAAGGGCAGCCCCTGCAGCAGCGGATCCAGCACGGCAGGCTCCAGCGCCGCCATATACGCCTTGCCCACCGCCGTGGCGTGCAGGGCCACGCTGGTGCCTACGCGCGAGGCCATGCGCACGGCGCTCGGGCTTTCGAGTTTTTCGATGTAGACCATGGCGCTGCCATTGGGCACGGCCAGGTGCACGGTCTCGCCGGTGATGTCGCGCAGGCGCTTGAGTTCGTCGACCGCCGCCAGGCGCAGGTCCGAGCGGCCCCAGCTGCGGCTGGCCAGCTGGATCAGGCGCGGGCCCAGGGCCAGCAGCGCGCCGCGTTCGTTCTCGACCAAGAGGCGCTCGGCCAGCAGGGCGGCGACGATGCGGTGCACCGTGGGCCGGGGGTAGCCGCTGGCCTTGACCAGCGCGCCGACGTTGAGCGGCTGCTCCGAGTCGGCCACCAGCTGCAACACATGCATGAATTTGGAAAACGCGGCCGTGCCGGCCACCTGCGATGCGGCGAGCTGGGCCATCACGACACCATGTAGCCGCCGTCCACCGGCAGGATCACGCCGGTCATAAAGGCGGCCGCCGGCGTGCAGAGGAACATCGCGGCTTCGGCCACATCCTTGGGTGTGCCCCAGCGGCCCATGGGCGTGCGCGCCAGGATGGGGCCGGCGCGCGCCGGGTCGTCCTGCAGGGCTTTGGTGAGCGGCGTGGCGATCCAGCCGGGGGCGATGGCGTTCACGCGTATGCCGTCGGGCGCATAGGCGATCGCCAGCGACTTGGTGAGCTGGGCAACGCCGCCCTTGCTGGCGGCATAGCCCGGGACCAGGCCGCCGCCGAAAAAGCTCAGCATGGAGGCCGTGTTGACGATGCAGCCGCGGCTGGCCTTGAGGCGCTCGCGCGTGGCGCTGCACACGCGCATGGTGCCGGTCAAATTGACGGCCAGCACTTTTTCAAACACCTCGATGTCGTGCTCGGCGCCGCGCTGGATGATGCCGGCGCAGTTGAAGACGATGTCCAGCCTGTCCATGCCGGCCAGCGCCGCGTCCAGGCTGGCTGCCGAGGTCACATCGGCCTGGCGCACCTCGACGCCAGCCGCCAGCGTGCCGTCGCCGCCGCCCAGCCCCAGGGCCGTGACCTCGGCGCCCAGCGCCGCGAGGTGGTTGGCGATGACGGCGCCTATGCCCTGGGTGGCGCCGGCGACCAGCGCGCGCTTGCCTTTAAAGAGTCCGGCCTGGTAGGTCATCCATGGTTCCTTGAATAAAACCGCAGTCAGCGGATAAATTGTTTTGTGTAATCGGCGCCCAGGCCGACCGCCTCGAAGTGCTGGTTGCACATCTCGATCTTGGTGAACACGTCTTCATAGCCCATGCCCTTGCCATAGGGGTCGGTGTAGTACATGACGCCATTGACCTGGAAGTAGGTGATCATTTCCTCAACGTCTTCCGGCACATACAGCGTGTGGGTTTCGCCGGGCGGCTCGAACACATAGCTGCCTTCGGTGGCTTCCCAGTCGTGCTCCAGGTAGCGCCAGCGGCCCTTGAGCACAAAGCCGTGCACCGCCTGCGGATGGCGATGCCGGCTCAGCACGCCGGACTTGCGCACGCGCAGCAAATTCATCCAGTAACCCTGGCTGGCGTTCAGGCACAGCGGCCGGAACCAGACGTTCTCGGCCTGCGGCACCCACAGCCGCTCATCCGTGGGGATGGCGTGCTGCACCACGATTTCCGGCCTGGCGTCGGGCGGGTTGGGGTACTGGTAGGGCATCAGCGGCGTCTGGTCGGGGGTGTCTACGGGCATGGGGATTGTCCATATTGTAGATACGTGTCCATATTGTAGATACTTAGATCAGACACCACTATGGGTAATAGCCCTGACTAACGAAGCTGCGGGACCAAGCAGGGGCCGCGGGACTGGCTTTGCCAGACCGCAGGCGCCGCCCCCTAGAGGGGGGAACGGGCTACACGCAGTGAGCCCGGACGGGGGAGTTTGTCAAATGCTTGGCTAAACTACGCCAGACCATCCGGCGCCTGCGCCGAGCAATAACACGACTCTCCGAGGAGAACCCCCATGGCCCTGCCCTTTATCGTCACCCTTGCCGTGACCTTTCTTGCCTGGGCCGTCGCGGCCGTCGTGTCCCAGAGCATGGGCGACGCGATGACGCTGAGCGCCTCCGTCTGGCTGGCCACCGGGGTGACTTTTGGCGCGCTGCTGGTGGTCAAGCCCGCCAAACGTTTTGCCGTGCTGGCCGGCGCCGCGCTGGCGGCCATCCTGCTGTCGCTGCTGGACGGCCTGGCGCTGTTGCCGGCTCTCGCCTTTGGCGCCAACGAGGCGCTGGCGGCCGGCCTGGGCGCCTGGGTGGCGCGCCTGCTGCGCGCGCCCCGTCCCGACGGCCGCATCGAGCCGGGCAAGGCCTATGCCGGCCTGCTGGTCGGTGCGCTGCTGACTTCCGCACTGGGCGCCAGCGTCGCCATCGTGCTCTGGAGCTGGGCCCTGCCCCAGCCCATCCCCCTGCTGACCGAGTGGCGCGTCTGGGCCTGCACGACCTTTGTCGGCATCCTGCTGGTCGCGCCGCTCATCACCGCCTTCGCGGGCTTCAAGGTCAAGCGTTCGGGCGGCATGGCCAGCAGCCAGTTCCTCGCGGGCGCCGCCACCTTTGTGCTGTTCTTTGTGGTGGCCGCGCTGATTTTTTCGAGCGACGTGTCCGACCGCTTCGGCGCCTCGCTGGGCCCCACGCTGGCCTACCTGCCGCTGCCCTTTATGGTGGTCACCGCCATCCTCTGGAAGGAACGCGGCGCCACGCTGGCCACGCTGCTGGGCGCGCTGGCGCTGATCGCCTGGACCAACAGCGGCGGCGGGCCTTTCGCCGAGGTCGAGGGCTTTCCGGGCGAGGCGGTGATCGAGGTCCAGGGTTATGTGGCCGTGATGGCGCTGCTGGTGGGCGTGGTCAACGCGCTGGGCGCCACCGCCGCGCAGGCGCTCGCGCTGGCGCAGGACTGGCGTACCCGCTACCGCCAGGTGCTGGAATCGAACCGCACGGTGGTCGCCAATTTCGACGCCAGGACCGGCGCGGCCGAATGGGGTGAAGGCGCCAGCGAACTGCTGCGCACCGATGCCGCCGCCCTGCTGACGGTGCAGGACTTCATCGCCCACGCCGACCCGCAGGAGCAATCCGCGCTGCAGGCCGACTGGCGCGACCTCACGCAGGGCCAGCGCGAGCACGTGCTGTGGAAGAACAGCCTGCGCTGGAGCGACGGCCGCGTGGCTACCGTGAACGCGCGCCTGTCGGGCGTGCGCGGCGCCGACGGCCAGGTCGAGCAGGTGGCCGTGCTGCTGGAAGTCGAGGCCTGACGTGGCAGCGGATGCGCCCACCACCCCCACGGCCGAAGCGACCGTGGACAAAAGCACGCCCGCCGTCTTCCTGATCCATGGCCTGGGCGGCACGCAGTACGACCTGGGCTCCATGCACAAGCGGCTGAAAAACGCCGGCTTCGTCACCCACTCGCTGACCCTGCCCGGCCACGGCACCACGCCCGAAGACCTGGTCCATGTCACGGCCGAGCAATGGATGGAGGCCGTCACGGCCAAGTACCACGAGGTGGCCGCGCAGCACGACAACTTCCACATCATGGGCATGTGCATGGGCGCGCTGCTGGCCACCGAGCTGGCCAAGCGCCAGAAGCACACCCGCGGCAAGCTGATCGCGCTGGCGCCGCCGATTTACATCGACGGCTGGGCCACCGCCTGGTACACACCGGCGCGCCACCTGATGTACTACGTGCCGGGCGTTCCGGCACGCATGCGGGTGGAAGAGGAAGACCCCTTCGGCATCAAGAACGAGCAGCTGCGCGCCATCGTCAAGGCCAAGTTCGCGCGCGGCGAAAACTTCCACTACCGCTGGGTGCCACTGGCCTGCATACGGCAAGTGGATCGCCTGCGCCGCTGGGTCATGACGGACCTCAAAAACATGGCCAGCGAAACCTTGGTGATCCATGCACGCGAAGACGAACTCACCAGCCTGGCCTCGGCCAACTACCTGGTCGAGCAAATCGGCGGCGCCAAGGCGCGCATGGTGGTGCTGGAGAACAGCTACCACATGATCTGCGTCGACAACGACCGCGAGCAGGTGGCGCGCAACGTGCTGGAGTTTTTCGGCGCCAGCAGCGCCGCCTCGCTGGGCATGGCGGTGGACGACCCCAAGATGAGCGCCGACGCCCTGCAGGCATTTGCGCAATCGCTGCGCGCGGCGCTGGAGGCGGGCGACTTCGCCGGCATCTTCGCCCGGGGCGCTTCCGACATGGGCTGGTTCCAGCCCGGCAGCAACCGCGCCAGCGGCATCTACCGCGGCAACAAGGGCCTGCAGGCCATGCTGCCCTGGGCCGCCGGCATCAAATTCACCGCCTTCGGCCAGCCGGTGTTCAATGCCGGCATCGCGGTGCTGCCCGCCACGCTCACCGCCGCAGGCCTGATGTCGCAGGGCGTGCTGGCCTTTGCCGTGCGGTCGGGCCGGTTGCTGGACGCGCGCTGGTTCCCCGACGACGTGGCGCTCGAAGACGCCCATTTCGGCGCGCCGCTGGCGCCTGCCGGGCTCAGCGAGGCCGAACGCGCTTTCGAGGCCGCCGGCATTGCCGTCAAGACCCTGGCCAAGCCGCCCGGCAACGACGAGCTGCTGGCGCTCTATGCGCTCTACAAGCAGGCCACGGTAGGCGACGCGACGGGCGAGCGCCCCGGCATCATGGACGTGACCGGCCGCGCCAAATTTGACGCCTGGGCGCAGCGCAAGGGCATGGCGCGCGAGGCGGCCATGGCCGGCTACGCGGCCTTGGTCGAGAAGCTCCGAGCTGGTTGAGTCCCTATTGGCCGGCGGTCTTGGCGCCCAGGCGCTGCAGGCCGGCCGCGCCGGCACGGGCCGCCACCTCGGGCTGCCACACCACCTGGTCGTCCACGGCATAGAGCCAGCACTTTGATTTCGCCCGCGCGCATTGCTGGAAGGTCGTGGCCATGACTTCGGGTTCGCCGGCATTGAAATACCAGCCGCCTTTTTCCGTCACGGCAAAGGCCTTGGGCGAGGGCAGGCTGCGAAAGTGGGTGTAACGCGCCTTGCCGGCGTCGCTGAGCGGCACAGCGTTTATATCGTCGGCCGCCGCGAAACCCGAGGCCGGCGGAACCACGTAGTGGTGGCCCTTGAAACGCTGCGCGTGCGACAGCAGCAAGGGCTGGCCCAGCTGCGCCGAAAGAAACTCGAACATGCGTATATGCGAGGCCTCGCGCGCCGCCGGGTTGCCGCCCACCATGGCCTTGCCGGTCTTGGTGTTGCCCAGGCCTTCCATTTGCTTGACGGGGCCGGTGCCGTCAAAGCCGTGGTAGCTGCCCGGGTAAACGACCAAGTCCACGGGCGCGTTGGCCTTGTTCTTTCGCAGGCGCTGCTGCAGCGTGACGCATTCGCCGGCCAGCGTCCAGTCGTCGAGCTCGCCGATCATGATCAGCAGCGGCTGGTGGACTTCATAGTTCCACATCCTGTTGTTCACCAGGCAGCCGGGATAAAACGCCACGGCGGCGCGCGGCCGCACTTTCTGCGCCTGCACGTAGGTGTCCGTGGCGTCCAGCGTGCTGAGCACGGTCTGCGCGCCGTGCGACCAGCCCATGACCACAATGCGCGAGGCATCCACCGAGGGCTGCTTCACCAGCCAGGCGATGGCGGCGAACACGTCCTCGCGGCGTTGGGCCTCATGGATGGTGCGAAGCTTGTTCGGCGTTTCGCAGATCGACTTCTGGCCGCGCGGCGTGAAGCTGTCCAGCGGCAGGAAGTGGATGCGCTCCGCGTTGAAATAACCCGCGTAGCGGAAAAAGCGCTCGGCAAAATTGCCCTTGCTGTCCAGCCCGCCGCCGCAACCGTGCAGCCCGATGATGACGGGCCTGGGCTCGCCGTCGCCGACGTCAAACCAGTAGGCCGGGATCTCCAGCTTGCCGTCCAGCGAGGGGATGCTCACCGGGCCGGCGGCATGCGAGAGCTGGCCCACCAGCAGCAGGCCCGCCAGCAGCGAAAAAAAACGGGAGGCCCAGCCCATGCGCGGCCCGCCTTATTCCGCCCAGACCACCAGGCCGCTCCAGGCCGTGGCCAGCACCACGATGCCGAAGGCGATGCGGTACCAGGCGAAAGGCACGAAGCTGTTGCTCGAGATGTAGCGCAGCAGCCAGCGCACGCACAGCCAGGCGCTCAGGAAAGAAAACACCAGGCCCACCCCGAACAACGGCAGGTCCGCCATGGACAGCAGCGCGCGCTCCTTGTAGAGGCTGTAAACACCCGCGCCTATCAGCGTGGGCATGGCCAGGAAGAAAGAAAAATCGGTGGCCGCCTTGCGCGACAGCCCCAGCAGCATGCCGCCAATAATGGTCGCGCCGCTGCGGCTGGTGCCCGGGATCATCGCCAGGCACTGCACCAGGCCGACCTTGACCGCGTCCATCACCGTCATGGCCTCCACCTCCTGGATGCGCGCGGCGGCCGGGTTGTTCTGCTGGCGCTTTTCGGCCCAGAGGATGATGAAGCCACCAATGATGAAGGTGCTGGCCACCACCACCGGCGTGAACAGGTGGGCCTTGATGGCCTTGCCGAACAGCAGGCCCAGCACCACGGCCGGCACAAAAGCCACTAACACATTGAGCACAAACTGTTGCGCCTGTTTCTCGGTCGGCAGCGCCACCACGGTCGCGCGAATCTTCTGCCAGTAGACCAGGATCACCGCGAAGATGGCGCCGGTCTGGATCGCGATGTCAAACACCTTGGCCTTGTCGTCGTCAAAACCGAGCAGCGCGCCCGCAAGAATAAGGTGGCCCGTCGAGGAGATGGGAAGGAATTCAGTCAGGCCCTCGACGATGCCCATGATGGCGGCTTTGATCAACAGTGCGATATCCAATGCTGGCTCCAAAAATGTAGCGGCGATTATCGCCTCCACGGGTTTTGTGCCACGGGGACTTGTTATGCAAGCGGGGGCCGAGGGTCCGGCTTTGCCGGCCCCAGGCGCCTGTCCCCTCGAGGGGAGAACAGGCTACACGCAGTGAGCCTGGACAGGGGTGGACGATATGTGCACAATTTGTTACCCCCACCGCCAGTCGCCACAGCCATGCAACTGACACCGCTGATCGCCATTCACCTGTTTGCCGCCAGCGCGGCCATCCTCATCGGGCCGGTCGCGCTGTGGGCGCGCAAAGGGCGCGTGCAGCGGCCCAAGCTGCACCGGGCTTTTGGTTATGCCTTCGTCACCATGATGCTGGTCACCGCCGCGACGGCGGTTTTCATCCGCGACTACGACTATCCCAATATCGCCGGCTACACCCCCATCCACTTGCTGGTGCCCTTCGCGCTGTTCAGCATGACGGGCGCGTTCTGGCATCTGAGTCGCGGCAACATCGCGGGCCACCGCGGCGCCATGCAGGCCCTCTACATAGGCGCATGCCTTGTCGCGGGCGTATTCACGCTGATGCCCGACCGCTACCTGGGCAAGCTGCTGTGGGGGCAGCTGGGCCTGCTCTAATCAAGGGAGGACAAAAAGGGAAAGAGGAAGAGCCCATGAACCGATATCTGCTGAGCGGCCTGCTGCTGCTCGCCGCCGCGGCCGCGCAGGCCGGCATGGGTTTTACCGAGCTGCCGGGCCTGCAGGACGACAGCCCCGTCAGCGTCTTCTATCCTTCCGCCGGCGAAGACCGCCCCATGCAGGTCGGCTCCTATTCCCTCAAAGTCGACAAAGACGGCCAGCCGGTGCGCGGCAACACCCGCCTGGTCGTCATCTCGCATGGCTCGGGCGGCTCACCCTGGACTTACACCGACCTGGCGCGCCGCCTGGTCGAGGACGGCTTTGTCGTCGCCTTTCCCCTGCACCGCGGCGACAACGCCAGGGACCCTTCTTCCCCCGGCCCCGACAGCTGGAAGCAGCGGCCCGCCGAGGTGTCGCGCGCCATCGACGCGGTCGCGCGCGAGCCGCGCTTCGCGTCACTGCTGTCACTCGACAAGGTTGGCCTGTACGGCATGTCGGCCGGCGGCCATACCGCGCTGACCCTGGCCGGCGGGCGCTGGTCGCCGGCCCTGTTCACCCGGCACTGCGAAGCCCACATCGCCGAGGACTTCCAGACCTGCGCCGGCCTGAGCACCCGGCTCACGGGCGGCCTGCTGGACGGCCTGAAAAAAAACGTGGTGCTGGCCGTCATACGCCAGCGATTCAGCGACGCCACCTGGCAAAGCCATCACGATGCGCGCATCCAGGCCGTGGTCGCCGGCGTGCCGCTGGCCGCCGATTTCGACATGGCCTCGCTGGCCTCGCCACCAGTGCCGCTGGCCCTCGTCGCGGCCCGGCAAGACCGCTGGCTGGTGCCGCGTTTTCACAGCGACGCGGTGCTCGCGGCCTGCAAGCGCTGCGAGCTTCTGGCCGACTTGCCCGACGGCGGCCACGGCGCGCTGCTGTCGCCGCCGCCACCCGCCGAGGCCATGTCCAGCCTGGCCAAAGACCTGCTGCTGGACCCGCCCGGCTTTGACCGCGGCCAGCTGCCGGCCCTGGACGGCAAGATCAGCGCCTTCCTGCGCAAACAGCTGCTGCCCTGAAACCCGGCCAAGGGCGGGACAGGCGGCCGCCGGCACGCCCTGCGCGAGCGCGCGCCAATCTGGCCCAAAACAAGCTGTTTCGGTGCGTTTTTGAGGTGAAACGAACCAATTCGAACCATTAGTAAAACTTATTTACTCAGACATTCATTAAAAGTAGGTCAAACCCACTACCACTCGGTGACGGTGAAACATACATTCAGTTACACCATTCAACCCGAGGTTTTACGATGACCCACACCGCCACCCGCCGCCTTACCCTGGCCGCCCTGACCGTTGCTGTTACCGCAGGCTCCGCCATGCTGTCCGGCTGCGACAACCCGCCCGACACCATCAAGATCGGCGTGGCCCAGCCCCTGTCGGGCAACCTCGCCGCGCTGGGCCAGGACCTGCACAACGGCGTGAAGATGGCCGTGGACGAGCTCAACAAGGAAGGCTTCCAGATCAAGGGCAAAACGGTCAAGATCGAAATCATCGCCATGGACGACCGCTCCGACCCCAAGGCCGGCGTTGACGTCGCCAAACAGCTGGTCGATGCCGGCGTGGTCGCCGTGATCGGCAACCTCAATTCCGGTGTCAGCATCCCGGCCGCGCCGGTCTATGCCGAAAAGCACATCGCCCAGCTGGCCATCTCGACCAACCCGAAGTTCACCGAACTTGGCCTGGACACCACCTTCCGCCTGGTCGCCAACGACAACCTGCAGGCCCGCGCCATAGGCTCCTTCGCCGCCAACCAGCTCAATGCCAGCAAGTTCGCCGTGGTCGACGACGGCACGACCTACGGCAAGGGCCTGGCCGCCGGCGCGTCTGCCGAGCTCAAGAAGGCCAGCAAGCAGGTCGTCGTCAGCTATTCGTCGGACGACAAGACCACCAAATTTGACGAGCTGGCCGGCAAGATCAAGGACGGCGGTGTCGAGGTGGTCGTGTCGACACAAGGCGACTTCCAGATCCTGGCGCTGATCGAAGCCCTCAAAAAGATCGACTACAACCAGCAGATCAGCATCCTGGGCGGCGACACCATCAAGACCACCGACATGCTCAAGGGCAGCGACACGGTCAAGGGCCTGTACGCCACCTCGCCCATCCTGGACGCCAAGGAATTCGTCAACGGCAAATCCTTTCTGGCCCGGTACCAGGAGACCTTCAAGCGGGAGCCGGCCTATGGCGGCCACTACACCTATGACGCCATGTACATCCTGGCCGGCGCCATGAAACGCGCCAACTCCGTCAAGCCCGAAAAAATCACCGAGACCCTGCGTACTTTTGACGGCTACGCGCCCATCACCGGCTCCATGAAATGGGACGCCGTGGGCGAGCAGCGCTACGGCGTGGTCGGTGTTTATGCCGTGCGCAAGGGTGTTTGGGACCTGCAGCTGCGCTCTGACCGCTGGTAGGCTAAGCTCGCGGTCGCCATGACCAAAGCCGCCCCCACCTCCACCACCATCACGCCCTCCGTCGCCGCACCCGGCCAGGTGCTTGATTTCTGGCTGGGCGACGGCATCACCCAGGACTGGCCCACGCAGGACCTCGGCAAACGCTGGTTCAGCGGCGGCGCCGAACTCGACGCCGAGATCCGCGCGCGCTTCGGCGCCGCCGTGGATCAGGCCCTGGCCGGCGGCCTGCGGGACTGGGAACAGCCGCCCCTGCACCGCCTGGCGCTGGTCATCCTGCTCGACCAGTTCACGCGCAACATCTTTCGCGGCAGCGCCCGCGCCTTTGCCGGCGACACCCGCGCCCAGCAACTGGTGCGGCAGGCCGTCGCCGCCGGTGAAGACCTGCAACTGCCCTGGGCGGCGCGGCTCTTTCTCTACATGCCGCTGATGCACGCCGAAAGCCCGGCGCTGCAGGACGAATGTGTGGCGCGTTTTACCCGGCTGGTCGCCGACGCGCCCGAGGCGCTCAAGCAGCGCCTGCAGGGCAACCTGGACTACGCCCACCAGCACCGCGACATCATCAGCCTCTTCGGGCGATTTCCTTACCGCAATGCGGTACTCGGGCGGGCCGATACCCCCGAAGAAAAAGACTTCCTCCGCAAAGGCCCACGCTTTGGGCAGTAGCTCAGCCGCTTGAATCCAGCGCCCGCCCCGCTGCGTACCAGCAGCAGGACGCGCCGCGCCATGGCTTCACAACACAGGCCGGTGCGTCTTGCCACGCCGGCCCCTTGGCCGGTCCACCACCACCGAGGAGTTCCACCATGATGCCGCGTCCCTTCACCGCTTTCGCGTCCCTGCTTGCCGTTTCCGTGCTCGCCGCCTGCGGCGGCATGTCGCCCATGAAGCCCATGTACTCGCAGGCCGGCCTGCCCGCCGCCGTCCAGGTGCCCGCCGGCCACACGGTTGCCATGGAAACCGTGGGCGTGGGCGAGATCACCTACCAGTGCAGCCCCAAAAAAGACATGGCCGGTCAGTTTGAGTGGGTCTTTGTCGGCCCCGACGCCAAACTCAACGACCGCGGCGGCAAGCAGGTCGGCAAGTACTACGGCCCGCCCGCCACCTGGGAAAGCCTGGACGGCTCCAAAATCACCGCCACCCAGCTCGCCGTGGCCCCCAACGGCAGTGGCAACATTCCCACCCAGCTCGTCAAGGCCAACCCGGCCATGGGCAGCGGCGCCATGAGTGGCGTCAGCTATGTCCAGCGCGTGGACACCCGCGGCGGCGTCGCCCCTGCCATGCCTTGCGCCGCCGGCAATGCGGGTACCAGACAGGTGGTGCAGTACCAGGCCGACTACATCTTCTACAAGGCGATGTAAGGCGGACACCCCGATGCGTGCGTAAGCAGCCGGCCCTGAACGTCAGGCGGGGCTGGTTTTTCAGTCCCACAGGCTGGCCCTGTGGGCTTTTTTGCGCCCGCCCGGGCCACTTCCGCCGCGCCGTCAGGCCCTGCGGAAACGCGCTGGCAGCAAGCTTGCGCGGCGTCCTACAGCACATCCATGCAGCCCGCGTTTTACTGGCAAGCGACAACAGGCAGATCGCCAGCACAAGGCCCAAACGGCCAGAACGGGGGTTTCATGAAAAGCACGCACAACGTCCTCTGGGCGTACAGCAAAAGCGCCGCCATCACCGCGGCCATGATCACCGGCACCGCCGCACTCATGGTCGCGTGTTCGGGCGTCGCGCCCCTGCCCAAGGAATACAGCCAGGACCGCCTCGACCCGCAGGTCGTCGTGCCGCCCGGCCATGTCGTCGCGCTCGAAACCACCGCCAGCGGCCTGCTGCACTACGAGTGCAAGGCCAACGCCACCACCGCCGGCACCATAGGCTGGGTACTGGTGCGGCCTGAAGCCGAGTTGCTGGACCGCACAGGCAAGACCGTCGCCCGCTATTCCGGCCCGCCCGCCACCTGGACCCATATTGACGGCTCCAGCGTCGTCGGCACCCAGGTCGCGCTGGCCCCGCGCGTGGGCGCCACCAACCTGCCGCAGCAGCTGTCCACCGGCGCGCCCGGCGCCGCACCCGGCGTGCTGCAAAACGTCAGCTACATCCAGCGCATCAAGACCAAGGGCGGCCAGGACCTCAGCAAGGCCTGCACCCAGGCCGACATCGGCGACAAGCTCACCAACTCTTACCAGGCCGATTACATTTTCTGGAAACCCGCCTGAGGCGGTAGTACCGGGCACGCCTGTGAAGGCGCGCCTCTCCGTGGTTGCCAAGCCGCCATGGAGCCCAAGCCCGCAGGCTCCGGCCTGCGGGCTTTTCTGTTTTTGCCGATGTTTCCCCGCACACGGTCCCTCTGGTCGCCTACAGATGGCTCGCCGCACCAGGGATTTACTGGGGTGTGACACACCGTCCGCCGCCACTGGAGCCCACCGTGAAAACTCCCACCCATACCTCTCTCCCCTTCCCGGTCCTGCTGCGAAGCGCGCTGCTGCTGGCTGCCGTCGCTGCGCTGGGCGGCTGCGCCCTGCGCCAGGCCAATCCCTACCTCGCCCAGGAGGCCATGCCGGAAACCTTGCGTGTGCCCGCGGGCTACGCCGCGGTGCTCGAAGCACAAGGCCGCGGTGAGCTGCTCTACGAATGCCAGGCCGTCAAGCGTGCGCCCTATGAATACGCCTGGCTGCTGCTGTCCCGCGGCATCCGGCTGGCGGACGGCGCGGGCAGCACCGTGACCTACTACCCCGGCGCCCGCGCACGCTGGGAGCACAGCGACGGCTCCAAGGTGAGCGCGCAGGAACTCGTCGAAGTGCCCGGTGACCCCCGGAACCTGCCCCTGCAGCGCGCGATGGTCGGCCCCTCCGACACCCCGGGCGCGCTCGCCAACATCCGCTACATCCAGGGCCGCCGCACCGTGGCCGGCGTGGTGGCCAACCCGCCCTGCACCTCGGCCACCCTGGGCATGCGCGTCTCCGTGCCCTACGAGGCCGACTACGTTTTCTGGCGCCCGGCCGCCTGAACTTTCACACCGCCCATAAAAAAGCCCGCTAAAAGCGGGCTTTTTCTTGCCTCAGGCGGGCTTAGCGCTGGTAATAAACCGGTGCCGGGCGGTAGCCGGGGCCGTAACCATAGCCGGGCGCCTGCACATAGTAGCCACCATGGTGCCTGTGGCCGTGGCGCGGGCCGTAGTACACCGGCTGCGGGTAGTAAACCGGTGCCGGCCGCACATACACGGGACGCGGGTAATAAACCGGTGCCGGCTGCACATAAACCGGAGCAGGCTGTACATACACGGGTTGCGGGTACACCGGGTAGGCATTGGTCACACCCACCGCCACGCCCGGAACGCCTATGCCCACGGAAAACGACACATTGTCGCGGGCCTGGGCAGCCCCTGCAAAGCCCAGGGCGGCCACGGCCAGGGTGGCGGCGGCGCCTGCCAGGGCGAGGGAGCGGTTTGCTTTGATGGCTGTCTTCATATGGTTCTCCTTAAGCAGGGCAGGAAATGCCCATGTGCTTATTAAACGCAGGGCACCTGTAATGGCATACCGCATGCCCCGTGAAGAGAGTAGCCAAACGTAACCCTACTCGGGTAAGCCCTAAAATCCCTTAATGACCACCCCCGCCCCTGCCTCCGCTCCTGCCGACAAAGAAATCCACAAGCCCAGCAACTTCCTGCGCCAGATCATCGAAAAAGACCTGGCCGAGGGCACTTATGCCAGCCGCCGCTGGGGCGGCAGCCCCGGGGATGCCGCCCACCATGCCGCCGGCCAGCCCGACCCCGCCAGGGTCCGCCTGCGCTTTCCGCCCGAGCCCAACGGCTATTTACATGTGGGCCACGCCAAAAGCATTTGCCTGAACTTCGGCCTGGCGCGCGACTACGGCGGCGTCTGCCACCTGCGCTTTGACGACACCAACCCCGAAAAAGAAGACACCGAGTACGTCGACAGCATCGTCGACGCCGTCAAATGGCTGGGCTATGACTGGACGCAGCTAGGCGCCGACAAGGCCGACGCCAGGCCTTACCAGGCCAGCGACTACTTCGACTTCATGTACCGCGCGGCTGAATACCTGATCGAAAGCGGCAACGCCTACGTCGACGAACAAAGCGCCGAGGAAATGCGCCTGAACCGCGGCGACTTCGGCCACCCCGGCACCAACAGCCCCTTCCGTGGCCGCACCCCCGCCGAGAACCTGGCGCGCTTTCGCGAAATGCGCGACGGCAAGCTCGCCGACGGCGCCGCCGTGCTGCGCGCAAAAATCGACATGGCCTCGCCCAACATCAATATGCGCGACCCGGCCATCTACCGCATACGCCGCGCCCACCACCACAACACCGGCGACAAATGGTGCATCTACCCCATGTACACCTTCGCCCACCCGGTCGAAGACGCGCTCGAGCAGATCACCCACAGCATCTGCACCCTGGAGTTTGAAGACCAGCGCCCTTTTTACGACTGGCTGCTGGACCGCCTGGCCGAAGGCAAGCTCATCGCCACGCCCCACCCGCGCCAGTACGAATTCGCGCGCCTGAACCTCACCTATGTGCTCACCAGCAAACGCAAGCTGGCCCAGCTCGTCAATGAAAAGCGCGTCAGCGGCTGGGACGACCCGCGCATGCCCACCATCGTCGGCCTGCGCCGCCGCGGCTACACGCCCGAAGCCCTGCAGCTGTTTGCCGAACGCATAGGCGTCACCAAAAGCGACAGCTGGATCGACTACAGCACCCTCGAAGGCGCACTGCGCGACACCCTGGACCCGATCGCCCCGCGCGCCATGGCTGTGCTCGACCCCGTCAAGCTCGTGCTCACCAACTGGGATGAAGTCATGGGCGCCGGCAAGCTCGACGATTGCAGCGCCCCCGTGCACCCGCACCATGAAGAGATGGGCAAACGAAACTTCAAGATCGGCAAGGAAGTCTGGATTGAACGCAGCGACTATGAAGAAACGCCACCCAAGGGCTTCTTCCGCCTGTTTCCGCCCCACGTCAACGCCAGCAAGCAGGCGATTGCCGGCAGCAAGGTGCGCCTCAAATACGGCCACGTCATTGAATGCACGGGCGCGGTGAAGGATGCCAACGGCAAGGTCACCGAAGTGCACGCCACCCTGATCCCCGACACCAAGAGCGGCACCCCCGGCTCGGATGCGATCAAGGTCAAGGGCGTGATCACCTGGGTGGGCGTCAACGATGCCGTTGAAGCCGAAGTGCGTCTCTATGACCGGCTGTTCACCGTTGAGCATCCTGGCACTGGGGACAAGGATTTTCTGGATGAACTGAACGCCGACAGCCTCAAGACCGTGACGGCCTATGTCGAGCCTTCACTGGCCAAAGTGCCCGCCGGTACGCGCTTTCAGTTTGAGCGGCATGGGTACTTTGTCACAGACATTGTTGACCACAAGGATGGCAAGGTCGTGTTCAATCGGGTGACGGGGATGAAGGACAGTTGGGCCAAGTGAAGCCCGGCTATCTCCAAGAACGAAGAAAAAGGCGGGGCCAGAGCACGCCAGGCAGAACAATATCAAGGAGGGAAGAAGCATGAAAGCCATCATCAAGACGCTGTTCATAACGTTGGTGATTGCCGCACTGAGCGCGTGCGCATCCATCAAAGACCCAAAAATATATTCAGAAAAGAAAGAAGACTTTTCTCCCGAGCCAGTGAAGAAGGTACTGGTCGTCATCGATATGGGCCTCGAATTTGACACATTGCCCAGCGGATTGGCATTCTCAAAGACGGACAACGCAAAAAGAATGTATGACCCCTTGGGTCAGGCAATGATCGCCGAGCTAAAAAAATCGGGTATCGAGGCCGACTATCAACTGCACCTGACAAAAGCGACCCTTGTGATCCCCCCAGGTTATTCGCACGTCTGGATTCAGAAGCTCGACAGATTGGTCCACACGACGAGCTCCGTCGGCTCATACGTCTCAGGCCGCATATGGAAAGCCACCATCGTGCAATGGCAGCCACCGGCACCGCGAAAACTGACGATAGCCTTCAGGTCGGAATATGAAGCAGATGGGCCGCAGTGCTTCATGCCCAATACGCTTGCCAACAAGGACGAATGCCAAAAGAACTACCTTGGCACTGTTGTTGGCCAATGGCAAAAGTCCGGTCTGAAGTGATCGCTGGGAGATTGCAAATGCCAATGACCGACAAACAACTGGCTAGCCGTGACGCAAAGCGCAACCTGGGCGCAGAACTGCTGCAGTCCGCGCGCGAAATGAAAGCGGGCAAAGGCAAGGTGGCAGCGCGGGTTGCGCCATTGACCGGTAGCTACTTTGTGACCGACGCCAAGGATCATCCGATTGGAGGAGAGGGTAAGCCCGTGTTCAATCGGGTGACGGGTATGAAAGACTCGTTCAGCAGATAACAAAGCCACCCCGATACATGCACCAGAACTTCCATCCCAAAGGATTCAACAAAGTTCTGGTGACATGGGGATTTACGAGTGCCCTGCTCGCGCCAGCCGCCAGCCACGCACAATTCGGCCGCATCGAGTTCAGCGATGCGAGCGACTTTTCTGAATCGGCCATCATGCGCGGCGTCAAGGCCACACAGGCCCAGTGCGCAGCCGCCGCCAACACCGTCTGGGCGGCCACCGTGCACTCGGGCGCCGAGTGCATCAAATACTGGAAGGCCGGCTTCGGCGACCAGCCCGTCAAACGCGCCATCGTGTTTTTTCACGGCGATATTTTTGTCGGCGTCGGCCAGACCAGTCAAACCTACCTGGACCTGAGCAATGCCCGGCTGCAAAAGAATGCCGAAGACTGGGCCCGATGGCTGGGCTGGCCCTACATCTTCATCGGCCGCCCCGGCACCCACGGCTCATCAGGCAACCACATGCAGCGCAGGCGCATTGACGAGTCGGTCATCATCTCTGCAGCACTGGATGAACTCAAGAAGCGTTACGGCATTGAAGAATGGGTCGTCGCCGGCCAAAGCGGCGGCGGCCATGTGACTGCCTCGCTGATCACCGAACGCGCCGACATCGTCTG
>Ga0102595_100235_pt1 | contig 50273 bp, 47 predicted proteins | sample Araplaol_mTSA_r2_2_FD_76864 | JGI IMG/M metagenome (GOLD analysis project Ga0102595, IMG submission 76864) | Arabidopsis root microbial communities from North Carolina, USA - plate scrape MF_Col_mTSA_r2 (SPADES assembly) (version 2) | ecosystem: Host-associated > Plants > Roots > Endosphere... | reverse complement strand
AGTTTGGCGACCGGCATGTCGAAGCGGCGCTGTGCGCGCTCCTCCATCGCCTTGTTGGCTGCCAGCAGGCGCGCCTCGTAGCGCACGGTCGAAAACTTCTTGCGTGCCTCTTCCTCATGGGCGGCACGCAGCCTGCGCTCGTAAGCGCGGTAGGCCGCGGGCATGCGCAGCTTGCGATACCAGTTACGAATCCAATTCCACATAGGCAGGAATATAGCCTAGGCTGCGCCTTGTGTCATGTCTGCCAGCGCCGGCGCCAGCAAGGATGCGACAGGAATGGCGTTACTGCTGTGCGGTACGGTGTCGCAGCTCGCAGTGCGCGCGACACCCGCGGCTTGCAGGTCTTCAAAAGCGCTGCCGGCGAACAAGGGATGGACCGCCACGCACACCGGCGGCGGCAGGCCGGCCCGGAGCACATGGCCAGCGGCGGCGATCATGGTGCGGGCGGTGGAGGCGATATCGTCAACGATGACGGGGGTATGGTGCAGCCAGCGCTCGGTGTCCGGCACCGAGACTTCCACGTCGTGGTCGCCGCGGCGCACTTTTTCCAGCACGATGCAGGGGCTGCCGGCGCCGCGCGCCACCTCGGACGCCCATTGCTCGCTTTCGGAATCCGGCCCGATCACCAGCGGCTGCGGCACATTGGCCGCAATCCACTGCGAAATGGCCGGAGCGGCACGCACCACGCGCGTCGGGATGGTATAGATTTCCGCCAGGTCGTGATGGCGATGCAGATGGGGATCGATGGTCACCATCCAGTGGAATACGCCCGACACCAGGCGTGCAAAGTGGGCGGAAGTGATCCCTTCGCCCGGATTGAAGATGGCGTCGTGCCGCATATAAGCCAGGTAAGGCGCAACCAGGCCCACCCTGGCCGCGCCCAGGTCGCGGGCGATGCTGGCGGCAAAGTACATGGGCATGAAACGGTCATCCGGCCGGTCCAGGGTGCAGACCAGGACCACCTGGCGCCCCTTTACCTCCGAGTGATAGCGCACGTAGGATTCGCCGTCCGGGAAGCGCCGCACCTGCAAACTCCCCTGCTCCCACCCCAACAATGCCGACAGTTGCGCTGTCATTGCCTCATTGCCGGGCAGTGCAAACAGGATAGGCGTCATGGCGATTCCCCTCTAAGTAGTGACTTTTATTCTAGCTCCCAGGCCGCGATTTGTGCAATTCATGCATCATTTTTGACAACTCGTCGCAATCTGCCGGTAGCTAATGGCGGCAGCCGCCAGAATCGCCACCGTTATCAAACTGGAGACATTCATGCCCTTGACTCGTTACACCCTGCCTGTGCTGGCAATCGCGCTGGCAAGCGCCCAGGCCCAGGCCGAGACCGTGCTGCAAAACTTTGCAGGCCATAAGATCGAAGTCCTGAAAATCGCCAAGCCAGGTGCGCCGTCCACCGTGGTCTTCGAAAACGGTTCGCGCATCACCCTTGATAAATGGGACAAGGTGATTGCGGAAGTGGCCAAGGAATCGACGGTGTTTGCCTATAACCGCCCGGGCTACGGCAAGAGCGACAAGCCATCCACGCCGCGCGATGGCAAGACCGTGGTCGAGGAATTGCGCCAGCTGCTGCGCCAGCAAGGCTTGCAGCCGCCCTATACCCTGGTCGGTCATTCCCTCGGCGGCCTGTACATGCAGATGTATGCGCGCGCCTATCCGCAGGAAGTCCAGGGGGTGGTGCTGGTCGACTCGATCTACCCCGGCATCATCAAGAAACCGGAAGAATTCCCGTTCATGACGCGCGTGGCCAAGTACGTGTTCCTGAATTCGGCGATGGAAGCGGAAGTCGACCAGATCAACAGTACCGGCCAGTCCATGTTGGCGATGCCGTGGAATGACGACATCCCGGTCGTGCGCCTGTTTAACGTGCCCAAATCGGCCGGCGCCGTGGCGGTCGACCTGGGCACCGTCAACGACGACGAGCAGACCCGCAACATGGTCAAGAACATGTACCCGAAAGCCTGCAAGGTGATCGTGGATTCCGATCACCAGATGCAGCAGGCCAATCCCGAAGTCGTGGTCAACGCCATTCGCGACGTGATCGGCGCCCACGACGGCAAGCGTCAGCCAGCCTTGCGTTGCAGCTGATCTGGCTCGGTAGCGGTACGCGCTTCTTCATGATGGAAAGGCGCGTACCAGGTCACAATGAATGAAGGCACGGTCGCCGCCATCACCAGCCAGAAGTAATTGACGTAGCCAAGTGCTTCCTGCAGGTGGCCGCTGACCATGCCGGTCAACATGCCGCACATCCCCATCAAGCCAGTGCCGAAGGCGTAATGGGTCGTGGTGTATTTGCCGGGCGCCAGTTGCTGCATCAGATAGATCATGAAGCCCACCGAGCCGAAGCCGAAGGAGAATTTCTCGATCACGACACCGGCGCCAATCACCCACAGGTTGGACGGCTGGTACATCGCCATCAGCAGGAAGGTGGCAATCGGGATGTTCAGCACGCAGCACAGCGTGAACAGCACCGGTTTCAGGCCGCGCTTTGCGACGTACCAGCCGCCAATCAACGAGCCGGCCAGCACGGCGAGCAGGCCGTATGTGCCGTAGACGATGCCCAGCAACTCATTCGACATGCCAAGGCCGCCCTTGCTGACCGGATCGACCATGAAGAAGGGACCGATCTTTTCCAGCAAGCCGATCGAGATGCGGTACAGCAGCGCAAAGGCTACCATCATCCACACGCCGCGCTTTTCGAAGAAGGTCTTGAAAGCGTCGCGCAGGATGAAGGCGGCCTGGCCCAGGCTTTCCGGAGTATCGGCGGCACGGGCGCCGTCCGGCATGGCGCGCCAGTGCCATGCCGTAATTGCCAGCAACAGGATCGCCACGGCCACGAAGACGATGCGCCAGGCGCCCAGCCAATCCATGCCGTAGTCCGAATGCAGGCGGCCGCTCAGGTAGACCAGCACGCCGGAAGCCACCACCGGGCCGATATTCCAGCTCAGGCTTTGCACGCCGCAGTACAGCGACTGGCTGCGCGAACTTAAAGAAGTGACGTACACGCCATCGCTGGCAATGTCCATGGTGGCGCCGATGAAGGACATGATCCAGAACAGCACCATCATCAGGGCCATCGAACCCGGCATGCCCATCACCAGGGCTACTGCGCCGAAGCCCAGGCCAAGCAGCAGCTGGGTAACCAGCACGAAGAATTTCTTGGTGCGGTACATTTCCACCACCGGCGCGAACAGCGGCTTGATGGTGTAGGCCAGGATCAGCATGCTCGAATACTGCGCGGCACGGCCGTTGTCCATGCCCAGGTTCTTGAACATGATGGACGTGACGCTGGTCAGCATCATGTACCCCATCGCCATCGCGAAGTAGCCGGTGGGGACCCACTGCAGGGGCGAGCGGTTCATGAACGCTGCACCTTGATGAACTCCCGGTACCAGTGCGCGCTGTCTTTCAGCGTGCGCTTCTGCGTGGCGTAGTCAACGTGGACGATGCCGAAGCGCTTGGCGTAGCCGGAATCCCATTCGAAGTTATCCAGCAAGCTCCACATGAAGTAGCCTTGCACGTCGACGCCCTGCTCCATCGCGCTGGCCATCGCATCGAAGTGCCGCGAGATGAAGGAGATGCGTTCCTCGTCGTGTTCCGGCGTGCTGCTGGCCATCCCGTTTTCGGTAATGTAGATCGGCGGCAGGTCGTACTCGCCTTTGAGCTTGAGCAGCAGCTCGGTCAGCCCCTGCGGATAGATTTCCCAGCCCATGTCGGTGCGACCGTTTTCCAGCGGCGGCGTGCGCGGCGGGTCTTCGGCGCTGCAGAAGGCGCGGAAGTAGTAGTTCACGCCGAGGAAATCGATCGGCTGGTGGATCACGGCCATGTCGCCAGGCTCCACATGCGGCGCGTTGGCGCCATGCTTGCGCAGGGCCAGCTCGGGATAGCGTCCTTTGAAAATTGGGTCCATGAACCATTGTACCGAACGCGCGTACTCGAACTCGGCCAATTCACGGTCGGCGTCGCTGTCGGTGGCCGGATCGGCGGTCCACTGGTTCAGCACAATGCCCAGCTTTGCTTTGGAGCCGACGGCGCGCATGGCGCTCATGGCAAGGCCGTGGGACAGCAACAAGTGGTGCGAGACTTGCACCGCGGCGGCGGCATCGCGCACGCCGGGAGCGAACTGGCCGTTGCCGTAGCCGAGGTTGGCGGTGCACCAGGGTTCATTATGGGTCGCGATGCTCGCCACGCGGTCGCCGAAGCGGCGCGCCACTTCGGCGGCGTATTCGGCAAAATATTCGCAAGTGGAGCGATTCAGCCAGCCGCCCTCTTCCTGCAAGGCTTGCGGCAAGTCCCAGTGGTACAGCGTGACGTAGGCCTGTTTGCCCTTTTCGTGCAAGGCCGTGATCAGGTTGTCGTAGAAGGCGAAGCCGGCTTCGTTCCAGGCACCTTTGCCATCGGGCTGCACGCGCGACCAGGCGATGGAAAAGCGGTAGGCGTCGACGCCGAGGGAATCGATGATGTCGACGTCCTCGCGGTAGCGATGGTAGTGGTCGCAGGCGACGCTGCCGTCGCTGCCATCCTTGATCTTGCCGGGAGTGCTGCAGAATACGTCCCAGATAGAGAGGCCTTTGCCGTCCTCCTGGTTCGCACCTTCGATCTGGAAGGCGCTGGTGGCTACGCCCCAGAGAAATTCGGGCGGCAGGCGTTTATCTTTCATTTCTTGATTCACAGGTTAAGACTTAGGGATGGCCTGCCCCGGGGGACGAGGCAGGCCGCGTTGCAACGGGCTTAGAAGTCGATGCCCGCATTCACACCGATGGTGCGTGGAGGCAGGTACTGCGCCACCCACACATTGGCGCCATTCATGGCGCTCGTCTTGATGCGCTTGTCGCCGACGTTACGTACGAAGGCGTCCACCCAGAACTGTTTCGGTCCCTGGTAGCGCAGGCCGAGATCGAACTTGGTGTAGGCAGCTTGCTGGTCTTCCGCACCCAGGTTGAAGATCGACAGTTCGGACTTGGTCTCGTAGTGGGCCGAAACGCGCGGGACCAGGGTGTCGCCATTCGCCAGGCGGAAGGTGTGCTGGTAGTTCAGGTGAGCCGAGAACTTTGGAGCGTGCGGCATGATGTTGCCGGTCACGTTCAGGCAGTTCGAGTTCAGGTCTGGGCAGAACGGCAGCGCATAGTCGTTGGAACCGGCAATCAGGAAACCCAGTTTGGTGTGGGTGTAAGCCAGGGCCAGCGCCAGCTTGTCATCCGGCGACAGCTTGGCCTGGATTTCCGATTCGAAGCCCCATACCTTGGCGCCGTCCACATTGCTGGTGACGAAGGTGTGCGAGCCGTCCGGATTGGTGACCGGGGAGCTGAACTGGAAGTCCTTGAAGTTCTCGTAGTACAGCGCATTGTTGACGCGCAGTGCGCCGCCCAGGAAGGAGCTCTTGCTGCCGATCTCGTAGTTGGTCAGGGTCTCAGGGTCGTAGGTACGGCCGCCGTCCTGCAGGCCGCCCGCCTTGTAGCCGGTGGCTACGCTGGCGTACAGCATGTGGTTCTTGTCAACGTCGTAGCTCAGGCGCGCCAGGCCGGTGGTCTTGCTGCCTTTGTAGCGGCCATCATTGGACGGCACGCTCGGGTTGTAGCCCTGGCCCGGCTTGGTCGGGTCGATGCTCGGGCTCAGCGGAACTTGCGGCACGGTGGCATCGTAATTCCAGGTATAGCCGTTGCCCCCTTCGTTGGTGCGTTTGTCCGAGGTGTAGCGCAGGCCGCCGGTCAGGTGCATGCTGCCGACGTTCCAGGTGGCCTGGCCGAACACTGCGCGCGAATCCACGGTTTCTTTCGGCTGGATGAAGGAGCCTTGCCACGCTACGCTGCCCTGCTGGGTGCCGTGCATGATCGGGATGTCGAAGCGAATGCCGTTGTCTTCCGCCGCGTAATAGGCGCCCAGTTGCCAGTCCACTTCCTTCTGGCCAACCGACTGCAGTTGCAGCTCGTGGCTGTTGCTGCTGTACTTGGACCAGACGGTGTTATTGGCCTGGTAGTCGCCGCCGGTGGTGAAGCTGGTCGGCAGCACGCGGCCGCCGTCCTGGTCATAAGTCGACGAGCCGGAGAACTTGGAATGGCCGGCGATGTAGGTCAGCGACATATCCGGGCTCACCGCATATTCCAGGCGGCTGCGGAAGGTGTTCACATTACGGTGCAGGAACGGCGCGGTGTCGATCAGGGCCGACCATTCGTCCTGGCCTGCGCGCGGGGTCTGCATCAGGTTCATGTTCGGGGTGCCGCGGTCCTGGAAGCGCTCGTAGGAGATATTCCACTTCAGGCGATCGGTCGGCTGGTACAGCCAGCTCACGCGCACGCCGCTCTGGTTTTGCGCGTTGTAGCGCGGGCCGTTGACGACGTACTGGTTCGGGTTAATCGGCTGGAACTTGGCTGGATCACCGCCGCCCGCCAGGTAGGCTGCCTGTTGGTCGGCCAGGGAAATGTTCGGGAAGGTCTGGTACTTCACGTAGCCGTCATGCTGTTCGTGGATCACGGCCACACGCAAGGCGGAGTTGTCGCCGGTCGGCACGTTCAGGGCCGCACGGGCGCCGAGGCGGGCGTAATCGCCGATGCCGCCGGATACGCTGCCCGAGAATTCCTTCAGCTTGGGCTTGACGGTCTGCATATTGACCGCACCGACGGTGGAGTTGCGCCCCCACAGCGTGCCTTGCGGGCCGCGCAGCACTTCAATCGCCTCCACGTCGAACAGCAGCGCAGTAGCGCCTTCCGGACGCGGCGAGTAGATACCGTCCACGAAGAAGGCCACTTCAGGATCGGCGTATTCGGTCTTGGCGGAGTCGTTACCGATACCGCGCATGGTCATGGTGATGACGCCGTGGTCGCCCTGGCCGGTGGCCTGGAAGCTCGGCACCAGATTGGTCACGTCCTGGATGGTTTGCACGTGTGCGTCTTCGAGTGCCGCTGCATCCAGGGCGGTGACGGCCACTGGGGTCTTTTGCAGGGAGGTGGTGCGCTTGGTCGCCGTGATCAGCACTTCTGGCACGACGGCGGATTCGGTGTTGGCCGCAGGGGCGGCTTGCTGCGCCGAGGCGCTGACGGACGAGACCAGGGCCAGCACCCCGACCTGGATTGCAGAAAACTTCATGTTGTCTCCGGTAGTTGTTGTGAAAACGATTTCTTATTTCTTGAAAACGTTTTCATGGTACATTTTCAAAAAATAAAAAGTCAACAAAAATTTTTAAGGAGACGACAAAAATGGGAACGATCCCAACCACGCGGATACTGATCGTTGGCGGCGGCAGCGCAGGCTGGCTGTGCGCTGCTTACCTGGCCAAACTGTTCGGCGACAGCAAGGAAATCACCCTGGTGGAAGCGCCCGAAATCGGCGCCATCGGCGTGGGAGAAGGCAGTTTCCCTTCCCTGCGCGCCACGCTCGCGGCGATCGGCATTCCGGAAGCGGAATTCATTCGCGAATCGAGTGCCACCTTCAAGCAAGGCATCACTTTCCAGAACTGGCTGCACGGAGAAGACCACTACTTCCATCCCTTCTCAATGCCGAGCCAGCGGCCGGGTTCTCCGGAGCTGCTGCCCTACTGGCTGCAAGGCATGGCCGGCAACAAGCCTTTTGCCGAAGCAGTCACCATGCAAAAGCGTGTGGTGGATGCGCAACGCGCACCGAAACGTCCCGGCGACAGCGATTACAACGGCCCGATGAACTACGCCTACCATTTCGACGCCGCGCGCTTCGCCGGCCTGCTGGCCAGGCATGCCCGCAAGCTCGGCGTGCGCCACATGCAGGACCATGTCGAAGGCGTGCAGCTCGACCTGGACGGCGCCATTGCCAGCGTCGAAACCCGCGAACACGGCGCCCTTACGGCCGACCTGTACATCGACTGCTCCGGCTTCCGCGCCCTGCTGATCGGCGGCGCGCTTGGCTCACCGTTCCACAGCGTGAGCGACATCCTGCTGTGCGATACCGCGCTGGCCGTGCAAGTTCCGCACCCCGCGCCCGATACGCCGATCGCATCCGCCACCATCTCCACCGCGCACGAAGCGGGATGGACCTGGGACATCGGCCTGCAGGAACGGCGCGGCATCGGCTACGTCTTCTCAAGCCGCCACACCAGTGACGAACGCGCCGAACAGGTGCTGCGCGCCTACGCCGGCCCAGCCGCCGAAGGCCTGAACGTGCGGAAGATCCCCATGCGCGTAGGCTACCGCGAACAACACTGGATCAAGAACTGCGTGGCAATCGGCCTGGCTGGCGGCTTCCTCGAACCACTGGAGGCATCAGGCATCGGCCTGGTGGAAACCGCAGTGCATATGTTGGGGGCCCTGTTCCCGCACAACGGCGAGATGGCGCCGGTGGCGCGTCACTTCAACCAGTTCATGGGCGAGCGCTACGCCCGCATTGTCGACTTCATCAAGCTGCACTACTGCCTGAGCAAACGCCGCGAGCAATTCTGGATCGACAATTGCGACCCCGCCACCTGGACCGACAGCCTGCGCGACAAGCTGGCGATGTGGCGTTGCCGCCCGCCGCAACGCATGGATTTCCTGACCGACTTCGAGATGTATCCGCCCACCAGCTGGCAATACGTCTTGTACGGAATGGACTTCCCGAAAGCGATGCCTCCCCTGCCAGGCCTTGACCCGCTGGCCGAAACCGCGCGCCAGGAATTCGCCAATATCGCTGCCGTGTCAGCGCGTGCGGTCGCGGACCTGCCCGACCATCGCGCCTTCGTGGACCTGCTGTGCCGGCATGAAAACGCTTTCAGAAACGACTTTCATACCATTCGTGCAACAGTGATTCATTAAGTCCAATTGCTGCCTTGTTCTATGGTACTCTCCGTTTGAAAAGCTTTTCATAATGAGAAACCCTTTGAACGACCACTCCACTGCCCCATCGCCCGCCACGCTGACCGACGTCGCCCGCCGCGCGGGCGTTTCCCCCAGCACCGTATCGCGCATTTTGAACGGCACCGCCAAGGTCGCCGACGACAAACGGCAAGCCGTGCTGGCCGCGATCAGCGAACTGAATTTCGCCCCCAACCAGATGGCGCAAAGCCTGAAGCACGGGCGCACGATGACGATCGGGATCGTGGTGCAGGATATCGCCTCGCCCTTCTTCGACGAAATCCTGCATGGCGTGGACGATGGGCTGAAAGGCACCGGCTACGCCTCCGTGATCGTCAGCGGCCACTGGAACGCCGACGAAGAAGCTGAGCGCATTCGTCTGCTGCTGGCACGCAAAGTGGACGGCATCATCCTGCTGACCGGGCGCATGACCGATGCCGCGGTGCTGGGCTTTGCTGCCCAGCGCCCCATCGTTTCGCTGGGCCGCGTACTGCGCACCAACCGCGCCATCGGCTTTGCACTCGATAACGAACACGGCGCCTGGCTGGCCGTGCGGCACCTGATCGAAATGGGCCACCGCCGCATCGCCCACCTGGCAGGGCCGGCCCAGAACCGCGACTCGGTCGAACGCCTGGCCGGTTACAAGCGCGCACTGAAAGAGGCCGACATCGAATTCGATCCTTCGCTGGTGGTGGAAGGCGACCTGCAGGAAGCCGGCGGCCTGCTGGCCATGAACCGCCTGTTCGACGGCGGCCATCCATTTACCGCAGTATTCGCAGTCAACGACCAGACGGCCTTTGGCGCGCGGCTTTTCCTGTACCGCAAAGGCATCCGCGTGCCGGACGACATCTCGCTGGTCGGCTTCGACGATTTGCCCGGCTCCTCCTACACCACCCCGCCGCTGACCACCATCCGCCAGCCGCTGTACGTGATCGGACAGACGGCCGTGCAATCGATGCTCGGCCTTATCAACGGCGAAGAAGTTGAAGGCACGATCCCGCCGGTGGAGCTGGTAGTGCGTGAAACGACGCGGCGCATCCGCTAACTTCACCAGGTGGCCAAGGCTGCAGTCCCAAATTTTGCGAGAAATGCATGAAACGTGGCGTGATCGGCCGCGAGAATGTATAATCCTGCGCTCCGGAAGCGTGGCCGAGTGGTTGAAGGCAGCAGTCTTGAAAACTGCCGACGGTTAATCCCGTTCGTGAGTTCGAATCTCACCGCTTCCGCCAGCAAATTTCAAACGAGTCCTTAAGCGACAAGGACTTTTCCCCGCGCGTCAACTCTCCATTTGATCGCTATATGCGGCGTTTAGCGTCCGCCTCGTGACTCTGTTGCGGAAATGGTTTCCGCAACTCGGCATAATGCATCGTCGCCAAAACGTGATAGAACTGTATATAAAAACAGTGATATCATGTGCCCGCCAGTAACTTCATTTAGCGCAATCGCAATGCCGTTATTACACATATATTGCCACAATAACAATATTGAATCGGGGCGTGTATACCCATCCCGTACGGCCGCAATAGAGCAAGCAGTGGTCACTCAACAAACTTTTAGGTATCTCTGAATAAGAATCGACTTAGCAATATCAACGCTATCTGTGGGGGGCGAGGGCAATTTCTTCCTGCTTCCCTCCCGTGCTAAGATGCCTGTCCCGAGGTATACGTAAGGCACTTCCATAGTTGCCTCGTCTGACTTTTCTAGAACACACATTCAATATGAAGTACAAAACGATCTCCCTTTTTTCGGGAGCAATGGGACTTGATATCGGCATGCATCAAACCGATCGGTTTGAGCTGCTAGCAGCCGTGGAAAAGGTTCCCGCGTTTTGCGAAACAATCCGACACAATATTGCCGCAGGTCGCCTCGGTGGGAAGCCACTCGTTTTTGAAGGGGATATCTCGAACATAGACCCATTCGAAGTAATGCGCGCAGTCGGCATAAAACCTGGCGAACTTGACGTACTGGTTGGAGGGCCTCCGTGCCAGTCCTTCAGTACGGCTGGAAAACGGGGCACCACCCAAGATCCAAGAGGAACACTTCTATGGCAATTCTTGCGCTTCGTGGAAGCCATGCAACCCAAGATATTTGTTATGGAAAACGTGCGCGGGCTGATTTCAGCGGCCTTGAAGCACCGCCCGATCAGCGAGCGAGCTGAGCGCCCGCTTGAGCCTGATGAAATGCCGGGTTCAGTCGTCCAGCTTTTCTCAAGGGATCTCCAAGCCCTCGAAAATGCCAGTTATCACATGGATGTTTTCGAAGTCAATGCAGTGAACTACGGCGCTCCGCAGATTCGCGAACGAGTTCTCTTCATCGGCAACCGTTACAACGCAAGGATCGATTTTCCAAAGCCAACACATGGAAGCCCTGTCGCCCCTGCGGATAGCGAGTTTCCTGAACAAGCATCGCTTCTCGACGACGACGCGCCCATGCTTCCCTGGAAGACGCTCGGTGACGCGTTGGAAGGTCTTAACGAGAGCTCTCCCCAAGTACTGGATTTCAGTGAACGCAAGAAGTCCTTCCTCGCTAAAGTTCCACCCGGTTCCAACTGGCGTAGCCTTCCTGAAGAGTTACAAAAAGAGTCTATGGGCAAGGCGTGGTTCGCAAAGGGGGGGCGATCCGGTTGGTGGCGAAGGCTAACGACTGAGCTGCCGAGTCCTACGTTGATGACGCTCCCGAATCATTCCAGCACCTCATTGTGCCACCCTACTGAGACGCGAGCGCTCTCCGTAAGAGAATATGCCCGGATACAGGAATTCCCCGACGAATGGGAATTCATCGGCAAGTTGGCGGAGCGCTACACACAGATCGGAAACGCAGTCCCAACAAGGTTGGGCGCTGTAGCTGGGACAGTCGTAGCCGATGCACTCGACAGGTTAAAGGCAAGAAGGTGGCGCCGATACACTACGGAGCAGGAGGGATACCGTCTGGTCTACCTTCAATCGCATGTACGTACTCGTAAATGGTTCAAAGATGGGAAGTCGGTTGTGTGGGACAGTAGCGAAGCTGAAGAGTCCCGTTACGCCGCGCCCAAAACTAAACGCACAGTTAGGACTCTTAGGAGTTCGGTGAGCAAGGAATTCTGATGGCCAGTAGGCATCCACACTTACCTTCAAACGTACCTGAACTTTTTTTCTCGAAAAAGAACATTCTTGCTGACTTGGCGGTCGTAGACGGAAACCAAAGGTCACGAGAACGTGTATTGGCACTCGAGAATGGCTTCAGACGACGAATAGACGCGCACATCGCCACGCGCGTTCTTTCGAACGCTCAATTGAAGCAATTTAATACTAGTCCGTTCGTGCTGATGATCTACAGCCAGTCGAAGGGCTATACCAAAGTCAGCCAGCTCGAAGGCGACATTTTGCCAGCGAAGCTTTTCTCTTCAATGGAGACATCCGCTGGCAGAATGGTAGAGGATGTGGTGTTGCCCATCTATGGATGGGAGACCGTACCGAGCGGCATGCATACCGCAAATTCAGCGCTCGATGGGAAGCAGGTCATTGGTCCATCGCTCAGAGCCGCGACGTTGAAGAGCGGCCCCCGGTGCCTCAACGACGAGATGAGCGAAAACTTTGCCGACAATGTTCTGATGCACGGACAAACTTGGCTCAAGGAAAATGGTGCGGAACACCTCGACTTCACCTACGGGGTTCTGTACGGAACAAAACGACAGTCTAATAAGAAGGACTGGCATATCCTTCGAAACATCTCTGAAAAGCTGCCCCGGGATCAAGTGAACACTTACCCGAACAACCGATGGGATGTCGATTTTACGATCGGTGGACATAGGGCAACAGCTACAGTCCGGATTGGTAAGGATTGGTGGGACTACCTCGGAGGAACTCTTTGCCTGACCGAGCTCTGTACAGCGTTAATTCGCGCTTGTATCACTCCTGGACAAGCTGACCAACCCGGAACCAATTACGTAATTTCCGATCTGGAGGAAATCCTAAGGTGGCCCAAGGGTCACCCTTTGATCAACGTCGGGATCTTGCAGTCGAGTCAGTTGCCTTGGTTATTTTTCCTGATGAAGCACTTCTGTGATGTGCTAGTTGATTAAACCAATCGCAACGGTTACGTAACTCTCGCTGTGTCATCGCAGGCGGATCACTTAAGAGCCGCCTGCTGCGTCTCATAGTGTTCCCTTAGCCCAAGCGCTAGTTCTCGCCAAGCATGACAGACCTTGGCGTTATAGGCATTGGTTTCCGCGACTTCAGCAAGCGGAATTCCGGCGGGTTCTCGGTCAGACTCGGCGGCAGGTCCGGGATCGTCACTTGACCAGGCGGCGTTGTGGACGCGCACGAAGCCAGTATTAACGCCAAAGGCAAAATCATCGCCAGGCGTGACATAGACAGGCACTTGTCGTTCAATCGTTTCTCCTTTCAGGTAGACCGTCTTAATACGGTCGCGATACTTGATTTCGGTCTGGATGACCACGCTCGCCTGCGCCTTGGCAATTGCGACCGTGCGCTGCGCCTGGGTGCTCACATAGTCAACATGGGCCTGGCCAGCGCGGCGCTGACCATCAATCTCGCCCAGGGCCAACAGCGCGCACGCTGCAATCGCAAATGCCGTCCAACGCGCCGGCGCCGGCAGCACGATGGAACACGGCCGGCTAAGCATAAGCACCTCGATAACGGTAGTCCGGCAGGCTAGCGGAGCTGGCCAGCTTTGCCGTACCGAGGCAGATGCTGCGCTCGAACTCTCGCCGGCGAAGCAGGCCCGCAACTTCTTTGCCGCCGGCGTAGCGCCAGGCCAGTAGGCCATTGCAAGCGCCGACGTGGTCGCCCTGGTTCAGCTTCTTCAGCAGCGACGAACTGCAAAAGGCAGCGGTCCCGACGTTGTACGAAAACAGCGTGTAGGCGTCGTATTCATTCTGCGAGATCTCCACCTTCGTGCAACGCAAGACCTCGGCGCCTTTGGCTGCGAGCTGGCTTTCGGCCAGCGCCTTACATTCCGCCGGCGTGTAAGTCCTACCCTTCACTACGTCCTTGCCTGCGTAGCCCTGGCAGACGGTCCACACGTTCACGATGTCCTCGTAAGGCACGTACCGGGTTCCCTCAAGCTGAGTAAGCGCGGCCAGCAATGCCGCGCTGATCATCGTGATACCGACGCGATTAAACTGGGCCATCTTCAGTCTTTCCTTTCTTCCAGCGCTGGACCAGTGACCAAACCTTGTCCACGATCAGGATCAACAGCCAGAGCAGCGTCACCAGTTGGACCAGCTCGGGCAGCGTGATACCCGCGACATTCATGCCCGCCACTGCTGCCGGCGGGATCTCTTTGACGGTGACTTTCGCCCCCGCCGATGTAGCTGCTTCGAAAATTTTCATTGCGCAAAATGGACGTAAAAAAACCCGCCGTAGCGGGTTGGATTAATAGTAGTTGCGTGCCTCAAAGTGCCGTCGTGGCACGCGCTTTGAACTTTGCTAGATCACCGAAATTTCGCCTGTCATCACATACCTGACTCCCAATCTGCGCCGCAGTTGATGTTGGATACGGTGACGGCATGGCCGGTGTTATCCTGCACCACGCACTGCAACGTGGCGCTGAAACCACCATTGGAATACTTGGTGAAGTTTTTTGATGCCGAGCATTGGGAGATGTTGGCGTTAGCAAGCGCAGCGCCTTGTGGGTTGTTAGTAAAGCTCCAGGCGTACGAATAACCGCCAGAACCTCCGGACACAGAAACGGCCGGCCTGACAATAGCGGTTCCGCCGGTCGTGGTCATGTAAGACTGGTAATCGTCCTGCGGCGTCACAGTCATCGGGGTATAACTCGATTTGCCACGCAGACTGCCCATGTCGACAACGCCACTTGAGCGCTGGGCCAGTGCACGCACGGCCGCTTCGTTCAAGCTGATCGCCTGATTGGAAGGCCGCCCTAGTTCAGCGTTGACCTGGGACATCGAGATGGCGCCACTTCCAGGTAGTGCCATGGTCTTACTCCTTCACAGGCAGTTGTAGCACCATCGCCGTCAATTCGGCGACCTGGGCTTTCAAGGACACCATTTCCTGCGCCAACTGCACCGACGCTACTGCCGCTGCAGCACCATAGTTCAGGGACAGGATGCCCTGATGGTCTGCAATCACCGCCTGCGGCAGGATCGCCTGCACAGCCTGTGCCGACAGCCCTGCTTGCGTTTCCTTAGTATCGATGCGGTCATATATTCCGTGCTTGACCTGTGCCCAGCGCGCCAGAAAATCGGGCACTAGGGTTCGTATGTCGCGCCAGTTCTCCTTCAGGGTTTCATCGGAATACGCCGTCAGGTTGCCGGCCGCTGTGGAGTTGCCTGCGTTATCGACCCAAAAGCGGTAGTCGGTGTTGGTTGCGTTGATAGCAATGAAGCAGAAGTTATTGGTCGTGCTCGACCCGATATACCCTTCTGGCGTTGCACCGCCACGATACAAGCCAACCTTCACGTCAGTGTTCGCCCGAAAATACGAGACATTGTCAGTAATGAGCGTATTTGATGTGTATAGGTTCCCCGACGTATTGAGACCACCCGCACCGATCCACACCAGACCACCGAAAGGGTTCAGGTTCAGCGTATTGGCATTGCCATTGTTTCGGCATTGGATCGAGTGGTAATCATGGACGATGTTTTCTCCCGCAGTGCCACCCACCTGCAGGAAACCGTTGTTGGCCATGGATAGGCCCGCACCACCACCAATCATGGTGGGCGCACCCGCTACCGACATCCCGTAGTTGATGGTGGCTTGACCGTTGACGGTCAACGCGGTGGCCGTGCCATTGTTGTGCGTTGCTGGCCCAGTGGACAGCGCGCCAAACGTTGTAGCCCCGCCCCCATTCGGATTGGTCGACGAGAAAGGGATATACCCCTGGTCGGTCGCATCCACCGTGCAGCGCAACCCACCGCCCGACGTACCCCACCCCAGCTTGACGAGATTCACACCCTGACCAGTACCTGTGCCCTGCTGCACCGCGCCAATACTTTGGCAGGCGCCTGGCCCGGAATTGCTGCCGGTACCGCCTTGGTTCACCGCAAGCATCGTCGTCAACCCGGTGATCGACGTGATGTCGCCGTTCGCGCCCTTGGCTGCCTTGGTAGCAATCGAAGCGACAGCAGCGGTCACTTGCGCCTGCAGCTTGCCCAGCGCGCCCAGCACCGTATCGCCCGCTGCAATCACCGCGTTGGTGGCGGTTGAGAGCCCAGCAAGAAGCGTGGCCAAGACACGTCCTTCCGTAAAGTATTTGTTGTTCGCACCTTCGGTGACGACGTCGGTGGAACCTGGGCTGGAAGCAATCTCCACGTAGGCGGAACCGCTCCAGCGGTACGTCTTGTTGGTATTCAGCGCAACGTAAATCTTGCCGGCCTCCCCGGTAGAAGGTAAAGCCGCCAGGGTTGCGCCCTCCACTACATCGTCAACATACGAGGGGAGTTGGCCGGCGGGCACTTTGCCATCAGAACCAAGTGTCGCCACACCATTTGCGATCCCCAGCGCCGAGGTGCTCACCTTGGCATTCAAGGCAGTCTGCGTTGCGGCGGAAACCGGTTTATTTGCATCGGCGGTGTTATCGACATTCCCCAGCCCGACATCCGCCTTGCTACCGCTGGTTGCCACCGCCGCCAACGTCGGCTTGTTTTTGATCGTACCTTTGTTTGAAGGATCGGTCAGATTCCAGTCGGTTTGCACCTGCCCTGCCTGCACCTGGCTCACGGCAGCCTGCGCTGCCTGCGCGGCTGATGCGGCGGCCGACGCCGACGATGCCGCTTCGCCTGCTTTGGTCGTCGCGGTACTTGCCGATCCATTTGCGGCCATCGCGCTCGCCAGGGCATTCGTTTCCGACGCTGCTGCTGCAGTCTTGCTCGCCAGCGCGTTCGACTCGCTCGTCGCGGCCTTGGTTTTAGAATCAAGTGCCGATGCAGCGGCGACGAAGTTGTCCGGGTTCACGTCGCCGACATCCCCCTTGGGGCCTTGGATCGAGCCATGTTCCCAGCGGGTCTTCGCCCAGACATAGATGCTGCCAGCGATCAGATAGGCGTCGCCTTCCGCCGGCCCTGCCGGCAACAGCGACGGATCAGCCAGGACACCTTTCAGCTTCAGCCCGGCGCCAACCAGATTGCCCGCCTGGTAGTCATCGCGCAGTGAACTGAACGTGCCGAGCAGCGTGGTGACCTGTTTCGCCAGATCGACAATATACGACTGCGTCGGCGCAATGGCGTAGGCTGCACCGCTCACGCCGGCGCCGACATAGCTGCTCACCAACGACAGCGTCGTCGCGCTGGTGATGAAATCCACCTCGTAAATCCGCCCATCCGGGCAGCAGAAAATCGCGCCGGGATTGACGTTCGTGACGAAGTCGGTCCCCACGCCCACAACCTGCTTACTCCCTTGGATAAGGTTGATGGAACCGGTTTTGTACCATCCCATGGAAATTCCTTTAGACAATAAAAAAGCCGCTCAATGGCGGCTATAAAATCAGGTGACGAAATTGTGTTCTGTTGCTGCCAGCTAAGCGCCCTCTTCCTTGACATCCTGGAGAGCCCGTACGGCAACGCGCGCCGCCACTACGACCTGGCCGATGTCATCCAAGCGTTCCACCTGGCCTTTTGCGGCTACCCGCAATGCCTCGATCCGGGGACCGTAGATCAGGTGCCACTTGTCGCCTCGGCGCTTGATACCCTCAGCCACTTCGCGGAGCGTTACGCCGGTGGATTTGGCCTCAGCCGCGAGCCAAGGAAAAGCAGCTTCATCGCCTGCTGAACCGTTGCCGGCAAACACCAATGCTTCCGCATACTTCGCCTGGTAGATCGACTCCTGACCAGGTGATAGCGTAAGGAATCGTCCGCGCGCTGCAGTAGCGGAGCTGTCGATTTCGCCGCGCGCCCAATCACGGGCCGCTTCGATCCCACTAAAGGGATGCAAGTCAAATTGCATTGATAACCTCTTTAACGTCTATATAGGGGAACAACTCCACTGATACAAAGTATTGGCCAGGCAGCGCAAAAGTCAACGCGATAGTCGTGCCGTCTGCGATGCCATTGACAGATGTTGGCCCAGCGATACGCACAGACGCGCCTGCAGGAACGCCGGCAAGCGTGACCGCCGTGCTGCCATCGGCCTGCACCGCCACTGCGGAAAGCGTGTAAGGCATCTTCGGCCGCCGCACGATCTTTCCATCAACCACCCTGTCCAGCGCCAGGCTACCCTCACCTTCCAGCATGAAACGCCCCTTCCCGGCATCGGCTTGTAATGGCAGCATCGCCTCAATGACCGAGCCGGTCTGAAGTATCTGGCCGGCAGCGTTGTGAATCACGAAATTTTTCATCGGCGAGCCTCCAAGATTGCGCCATTGACCGAGGTTGCTTCCAGCGGGTAGCCGGAAGCCGACACCTCAAAACTATAGGTATGCATGCCAGCAGGAACGGTCGTATCAATGAATACGCCCGTGGCAACCAGCTCAAGCGGGTTGTCGCCCCCTTTCCACTGGCGAATAGGAAACGACTCAATCACAGCCCCGTCCCGCTTCATCGTTAGAAAAACCGAGCACATGTCTGAGTTGTTCCAAGTTCCCCACCGTGCTCTGCCCGTACCGGAAAGGAATACAGGTGCGCCGTGGGTCACCACAGTGATGCCCGCACTGCCCGTACCTTGCGCCGTCGCCATTTGCGTGACGGCGTTGCCGGCAATGGTGAGCGTATCCACCGCCGCGTTCTTGATCTGCGCGTTGCCGATCCAAGCGTTGCCGATGAATGCCTCGTTGATGAACACCTGGCCACCCTGGACCACGAATGGCGTCACCAGGTTGCCGCTACTTTCGTCAATGATCGCAAAGCGCTGCGCGCTGGCCAGAATCTGCGACTCCGTCACGCCCTGATTGTTTTCGACACCCACACCGAGCGAAGCCAGGTACTTATGCCCGTTTGCAGACGTCTGCACTTTAATGGTGTACATCGCTGCCAGCTTGCCATTCGTGTCAGCAATCGCCGTCGCTGCCGCCTGAGCAGCCGCGCTGGCGCCACCGGCGGAGGCGGACACTGCGTCGATCCTTGTCGAGAGCGCCCCATCCGAATTGGCACGGGCAGTTTGCTCCGAGGTAATCGCCGCCGCATTGGCCGCCGCACTCGCGACAACAGAATCGATCCGCGTGGACAGCGCGCCGTCCGCATTGACCCGGGCCGTTTGCTCCGACGTGATCGCTGCGGTGTGTCCGCCTGCAGTTGCGACGACGGCGTCGATCCGCGTCGCCAGCGCACTATCCGCGCTGGTTCGGGCAGTCTGCTCAGCGAGAATTGCCGCAGCGGTCTTGTCGGTGTTGGCGCCAACCACGTCGATGCGCGACGACATCGCGGAATCGGCGTTGGCCCGCGCAGTTGCCTCGGTCTGGATATCGGCCGTGTTCTTGCCGACGTTCGCCGCAACGATGCTCAATTGCGACGACACCGATTCAACGGCCGTCGTCCGCGCGGTGACTTCCTGCTGGATCAAGGCCGTGTTGTTGTTCGTGGTCGCGGACACAGTCGAGATCTGCGTCGCCAGTGCCTCGGTCGACGTTACACGCTCCGCCCGCTCAGTCGCCACGGCCGCGGCGATATTCTTATCCAACTTTTTGCGGGCCTGGGTCAGCGCACTGTCCGCACTGATCGCGCCCATCATCTGCGTCGCTGCCAGCTCCTCATTTTGGCCACCGTGCAATACTGCATTGATCTTGTCCATCACCGGCCCGATGATCGCCTCGGCCGATTCAAGAGGTGCCAGCAATTCGCCAGCCAATTGCGTCTTGCCGATGGCGCCGGCCAGATAGCTCAGGATATCGCCGGCATCGGTGGTGGTCTGCCCCTTGATGCCGTCACCCGCAGGATAGAACGCCCCCAGGTTGCCCATCTTGTCGGCCACCCGCACCCAGAAATACATCTCCCGGCCGGCAGCTAGGCCGATGATAGTGTGCGAGTTCTGTGGCGTGGCGAACGCGTCCAGCTTGACCGCATCGCTCCGGTGGGGCGTCGGCCCGTACCACAGTTCGGTGTAGTCAAGGTATGCAGCCGCATCGAGCGGGAGCCCCCAATCGACCTGGATCGCAAACACGCGGCTAATCGTGTTCAGGTACGTCAGGCCGGCCACCTTGGCGCCTTCGAGCTTGCGATGGTAGGTCCTGACCTGCGACAGGTCCTGCATGGCGCCGCCGAACTTGTTGAAACTGGTCAGCTTCAAGTACACCGTCTTGCCGATCCAGTCGTGTGGATAGGCATAGCGAAACACCGCCGAGTCCAGGAACACGAACGGCTCGCCGGCGGAGTGGTCGGCAACCTTGGAGCCATATGCGCCGCGCACCAGGTACGCCAGGCTGTAGGCGTTCTTACCGGTCAGCGCCGCATCAGCAAAGGCAATGTACTCGCCGCCGACGTAGGACGTCGTCAGCAAGTCCTCCGCGCTGGTGTGCGTCGCGCCGTTCAATTCACCGGCCGATGTCGACAAGTCCACCGCCAGTCGGCCGGCCTGGTCGATGTCCTGGCCGGCGGCCAATGGCGCCGTCAGCGCACCATAGCGTGCACCCGCACGCACCGTGCCGACGCGCTGATAGCTCCGGTCATCGGTCGACGCCCAGACGACCGCCCCGCCCCAGTGTTCGCCGCCCGCTACCGCCATCCACAGTTGAGATGCGTTGCCCGTCAACTTGGGCGGCGGCTCGAACAATACCGGCTCGCGCACGTCGCCAGGCTTTACAGCATAGTCCGGCGCGTTGCTACCGATGTCCGGCACCGGCTGGCTGGAATGACGATTACTGCCCAGCGGATAGTCCTCGGCCTGGATCGTCAAGAGACCGTCATCATCCTCATCGACGCTGGTGATGAGCACTGGCGTCTTATCCAGAAACTTCGGTCCATAGGTCAGGGTCACGACGTCCATCGGTTCCAGCCGCACATGCTTCCATGACAGGCGGAACTCATACGTATTTAGGATGTACAGCGAACGGTGCAGGATGTAATCGGCCACCTTTTGCGCTACCGACGCATCAGCGATCTCGCGCATGTCGACGACGTCTTTTGAGCGCAGCCCATGCTGCTCGATGTCGGCATCGTCCTTGCTCTCGGCGACGTTCTCGTTATAGTCGTTCGCCCGGTCCATGAACTTGACGCGGACGTGGTTATAGCACTCTTCCGCCGACTTCTGCGAGATCCGCACCGGATCATCGCCATCGGCGGCAATGAAGTCATCAGCGCCCAGGTCGCACACCGGTGCGATGGTCGGCTGATAAGTTGCCAGGGAACTCGCGGCCGGAACATCGGAGTACGGGACAATCTTGAACTTTCCGCCGGAGTACACGCAGTCGGCAAAGCCGATGGTCAAGAGCGACTTGATGTATTCATAGGCGCCACGCTGCTCGGTGTAGGCCGGGCTAACCCACAGGCCGTTCGCCAGGCAATATGCGCGGAAGGCCGACAAGTCGCCCAACGTGTCGGGATCGAGACCAACACCCTGCACTGAATCGGTCAGAAGAGACATGATGACGTCGACCAGCTCGGCATCCGGCACCGTGGAGCCGGCGTGCTTTTCTGCGATGCTGCCGTGCGCCTGCACCTCGAAGGTGTGATTGCCGAACGACGCGCGCGATCCCAGATCATAGGCACCGCTGGCCACGTAGGCGATCCCGCGATAGGACAGCGCCCGCTCAGGGTGCTTGGTCACAAAATACGGGTAAGGTTCCTGCGTCTCGCTGCCGTTGTAGTAATCCAGGTTCAGTTCTGCGAGGGACGTGTGTTCCTTGTCTCGCCAGACGCGATCGATCCCCGCCAGCGGGCCGGCGCCAAGCGCCATGGCGGCCGCTACGGTATACGTGTAATCCGTGTTCGTGGTCTTACTGCCACCACCTTTACCCGTCTTTTGCGTGGTCGTATGCGGGATGGCGGTAAAGTCCTCGTATTGCACTAAGTTCGGCGCCACACGCTGGCGCCCAAAGATCCAGGGAATTGCGCGACCAAAACTCGATGTCTGCAACTGGATCGACGAGATAACCGGCGCCGTGTTGCTAACGCCCTTGCCGCCAAATAATCCGCCCATTTAATGCCTCAACGTGTAAAAACCATGCAGCCTGTTTCCCAGGGCCGCACTCTTGCTAATGTCGGTCAGCACCACCGCGCCATGCTCGATGAAGGCGTGGATGATGACTGGCCACTTGATGACGATGCCGGCATGGCTGACACACCGCCCGAACCTGAACAGCGCGATGTCGCCCGGCAGCGGAATGTCGACCGGGTCCGCCAGCGCCTGCACGCCAGCCAGGTAGGTTTCCTCACTGCGGTGCATGTGCCAATCGTGCGTGTACGGGCGCGGATCGACGTCATCAGGAATCAACCCGCACGCCTTGTAGACCTCGATCATCACCATGACGCAATCGACGCCCACGCCCTTGAGATTGCCCTGGTGGTGGTACGGTGTATTGAGCCAGGTACAAGCCTCGCCCACGACGTTCTGGCGCATTTGCGGCGTCATGCTGCTACCTCCGGAGGTGGAATGAACGGCGTGCCCTTGAAATTGGGCAGGTTGTTGAACTTCCCACAGCCGTTCGCACCGCGCGTGCGGTCGCAGCCAGCGCGCACCAGGAACGTGTCGCCAGGCTGCAGGTCGAACACCAGCGGATAGGACAACTCGATGACGCCATTGACGAACGATTTAACGGAGCGCCGCACGCCGGCGTTCGCGCCGCTGTTAATGATCAGTTCCCCCAGTGCGAAAAAGCCATCGGACTGGGCGACGCCTGACGTGAACGAATAGCGGTTCGGCGCCTCGCGCACCGTCGATGCCACCGTGTACGCGCTGCGCGACACGCCGCAGCCGACGTCGTACAAGGTCCGCATGCAGCCGGCCTGGAAGATCTCGCGCGGCACTTGCGTGTTCAGCCGATTGCTGTCGGACACCACGCTCAGGACCACGTCCTGTTCGCCATCACTGCTGCTGTCCACATATCCACGAAAGATCGGCAGTGTTTCTGCTGGCTGGCCCCATGCCGGCATGAATGCCTTTTCAATCAGGATCTCGGCGTTCTTCAGCGCGCCCGAGCGCGCCGCCAGGAACCAGTGCACGCCGGCGATCTGGTCGGTTGGCCTGACGCACACCGTCAGGTCCAACGTACTGACCTGCATCCCGCGCACCAGGTTGTACCGGGCGCCACGGATGCTTGGCCCCGACGAACTAAACACCTGATTGCCCGCCACGATGTCCATATCGGCATCGGTCCAGAAGTACATGGCGCCACTGGCCAACGTCACTGTGAACAGGTTGCATTTGACGAAGGTGGCGCCGGCAAGGATCTGCTGCAGGCGAGGTGATGCATCTCTCATATTCGATTTCCCAGGCAGCCGACCAGGCTGACCGTGTCCGACTTCCACAAATTGTTCATAAATCGCGCGACATCCATTTCGTCGTCGGCGAACCGTGCTCTATATAGATAGCTCCCGGACCAGGTCACTGGCCCCGTGGGTGCCTCCGCGAACGTCAGCAGCCCGGTTGCTGAGACCGTGTATTGCGCCAGCGCCACCACGTTGCCGGCAACACGCACCTCCAGCACCCGCTCGATGTTCTGGACGGGCTCGACATACTCGCCATAGCTACGCACGAGCTGGAACGACTTGGTAATGCCGTCGCCAATGCCGACCAGTTGCGCCGTCGCCGCGCAATCTTCGTCATGCCGGAACAGGAAGCTTTCATAGGCGCCGCGCCGTGCGAGGTAAAAGCCGACCAGCTGGCGTACCTCGTTGCGCCGGCCGGCGCGCAGGAACTCGTACTTGAGCTTGAAGTGGTAAAGCGGGTTGGCCATCAGCGAAGCACGGTATTCCTTGCCGCTGACGGCCGACTGGATCTTGGTGTGAAACACTGGCGTCCAGGTCAGATCCCAGGTTGCACCCGGCAAAACCGGATAGATAACGTCGCTCATTTCTTTGCGTGGTCCTTCAGAGCATTGGCGATCACCCCGACATTGCGGCGGATCTCCGCCGGCGTCAGCCTCCCCGAGTAATCGTGATAGTTAATCGTATTGCCTCCGGAGCTGCCGCCGTTGTCGGCCAGATCGCGGATGACATCGGCATGCTTGGCCGGCAGGATCATTTCCCGTGCGTGCGTCTGCACAACCGGGTTGAGGCCGGCCGGGATGTCGTAGCCGCCCTCGGCCGATGCCATGGGCATGAAGGCCATCGCTGCAGCGGAAGCCGCCAGGCCGGCCTCCGGTGCCATCGCCCAGCCATAGAACGGAATGGCCGCAGCGGACGCCGTCGCAGCGGCACCGGCCACGCCGGCATTGGCCGAGATCTGCCCCACCGCCGACACCTTCGAGGACGAATCGGCCAGCAGCATGTTCATGACCCATTCCGCTGCCGTCTTAGCCGCCATATCGATGACGGCGCCGGCGACCGTCGTGAGCATGCTTTGCATCGCCTGCCCCATGGTCATGGTGCCCTTGGCTGTGCTGGCGATCACGCTGGCGAGGCCCGACTGCATCGTCCCGTACATGGACTGCGTCAGCGAGTTCTGCTGCTGCGTCGACTTGCGCTTGATCTGCGTGAGGCGCAGTTGGTGTTGCTGCTCAAGCTGCTCGATCTGCGCATGCACTTGGGCCAGCGCTATCGGATCTTCGTCAGGGCCTTTCAAAGCCGCTTCGCGCTCGACCAACGCCTGCATCTTGATCTGGTAGCGGCGCGCTTCGAACTGCTGCTCCAGTTCCAACAGGCGTTCCACGGTGATCTGCCGGTTCGCCACCTGAGACTCCGCTTCCTGCTGCGCCGCCTCGACTTCGGCCAGCTCGGCATTGCGCTTCGCTTCTGCAATCACTTTCGTGACCGCCAGTTGCTGGTCGGCGTAGGCGCGCTGTTCCTTGTACACCTCCGCCAGGGCAGCTTTCGACTCCTTCGCTTCCGCGCCGAAGCGCGCCACGTTGGCCTCGTACACGCGGTTGGCGATAGCCAGGCGCTCGATGTGGTTGTTTTTAAAATCTTCCAGCTTGACGCGCTCGCCCGCGATTTCGTTCTCGAAGTCCTCCTTGCGGATGGCCGCCATCGTGGCGTAATACTTGCGTTCGACCTGCGCCTTCTCTTCCTTGGTCATAGCCGTGGTGTCGAGCAGCTTCTTCCAGTAGTCGCGTTCCATGGACATGCTGTACTCGCGCGCCGTGCCCGCCACCGCCTGCTCTTTCGCGTAGCCGTCCTTGTCGGCGGCCAGGGTGGCGTCCCATTCGTGAACCCGGCTCTTGGCCTTGTCGCCGCCCTCCTTTCCAAATTCATAGGTCGGCCCGACCTTGATCTGCTTGTCCTTGATCTCCGGTTCCTTCTTCGGCCCACGCAGGATGATCTCGTCCAGCTTTTCCTTGCCATCGGATGCGATCTTAATCACCTTGTCCATGTGCTTGCGCTCGATGTCTTCGATGTTGGACGTCCCGCTATTCCAGGCCTGTTTTGCCCCATCGAAGTCGAGCGCCAGGGCGCGTTCGGCGACGCCGGCCAATCGCATAGCCTGTGCCACTACCAGTTCAATCCGTGCGACGACAAGCTCGATGGCGATCTGGATCGCGACTTTGAAGCCGAGGAAGGCAATCTCGATCACCTTGAGGGCGTTCCCGAACAGCTCAAACGCATCGGGCGCCTTCGTGCCCATGACCTCCGCGACCAGTTCGCCAATCGCGTTGAAGCCATTGCTCATCAGGTTCCACAGTTCAAGCACCACATCGCACAACATGCGAATAATGTTGGCCACCGATTCGAGCGCCATGCCCATGGCTTTCCCGACCACCGGCCCGATGGTACTGAGCCATGACCCAAGCTTGACGAAGGTCGGCAACAGCGCATTGCCGACTTGCACTTCCAGCGAGGTGACGATCAGCTTCATGTCGTTGATCGATTCCTTGTATTTCTTGGCGTTGGCCACGCCCTCTTCGCCGACGACCAGGCCCATGTCCTTCGCCTTCTGTTCGGCTGCTTTCAGTTCTTCGGTGGTCAGCTTCAGCGTGCCACGCACGTCATTCCACGAACGGCCGTAAATTTGCGTGCCGGCGATGTTCTGCTCGATGGGGTTCTGGATCTCTTTCAGCTTGGCATTGACCTCGCCCATGATTTCCAGCGTGGGGCGATACTGGCCATGGGCATCTTTCACCTTCACGCCCAGCTTTTCGTAGGCGTCGCTGTTGGTGGATATCTGCTTGGCCATCTTGCCGGCCGCCATGGTCACCAACTCCGAATCGATGCCCAGGTGGCGCATGGCCATCATCATCACGCTCGCGCGTTCAGTGGTGATGCCGAGCTGGCTGGCCAGCTTCTTGGCCTCACCGCTCCAGGCGATTGATTCACCGATCACTTCCTTGAAGGCCGCGCCGCCGGCGATCACCGCCGTCAACGTGCCGAAAATCTTGGTCACAGAAGACAGGGCATTCGACACCCCGCGCAACTGTGAATTGATGGTTTCCATGCTCGACTGCACGTCCTTGGCCGCCTGCTTGGCGGCGGTGGCGGCCTTGTCCATGCCGGCGACAAAGCCGGACGGGTCGGCGGAAATGACATAGTCGCTGGTCTTGTCGGCGTCTGCCATGGTTGGTCCTTCCAAATGAAAATGCCCACCTGATCAGGCGGGCATCGGGAACATCTCAAGCAGGTCGTCGGCGGTCAGCTCCTCGGGTTTCTCTTTCGAGGGAGCCTCGTAGCCAATCTGCGCCGCGATCAGTATGTGCACTGGCGGGTGCCGCCGCCAATACTCGGTCTGGGCCAGGATCGAGGGGATATCCCACTCTTCCCAGGCCTGCTGCGGCGTGCACCCGGTACTGGCGACCAGATGGGCGACTACGGCGTCGAGTCCGCCGTCTCCATCTGCGCTTGTACCCGCCGCGCCATTTCCTTTGCCTGCGCCACCAGGCCGGACATGTTCAGCAAGCTTTCCCACACCTCGAAAAAATTGTCGTAGTCGATCAGGTCTTCGACCTTCTCCATGGTGATCGCCGGATAGTTCCGGCGCAGGCTGGCGTGGGCCAGCTTGGCAACCAGCTCGATGTCCGGCAGGCCGCCCACGAAGACCGCCTTGATCTCGTCGCGGTACTGTTTGACGGCCGCCGCATTTAGCGGCGCGACCACGTACAGCACACCGCCCAGCGCAATCTCCTTGCCCGGCACACGCACGGAGCCAGGCGCACCTTCGGCGCCAGTTGGCGCCGGCTGCGGACCATGCTGCGGAACAGTTGCCGGCAAGGTGGCTGGCTCGAACAGGGCCAGCAATCGTTTCAGGAACTTGGCAATCATTCCGAGGCGCTCCATTTCCAGACCACGCCGGTTTCGTCGGCCAGGGCAGTCATATCGAGTTCAGGGATCATGAAATCTTCCTGCTTGGACGACATCGCCAGCTTGGAGCTGGAGACGTTCGGGAAGCTCATGGTCAGTACCTTGCCGTTACGCTTCATGCTGAAGTCCAGGCGGATCGTCGGCGTCAGGCCCATCGGCAGGTTGCGCACGGTTAGCAACTGGCCCTGGTTGCTGTCCATGTACTGATAGTCAATGAAGACCGTGCGGCCGACGTCGGTGGCGTTGAAGTTGTACTTGCCGTTGCCATCTGTGGTGTATTCACCAGGCTGCGGGGCGGTCGCGACGCGGATCATCGGGGTGCCCAGCGCATCGGTGCGCACGCCCAGATTGGCAAAGTAAGTGGCGCCCGCCGGCGGCGCGACCGTCACGGAGGCGGCAGCAGCCTGGCCGGCCTCGTCCTTAACCGACACCACCAGGCCCTTGGCGGCGGCTTGGCCGAAGAAGGCGGTGGTGAACGGCAGGATGTTGATGTTGGCAAACTTGGCTTTCAAGCCGATCTTGCCCTTGCCCCGGCCGCTGTCGACCGGGAAGCTGCTTGTACCGTACAGCAGCTTTTCCTCGAACGAGGCATCGATGCCGACGTCCTGCAGGATGCCGAACTGAAATGGCGTTGGGTTGGCATAAGCGCTGCCGATTGCGTCCTGCATGGGCGTCGCCCACAGAACGCCAGAGCCGAAATGGCGCATGAATTCTCCCTTCAGGGTATTTAAATGGTGGATGCCAGGTCATTGACCGGCGAGAGGTAAATCAGCTTGTAGGTGATACTGTCGATGCCGGCGGTCTGGTCCGCTTCAGCGCCTTCCCAGGTGCGCCGCGTCTTGCGCAGGTCGACCACCAACGCCTGCAGCGCGGCGTCGGTCTTGATAATGCGATGGGCCGCGACCGCGATCCGGTCGGCAACCGGCCGCCAGTCGTCGTCGCGCACCATCACCTCCAGCGTGACAAGCACGCTATTGGTGTCGATGCCGTCGGAAAAGGGCTGCGTGTCCTCGTCCGGCGGCGTGATGGCAATACAGGGCATTTCGTCTCGCGCCAGTGCTGCTTCGCGCGAATCGAACACCCTGCCCTCGGCCTCCGTGGCGCCAAGCAGCGCGGCCACCATGCCGCTGACAACCTGCTGCGGAATAGAAACAGGGTTCATTTTTGGGTGATGTTGACTTGGGTAAAGGCGCCGTCATCCAGTCGCTGGAAGTCGCGTGCCGTGTAGCGCACGCCACCAACTGTCAGCGCGGTGCCGTTCTTCATGCTGGTCGCAACGATCACGGAGGTCTTGACGGTCAGGGCGTACATGGTCGAAGTCGTCGAATGCTTGCCCAGTCCGACCTCCATATCGGGCTGCTCCAGAATGCCCAGAAAGTTCACGGCGCCGCAGTTGCACGGCACGCCATGGTCGTCCAGAAAGGCGTCCAGATCCTCTTCCATCAGGATCAGGTGCCGGCGGTGGCGTCGCCGCCGGACTGCTCACCGCCCAGTGGCGCCGGATCTGCCGGCGGCACTGGTTCGGCTGGCGGTGCCGGATCGGCCGGCGCTGTGGCGGCCGGCGCTTTCGGAGCCGCCGCCTTCTTAGGTGCAGACGCCTGTACAGGTGCCACAGGCTCCAGCTTATGCAGGTGGAACTGCGCCACATCTTCTTCCAGTTCGATCTCGGCGCCGCCGCCGACCACCTTGTTATCCGTGCCCACAAACGTAAAGCCGTTGCGTACCAGGTATTTCTTCATCTTCGTTCCTTGATTAAGTTCAATGGGCGCCCGCAGGCGCCCATCAAATGGCGGTGTCGCCTTAATTGGTGATGGCGTCGCTCATGACGGAGAACGACTGCGCATGGCGGATGCCGATATCCAGGGTCTGCATCACGCGCAGCTCCACACCGCCTTGCTCATAAATACCTGCCGCGTATGGGTTGGGCAGGATCTCGACCACGCCCCACTCGCCCACCAGCACCTCCGACCAGTCGCCGAAGAACAGCTCGGACAGGTTCGTGCCGCTGCCTTTGGTCAGATTCTTGCGCGCCTGGTTGCTGCGAGCGACGGTGTAGCCGTTGATCTCGCCCGGCGTGCCGCTGCGCTGGCCGTTCGGGTTGTTGGTCCACAGGTATTGGTTGGTGGTCGACTTCAGCTTCTTCAGGGCGCCGACGGTGCGGGCATTGCACAGGTACGCCATGTTGTCGCTGTCGGCATTGGCGTCCGCGACCGCCGTTTCCATGTCGATCAAGTGGTCAATGGTGATGGCCGCGCCATTGGCGCCGCCAATCACCGAGTTGACACCCGGCTGGTTTGCGATGCCCAGCGGCTGGTTGCCGGTGCCAGTGCCCGACAAGGCGGCCAGGTCGATACCCAGCGCCAGGGTCGCCAGCAGGTCGGCGCGGGCCAGCATGTCGACGTCCGGCGTCGACTGCTGCATCATGTTACGAGTGATGACGGTCAGGGCGCCAATGTGCTTTGGCGTCAGGCTGATCTTGTCGAACTGCGCACCGGTTTGCCCAAGTGGCTGGCCTTCACCAACCCAGTAGGTATTGCCAGCGGCTTTCTGGCGCGGGATGTCGACGTTGCCAACCAGGCCGGACAGCATCTGCGCGCCCAAGCCAAAGACACGCGCCTTGTTGCGCAGCAGTTCGATCATGCTGCCCGACATCAGGTTATTGGCAACCAGGGTGGCGCCGCCGGACGACGCCGACAGCCCGGCGCCGGTGCCGACGCTATAGTCCGCAGCACGAGCGGCAAACTTCAGGTTGGTCGGAATGTAGATGCCAGCGGTGGTCTTGCCGCTACGTTGGCCGATGGCCTGCGACACTTCGCGTTCAAAGCCGGCATCCTTCCAGGGGTTCGACTCGCCCATGCGCTCTTTCACCGCCGCGTTAATCGCGCGCAGCATGCTGTATTTCGCCTTCTCGCGCTCGGTCATATCCGGATTGGCGGTGCCGCCTAACGAAGCGGCGCCGCGACCGCGCGCCATGACTTCATTCAGCACAATGCCACGGGCCTGCTCGATGGGGGTGCGCAGCGTCACCATCAGGTTGCGGGTCTCGTCCGCGATCTGGTGCGAGCGGCACATGCCTTCGATCTCAGCGACGCGGGCCGCTTCGGCGGCGGCCGGATCAACTGGCGCCGGTGCAGGGGCTGGAGCAGCCGGAGCGCCGCCAACGGAGCGCTGGCCTTCCGCCACTTCGCGCAGGATATGCTTTTTCTTCATTTCAGTTTCCTCAGTGTTGTCGGCAATCGCCGGGGTGGTTTCGCTGACGTGGATGGTCACGTCCATTTGATCGCCGGCGGCGGAGCGCCCGATGCCGACCGTGGGGTCGGCCGGCACAGTCACCAGCGAGACTTCGTAGGGCTCCCAATCGAGAGCGGTGTACACATCGCTGTCCACTTCGGTTTGATACGAATAGACGCGATACCAGAACGACACGTTCTGCAGGATGCGGTTGTCCACCTGGTTCATCGCCCATTCGCCGCGCTCGTCCATGCCGAAGCGCACGGTGACGTAGCAGCGGCGGTCGGCACCGAGCCAGGCTTTCTCGACCACGCCCAGCAGATCGTTGAAGTCATGGTTGAACAGCAGCGGGCCGCCGGCGTTGATGCGCTGCAGGCGGATCGCTCCGGGTTGATGGCTCAGGATTTCGTCGCCATAAGGAAATGGGCATGGCGTTTCGCTGGAGAACGAGAACGTCACCGTTCGCGCCTCGCGGTCCACCACGCCCACCTGTACGTCCTGGCCTTCAGCCGGGTCCGACAGCAGGCGCGCGAAGCGCTTGAGCGGACCGAGCTTGTGCTGGCCAGGGTCGAGCTTTCGTTTGTCGCTCATACGCTTTCCAAAACAAAAAGCCCGCGCGGCGGACCGGGCGGGCTTGTGGTGGTTGATGTTGGTTATTCGGTGCTGCCTTCGGGGGCCTCTTCCTCTTCAAGGCCATCGTCCTCCTTCTCAGCGACGTCGCCGGTCGCCGGCGCCGCCCCTTCCGTTTCCTGCGGCGGGGCTTCAGCTTGCGCCGAGCCCTTCTGGTCCGTCTGCGCCGGGTCCGTGTCGAACACCAGCTCGTATTCGTCCATCATGTCCAGCTCGCGGCGTCGTTCGCGGAACACGTCTTCTGCATCGGCATGCTCAGACGTCAGGCTGATGACATCGGACACCGTCATGAAGCCAGCCCGCACGGCAATGCGGTACGCGGTGACTTCTTTGGTCGGATCGATCCAGGACCAGCCGCGCGGCTTGAAGCGCACCGCCCAGTATTTCTTCGGCTTCGTGTAGTAGTCGTTGAACTTCAGCGCGCCGGCCAGCACCGCCGCTTCCACCCAGTCACGGTGAATCTGCTGGCGGAAGTTGCGGATGAACCAGCCCTGCAGCACACGCCACAGGTCGCGGTCATCCAGCAAGGCCAAGCGCGAACTACTGTAGTTGCTCTGCGAGTAGTCGCTAGACAATGTGGCGTAAGACACGCCCACGCCAGTCGCCACCGCCCGCAGCATAAAGCGCATGAACGGGTCCATCGCCGAGTTCGGGCGGCTCGGATTGAAGCCAGTGAACTTCTCGCCCGGCGCCAGTTGCTGGAACGTGCCAGGCTCCATGCTCAGTGTCGGCCCATGGCGGCTGTCCTCCTCGCCATCGATCAGCTCGTCCGCATCAGGAACGATCTGGTCCGGGGTTTCGATGATGCCGACAATCGATGCTGCAGCACGGGCGGCGACAATCTCGGCCTCCTCGTAGCCGGCCATGTTCCGCAAGCGCTTGATCACCGCGTGCAGCCAGGGCACGCCGCGCGACTGCCCGATCCGTTCGGGAATGTACAGGTGGATAATGTCTTCCGCCGGCACGCGCACTAGGGCGCTTTCCACGAAGGTCGAGAACTGATAGTCCCCCGGATGGTTCGGATACAGCCAATAGGCCACCGGCCGGCCCCACCGATCCTGCTCGATGCCCATGCGGATCTCGTTGCCGTTTTCAGCGCGCGCATAGCTCCACTGATCGACCAGGCGGTCGGCCTCGATCAGTTCCAGGGCGTAAGGAATTCGCCCACGACCAAACGGCCGGCGCACCTTGCGTACCAGAACTTCACCGTTCTCGAACACGGAGCCCAGCAGCAAGCGCTCCATGTCGGTCAGGCACAGTTTTCCGGCCGGATCGCAAGTGTCTTTATCGCACCAGTCCAACCATTCCTCCTCGATCTGGTCGTTGATGCTGGTGATCAGCTTGCCGCCTGCGGTGGTGACCTGCGCCTGCATGCCGACGCCGGTGCCGATCACGTTATTCTTGATGATCCGGGCCGCCGCCTTCGCATATTCGTTGTCCCTCAGCAGTTGGCGGGAGCGTGCACGCAGGACGCGCAAGTCGGTCAGGATCTCGCTGTCGGCCGAGGTATTGAGCGCCTGCCAGTCAGCGCTCAAGCGACTGACCGCCGCGCCGGCATAACGGCGCATGCGCCCTTCTGCTTTCGTCAGCGTCGCACGGGCAGCGGCGCGCTCGGCGTTCCATTTCTGGAGCACCACCGAGCCAGGCTGCCGCACTCGGGCTTCGTCATAGAACTTCGTCATTGGAACCTCACCAGGACGGCACGGGGATTGCGGCGGCCAGACTTCCGTGCGCGCTCGTTGTTCACTTTTCGCTGCCACATATCGCGCAATGCCATCAGTTCCGTCAGGCTATGGAACTCGGTCGTGCGCGAGCCTATGGTGTAGCTTTTGATCTTGCCGCCAGACGACTTGAACGACGCCAGCGCCGCTTCGCAGTCGGCCAGCGCCCGCTCCGCAACCGACCGCGCATCGACCGCCTCTGTGATGGATGCCGGGTCGCGCAGGATGGTCAGCTTGCCACGCCCAATGGTCAGCCGCTCGTCGTCCTTCGCGAGCTGAGCAACCACCACGTATTCACCAGGCTCCAGCGCGGCGCTTTGCGATGCTGTAATCCGCGTGCGCCAACCATCGCCCTCGGGCGCTGCCGTCAGGGTGAGCTGTGACGGGCCGCGCAACTGATAGTGCAGTTGCCAGCCGCCGCTCGTCAGCGAGGTATTGCGCTGGACGTGCTTGTGTGGGGCGTCGTACCAGTCACTGGAGTCGCCCGCCGTCAATACGTAAAAGATGTTCATGGCTTAGTAGTTGCTCACTGAGTAGCCGCCAACGCGACTACGGGTTCGCGCCCGCGCTTTCGGCTTGGGCGGCTGTGATGGTGGCTGCGGTGGCGCCGGTAGTGCAGACGTCTGCACTGGCGCCACGGGCTCCTGCTCCGCTGCTTCCACGGCGGCGTCCGGTTGCTCCACCTGGTCTGCATCGGGAAGGTCAATCGCCGGGACCGGCGCCGCGAAGATTTCTCGCTGCCGCAGGTGTAGGTCGATGGCATCCCAGCTTCCGGGCTTGAGCAGGTGCAGCTTGAGCGACATCGCGGCATGCAGCGCATAGACCTCGCAGTCAAGTGCCTCGTTACGTACGCCGGCCCGCTTCTGCCAGACCTTCCGGTTTTTCACCGTCTTGTGCGGCGCCTTGACTTCGCTGGTCAACTGCTCCCAGTAGTCAGGCCGCAATGTCTTGTACCAGTGCAGGCGCCCCGGCCCGCTGCCGGTCAGGCGCAGGCGCCCTTCGATCATCAGGTCTTTGGCGCGCTGCGTGCCGACGATGTACGGCGTGACACCGGACGGATGCGGCTTATGCTTCTTGTTCAGGTCCACCGACACTGTCGGCTTGGTATAGATCTCCTTCGACGCCGCACTTTGTTCCGACGCACCCTTGATCGCCATGTAGTTGCGGGCCGCGCGCTTGCGCACGTAGGCATACACCGCATCGGTCGTTGTGCCGTCCGACGAGTCAATGGAAACAGCGCGCAGGACCAGCTTGTTGCCGCTGGCGTGGGTGAAGTCTCCGGTCAACAATAAGTCCAGATCCTTCCAGGCGCCCTCGTTCGGAATCAATGTTTGTCCGTGGATCTCACCCCAGTACACCAGCCACGATTCCATCCCCCTGCCCCAAGCCCGGACGATGATCGCCAGGCGGTCGTGCTGCACGTCGACGCCGGCAGTCAGGATCATGCCGCCCCACGGGATCGTTTTCTCCTCGTAGTCTTCCGCACGTTCCGCCAGAGCGTCGGCCTTCGGCAGATCGCTCTTGTAGGCATATGGCAAGCCTTCGCTGCTGTTCCGGAAGGCGCGCATTTTGGTGTCGTCGCCCTGGTTGAGCAGGTGCAGTGCCGTAAGATACTTGGCCAGCAGCAGGCTGAGCGCGCTGCCCGGGAAGGAGGAATAGAGCTCATTGATATAGAAGCCCGCCACGCCATGGAATGGCGCCGTTGCCACCGGGTACAGTTTGGCGACGTTGCGGCGCTTCTGCTCGTCATTCCAAAGGCAGCCGCAATGCGGACACACGTAGCGGGCGGAGTTGATGTTGGCCTTGCCGAACACTTCATGGTTCAGGCCATCATCTTCCGTCCACTTGACGTTGTCCCACATCAGGACATGCGCCTCGCCGCATTCGTGGCACGGGACCATGAACACACGCTTGTCGCTGGCCTGGTAGGCCGCGTCGATACGCGACACGCCTTCGATGGTCGGCGTGCCTCCGAACAGCACCTTGCTGCGCGCCCAGGTTTTCACCCGCTCTTCCAGCAGCGTGATGGTGTCGCCCTGGTCGCGGACGTTGTCGTTACAGTCGTCCGGTTCTTCGATGGCCACCACAGGCGCCGGCGTCGACTTCACCGAGCTGGGCGAGTTGGAGCCGACCAGCTTGAGGAAACCACCGGGGAAGCTCTTGTGGTCCCAGGTATTGTCCTTGTCTTTGCGGCGCCCGGTCTGGACCTTGCAGGCAACCTGCGGTGTTACCTCCACCATGGGCAGGAACTTTTCGGTATTGAATTCCTTTGCTGCTTTCTCTTTCGAGAACATGACGATCATCGGCGTCGGGTCGACGTCGATCTTCTTGCCGATGTAGTTGAGCAGAACGCCATCGGTCCAGGCGATCTGCGCCGACTTCATGGCCACCAGCTTCTTGATGCTGGGATCATCCAGGGCTTCGTGAAAGAACTTGATCCACGGCGTCTTATCAGGGTCGTACCGCCCGGGCATTGCCGACGCCTTGGCCGACAGCCGCCGATACTTCCGGGACCATTCAGTCAGGCCGATCCGCTCCGGCGGCCGCAGCCCCAGCGCCAGGCGCGACACCAACTGGCGATTGGCCAGCGTCGTATCGAGCGAGGTGAGAGAGAGCAGCATAGGTGTAGTCGTTCAGTAAGGCTACGTCGACGTCGATCTGGTACTGCGCGTCGATGGTTGCCTTGAGTTTGTCGTCGCGGCTAAGCAGCTCGGCTTTGAAGGCGCCGACCATCTGCTGCAACTCCGGCTCCAACTGGTCGACGTTGACCAGCGTGCCTTTCTTTTCGGCCAGGGTGTACAGCTTCAGTTCGCGGTCGACGCGTTCCGTCAACACACGTTCGTGTACCAGGTCGTCGCCTTCGTCGGTGCGATGGCCGGCGGCGTTGCCGCGCAGCTTGCGGATGTACTGAATGCGGACGTAGTCCATCGACGCCTCCTTCCAGTCGATTCCGGCGCCGTTCAGAAACTTGCTGACCTCGACCTGCGACAGATCGAGGTGCTCAGCGATCTCTTGCTGTGTGAGCGACATGTTTATAGCCCCCTAGGGATTTTCATAACTAGCGAATTTTCGGGGTCGTGGCACCCGCGTGTTCCCAACGCCAGGAAGGACCCGGGAAATTTATCGGGAGAGGTTTTTGATTTCGTGCTTCAGGCGTTCCGCGAACTTCTCGGTAATGAACCGGCGCATAACCTGCTGCACCTTATCGTTCGCATACACGCCGCCCACACTTGGGCCGTACAGTTTGCGGGCGGGCAAGCTATGCCAGCCACCACGACTGCCGCGCTTGTACTGCTTCTGCCGGCGCAGGATGATCTTGCCGGCCGCCTTATCTTCGATGAATACGCCTGCCCTGCCGTTAAGGCGCTGGGCAATGAATGCGCCCTTGATCAGCTTGGTCTGGCCATGAATGCGAACCGTCACGCCGGCCTTGCTCTCACGATGGCTGAACTCCATAAGGCTTTTGGTCTTGCGCCGCACCTTGATGGTCGTCACCAAGTTGGAAGGCGACGCCTTGCGCTGGAACATGGCGGCTTTGATTTCAGAAGCACTGAAGTTGTATCCCTCGCTGCGCAACTCACGCGATGCCTGCGTGATGGCCATGGCGCCCACGCGGTTAAGGGCGCGAGGTATGGCTTTCTCAACCACGCCCACCTTCTTGCCCTGGATGTCCGCAATGATCTTGTCCATACCACCACGCACGTTGAACTGGACTGCCATCGAATCTCCGGGCGAAAAAAAACCCCGCATAAGCGAGGTTCGTTTTGTATGGGCGTGACTTGCCCCGAGGCGAATTCTAATCAAAGAACACGCGCGTTGCAACATTCTTTCGTAGCAGCACCTCCAACGCGTCTTCGGCTTCGCCCAGTACGTCAGTAAAGTCGAGCGATGGAAAGCGCCATACCGTCGCGATATTGCAGCGCCGGCGAATCGCCCAATCAAGATGACGAGGCAGACTGACCATCATTGCCTCAACAGCTTCTGCCACGCGCGTGTCCATGTCCTCGTACAGTTCATCCGAATCACCCTCGACATCGTCGTCATAATCGCTTTGGAGCATGGCGCTGCGCCCACGCCAGCCCAGGCGAGTATCGTCACGCCGCTGCCAACACATCCACACATCCAGGCAGTAATCCAACGCCTTTGTCTCGACTCGTGCAGCTACGGGAACTGCGATGTCGCTCGCGTTCACACGGCGCGTGCACTTCGGACCCGCTTCTTCCATGTACACCACGCCATTCACTTCAATTTCTACGCCCATTCGATACCTTTCGCTCTTTGCCCGCTTTTTACCCACCGCCAGCCCACCAGATGTTGCCGCCGCTCCTTCAATTCCGTCTAACCTTAAAAAGGTTGGTCCATGAGGTTAGACGGCTGAAACCCGCATGAATGCTAGGTCTGTCTAACCTCCTAACCCGTCTAACCTGTTTTTGATGTTTGCCAGTGCGGATTTCCACCTTGCCCACTCGTCGCGCACGTATACGCGTGACGCGCATATGCGTACGCGTGTCGGTTGGCGAGGTTGGACGGTTAGACGAAGCCTGTATCCATGCGGGTTCCAGCCGTCTAACCTCAAAGATCGCAGGTTGGACGGATCGCCCTTGATGGACGGAAGCGCCGATGCTGGTCACCAACGACATCACCTTTTCCGCACGCGGTTGTACCGCCCACGATCCCTGGTGAGACGCCGGCACAACGCCGCGCTTCGTAATAGCTACGAGTGCACTCATTGCGCACCGCCATGACTGCGTACCCCTTGCTCCGCTTCCGCCTCAGGGCGTTCGTAATACCACTCGCGCGCGCCGCTCGGCTCGCGTTTCTTTAGCCAGCCGAACTTGCGCATGATGGCGCCCACGCGCATCATCTCGGCCCTGGCCGGCCCCAGCTTGGACATTTCGAAGTGCAGCGCCTTCGTGAGCAGCTCACGCGCCGTAACGCGCTTTAGCTTTCCTGAGAGCGTCGGCTTGCCATCGGAGTCCTTGCCTTCCACGTATTCGTAGAGGCGACCACGCCATGGATCAGGAATCTCCCTATCGTCCTGCACCGGATCAATCAGGCGACGTTGCTGGTCGGGTGTTGGCCACCACTGAACACCAGAGCGCATCATGGCAATGGCCTCGCCGAAAAGCTGATCCCGATCCGCCTTGAGCGCTTCGATATCAATCTTTCCGGTGTTCACGGGCCAGAATCGCCGGTTGCCGGTGGAGTCCTTGAAATACGCGTCTTCATTGGTGGTTGCCGCAAAGGCGCATCGACGCAACACGTTCTTCATACGGCGCCCATACGGCTCCCGGAAGCGGTCCACAGTGCTGGACATGAACGCCTTAATGGCGGTGACCTCAGATCGATTGAATTGCTCCAGCTCGGCTACTTCGTACAGCAGCACGCCCTGAATGGACAGGTAGCCGTCCTTCTCGCCCATCCTGAACGGCGTGTCGGCAAACCAGTCGCCGCCCAGCACCTTCAGGGCAGTGGACTTGCCCTGCCCCTGCCCGCCCTCGAATACGGGTGCATGGTCGTTCTTGACGCCCGGCTTATAGCCGCGCATCACCACGCCGATGAAAAACATGGTCGAGACCAGCCGCATGTATTCGGAATCGTCCGCGCTCCAGTAGCGCGTCAACGCTGTTGCTACGCGCTGCTGGCCATCCCAGGCTGCCGCACATTGGTCAAGATATTCCACCACCGGATCGAAGGCGAATTCGCGTGCGGCCTGCGCCACACCGCTTTCAATATCGCCACGTGCTGCCACGACGAGGCCGTACTTCTTGGCCGTATACATCCCGAGGAGGAAGTCGTCTGATTCGGTCCACTCCCCCGGCGTGGTTGCCCACGGTGCCTTGCGGCGCTTCACCTGCAGTCCGGAAAACAAGTCAAGCGCGACAAGGCCGCGAAGCTCTTTGTCGTGTTGCATGACCAGGTATACGTTCTCGCGGCATCCCTTCACGCCACCATTCGCGGTTGCGATCAGTTGGTTCCGCAGGACGCCTTGTGGCTCGTCGCCCGCGCCAGCCGGCATAGGGGTTGAAGCAGATTCGAAGTGATCCGACATCTGCTCGTTGACCCATTCAGGCACGGCATCTTGCGCGCGAACCGCCGCAGCCGGCGGGATCTCCGGTGCGCCTGCCAATACCGGACGCAGCTTGGTCGTCCAGGCGATAACCTCTTCCTCGCTCGCGCCACCGTCGATCAGATCTGCAATATCCCAGCCATCCGGCAATTCGCCAGGTGGTGGAATGTCGACAATGAATACACTGCAACCCTGGGCGCCGAGAATTTCGGCAACCTTCAGCATTGCACTCACGCCGGGTTGTTCATGTTCCGGCATGAGCTGGCCGGCGTGTTCATGCCCATCCTTATACCGCTTCGCATCCGCATCAGGCCAGAGGATCACATCGCGATTGCGGATCTGGGACCAGTCAGACTTCTTGACGGCCTTGCCGCCACCAGACCACGAGATGACTTCGAAGGCTTCCTGCACCGCAGGCATCGCCACGGCACGATCCACGCATTTCTCGCCTTCCACGATCAGCATAGGCTCGTCGGGGCGATGTGGACCACGCTGATAGAGAGGCCGTGGCTCAGGGAATGCCAGCCACCGCCATTCGCGCGCGCCGGTGTCTGCCCGCCGTGCGAACACGCACGGGAGCACCTCTTTACCTTTGCCATCGGAACGCAGGAATCGGAACACTACGCCCAGCAACTGCCCTTCGGCATTGCGGTACTCCCAGGTGGCTTCAGGCCGCCCACGTACAACATGCGCCTTCGGATACGGTCCGGCGTTATCGGGAACCGGCAGAAGTGGCGTCCACGGCGTCCGTTTTTTTTCTTCGGCAGGTGCTTCTACCCCTTTGTCCGCTTGCGCAGGCGCGGGATTAGGCCGTGGTTGCACTGGCTTGACCAATGGCTTCGATTGCCCCTTGTGCAGTCCATTGCTTTCGGAAAGAGTAATAGAGAAACGCTCGGCAAGCGCTTTGCAGGCCTGCCCAGGCTTCAGATCATGAATATAGGCGTAAAGGGAGATCAGATCGCCGCCGGCAGCACCATCGGAGAAATCAGACCAAACGCCGGCCTTGTCACCTGAAAGGCGAATACGCAGAGACTGCCCGGCTTCGCCAGCTCGCGATCCGATGCAGTACTCGTGCCCCTCCTTGACGCCATTCGGAAACCACTCGTGGAGAAGGGATTGAATAGAGTCGAGCGCTACGCGCCCGACTACAGAAAAATCGTCAAGCGTCACGCGACGGCCTTCTCGCCGAATGGCACGTAGGTATCGCCGAAGCGCGATGGGAAGTTGCGGTAATCAAGCGCCCCATCACGCAGTACCATCGGGCTACGGCTGCGCTGGGGACGACCGACAATAGCGGTGCGCGGTGCCGCCGGAACGCCTTGATACTTCGACTCCGTCGGCATCTCGCGTACCACAAATCGCTGGCCCGCCTTGGTAATTTCAATGCCTTTGTGGCCGATACGCGCCAGGCCTGCGGCGCACAGCTTGCCAACGACATCCTCCTCAAACTGGACGAAGCTGCGGGTCCACCCGGCGCGCAAAGCCAAGGTGGCGGCCGGCAGCGAAGTGCCTGCTGCGAACAGCGTCACCAGTGCATTGGCGGCGCGCGTGCCGCGTCGTGGCAGATTGTGCTTAGCCAAGTGTCACCTCCATGGCGAACACTGGATTCCGCATCGGATGGTGCTGCAGAACGATTAACGCATTCAGTTCGCGGAGACTCTTATGCATGCGCTGCCCGATTTCCTGCAGCTCCGCACACTCCTTGTCGTCGATAACTTTATCGGCCTTCGCATTCTTCAAGGCCAGCGACAGTTCACCAAGCTCGATATTCAACTCCAGGATCTTGTCCTGTATTTCTTCATCCGACAGGTCGCCTACTTGCGGCAATTCATAAAACACACCGCCGCTCGCATACGCAACCGCCTGAGCAAAATGCGTCGTGCCGGCGTAGCGCTGGATAAGCAGCGCAGTATCGACGCGCATGCCGCTGCCTTTCACTTCATACACCCTTTGTTCCAGGGCCGACTTGGTCAGGCCCAAGGTTGCAGCAGTTCCGGCCCAGCCATGAACCTTGATCATTTCTTGGTATGCAGCTAACAACTCCACAGTATCGTCCTTTAGTTCTTGGGTTTCAGATAACAAGACTTTTGTCTACTATTCCCCTGCTCCTAACTTCACTCATTCGACTATGTCCTTCACACTTCAATTCCTTGAGCAAGCGAGTCTGAACAGACCGCAAGATCCTGAATCGCTTCGATCAGGGGACGCGTCGAACGTCAGCGCTGGGGAATGGCGAATTACTTCTCTTGAGGATTCGCTGGAGGCATCCAGATGTCGGGCCTAAGCTCATGGAGAGTCAGCTTCGACTCGGCAAGCGTGAGCGCCCTGCACAATTTAGGCCCAGGGTGACGATGACCGCCGCCAATCAAGTAGAGATAGCCCACAGATGAGCCGACGGCGCTTGCCAATGACTCGCGCTCAGCGGGGGTTGCTTGCCTAAGGAAGGTTTTCATGTCCATAGGCAAACTTTACCTAAAAGATAAACTTACCGCAAGCATTGTTTATCTTTTAGGTCATTTATCTTTTGGGTAAAAACGTTGATCATCCAGGCATGGGACCAATGAAGAGAGACGACATTAGGCGCGAGAACGCCCGCAGACTCGCGGCAGACGCAGGCGGGCTGACGGAGTTCGCCCGCAGGACTGGGATGGAGAATTCCCAGGTCAGCCAAATCATTGGCAAAAACCCGACAAAGAACATCGGCAACATCGTCGCAACTAGAATCGAACACGCTTTCGACCTGATCGAGGGCTCCCTGGATGTTGCCCCTCAGTCTGTGGCTCATGACCAGCCAGGCTCTTCGCCTGAGACTGAGGTTTCCCATACATCTCTGTTCCCGGGCGCTCGCCCAGTTAGAGCCGAGGACGACAATTCGCCTCACCTTCTCCCAATACCAAAAGTGACATTGAAGCTTCAAGCAGGTGTAACTGGATTCGAAACTGAGCCCGATATGCGAGACGGCGGCACGTTGGGCATATCCCGCACTTGGATTGAACGCAAAGGGTTTAACCCGAAAGACCTGATTGCCATTCAGGTTCGAGGGGAAAGCATGGAGCCGACTTTCTATGAGGACGACACCGTCGTCATCAATCTCGCCGACAAAAGACTAACTGATAACGGTGTCTATGCGGTCAACTACGAAGGCGAAGCTGTGGTGAAGCGCCTTTCGCGGGACGCTGGTCAATGGTGGCTCATGTCGGACAATCCCGATCAACGCAAATACTTCAGGCGCGCGTGCCAGGGAAACCGTTGCATCATTGTTGGACGCGTAGTTCGCCGCGAAGGCGACAATTTCTAAGCGGCAACGGCGCTACAATTTCGATCTCAGCTCGCCCCAAGCTCACCCAAGTCCGGAAATTTGGATAAATAACAACAATTACGCACGCCCTTATAGTTAATCTTTTAGGTAAAATTGCTTGCGATTAGTTTATCTTTTGGGTAAAGTCTCTCCATCGAAGGTTAACTACGATGGAGAAACAGGTGATCGATGCATCCCTCCCGGCCACAAACATGGCCCCAATTACTCCCGGACAACTGATCAATCAGCTCATAGAGGAGGCGTTCGCGCCATCTTTGAAGCGCCAAGAGCGCAGCGTTGAATATGTAAATGGGGCTCGCGCCCTGTTACTTCAGCAGCTTATTAGCAAGCCGCTGGCGTGTCTTTATCTTCCTGGAACAGCCGCAGCCGATGCCTTCTTCGCTGGCGTCGAAGAAGGCCGCGCGATTCACGCACGGCACCTTTCATCGCGACAAGGAGAAACCCCTGCCACGGCGTTCGCCGGCCTAAAGGGTCACGCGTACATCGCAGCACGAAACCTTAACAAGCCAATCCAGCGCATGCACGCGACTTCATGCGATTTACAGACAGCTAATGGCGAGGTGTGCCAATGACCACCGGTGTCGTTCGATTGACCTTAGCGGCCGGCACGTTAAGCGACCACGCAACCGCCCTGCTGGCCAGTATGCAAACGCTGCAGGTTGCTGGCAGCAATGCAGTTGAACTACTGTGCTTGGCTGGTTTCTCCGGCATGCGCGGCGACACCGCAGACGACCTACGCCATGCGCTCGCCGTTCACGGCAACCTGGTGCGGGAATTCAACGTAAAGATCCGCACTAGCGCCGGCACGATGGCATTCCAAACGCATGCACCCGACGCTGCCAACGTAGTAGATGTCGCTGTGAAATGCACTGGCGACTCGCCTTGCGGCATTACCGTTACTCCGGCCGATCCCGACCGCCAGGCGCTCGCTGCAGCACACCGCACTCTGGGAATTACTAAGCCCCTCGATATCGCCCTTGACCACCCGAGCCTCGGTCGCGCTCTGCGCACCTACGCCCGCAAGCACCCAGTGCGCGCCGATGCCTATACTGATTTCAAATCCCTTGCGGCCAACGACCGCGATTAGCCCCCTGAGAATTCAATCGACGATTGTTCTTTTATCGAAAACTGTTCACAAGACATAACGACACAATGACACACATCACTGCCCCAAGACTATTAAGGCTTCCCGATGTTTGTGCATGGACCGGACTTTCAAAGTCCGAGATCTATCGCCGCATCAAAGAAGAGACATTTCCGGCACCGATTAAGCTGGGCGCGCGCGCCGTCGCATGGACTGACGCAAGCATTAACGAATGGATATACAAAGCAATCCAGAACACAGGGGCGAAAGCATGAGCGCTATGTTTGAACTCCCAATACAGTCCGAAACCCTTTCGGCGGAAGAGCTTGTCGACATTTCTGGCAGCAGCCGCAAGAACGACCAAATCGAATGGCTGAAGCGCAATGGCTGGATCTTCCACCAGAACAAAGCTGGCATGCCTGTCATCGGCCGCCTGTACGCGCGCATGAAGCTCGCAGGAATCAATCCCGCCGCTATGGCCATGAATGATCGCGGTTGGCAGCTCGATACGGCAAAGGTGCGATAAATCATGCGCCCGAAAACTACAGGCATCAAGCTTCCACCACGCATGATTGCTCGACGCCGCCTCCTAGCCTCGGGAAAGATGTGGGTGGGTTATTACTACAATGGGCGCTCGGATGACGGAAAGCGCCAAGAGCTCCCGCTCGGCACCGACCTTGCAGCAGCCAAACGCAAATGGGCCGAACTTGAATGCGCCGACGTTCCTGCCGATGCATCGATGATGAAGCACACATTCGACCAGTATATCCGTGACATACTGCCCAAGAAGAAGCCATCCACCCAACGCGAAAATATGCTTTGCCTGTCGCAATTGCGTCCGATATTCGATGCGGCGCCAATCAATGAAATTCGGCCGCAGGACATTGCCCGATACCGTGACGCACGGTCGGCACCAGTTCGCGCAAACCGTGAAATAGCGCTGTTATCACACGTGTTCAACATGGCTCGTGAATGGGGGCATTTGAAAAGCGAGAATCCATGCCGTGGCGTGCGCAAGAACAAAGAGCAGCCGCGTGATTTCTATGCGGACACCGAAGTCTGGGATGCGGTATATGCTGCCGCCGCGCCCGAATTGAAAGACGCAATGGATCTGAACTACCTGACAGGTCAGCGGCCTGGTGACGTGCTCCGCATGAAAGATGCGGACATTCGCGACGGTGCTCTCTATGTACGTCAGGGAAAGACCAACAAGTTCCTTCGCATCTTGCTGCGCCCCAACGGCGCCCAGTCTCAGTTGGCAACGGTACTCGAACGCATTCAAGCACGGCCTAACCGCAAGTCAGATTCCCACCTAGTCACACTTCCTTCTGGAGATCCGTTGAAACAATGGAACCTCCGCTTGCGATTCGATACTGCACGGAGTGCCGCAGCTGATCGCGCAACCGAATCAGGAAAAAAATCACTAGCAGCGCGCATTAAGAAATTCCAATTCCGTGACATCCGCGCTAAATCTGCCAGCGAAATTGCCGACATCAAAGCAGCCAGCGAATTGCTGGGACATACAGAAGGTGACATTACAGATCGTGTATATCGCCGGGTCGGCCAAGCAGTCAGACCAACAAGATAACAACCTGCCTGCGACCGAGAATGTATCGACACTGGGCTCGATCCGACACATCGCGTCTAAAGTCGTCAAGCTCTATCGGGTCGCTGTGACGGCGCGTTCAGTGCCCGAGTCTACGGTCGCTCGTAACACTGCTGCCATCGAAAATGCAGTTTAGGCTCCCTCTAGTTTTTCTTCCCCAACTGTTTAGCCGCTGCTTTCGCAGCCTTCTTTGCATCCCGCTCTGCCTTGGCCTTCTCGGCCTCTTTCTGCTTCGCAAACTGGCGAACGCCTTCGGCGATCTTCTTGGGAATGAAAACGTACTTGAGAACCTCGTCGATGATCTCGGGGTGCAAAAAGAACGGCGAGTTACCAGCTTCAAAGTCGGGTCGCATCTTTACACGCTTGCGTCGTGAAGACCCAAAGTAAAGGTTATTCCAAATCAATGCATCACGCGCTGGGTGATCTTTCTTTTCGATGATCCTTTCCAGCACGCCTCCCATGACGCATGTCCCCTTTTCTTCCCTCGCCTTCGCTCGATGAATGCGATCAAGCTCACGAGACAGTGAGTTCACTTTGCTGCCGTTCGCATCAACTGTGTCATAGTCCAGCGGCTGACAGTACCTTCTAAGCTCCCAAACTGCATGGTCGAACCGAACAATGTCGAATGGCTCGACTTCGTATGAAACCTCGTAGTAGCGATATTCTGCACCATAGTCTTCGAGTTTCTTGATGAACTCGACTGTAGTGGCGCTAAGATCGAGTTCGAACTTACCGTGCTGCTTCATCAGGTTAATGCCGGGCATTACGCTATGCCCATGATGAGCCTTCACTCGATTGAGGACAAGAATGCCTTTGACATACTTCTCCAGGCAGTGCAAGGCAGACCACAGAAACGGCTGAATCAGCCTCGCTCGATAAGCCATCCGTGCAGCGATGTAGTCCTTGTCGGCTGTCTCACGAAAGCTTCTTATCGCAAAGTTATTGATCAGGCTAGACACGATGCCAAATCGCGAAAGAAACCATCACGCCACGCGTGAGAAGGGAAAAGCGTTACGAATATAAGTGTGCATGTACTGCCCCTTCGAAGGTGCGCGCATTAATTCGTCGTAGGTTACTTGGCCAACATTGAAATATTGATAAACACTGCCGTTGGCAAATTCAATCTCAAGTGTTTGACTTGGCTCATCGAAGCCAATAGATATTACGTTCGAAGAAGCGACAGGATCTCTATTCATTTTGGCCCTCAATTTTCAGTGCGTTCTCTTCTACCGCGATTCGCTGGATAGTGACCTCGTTTACAACCGCTCGTGTGCTTTGAGCACGCCAAGATGCCATTACTCTGTCGTACCCCTCTGCAACGCGACGCGTAGCCCATGCTTGCGAAACTTTAGGATCGGAACTTCTCGGCTGATGCTCCGATGCCGGAAGGGTAATCCTGCATCGAACAGGCAGCCTTGCCGCCTCCCCTGCAATGATTGCTTCCCCGGTCCTCAATACAGGAAGAAGGTCCATGAGCCCGGCCAAGTTGTCCGGCAAGGATCCTTTAACACGCGAACGGTCTGCAGGGTTAGAAAGCCTCAACGCAATTATTGTTCCGCATTGGGACAACACAGTTTCATCAACTTCTGCCGGTCGTTGCGACACAACCATCGCCCCTATGCCGTACTTCCTCCCTTCCTTGACGATTCGCCTCGCCATAATCCCAGCCTCTCCGTCATTGTCGGCGCTAAGGTACCTGTGTGCCTCTTCCATTACCACCAGTAGCGGACGCTCCACTCCACCTTCAGACTTTTCTCTGCTCCAATACAACGCTTCGTAAGTTATCCGCAAAATCGATCCAATTAGCCGCACCAACACACTGCTCGGCACACCAGACAAATCAATAATGGTCAGAGGCTTCTCATGCCCAAGCCAACCTTGAAACAGAGTATCCAAGTCCTCAGCGGGATTACCATCAAGGTCAGGCTCCCACGGCCCCGGATGTAGAATGAAGTCAAATCGACGATCAAGTAACCGTGATCGGAGCGTATTTAGTTGACGCCTGATACCTCGGGCTGCCTGATTCAAGAACGGCCCGGTGTTGCCCATAGCGTGTGGGGTATATTTTGGTGCCGTTAAGGTCGACGCATCACCATCTCTCTCTTTCGCTCGCTGGTCACGCTGAGGGCCGGAAAAGGTCGCTATTTCAAAGTCGATTAGCTCGTACCATAACTTCTTGAGGCTAAATGGAATTGGGCTATCCACCGTGAGAGAGGTTGGGTCGAGACCTGCAAATCCCTTGCTTTCCACAATAGCAGTCTTCAATTCCTGGATCTTGTCGGTGAATGCGATCTCCTGATTTTCTGTTAGTCCTCCGACCAAAAAATCCAGTAACTCATTTGCTTCAAGCGCCCAGTAGGGAACGTAAAGAGCTGCCTCGCCTGGCTGAGGCGTGGCACTGAAGACCTTAGCTATGTCTCCTAATGCAGATGTGTACTCACCATGTATATCCAGAAGGATGACGCGCGCGGCCGCAGCCCCGATATTACGTGGATCAGAGGGGCAAACAATGGAACGCAAGAGACTCGCAACGGTAGTTGATTTTCCCGCACCAGTTGACCCCAAAATCGCCGAGTGCCGAGACACCAGCGTGTCAAGGGTTAATCGAACATCGATGTTTTCGGCACTTGAAAGCGTGCCGATTTTGACTTGATTTTCACCACCGCCATATATTCGCTTGAGATCGTTTTCGGTGACGATGTGCACACTATCGCTAATATTCGGATGTTGACTTAACCCCCGCTCAAACGTATCCCCAATAGCCTCACCTGCGAGCTCAACACGCATCCAACGACCTGCATCAACATTTGTCACGTCGGCACTTGGGGGCGCTGCTGTAGCCCCGACCTCACAAACAACTCCATACAGGTCTTGATAACCTAGCGGTATGCGAACAAAACTACCCACATGTGCGACTCGATAGGTATGCCCCTGAATTATGGCCAGCCCTGACGCAAGGGAACTTGCCAATCTAACTGTCAGAGAGGCCCCCGACACCGCGCTTATCGTGCCAAGGAATGTCGGATCATGCTCACTCATTTTTTGCTGACTCCACAGGCGCACCAATGGCCTCAACGAGTCCTTCACTTGCGGGCTTTGCAGACGCTAAGTCGGTTGCCTGAGACAGCGCACAGAAACGCGTAAACGCTGCAAAATCACCAAGAAGGAAAACATCCGATTCGCTATCCCAGCGCTTGCCCCAAAAAGTAGAGCGAATCTCCGCCCAGTTTTTCGGCAGCTCCCCTGGTCGCCAAAGACCTCGAACGCCGCCAATTACCGCGCCGTCGGAAGCATAGACACTTAGGTTTGGACGGTCAAAAGCTATTCTGCACGCAGGCTCTTCATTCTTAAGTGCTTGAAACTGAAAAGCGAGCACTGCAGCATTGGCGTTCATCGCGAGCGCTTCATCCAGCACGGCACAAATATGCGCATCCCGGAAAGAGAATCCTGAAGTCAACAGCAATGTATCCGGCGTTAACAAAAACTGTTTCAGCCTTTCAAACAAGGCTGAATATGGCTGCTTTTGCGTTAAGTCATACTTCAGGTGATCGGGATACACGAGCTGAGCCGCCTTCCTCCCCCCTCCGCGCACGACTCCACCCGGCTCCAAGGCCCACCCCAGCGAACCGTGCAATTTCCACAGGCGCGACCATCGGGCAGGCAGATCATCTCCTGCGATTGTTACTGGATCAAAGAACGGGGCGCTACCCCCCGAGAAGCCATCAAAGTAAGGGGCGCGCGCGCGCTCAAATGCCTCTTCGAATAGAAGGTCGTAATTGGTGGTAAAAATCTCAATTGCATGAGGTCGCTGGGTTCCCGAGACCCAAGATACAAGCTCGGTATATGCGTTTCGCTGAGCTGGCAAAGTTGCCGCTACCAAACTACCAATCTTCTCGCAAATCGCTTGCCCTAGTTGCCGATAACCTTCGCTGTCCAATCCTGCAATTTCCGTTTTGCCCAACGCTTGCTGGAGTAAACGCACTTTTGAAAGAATCGTCTCGATGTTTGCGTTTGCCCCTAGATCATCCCGAATCGATTTCGCGGCAGCGGCTTGCTTATCTTCAAGTCCATCTAACGCAAGACGCGTAAGCTCCTCAACTCCAGGGATAAGCGCCTTTCCCTTGGCAGAAAGTTGACCATCGTCACCAACCCTAACCGCAAGAGGGGCGCCCGCACCAATCAAAAGTCCGATTCTTTTTCTCCCCTGCGACAGTATTTGCCTCAGGTCCGACATGAAACGGTCTGGGTTGTGAAATGTATCCAAATCGTGCCTCGAAGTGTGCGTGCTTAACTGGCATAGGCCAGACCGAAGGGGAGCGTTTCCTACGTAAAAGTATATGCCTCGCCAGGCAATAAATTCTAACCAATTGTCACTTTCACCCTGCACGTTTTCGTCGCGTCACCTTGGTGTTCGCAGGAGAAAAGTTGACTTCTTCTGGCGTTTGCACATTCCGAAGATGCTGCCACACCCCCATCAATGTAACGAGTCTAGATTACAACACAAAGTTCAAATTTGGCAATAAAAAACATTTCCGCAACTCTTTTGAACATAACGTACAATCAACAACTTACAACTGAAATCTTGCTATGACTTGCGGAATGCTTTTTAGATTAAGATTTTGATTTTTAAGGAATAGAGTGGAGACTTGAAAACTGCCGACGGTTAATCCCGTTCGTGAGTTCGAATCTCACCGCTTCCGCCAAATATTAGGCCCCCCCATGACCGCATCCCGCCGCTACAACAAACGCCAACTCAAGAAAAAACACCTCGGTGAGTTCCAGGAACTCGGCTTCCTCGTGGAAGCACAGATTGTGGGCAAACTGACCCTGGCTGAACACAATGCGTTGATCCATCAATTCCTTGACGAAGCAATTGAGCCGAACGGCCTCGCCTTTGGCGGCGGCTACAACGATGATTTCGGCGGCATTGTCGTTTCGAACAAAGCCTACGGCAAAGTTGAAGAACACCATCGCACCCTGGTCCAGGAATGGCTCGCGAAACAGAGCAAGCTGACCGACGTCAAAGTTGGCGAACTGCGCGACGCGTGGTACGGCTGGGGCTGAACGACGAGCTCAGAATCAATGAAAAGGCAGCCAGACCGGCTGCCTTTTTTATTTCGGGCAGATCATTGCGGAATTGCCAAAAATGCTATGCTTGCTTGCCAGCTTCGCTGGATCTTGATTCTTTGGAAAGGCCACCATGCATACCTGCTTGAAGATTTCGACACTTCCCCTCCTCCTGGTGCTGGCCAGCGCAGCAAACGTGCAGGCCGCCGCCACCCCAGACCGGCAATTCATCAAGATTCAACTGGACGCCGCCGCCAGTCCAGCAACCCAGGGCCGGCTGCTGGTGTTTGCAAGAGAGGCCAAGTCCGCCGAAGCGGACGCGCTGGAGAAGTCCAAACAAAAGTCCAATGCAGTCACGGTAGTGGATGCCGATCCCTTTGCGGCAACTGAAACCGCTGTCACGGCGCGGGAAGTCGGCCGCCTCCAGCCAGGAGAAAGCGTAGGCATTGACGGCGACGATATCG
>Ga0102595_100230_pt1 | contig 51574 bp, 40 predicted proteins | sample Araplaol_mTSA_r2_2_FD_76864 | JGI IMG/M metagenome (GOLD analysis project Ga0102595, IMG submission 76864) | Arabidopsis root microbial communities from North Carolina, USA - plate scrape MF_Col_mTSA_r2 (SPADES assembly) (version 2) | ecosystem: Host-associated > Plants > Roots > Endosphere... | reverse complement strand
GCCAAGATGCCGAAAGGCACTGGACGATCGAAGACCTGGATTTCTCGCGCATCGCGCTCGACAAGGTACGCCCGGACGAGAACCTCTTCTACCTGGTGACCTCCGCCTCCTTCATCGAGAGCGGCTCGGACCTCTACACGCACAACCTGGTCGACTTCTTCCAGGGCGACGACGAGGTCACGGAATGGCTCTCGCAGCATTGGGAACTCGAAGAACTCCAGCACGGCAGGGCCCTGCGTGCCTACGTTCGCCACGTCTGGCCGGAGTTCGACTGGGACACCGCCTACCGGAGCTTCCTGGCGGAATACGCGACCTACTGCAAGGTCGAATTGCTCGCCCCCACCCGCGGCCTCGAGATGACCGCCCGCTGCGTGGTCGAGACCGGCACCGCCACCTATTACCGCGCCATGGCCCGCAGCACCAGCGAGCCCGTGCTGCAGGACCTGGCGACGCGCATCGCGACCGACGAGGTCAACCACTACAAGCACTTCTACCGCTACTACCGCCGCTACCGCGAGCAGGAGAAGCTCAGCCGCCTGCGCGTGATGGGCACCATCGGCCGGCGCACGCTCGAGCTCAAGAGCGAGGACGCCGACTGCGCGATCCGCCACGTGGTGCAGACCCGCTCGCCCGAGCGCGCCAGCGACACGGCCTACGTGCAGAAACTGAGCGCCGACATGAACAGCACCATCCGCACCAACCTGAGCCCCGGCACCACCTTGAAGATGCTGATGCGGCCTCTCGAATTGCCCGCGAAGGTGCAGACGGTGATCCAGTACCCGATCAGGCAGTTCATGCAGCACGTGTTCCTGCGCTGACCATTCACCCCTCTTTCGGCCGCCAAGCGCCGGGGGCCCGCGGGTGCAAAGCGACAAACCGGAACGCTGATTCCATTTCGCACAACAGGCGCTTGGCTAATATTTGCGGTTACACATTCTTTCTATACAGAGAGACAAGGCCTGAGACCTTCGGACGAGCGCCTTCGCGCTCCTGGCAAGTCGGCTCGCAGCCTTGTTGCACGCGCGCCCGATGTTCGATCACAAAGCAAACCGCGAGCAGCCCTACACGATCCGGCTGGAGGGCGTCAGCCTGTCGATACGAGACCTGATGGAAGTGCGCTTCACCTTCCTGCGGCTGCTCGAGGATCGCATCGGCACCCCGGCGAGACTGCTGAAGTGCCACCGGGCGTGGATGAACCAGCTCGAATCCGGCATCGAATCGATGAGCGACACGCAGATCGCCAACGCCAGGCTCTGGCGCGAAGCCTGGGAACACGCCAGCGGAATCGCGACGCCCCTCCTGAGCCAGCCGCACAGCACCACCTTCCGCTTCGAGCTTTTCTGAGCTCTTGCACCAAGGGCGCCCGGGAGCGACGCAAAAAAAACCCAGCGCAAGGCTGGGTTGAACCTCTTGAGTGCTGTCACGCACAGAGAACTCGCACTTCAAAGCGAGCCCACAAAATCTAGGGCTTCATGCGCCGCCGTCTTGTCGGACGGAACCGACACTTCGAATCGATCCGGCTCGGCGCCACCCCGTGAACGCCGCGGCGCCCCATCAAAACTGCCAAATAGTTCACGTTTTAATGAGTGTCCTACGGCGACTGCCTGTTTCCGGCTGACACCGGCTCTCCAGGCGACCACCGACGATAGCGACGCTGTCACGCAACAGGGCCGCATAAAAGAAGAGCTCTCCGTCAGTGCTTGAGCATGCCCGCCAGGGCAACTCGAAACCCGCTTCGGCGGGTATTTTTTTGGCGAGCCGTCACGCCGGCGACCCGCGTCTGCGCCCCGGCACTGCCGCGCTCAGCTTGCCGAACTCAGGCCTGGCTTGCGGCTTCCGTCCAGCGAATACAGCTGGGGCCGGTCGTCCGCGGCGCCTTCCGCCACCACACCGTGCGCCGCCGCGCCCTGCGGCTGGCGATAGAGCTCGTTCTCAAGACGCCTGACGCGTTCGGCGTACATGCGGGCGAGCGCGCTGTGATGCTCTGCTGCCGCCTGGTGCTCGATGCGCGCCATCTGCGCCTCCTCGAGGAGAGCCGCCGCGCGCCGGAGATACGCTGTGTGATTCGGGCGAAACAGGAAGTCGAACGTCATTTCACGCTCCTTTCCGCAACGAACTGCGGTGCGAACCATGTTCCTCCGCGCGCGCCGCCAAGTCTGTCGGAACACGCCTACCCTCGGGCTACCTTTTTCGGTTGATCCGCCCTACCACAAAGCCGTGACAGGTTTTCCCGTTCCGATGGGGACAACGCTGTGGAAAACCGTGTGCCCATCGCCCGGAAGCCTTGCCTGGCGTGGCCTGCAACGCGATGCCCGCGAAAGAGGCAGCACGGAAAAATTTTCTTCCCTCGGACCCCATCGAGGCGCTGCGGCGCTATCCCAGGTCCGAACGCCTGCAGTCGAATGCGATGCCCGGCTCGATCCCTCGCAGCACCGGCACCTTGCCCATGAAGGCCACCCCCGCGCTGGCCAGGCGCCACTCGCCGGCCTTGAACAGCCTGAAGAGGTTCGTGACTTCGCTGCCCGCCGTCGGAATGGCATTGAACACGTAGACCGGCTCGCCGCCCTGGGTCTCGTCCATGCTCAGCAGCTCGGCCCGTATCTTGCCCATGGTGTCGGCTTCCTTCGTCCTGTGGCGGACGACGTCCATGTTGACGGTGCGAGCGTGCTCGTCGATGGCAATGCGGCGGATCCAGGGAGCGGGCCCCGCATTGCCCGGGGCGGGAACGCAGGAGATCGTTCCGGCGATGGCCGAGCCGGTTGCCGCGGCAGCAAGGAAGGCGGGAAGGACGAATCGGATGGACTTGGCTTTCATGCTCGGCACGGTATGAGATCAGTCGGCTTGCGGGGCGGTTCGACTGATGCCGAAACCTGCGCCTCGCCGCCGGCCTATTCTGACCGCACACCGCCCCGGCAGTAGCATGCCGCCATGTGGAAGCCCGCCCAGCCCATCGTCGTCGCCGGCGCTGCCCTGACAGATCAGGAGTAAGCGTCCTCTCAAGGCCCCTCTTGACGCCGGATCGACGGAGGAACTACAGCAGCTTGCTTCGGCCGATGTTGACCTCGTCGATGAACGTGTCATTTGACCAAGCCAGGCCGATGGCCTTGTCCAGGCGCTTGAGCAGAGCGTTGAGGCTCTCACCATCGCGACGCACGAGCATAGCCAGGCAGTTGCTGCCATCGGCGGCCGTGGCGACGCACTCGTGCGGCGGCAGCGCACCGATCGTGATGTCGCCGCCGTCCTCGATCAAGGCCTCGATGTAGTTCGTCCGAGGCATCGTCGCTCAGACCTTGACCTCGGCGAGCCGGTCGTTGATCTCAATGGTGTCGAAGGCCAACGGGTCCCAGGTATCGACACCGATCCATTCGACCAGGTTGTCGTGCTCGGGATCGTCAGGGTTGGTCATGGCCCGTACGAACTCCGCATAGCCCGGCACGCCTCCGCAATCCTCCGGCGGCGTTGCACAGGCACCGCCGGCACAGAACGGGAGCACGAACTCCGGAATCGGTGCGATCTTCTTCTCGACCTTGATGCGGTGGTCCCAATAGTCCCCGAAGTCGTAGACGTAGCTCAACGTCGACCGGTTCAGGGCGGTGGTCAGTCGCGTGCTCTCGCTGGTGATTGAACCAGGCTCGTCGTACATCGGATCTGGCGTGCCATAGCGCTCGCCGTCGCCAGCGACGAACTCGTGCAGATGCGAGTGGCCCCAGCCGAAGGCGGCCTGGATCACAAGGTGCAGCTTGGCCAGGGTGATTGTCTCTGGCACGAGAACGCGGCGCCAGACCTTGGGCTTGGTGCCGCGCAATTCGATGTGCAGTTGCAAGATCGCCGCTGGTGCCTTGATTCGTTGTACCTTGCTCGCCATGCTCAAGCTGCTTGTCGTTGGTCTTCGGCGAGTCGGGCGATGTTCCACGGCAGCAACTCGTCGATGCGGTTGATCGGATGGTCCGCGATGCGCCCGAACACATCGCGCAGATAGGCCTCGGGATCAATCCCGTTCAGCTTGGCGCTCTCCACGAGGCTGTAGATCGCTGCGGCGCGCTCGCCGCCGGCGTCCGAGCCCATGAACATGAAGTTCTTGCGGCCCAGACTCACCCCACGCAGCGCGCGTTCGGCGGCGTTGTTGTCGATCTCGATGCGTCCGTCGTCGCGGTAGCGCGTCAACGACTTCAGCCGCGTGAGCGTGTAGCCGATGGCGCGCGCGAGTTCCGACTTGGCAGACACCTGCCCGAGCATCCCCCTCAGCCAGGCGAACAGTTCCTGGAGCAGCGGCCCGGCTCGCGCCTGACGCTCCCGGCATCGCTCGGCGGGTGGATGACCGCGGATGTCGGCTTCGATCGCATACAGCGCACCGATGCGCCTGAGCGCTTGTTCTGCAATTGAGCCTGGCGCACGTCCTTGGCTCTCGTGCAGATCCCAGAACGGTCTGCGTGCATGCGCCCAACACGATGCCTCGATGATGTTGCCGTTTGCATAGAGCTTGGAGAAGCCGGCATACGCATCGGCCTGCAAGACACCCTTGAAGTCCTTCAGATGTGCCTGGGGATGTTCGCCCTTGCGATCGGGCGAGTAACGCAACCACGCCGCTGGCGCGTCGGTGCTTGCGGATGCGCGATCGTCGCGCACGTAGACCCAGAGCCTTCCGGTCTTGGTCTTGCCCCGTCCGGGCGAGAGCACCGCCACCGGCGTGTCGTCGGCATGGAGCTTGGGACCCGCCAGCACGTAGCGCCCGAGCGCGGCGACCAGCGGGTCCAGCAGCTTCTCACTCTGGCCGACCCAGCCAGCCATCGTCGAGCGCTCGATCAAGACGCCCTCGCGGGCGTAGATGCGGCTCTGTCGGTACAGCGGTTGGTGGTCGCAATACTTGGCGACCAGCACGTGGGCCAGCAGTCCGGGGCCCGCGATACCGCGCGCAATGGGCCTGCTCGGTGCTGGCGCCTGGAAGATGGAGTCGCACGCCATGCAGGCGAGCTTGGGGCGCACGTGGCGGATCACCTTGAAGCGCGAGGGCACGTACTCCAGTTGTTCCGAGACGTCTTGGCCGATCTGGCGCAGCCGGCCGCCACAGGCGCTGCAGCCGCAGGCCTGGCCGGCGGCGTCGCGCCGTGCGTTCGATGCCTCGGGGCGGTACACATGGTTCTCGCGTGGCAAGTGCGCGGGCAGGCTGCGATCGAAGCCTTCGTTGTTGGCGGCTTGCGCCTTCGGCATCTTCTTGCCGACTGGTGCGAGTTCATGCAGCGGCAGGCCTTCGATCAACGCGATCTGCGGGTCATCCAGCTGTTCGCTGGAGGCGCCGAACCGAGCGCGAACCTGGCGCAGCAACTGCACCTTGAGCTTGTCGACGAGCAGCTTGAGCAGGGCGACCTCGGCATCACGCGCCTGCACGACACGCAGCAGCGAGTCGACGGTGTGGGGCGCGTTGGCAGTGTTCGGCACGCCCGTTACTATGCCATCGGAGCTATGCGGAATTGACCGAGACCCGTGCGTTCAGAAGTCGAATTCTTGAGCGCGCCTCAAGCCGCGAGTGCGGGCCGATCGGTTCGCATCGGCATGCGCCAGTCGATGCCTTCGAGCAGCATCGACAGCTGTGCCGGCGTGAGCGAGATCTTGCCCGAGACAGCCTGCGGCCAGACGAATCGGCCGCGCTCCAAACGCTTGGCCAGCAGCAGCAACCCCTGGCCATCGAACCACAGCACCTTGAGCATGTCGCCGCGCCGGCCGCGGAAGACGAAGACATGACCGCAGAAGGGGTTGGCCTCCAACGCTGTCTGCACCATCGCAGACAGGCCGTTGAACCCCTTCCTCATGTCGGTGTGGCCCGCGACGATCCAGACGCGGGTGCTCGTGGGCAAGCCGATCACGCAAGCGCCTTCAGCGTCTGCAGCACGTGGCGCACGCTGGCTTCGTCGACCGCACCGCGCAATCGGACCCGCGCACCGCCGACATCGATCTCGATAGTCCCGGCAGCTTGGCGAGGCGCCGCCGCGGGTGCCGGGCATGCCACGATCGGCGCGGATTCAATGGTGACGGGCAGCAGCATTGGAGAAGGTTCTGACGGCACCGGCGTCCGGGGCTGCGCGCTCAGGTGCATCCGTCGCCATGCGAAGAGCAGGTTCGAGTTGATGCCGGCCTCCAGCGCGACGGCTGCCACCGATGCACCGGGAACCAAGCTGCGCGCGACCAGTTCGCGCTTGAACATTGGGCTGTGCTCGCGCCTGCGGCGTTTGCTAGGGGTGTCTTGATCGTTCATTGATGTGCATTAGCAGTTCTTGATGCACACGACCGCCGTGCGCACCGAACGACCAATCCTGCTCAAACCCATCAACAAGAACAGAGGGTGCTGAGACGACGCTTACGATCAGGAAGCCTGGTGGTACGAATTCAAGGACGCGTTCCACGAATTTTTCCCCGACGAGCTCGACGAGGAATGGCTCGACGGCCTGACAGCGACGCTCTACCAGATCCACATGGACCGCGACCCGCGCGACGCGGCCGCGGTGGCCTACGCGACGCTCAATTACGAAGTGCCTGGCAACAGGCCCGACGAGCCTGCGCCGCCTGCGCCGCCTGCGCCGCGACGCCCGGGACGGCCTTGAACCATCTTTCTCCGGGCGACGGCACCGTCACCGTCATCGCATCGAGGCCATTTCGCTACCAGAACCATCCATGGGACCGTCCATCGACCCACTGTTGGCGAACCAGCGAAAAATATGGGAGCGGTAGTCGCTGGTCGTCCTCATGTACAGGAACCCGGAAGCCGCGACGCCACGGTCATCGACCGGAATGCCGGCGTCCCGAAGAGCTGTCAGCTCCGCGTCGGAGGGAATGTCGAGCGGCAGCTTCAAAGTCACCGTGGCTTTGCGATGAGTGGCCTTGGCCATGTATGTTCCTCTGGGCAATCTGAGTCGCCAGTAAATCCCTGCGCCTCGCTGCGCGCAATCCTGCTTTTGTGGGAGGCCGCTGCGCCGGGGAACACATCCGAAGGGGTATCACTTCCGGCTGCGCAGCGGATGCGCAGGGCCGGAATCCCGTGTTGTGAGCTTTATCTCCACCCGAACCGACACGCCTGTCCTACATGCGCGAGCGAATTCCGGAAGGGGGGTCTGACCGCATGTCCGGCAAGAATCTGCCGACCATTCACACCCGCGAGCAGGACGACCGATGACCATCAGGGAAATTTGCGCACGGCATGGACTCCAGCTCGAAAGAGGAAGCCGGGTGCTATGCGAGGGAAGACCCGGCACGATCGTCGGGGCAAGCGGTCCGTTGCTCCGGGTGAAGTTCGATGGGAAGCAGATCAGCAGCCGCTGCGATCCGCTCGATGTGCAGGTGCTCGGGGCGGGTGTCCCGGATGTATCGGGTGGTGCGGCTCGGGGTTCTGCGGCTTCGGCGTAGCGCTATCGGATCTACGAATAGCAGTGAGTGTTTCATCACTGCCAATCCGTCGAGGATCACCGAATGTTCAAAAGGATCTCGCGCTCCAAGGCACCGGTTGGTTGACAAGTGGTTGCCTCGAGATTGCTTCCTCCCGCAGGAAAGCTGGCAGATGTATTCGTGTTGAAGCTGATGCTGTCGCTTTGGGTTTCAGACCTGTCGCGCACGTCGCGCACAGTGCGGTCCCGCTTTACAACGTATCGAGTATTGGCCGAGACACGGGTCTGATCAGGACTGACCTCTTCGAAAATAAGGTTGACCCGGCCCTCAAGATTCATTTGCCGATTCAGGAAGAAAAGGTTTGTCGTCATGATCTCGTAGTTCATCTGCTGCCTTGCAGCCGGGAAATCGTATGTGCGCTCCCCTCTTGCATTCTTGACGTATGACACGATGCGACCGCAATCGATGTACTTCTCAGGGTCACCCGCATAGCTGATGTTGATCAGACCGGATGATCGATCAAGGTTGTTGATGACGAAGAATTCCTTGCCAAGCTGAGGAACGGCTGCATCCCACACAACCTGACGAGGCTTGTTAATGACCTTGCTGTTCTCGGCATTGGCCAGCGCAGACGGCTTGATGTAGTCGACTTTCCCTGCACACCCAACGAGCGCAACAGCCATTGCGGCGGGGACCAGTATACGGATCACGATTTTTCTCCTTCCTCTTGAAATGAAGGAATGAATGTAACTCCATGTCTTCCTTGAGGTCGCGGATTTCAACTCATCGTCGTCAGCGATAGTGGGCCTCATCAACATGGACGACACCACTGGCAACTGGAAGGCGGCCTACACGCTCAGCAATGGCGACAGCGACTCGGTGGCGGGCCAAGACCGCAGGAAGAGCTAGCGTCTCACCAGGCGCGATGGTGGTCATCGGCTGCACGAAGGCGGTGTGCGAGGCCCTTGGACTGAGACAGAGCTACTTGCATTTCTGGCCTTGGGCGATTCAGCGTGATAGATGCTCCCCAGATAGGAGCGTCCTTCGGCCGGCCCGAAGCGCAGCCCCGCACCAGCACTGAAGCGAGTTGATGTCGTCGTGAGTTGACGGACGCGGTGAAAATACGCCCCGTCGAACTGCCCTACTATCGGCACCGCAACCAATTAGAACGATGCTCTCTCAACACACCCCGTTTCGCCAGCTCGCGCGCGTATATGCAGCCGTGCTGTCAATCTCCGATTCGTTGGCGAAGATCAGCCAGCAAGCCGCAATGGCCCCCTCTCCCGCTCCAACCCTGGCGCCCATACCTGTAGCCGCTGAGTCTCCGGCAGTGCGCCAACAGCTCGATGCGAACTCACGCGACCTCGCAAGCATGGCGGCGCGAGTGGAGCGCCTCGAAACGCTGGTTGGCCATCTGCGTACTCAACTCGCCAGCGACGCAAGCCGCCCCTTCCTCATCAAGAGCCGGGTGCAGGGGATGGAACCCTTCCCCTTCGAGATCCACCGCTCCGGCGATGCCTATATTTCCACACAGCTGGAGCAGACCGGCAGTTGGGAGCCACTGGAAACGGAAGTGGTGCGTCGGCTCTGCCGCGAAGGCGACTATGTCCTGGACATCGGCGGGAACATCGGCTGGTACAGCGTGGTTGCCGCCAAGACGATCGGCCCCACGGGACGCATCATGACCTTCGAGCCGGACCCCGACAACTTCAGGATCCTCTCGCGCAACCTGGAGATGATCCAGGGTGTACAGACTTTGCCGAGGCATGCCGCCGTCAGCGACGAGGAAGGCACACTGAAACTCTATATCGATCCGGAGAACCGCGGCGACCACAGAATCTTCGATGATGGGACCGAGCGTCCGTATATCAACGTGAGCACTTCGACGCTCGACGCCATGCTCGCTGACGAGCTGCGACTGCCGGATCTGGTCAAGTCCGACACGCAAGGCTCCGAGGCGCGAATTCTTCGCGGCGCGCGTGCGACCTTTGGTCGCGGCTGGCGGCCGGTGCTGGTTATGGAGTTCTGGCCATTCGGATTGACCGGCTCAGGCGACGACCCCATGGCACTGTGGAATGACCTGGTCGGCCTCGGATATCAGATGTTCGAACTCACGGAGGAACAGCCCAAGATGCACGTGCTCACCGAGCAGCGAGTGCGCGAAGGGCTTGGCAGCAGCATGTCACCAGCGTCACAGGGCTTCATCAACATCGTGGCCATTCCGCAAGGCAGCGACAGGCTCGCCTCCATCCAAGACTTGATCGCCCGTTGAGACCATGCTTAAGTCGCTTACCCCGTTTCGCCAGTTAGCCCGCCTCTACAGCTCGATACTGTCGGCAACAGCCGCCCTGAATCGGCAACAGGACACGTTGGCCCAACTTCAGCAAGTGGCTCTGCAGTCTCGTGTCGAAGCGCAGGGCGCCGACTCGGATGCAAGTACGCAGTCGGCACAGCTAGCTGACCGAATTGCAAATATCTCTACGAAGCTGAACACCATCGGTGCGTCACTCCATATCGAGGGAAATCGCAACATCGGCCACACTTGGCAGGCTTCAGAGCAGTTACTTGCGAGCCTGCGATCAGAACTCGCGCGCACGATGCCTGACAACGTTGCACTGCAGGGCTGGAACAGCTATGCCCAATGCGACGAAGACGGAATGATCCGCGCCTGTCTGGAGCGAATCAAAGGCCGGACCGAGATGTCGGGGACATTCATCGAGATCGGATGCGGAAACGGTCTTGAGAACAACACGCACCAATTGCTGCTGGATGGATACCGCGGGGGATGGCTTGACGGCAATCCTCGCAATATTGCCTTCATCGCGGAACAGCTTGGGAGCCTCGAAAGTGGAGCTCTTCTGGTCACAGAGGCGTTTGTGACGAAGGAAACCGTCGGCCCGCTGGTCGCGCAGTTCCGCGAGCACCTTGGCACCGCTGACATCGATTTCTTCTCATTCGATCTCGATGGCAATGACCTACACCTGATGCCTCTCGCACTCCAGGAGATCGCTCCCAAGATCATCTGCGTTGAATACAACGGCAAGTTCCCGCCTCCGACGAATTTGGCAATGGCATACATGGGCGATCACCAATGGGCAGAGGACGACTACTACGGTGCAACACTGCAGGCGTGGGTCGATCTCTTCAGGGGGAAATACACGTTGGTGAGTTGCAACCTGAGCGGCGTGAATGCCTTTTTTATCAGAGACGACCTGGCCGAGTCATTCAACATTTATACCGTAGATCAACTGTATCAGCCGTGCCGCTACTGGCTCGTTGGGAACAATGGCCATCGCGCAAGCATGAAGTGGCTCAAGCAAAAGCTGAAGAACGCATAAAAACATCCACTCATGTAGCCCCGAATCAGGAGCCTCTTCCCCGAGAGCGCACTAGAATTAGGCTGCCCTGTATCTTCGAATCAAGGCAGCATGGGCCACTAAAAAAATTACACCCATTCCCCACCATACAAGAGGACTCTGGGTCCAACTCTCGAAGAGAGACAGCGATCTCCCCCCATTGTTGACGGCAAGCCAATCTATTGGAAGCGTATAAAAAAGCAGCGCAAGCCCGCACTGCGCAAGTGCAGCCAGCAGATTGAATCCAATAGCATACCCACGTGGGAGCGCTGTAGTCCTGGCAACGTATAGAAAAGCAGCCGCAAAAATTCCCCCGCGGGCCATTTCAAAAAACAATATCAGGGGCCAATACGTTCGCGCATCAGTTCCGCCAAGCACAAATCCGATAAAAACAATAATACAAACCGTCACACCCTGGATCGCGCATACAAGAAGCGATCGCTCAGGGTTACGAGACGACTTCATGTTAGATGACCAGGTGACGATGGACTACTGAGGTATCGCGATACCCCATACGTCATTCCATGTTGTCGTCGGATTCGGCTCAGCAAAAACGTATGCAGCAGGAATTATTGACTCCGCATTGAGCGTGCTTGCATTCTTGATAATGTACGCATCATTTTTTGCTCCCCCGATGTAAAGCCGGTCATTCTTTGCGTCGAACGTCAAAGAAGAATGGGAAGCAACGGAATCAGGAAGATTTATCGTGACCGGAGTAACGGCACCTGTAGCAACACTTGCTCCATCGACAATCAGAAGTTGCTTGCGAACGCTATCAATGAAATAAAGTCGATCTCTCACTGTGTCCAGTGCAACGCCGGTAAGGTATTTTGGACTATCGAAGAATTTTCGAACCGGCAAGGTATTCCATGCCTTGGTGCTGTTGAGAGGATAGTCGCCAAACCCGCCAAACCTCTCAGACAGTGGTACTGGGGCAATCTCATTGAGGTCAAAAACAGCGCCAAATTCCTGATAGATCACGGAACGCTTGACATCCAATGCGAATGTGCCGGCGAATGCGTACGAATTCACATGCCATACCGTCAAGAGACTTGAGTGCAAAATAGATTTCAGTTCATCGGTTTGCATAAAGCTTGTTTCGACGGTGCTTATTCCTTTGATTTTTACGATAGAGGAATACCAACCACTTGAATCGGTTGCACCCATCATCCAAAGGGTGTCGCCTTCAACGTCCAAATAAAGAGAGCTATATGTATCCATCGGAGTCGGCACCACGAAGGCCTTCATCAGGACATCGCCTTTTGCCTCACTCGCATTCTTAATTATTCCGAACTTTCCATTATTTATGGGAACATACAATCTATCTCGCCTTGCGTCATATGCAAGATTACCCGCAAAAACGTTATATTTATAGCCACCCGGACCGATCACATAAGGAAAAATCAAATTGATCGCGACGTCTTGCCCAGGCGCAGGGCTTGGATTTGGAATTGACGCAATCTTGGCTGTTGCGGCGAGAAATGCAAACAATCGCCGTCTACTCGGCGAGAGGTCCCCGGCCTCGGTGAGGCGTTGCTTGATGAACTCAAGGCCCTCAGGTCCCTGAGCCAACACTGAGGCGAGACCACCACCCTGATCGGCCTGCTGAGCGGCCAGCCCTTGGCCGACGATCGCCTGGTCCGCCTCCGGCTTTGGGCTGCTGGACTGGGCCGGAACAGAAGCTTCGGCTGACGACGGAGGCAACTGGGCAGTTGGAAGGGCAGTAGCAGCTCCTCCTCCATCGCCCCCTCCACAAGACACAAGCGCCATAGTCGCCATCACTACGGCGATTCCCAAAGGAATGCTTTTCAATTTTTATCCTGCGCCAACTCTTCGGGCCAGCGAGCCTGAGGATCATAAGGTCCGAAGACAGTTCCCTAGGGAGTGCCGCCACTCGCTGTCGGCTCACCGAGAGCTAGCAACGGTGCAATGGCACGCACAAGAAACTCGGCACCGTTCGGATTCAGATGCGACGTGTCGAGAAAGAAGGAATAGCCGCTGTCCGGCGCCCGCATCAAGCAGCCCTCGCTATTGCACAGTGGGGCGAGCAGCGACACGAACTCCGCGCCAGAGTCGGAAGCAATTTGACGGAAGCGAGCCTCCACTCGGTCACTGCGGTCGTTTGGATCGGTGTCTGGCTGCTCATACGCTCCGTATCGCGCGTAGTCGAGCCGAGGAGAAGGCGCCGCATGGGAAGGGTCCAGGCGCCACCGGCGCAGCACTATGCGACTGGGTGGATAGCCCCAGATCAGGCCAGGCCCAAGCACAATGACACGCCCGGCACCGGCCGCCTTGGTTTCGGCGATTGTGCGTGCAAGTCCTTCCGCATTGCCCGTATAGAGTTGCCAGCCTGCTGCAAGGATCACGACCGATGGCTTGAACTCTCTAATCTTCTGGAGGGCCTTCGCGTTATTGGAAATGCAATCCGGGCGATCCTTCGCTGGCCGATCAAGAATCGGGGGACACGCTGAGGACGTGAACTGAGCCAGCCTGAAATCGCCACGTTCCTTGCTGAGCATCCGGAAGCCGGGCTGCAGCGCTGCCGCCGTCGAGTCACCCCAAAGCAGCACCAACGGCTTCGTGCCGTTGTCGACGCACTCCGGACCAAACTCCGTCGGCCCCTCGCCGAACTCAAGAAAGCAGGTCTTCCAGCGCATGCCTGTGCGGAAGCCAGGAAGGTCGTAGCGAGTGGCCTGCTGGATCACCTCGGGATAGCGGTCAGGCGCGCCTCCTGCCTTGAAAATGGTTGCCGCGACGCAGGCAATGATCAGCATTACCGCGGACAGCCCCCACACTTTTGTGCGGATATTCCCTCCGAAGCGCAGCGGCTTCTCGACGAAGCGGTAGGTGAGATAGGCCAGGACGACGCTTGCGCCAAGAAGCACGGTACGCGACAACGCCCCGCGCCCAAACTCAGGCATCAGTTCATTCCCAAGAGTCAGGAGCGGCCAGTGCCAGAGGTACAGTGGATAGCTGATCAGCCCGACACCAACCATCAGCCGGTTCGACAGGAGCAAGCGGTTCAAGACACCTGCCGGTCCCGCCCAGATCACCATGCATGTGCCCGCTACCGGAACCAGCGCCCACCAGCCAGGAAATGGGCGCGAGGAGTCCAGGAGCAGTGCGGTGCAGATGATGAGCAGCACACCAGCAACCGAGGCGCCATCGCGCGCGGCAGATTGCTGACCGCTCCCCACCATCCAAGGAGCGGCGGCCAGCGCGGCGCCAGCCAGCAGTTCCCACGCGCGCGAAGCTGGCGAGTAGAACGTCGCAGTGGGATGGTCTGAAACGCCCGTGATGTTGACCGCGAACGACGCCAGTGCAGTGGCGCCGATGAGTGCCAGCGGTGGCACTCTATGCCGCATGCCCAACCACATAAGCAGCGGCCAGAAGATGTAGAACTGCTCCTCGATGCCCAGCGACCACAGGTGCAGCAGCGGCTTCGTTTCGGACGCCGCATCGAAGTAGCCGGCCTCCTGCCACAGGAACAGGTTGGACGAGAAGGTCGCGCCACCGACGATGTGCTTTGCCAACTGCACCAGATCCTCTGCGACCAGCATCTGCCAGCCAATTCCCAAGCAGACCAAGAGCACCACCGCGAGCGCAGGAAAGATGCGACGAATCCGCCGGCTATAGAACTCACCAATACCGAACGTCCCCTGCTGCAGGGTCATCGCGATGACTTTCGTGATCAGGAATCCGGAGATCACGAAAAAGACGTCGACCCCGACAAAGCCACCGGTCAGGTACTTTGGGAATGCGTGGTACAGGAGCACGGAGACGACCGCGATCGCCCGCAGCCCGTCAATATCGCGGCGATACTTGAGGTGGCTTTCAGTGTCGGCAGCCGGAGCGGCCAGGCTGATCGTGGTCGAATGCATGTCCTATGGTTTTTCTTCTGGCACATGGTTGGTGCGCGCGTCATTGTCGCCGACGCGATAGGGCCTGAGGCGCTTCCACCACCGTGCCCGGCATAGCGGGGGGCACGGCGAATGCCGGCTCTTCGCCCTGCAATCTTTCGAGCAGCCCTCCTCGGCGCAGTGCCCCTGCCGCTTGGAGTTACTGCTCGATATGGCTGGTGATGGAGTCCTGCACTAACTTGCGCACGATGAACATCCCGACGTCTGTCGGAGCGACGACTGCAAGCTTACGGCCTCCACTATCTCCGCAGCTTCGGATACAAGCCGATGCGGGTCTATTTCGTCAGCCTGTTCCTGGCTGCCTGTAGTGGTAGGGCGAGACAGACGCTACGAGGCGCATTCCCTCGCAACCCTCCACGACGAGATGCTCGCCAGGCTTGAGCTGCTTGGCAGCGCGAACGTCGAACAACATGCCCCTATACTCCCGGCTGTCGTCGCTCGCAGGCATGCGGACGACGGGTGGTTTCGGGTGTAGTTTCTATCAAAAAAACCTACGCCAAAACCTACGCCAAGGTGCCAAGTGGACAGGGGTGTGACCGGGTGATGTTGGGAACACGGTCGAAGTCGAAAAGGCTTCTTTCCTCTGTAAAATCAGGCACTTAGGTCGATAACTCGTTAGAAATCAACGGGTTATGAAATGCGGGTGTAGTTCAATGGCAGAACGGCAGCTTCCCAAGCTTCATACGAGGGTTCGATTCCCTTCACCCGCTCCAATTCGCCCCCGGTGACGCCCCCTGCGGCAACGAGCTACCGCCCCCGCCCTCCTCTCCTGCATCGACTCGGACGCACAGCGTCGGATGTCTCGACTGGCGAACCTGCCTGTCCGATCAATGTCGCCGTTCCTCGACGACCTGCCCGATGCCGAACTCCACTTTCTCGACGGCGGGCATTGGCTGCTGGAGACGCACCTCGATGAAGTCGTGGCGTTGATGCGGGACTTCCTCGGACGCAGGCATGCGCGGCCGGGCTGACGACGGGCCGTTCACGATGTCGGATCGCCCGTCTCCCAGGCAGCGGTGGTTTCACAGACCAGTGCCGCCCACGGCATCCGCCGCAACGCGTCGACCAGGCGAACACGCCCCTCCTCCACCGCCAGCGGCTCGCCGGTCAGCAGGTTCTCGAACACCACCGTGCCGACATCGGCGGGAAGCCGCACCGTCGTGCCGGTCCACGTCCCGGCATCGGGCAGGACCGGCACGACACCACCGTCGTGCGCATCGGACCGAGCGAGATCCACGAACAACCGTCCCGCCACGATCACCAGCATCCGGCCTTCATGCCTGCGCGCAAAAGCCACGATATGCCTCGACAGCGGCCCGTCCACAGCCAGCGGCTCGTAGCTGCCTTCGCGAAACAGCTCGGGATGCGACCGCCTCAGCGACAGCAGCCTCCAGATGAACCAGAGCTTGGCGCGGCCGTCGTGCGGCGCCTCGGCCATCGAGCGCACCTGCTGCGCCAGGCCGTCCTGCCGAGCCATCGCCTTCAACCCGGCCAGGCATTGCTGCCGCAGCGCGTCGTCCACCGGGCGCCGGTTGTCCGGATCGACCAGGCTCAGCTCGATGAATTCGCTGCCCTGATAGAGATCCGGCACGCCGGGCGAGCCGTACTTCAGCAGCGTGAGCGTGAGGCTGTTCCAGGCGCCGAACCAGGCCAGCCTGTCCGCCAGCTGCTGGATGTCCGCCAGGCACGCACTCTCCTTCGGTTCGGCCAGCAGATCGCGAACGAAGCGCTCGAGCGCTGCCTCGTATTCAGCGTCGGGCCGTGACCACCGCGTGCGCAGCTTGGCTTCGCGGGCGGCCTTCTGCATGTACTGCCAGATGCGATCGCCATAGCCGGGTGCCGTGCCGGCCTCGAGCCCGCCCAGGGGCAAGGTGCCGAGCAGGGTCTGGTACAGCAGGTATTCGTCGGTGCGCGAAGGCGCCTCGCCGCCCGCCAGCTTCTGGCGCGTGCCGCGGCAAAGGCCATGCCAGCGCGTGAGCGCCAGGGTCCACTCGTTGGGCATTTCCGAGAGCACGTCGATGCGGTTGCGCACGTCCTCCGAGCGCTTGTTGTCGTGCGTGGAGGTCGCCAGCATGGTGTGAGGCCAGCGCCGGGCGCGGTCGGCGCTCGCCGCGTGGAAGGCCTCGACCTCGATGCCGAACAGATCCGGTTCGCCGCCCACCTCGTTGAGCGAGCTGAGCGGAAAGTACCGGTAGAAGGCCGTGTCCTCCACGCCCTTCGCCGCCACGGGCGCGCTGAACTGCTGGAAGCGCTGCGCGAAGCGCCGCACCCGCTCGCGCAGCGCCGGCGGCGCGGAAGCCACGGCCTCTCCGCGCAGCGCGCTTCGCACGAAATCGAAGATCGACCGGTCGGCGTCGCCGCTCTGCCTGGCGGCCTCGTCGACGGCCGTATCGATGAAGCGCCCATCCTGTTGCGATGGCCCTTCGACGATGTAGGTCCGGTACACCGGCATGCACGCGGCGACGTCGGCCAGCGCGTGGCGCAGCGCATTGAGCGTGTAGTCGCGCGTGCCGCGGTCGGCGCCCGCGATGCGCCGCAGCTCGGTCGCCAGAACGTTGAGTTCCGATGCGAGTGCGTTGCGCATCACCTCGCGCCGCCCCGCGCGCGACACCGAGGCGAAGTCCGCCGCATCGCCGGTGAAGCGCTGCCACGTGTGCACCACGCTCGCCTCGGCCGCGGTATCGACCAGCACGCCGTTGGCCACGTTCGCGAATCGATAGCCAGTGGTGCCGTGCACATGCCAACGCTCGGGCACTTCCTCGTGCGCCCCGGCGATCTTCTCCGCCACCACGTACAGGGGCCGTGCGGGCCGCCCCTGCGCGTCGTGCGCGGGCAGCACCAGCCCCGCGCGCCGCGCATAGCCTTCCTGCAGCTTGCGGAAGTAGTCGGCCGGGTCATAGAGCCCGTCGGGGTGGTCGATGCGCAGGCCGTCCACCACGCCAGACGCAGCGAGATCCAGCGCGAGCGACTGCGTGGCCTCGAACACTTCGTCGCGCTCCATGCGCACGGCCGCGAGATCGTTGATGTCGAAGAAGCGCCGGTAGTTGATCTCGTCCGCCGCCACCCGCCAGTGCGCAAGCCGGTAGGCCTGCAGTTCGATCAGCCGGTGCAGCGCGTCGCGGGCTTCCGGCGCGGCGAGATTCAGCTCCGCCACCGACGCCGCGAGCGCCCGCGCCACCGGGGCATGCTGCCCGGCGAGCCGGGCCAGCCGAAGCTTGAGCAGTTCCTTGTCGCGCACGCGTTCGGCCTGCCCGAGCGCGGAAACCGCATCGCGCCGCGGCAGATGGCCGAAAGCCGTCGCCAGGCTCGCCAGCTCTCCCGATGCGGCTGCATCGCCGACCTGCGCGAGCGCCCGCTCGAGCACCACGGGATAGCTCTCGGGCGCCAGCGGAAACCGGTGGTCGTAGTAGCCGATGGCGAAGCTGCCTGTCGCCTCCTCGAAGCGCAGCACCAGCTCGCCGTTCTCCAGCGCCTCGCCGTAATGCGCGCCCAGCACGGGCAACAGCACCTTGCCGGTCAGCTCGGCGTTGAGCGGCTGCCAGTCGATGTCGAAGTGCTGCGCGAACAGCGACGCGGGCCCGTTCTCCAGCACGTCCATCCACCAGGCGTTGTCGGCGCCGAACACGCCCATGTGGTTGGGCACCATGTCCAGCAGCTGGCCGAGGCCGTGGGCCTTCAACGCGGCCGTGAAGCGCGCGAAGCCCTCTTCGCCGCCAAGCTCGGGGTTGATCTCCCCGTGCGCGACCACGTCGTAGCCGTGCATGCTGCCGGCGCGCGCACGCTGGATGGGCGAGCAGTACACGTGGCTCACGCCGAGCTCCGCCAGATACGGCAACACGCGGATCGCGTCGTCGAAGCCGAAGTCCTTGTGGAACTGCAACCGGTAGGTGGCACGAGGCACGCGGGTCCGCAGGCCCGGCGACGAGCCCTGCCCCTTCGACTCGGCCCGGCGCGGCCGCTCGGCGCGCAAGGCATCGCCCAATCCGCGCATGAGTTCGCCGCCGGCCAGCGCGGCCACCGGTTGGGGCAGCTTGCGCCGCCAGTTCGGATGCTCGTCCACCGTGCCCGGCATGTTGGCCTGGGCCACGACGCCCGCCACGTCCTCGAGCTGCACCATCATCAGCGCCGATGGCGCCGCGGCCAGGAAGGCATGCGCCGCCTCGACGATGCGCGCGGACGGCACCGCGAGCCCGGCCGCATGCGCCACCTCCTCGCGCGACAGCAGGCCCGCCTGCCGCAGGGCCTGCATCAAGGCGATTCGCTCGCGTGCCCGGTCCATCAGCTGCCTGTCGAAGATCGCCTGGTCGGGAAACAGGCCGAGCGCGAGCCGCTCCCGCAGGTCGAAGGCCGTCCACCAGCCCGCGAAGGTCGCGAGGTCGTGCGTGCTGAGCGCGACGAGGGCGGCCGGCGGATAGGGGTCGGGCTGCGTGAAGCCGCCGTCGCCCTGCCTCTCGAAATACAGCAGGCGGTAGGACAGCACGTCGGCCTGCGCCAGCGCGTCGCGCATCGTCTCTTCGACCGTGCCGAGATCCTCGCCCACGACCATGCAACGCTGCCGCTGGCTCTCTATCGCCACGATGGCCAGCAGCTCGTCCAGCGCATAGCGGACGTAAGCCCCCTCGCGCGCGCTCCGGCCCAAGGGAATCCAGAACAGCCGCATCAGGCCCATCACGTGATCGATGCGCAACGCGCCCGCGCCACGCATGCAGGCCCGCAGCGTGTCGATGAAGAAACGGTAGCCGTCTGCGCGCAGGCGGTCGGGGCGCAGCGGCGGCAGGCCCCAGCCCTGCCCGGCCGGGTTGAACTCGTCCGGCGGCGCGCCGACGCTGGCGCCCTGGGCAAACATCTGCTGCGCGCCCCAGGCATCGGAGCCGGCGCGATCGACCGACACCGCGAGGTCCACGTACAGGCCGACGCCCATGCCGAGCGCTTCGCAGCGCGCGGACACACGCGCGAGCTGCCGGCTGGCGATCCACTGGAGGTATTGATGGAACTGCACACGCCGCGCGTGAGTGACCGCAAAGGCCGTGACCTCGGCCGAATCCGGATCGCGCCAGGCGGCCGGCCATGCATGCCAGCCCCGTGCGCCGTCTCCGACGGCAAGAAAGCGCGCCTGCAGCGTCTCGAAGATGGCGTGCTGCCGCAGCGACTCGCCGCGCTCCGCGACGAAGGCCAGGAACTCCCTGCCCGCCTCGTCGGGCGCGCCCTCCGGCGGCAGGTGGCGTGCGCAGAAGTCGTCGTAGAGCAATTCCAGCACTTCGAGCTTTGCCGCGGCCACGCCCGCATAGTCCACCAGCGGCGCGGCGCGCAGCGCGGCCAGGCGCGCCTGGAAGCCGGGCGAACGCACCCTGTCGCGAGCCGGCTCGCAGCCTGCGAAGCCGTCCACCGCTTCCACGTCGATGTAGAGCACGTTGAGGTGCTGGCGCGACGAGGGGCTGTACGGACTCGCATCCGTCGGCGTGCTCGTGAACAGCGCATGCAAGGGGTTCAGGCCGATGATGTCGGCGCCCTGCTCCGACATGCGCACTGCCAAGTCCTCCAGATCGCTGAAATCGCCGATGCCCCAGTTCCGCGGCGAGCGCAAACCGTAGAGCTGCGCCGTCACTCCCCAGACGCGGCCGCCGTCGCGCACGACAGGTGGCCGATAACAGCGGCCGGGCGAGGCCAGCACCAGGGTCTCGCCGCGCAGACCCTCGATGCGCAGCCGGTGGTAGCCCATCTCCACGCCGACCGGCATCTGCAGCACGCGCTCGCACAGGCAGGCGCCGTCGATGTCGATGCAGCCGGTCTCGGGCAATGCCTGGGCATCGGCTTCACCCTCCAGTTGCCTGCCGTGCTCGTCGTCGAGCTGCCAGCGGATCCGGCGCATGGACGCCGGCAGGCGCAGCGTCACCGTCCAGGCGGGCCGGCCGGCCAGCACCGCCCGCACCGGCGGCAACGCCTGTGCCCAACGTGCGCGGCGCGCGGCCTCGAGTGCCTTGCCCGCCGGCACCGTGCCATCGAGCTGCACGCCGAACTCGGCCAGCAGCGCGACCAGGCTCTCGGCGGAGGCCTCGCAATGCTTGCCGAACGCATCGAAGTAGCCGGTCGAAATGCCGAAGTGCGCGCACAGCCTCTCCAGATCGTCCGCGGCGGGGCCGTGGCGTGCTTCATCCGTCATTCAACGCTTCCAGTGTCACGTGCACCGCGCCGCGCGCGAGGCGCAGGGCGCCATCGCTGTGGGTCGCGCCGTCGCTGTAGATCACTTCGCCAGGCGGCGCCACTACATCCTCCACAGGCTGCGCTCCGAAGTGGGCCAGCATATGCAGGCGTGTCGAGCCATCGACGGCGTTCACCGGCTTCAGCTCCCACTGCACCTGCAGCGTGTCGTTCTCGCACCGGTAGCTGCCCGTACCCTTCGTGCCGCCGAGCCGCGGCACAAGCAGGCGATGGCGCAGATCCAGCAGCTGCTGCACCTCGCTGAGCCGCGAGAAATGCGGACGAGCCCCGCGCTCGCGCCAGCGCAGCTTGGAAGCCAGGAAGGTCTCCTCGGCGTTCGGGTCCGGAATGCGCGCCCGGGCAGCCTCGTCGGCGAAGGCCGCGAAGCCGCCGAACTCCGCGCGCCGGCCTTCGGACACTGCTGTGGCAAGTTCGGGCCCGAAGTCGCAGAAATAAAGGAACGGCGAAGAAGCCGCGAACTCGTCGCCCATGAAGAGCATCGGCACATGCGGCGACAGCAGCAGGCATGCCAGCGCCGCACGCACCAGCACCGGGTCGCCCAGCGCGTGGATGCGCTCGCCGAAGGCCCGGTTGCCGACCTGGTCGTGCGTCTGCAGGAACGACACGAAGGCTTGCGACGGCAGTCGCGCGCTCGGCTCGCCGCGGCGCTGCCCCTGCCGGAACACCGACTGCTGCCCCTGGTAGATGAAGCCCTCGGCCAGCGCGCAGGCGAAGCGGCGCACCGGGTCGTCGGCATAGTCGGCGTAGTAGCCGTCGCGCTCGCCGGTGGCCAGCACGTGCACCGCGTGGTGCAGGTCGTCGTTCCACTGCGCGGTGCCGATCGAGGGCGAGCCCCGGTCGTCGCGCATCAGCATCGAGGCCCGGTTGTCCTCGTTCTCCAGCACCAGGTGCACGTGGCGCCCGCGCGCCGGCCCGACATCGAGCGCCTCGCGGATCTCGCGCACGATGTGCAGCCGGCTCTGGTCGTGGATGGCATGCACTGCGTCCAGGCGCAGGCCGTCGAAGCGGAACTCCTCCACCCAGTAGAGCGCGTTGTGGATGAAGAAGTCGCGCACCGTGCGCGACTCCGGCCCGTCGAAGTTGATCGCCGCGCCCCACGGCGTCTGCAGCCCGGCATTGAAGAACTCGGGGCAGTACGCATGCAGGTAGTTGCCTTCCGGCCCGAAGTGGTTGTAGACCACGTCGAGCAGCACCATCAGCCCGAGCGAATGCGCCGTTTCTATCAGCGCCTTGAGCTCGTCGGGCGTGCCATAGGAGGCATCGGGCGCGAACGGCAGCACGCCGTCGTAGCCCCAGTTGCGCCGCCCCGGAAAGTCCGCGAGCGGCATGAGCTCTATGGCGGTGATGCCTAGTTCGGCCAGTTCGGCCAGCCGTTCGCGCGCGGCGCGAAAGCTTCCTTCTTCGGTGAAGGTGCCCACGTGCAGCTCGTAGACCACCGCCTCTTCCCAGGGGCGGCCGCGCCAGGCGCCGTCCGTCCACTGGAAGCGCCGAGGGTCCATGACCACGCTCGGGCCATGCACGTCCTCGGGGTTGAAGCGCGAAGCAGGATCGGGCACGCGCGTGCCGTCGGGCAGGCGGTAGCGGTAGCTGTCTCCGTGCCCCGCGCCGGGCACGCTCAGGCGATGCCAGCCGCGCCCGTCGCGCGACATCGGCTGCGAGGAGGGTTCGGCGCCGCCGGGCGCACGGTGCGGATGATGTTCGAGCACCACGGTCTCCGCGGAAGGAGCCCAGAGCGCGAAGTCGGTGCCCTCGGCGAGCACCGTCGCACCGAACGGCATGCGATGCGCGTGCGTGTTCGTGGGAGCCGTCATGGCCGCACGTCCGGCCGGCTCAGCACCACGAGCGAGCGGCATTGCAGGGGATATTGGGGCTCCGACCAGACGGGCGCCAGCGTGGCCGCGTCTTCCGTGATGGCGGGCGGCGAGCTGTTGGCGGTGTCGACCAGCAGCCGCCAGGCACCGTGCCGCATCGGCGGCAGCGTGAAGGCGATCTCGTCGTGATGGGCGTTGAGCAGCACCAGGAAATCGTCGTCGTGCTGCACCTCGCCGCGCAGCCCGCGGTCGACGATGCCGCTGCCGGGGATGTACATCGCGATGCAGCGCGCGCTGGGGTCGTTCCAGTCTTCGGGCCGCATTTCTCCCCCGTCGGGCTTGAGCCAGTGGACGTCGGTGACGGTCTCGCCTTCGGAAGGCTGCCCCGCGAAGAAGCTGCGGCGCCGGAACGACGGGTGCGCGCGGCGCAGCGCCACCATGCGCTCGACGAAGGCCGTGAGCGCCAGCCGCTCGGGCGTGGAAGTCCAGTCGATCCAGCCGAGCTCGTTGTCCTGGCAGTAGACGTTGTTGTTGCCCTGCTGAGTATGGCCGCGCTCGTCGCCGGCCAGCAGCATGGGCACGCCCTGCGACAGCAACAGCATCGCCAGCAGGTTGCGCTTCTGGCGCTCGCGCAGCGCCACCACCTCGGGGTCGTCGGTGGGCCCTTCGACGCCGCAGTTCCATGAGATGTTGTGGCTGTTGCCGTCCCGGTTGTCCTCGCCGTTGGCCTCGTTGTGCTTGTCGTTGTAGGAAACCAGGTCGTGCAGCGTGAAGCCGTCGTGCGCGGTGACGAAGTTGATGCTCGCGGTGGGGCGCTTGCCCGACCAGCCGTAGAGATCCTCGGAGCCGCTGATGCGCTTGGCCACCTCGCCCAGGAGCCCGCCGTCGCCCTTCCAGAAGCCGCGCAGGCCGTCGCGGTACTGGTCGTTCCATTCGGCCCAGCCGAGCGGGAAGTTGCCGACCTGGTAGCCGCCGTGGCCCAGGTCCCAGGGCTCGGCGATCAGCTTCACCCGGTTGAGCGTGGGGTCCTGGCGGATCGCATCGAAGAAGCCGCCGAGGTTCTCCACCTTGCCCGATTCGCGCGCCAGCGCCGAGGCCAGGTCGAAGCGGAAGCCGTCTACGTGCATCTCCTCGGCCCAGTAGCGCAGCGAGTCCATCACCAGCTGCAGCGCATGCGGGTGTTCGAGGTTGACGGTGTTGCCGCAGCCCGTGAAGTCGTCGTAGTAGCGGCGGTTGTCGCCGTTGACGATGTAGTACGAGGCGTTGTCCACCCCGCGCAGCGAGAGCGTGGGGCCGAGCTGGTTGCCCTCGCAGGTGTGGTTGTAGACCACGTCGAGGATCACCTCGATGCCCGCCGAGTGCAGCGTCTTCACCATGGTCTTGAATTCCTTGACCTTGCCCGAGGCGCTGTAGCGCATCTCGGGCGCGAAGAAGGCCAGCGTGTTGTAGCCCCAGTAGTTGCGCAGGCCGCGCTCGGCCAGGTGGCGGTCGTTAAGGAAGCTGTGCACCGGCAGCAGCTCGACCGTGGTCACGCCCAGCCGCTTGAGGTAGTCGACCACCGGGGCGCAGCCGAGTCCGGCGTAGGTGCCGCGCAGCCCGGGCGGCACGTCGGGGTGCGTCATGGTGAAGCCGCGCACGTGCATCTCGCAGATCACCATGTCCTGCCACGGCACCGAGGGACGGCGGTCGTCCCCCCAGGTGAAGGCGGTTTCGAGCACCCGCCCCTTGGGCATCAGCGGCGCGCTGTCCCGGCGGTCGAAGGAAAGGTCTTCGCGCTTGCTTCCGACGGTGTAGCCGTAGAGCGCGTCGCCCCAGCGCAGCTCGCCCACCAGGTCCTTGGCGTAGGGGTCTATCAGCAGCTTGTGGGCATTGAAGCGATGCCCCTCCTCCGGCTTGTAGGGCCCGTGCACGCGATAGCCATAGGCCTGCCCCGGGCGCGCCTCGGGCAGGTAGCAGTGCCACACGCCGTCCGTGCGCTCGAGCACCGGGATGCGCTGCAGCTCATGGCGGCCCTGCTCGTCGAAGAGACAAAGCTCGACCTTGTCGGCGTGCTGCGAGAACAGCGCGAAGTTGACGCCCTCCCCGTCCCAGGTGGCGCCGCGCGGATAGGGTCGCCCGGGCCAGACGGCGCTGATCGCCGGGTTGGTCTTTCGAATCATGCGTTGTGTTTCAGTGTGGAGGACGGTCGTTGTCGAAGTGCGGGGGGCGGCTGCCGCCGACGGTGGTCACGCTCGGAGGCGGCTTGGCGCTTCCCGTCTGCCGGGGCCACCAGCGCTCGATCTGGGCCTTCGCCCAGTCCTTGCCGGCCAGGCCGAAGGCCAGGGCCAGAGCGAACACCACGCCCGCCAGGATCACCAGGAAGCTCTCGCGCACGATGTCGCCGCCGACCTTGATCTGGTCCAGCGCGATCAGGATCACGAAGGCCATCACCGCGTACTGCGCGACCTTGCCGAAGAGCACGGCGTCCTGCATCTTCACGCTGCGGAAATAGCTGCTCACTGCCTCGCCCACGAAGCGCGCGAAGTAGGAGCCGAAGGCCAGCACCAGCAGCGCCACGAACACGTTGGGCACGAACCAGACGATGCGCCCCAGCAGGTCGGCGATGTAGCTCAGCCCCATGCCGTTGAAGGCGATGAGCAGCGAGGCCAATATCACCAGCCAGTAGGTCAGGATGCCGAACAGGCTGCTGGTGTCGCCCGCCAGCCCGCCCTGGCGCAGGAAGTTATCCAGCCCCGCGCGCTCGGTCAGCACGTTGAAGTTGATCGCGCGCAGCGCCTTGGTCACCGTGAAGCGGGCCGCCTTGGCGACCAGCCAGCCGACCAGGACCACCACCAGCGCGATCAGCAGGCGCGGAATGAAGGCGCCGACCTGATACAGGATCGCGCGCAGCGGCTCCAGGTGAATGCCGAAGTTTTCCATGATCTGTCTTCCGTTGAAGGTGGCCTCGGCGGTGGGTCAGGCGCGGGGCTGCTGGATCAGCGCGAGAACGCCATGCAGCGGAACCTGTTCCCATTCGATGCGGTTTTCGAGCTCGTAGCGCAGCTCGTAGAGGGCCTTGTCGATCTCGAACAGCGCGAGCAGTTCGGCATCGAGCGGCGCGCCGTCCGGCCCCGCCAGCGCGGCGGCGTAGCCGCCCAGGAAGGCTTCGCGCGTTTCCCGCTCCCAGGCGATGGCTGGCGCGGCCAGCCGCTCGGCCTCGTTGGGGCTCTGGGCCACCCGGCGGAGCGCCGACCAGCGGGCGTAGTTGAACGAACGCAGCATGCCCGCCACGTCGCGCAAGGGTGAACTCTTGGTGCGGCGCTCCTCGAAGCTGCGAGCCGGCTCGCCCTCGAAGTCGATGATGACGAAGTCGTTGTCCTTCACCAGCACCTGGCCCAGGTGGAAGTCGCCGTGGTAGCGGCTCTTGATGCTGCCGCCCTCCACCGGATGGCGGGCCTCGATGCTGGTGCGCAGCGCATCCTCCGCATCGAGCAGGCTGCGCGCGTCGGCCTGCGCGGCGGCCGGCAGTTGCTCGATACGCTCGCGCAGCAGCGCCAGAGTGGCGCCGGCGTCGTTCGCCGCGTGCGACTTGAAGCCGGCGAAGTCGGCGGGGGCCAGCGGCTCGGGGTCGAAGGCGGGCGATCCGGTGCGCGTGGCGAGCGCGCGGTGCAGTTCGGCGGTGCGCCGGCCCAGCGTGGCCATGAGCGCGAGGAAGCCGCCGTGCACGCTGGACGCATCGGGCACGCCGGGCGCGGTGCCATCGGTGGTGAGCACGTCGCGCAGGAAGCGCTCCAGGTAGCCGAGCGTGTAGTCCCAGCCGTCGCCCTGGTTGGCCACGTAGCCCTGCACCATGGCGAGCGTCATCGTGCGCCCGTCGCTGGTCATGTACTCGAGCGCGCCGAGCACCGGCACGCAGTGCGGGTAGCGCGCCACCTCGGTCAGGAAGCGCCCCATCTCCAGTTCGGGGTTGATGCCCTCGCGCACGTGGCGGTAGCCCTTGAGGAACAGGGTCTCGTCCAGCGTGAGCGCGGTGTTGCTGCTCGCGCCGCTGGGCCGGCCGACGGGCAGCGCGTCGATGTCGACGGCGATCTCCGCGAAGGCGGCCGTCGGCCGGAAGACCAGCGTTCCGCCCAGGGTGGGCAGCTCGGCGCCCGCGGCGATGGTGCGCACCAGTGCGCGGCAGAAGGCCTCGTCGTAGAAGGCGTCGCCCATCAGGCCGACCTGCGCCTGCTGCCGCACCTTGGCCAGCGCGGCCTGCCCCACGCCGGCCATGCGCTCCTCGTCGCGTTCTTCCCAGGCCAGTGCCAGCGGCATGAAGTAGGTGGCGCCTCCGGGCGGGCCTTCGAGGTCGAGCAGGGACAGCATCCAGCTCTGGCCGTCCACCTCCCACACGGCGTGGTCGGCCAGCCGCGCGCGCTGGATGGCCGTTCCCTTGGAGGCGTACCAGCGCTGGATCTCGATGTGCCGCGGCAGCGTCTCCAGCTCGAACTGGTTGCGCATGCGCTCGGCCATGCCGATGCGCCACGGCATCACGCGGTCGCGGAAGAAGCTGGTCCAGCCGTCGAAGAGCACCAGCGTGGGCCGCTCCTGCAGGGCCACGCCCTCCTGGTGCCAACTGGGCGCGTTGGCCTCGGCGGTGAGCCTGAACCAGTAGAAGCCATAGGAGGCCAGCGTGAGCAGGTACGGCAGCTCGCCGATGGGCGGGAACGGCGCGCGGCCGAGCATCTCGATGGGCACGAAGCCCTTGAACTCGGAGAGGTCGAGTTCCACCGGCTGCGCGGCGCGCGAGAGGTTGAACACCGCGAGGATGACGTCGCCGTCGTACTCGCTCAGGTAGGCCAGGATCTTGCGGTTGCCCGGCTTCAGGAAGCGGCGCCTGCCGCGGCCGAAGGCATGGCTGGTCTTGCGCACGGCGAGCATGCGCTTGGTCCAGTTCAGCAGCGAGCTCGCGTCGCGCGCCTGCGTCTCTACGTTGAGCGCCTCGTAGCCGAACAGCGGGTCCATGATCGGCTGCAGGTACAGGCGCTGCGGGTCGGCGCGCGAGAAGCCGGCGTTGCGGTCCGGGCTCCACTGCATGGGCGTGCGCACGCCGTTGCGGTCGCCCACGAACACGTTGTCGCCCATGCCGATCTCGTCGCCGTAGTAGATGATGGGCGAGCCCGGCATCGACAGCAACATGCCGTTCATGAGCTTCACGCGGTCCATGTCGTTCTCCATCAGCGGCGCCAGCCGCCGGCGGATGCCCAGGTTGATGCGCGCGCGCATGTCGGCCGCGTACATGGTGTACATGTAGTCGCGCTCCTTGCTGGTGACCATCTCCAGCGTGAGCTCGTCGTGGTTGCGCAGGAAGATGGCCCACTGGCAGCCCTCCGGAATGTCGGGCGTCTGCGCCATGATCTCGACGATGGGGTGGCGGTCTTCCTGGGCGATGGCCATGTACATGCGCGGCATCAGCGGGAAGTGGTAGGCCATGTGGCACTCGTCGCCGTCGCCGAAGTACTCGCGCACGTCCTCGGGCCACATGTTGGCTTCGGCCAGCAGGAAGCGGTTCTTGTACTCCGCGTCGATGGCCGCGCGCAGCTGCTTGATCACCGCGTGCGTCTCGGGAAGGTTCTCGTTGCTGGTGCCGTCGCGCTCCACCAGGTAGGGAATGGCGTCGAGCCGGAAGCCGTCCACGCCCATGTCGAGCCAGAAGCGCATCGTCTTGAAGATGGCCTGCAGCACAGCCGGATTGTCGAAATTCAGGTCGGGCTGGTGGCTGAAGAAGCGGTGCCAGAAGTACTGCTTGGCGACCGGGTCCCAGGTCCAGTTGGAGGCCTCGGTGTCGGTGAAGATGATCCGCGTGCCCTGGTAGATCTGGTCGGTGTCGCTCCACACGTAGAAGTTGCGCTCCGGCGAGCCCGGCGGCGCGAGCCGCGCGGCCTTGAACCACGGGTGTTCGCTGGAGGTGTGGTTGATGACCAGCTCGATGATCACCCGCAGGCCGCGCTTGTGCGCCTCGGCCAGCATCTCGCGGAAGTCGTCCAGCGTGCCGTACTGCGGATGCACGTCCTCGTATTCGGAGATGTCGTAGCCGTCGTCGCGCAGCGGCGAGGGATAGAACGGCATCAGCCAGATGGTGTTGACGCCCAGCTCCTTCACGTAGTCGAGCTTGGCGGTGACGCCCTTGAAGTCGCCCATGCCGTCGTTGTTGGAGTCGAAGAAGGCCTTGACGTTGAGCTGGTAGATCACCGCGTCGCGGTACCACAGCGGATCGTCGCTGTTGTCGATCTCGACGGTTTCGAGCGCGATGTGGGAAACAGGTGCGTTCATGGGCGAGCGACCTCAGAGGAAGTAGTCGAAGTCTCGTTCGTCGCCATGGCGACGGCGGACCACGAAGATGTGCGCGGGCACGCTGTGGGGATCGAGCCGGACGTAGTGCCAGTCGCCCTGCCAGATGAATCGCTGGCCGCTGAGCAGGTCGTGCATCTGGAAGCTGGCGCCGGCCGCGACGCCCACGCTGGCGGGCTCCAGCCCGAGCCAGCCCGACTGCGTGTTGTGCGGATCGAGGTTGACCACGGTGACGATCACGTTGGAGCCGTCGGGCGACTCCTTGGCATAGGCCAGCAGCTGGTCGTTGTCGATGTGCAGGAAGCGCAGGCTCCTGTCCCAGTGCAGCGCGGGGTTCTCGCGGCGGATGCGGTTCACCCGCGCGATGAAGGGAGCGAGGCTGGCCGGGTCGTCGTGGTTCCAGTGGCGCAGCTGGTATTTCTCGGAATCGAGGTATTCCTCGCTGCCGGGTCCGCGCGGCAGGTGTTCGCACAGTTCGTAGGCTGGCCCATAGATGCCGTAGTTGGCCGCGAGCGTGGCGGCCAGCACAAGCCGCGACATGAACACGGCCGGCTCTCCGGCATGGAACTGCTCGTGAAGGATGTCGGGCGTGTTGGGCCAGACGTTGGGGCGGAAGTAGTCGATGCCGGGGCCGCTGGAAAGCTCGGTGAAGTACTCCTGCAGCTCCTTCTTCGTGTTGCGCCAGGTGAAGTAGGTGTACGACTGCGAGAAGCCGAGCTTGGCGAGCCGGTGCATCACCTTCGGCCGCGTGAAGGCTTCGGCCAGGAAGATCACGTCGGGATGCGCGCGCTTCACCTCGCCGATGGCCCACTCCCAGAACGGGAAGGCCTTGGTGTGCGGGTTGTCCACCCGGAAGATGCGCACGCCCTCCCCGATCCAGTGGTCGAGCACGCTCTTGAGCTCGGCCCACAGGCCCCGCCAGTCTTCGCACTCGAAGTTGAAGGGATAAATGTCCTGGTACTTCTTGGGCGGGTTCTCCGCGTACTGCACGCTGCCGTCGGGGCGCCAGCGGAACCAGTCGGGATGCGCCTTCACGTAGGGATGGTCGGGTGCGCACTGGAAGGCGATGTCCAGCGCGATCTCCAGGCCGTGCGCCGCGGCGCGGTCGAGCAGGCGCCTGAAGTCTTCCGCGGTGCCCAGGGCCGGCAGGATCGACTTGTGCCCGCCCTCTGCCGCGCCGATGGCCCACGGGCTGCCCACATCGCCGGGCCCTGCTTCCAGCGCGTTGTTGGGACCCTTGCGCTGTTCGCGCCCGATGGGATGGATCGGCGGAAAGTACAGCACGTCGAAGCCCATGGCGGCGATGGCCGGCAGGCGCGCCTCCACGTCCCTGAAGGTGCCGTGCGCGCCGGGCACGGGGCTGGCCGAACGCGGGAACAGCTCATACCAGGTGCTGAAGCGCGCGCGCTCGCGGTCGGCCACCAGCGGCAGCTCGACCGGATGGCGCACCGCGTGCCGGCGGTCGGGATGGCGCCGCGCGAGCTCGGCGTATTCCTCGTCGAGCGCCAGGGCCTTGAGCGAGACGACGTCGGATGCGGGGCTGGCCGCCACGGCGTCGAGCTCTGTGGCCCACCGCTGCAGGGCGACGCGGTCGGCGCCCTCGGCGCGAGCGGCGGCGGCCGCGATCTCCAGCGCGCCCACCTGCGCGGCGATGCGCACGTCGTCGGGATCGACGCGCCGCGTCATCTCGCTGCGCCACGACTCGAACGGATCCACCCAGGCGACGGCGGTGTAGACGTAGCGCCCCATCGAAGGCGGCGAGAACCTCGCCTCCCACACGTCGTTGCCCAGCGGCTTCATCGGCACTTCGCGGAAGCTGGCCTGGTCGTGCGCGCGCCAGCACAGCTGCACGCGCAGCACGTCGTGCCCGTCGGTGAAGCAATGGGCGCGCACCCGTACCGGCTCACCCACCACGCGCTTCACCGGGAAGCGGCCGCCGTCCACGCAGGGCAGCACGGCGTCGATGACCGCGCGGACGGTGCCTGACGCCCCATTCGCGGGCTCCATGTCCGCTCCCGCCGGCGGGGAGGCATTCTTTGCAGAGAAGATGTTCTTCATCAGGGACAGTGCTCCAGGATCAGCGTGGACAGCGGCGGCAAGGTGATGCACACCGATTGCCTGCGGCCATGGGAACGCACGGGCGCCGCCTCGACGCCGCCGAAGTTGCCCCAGCCCGCTCCGCCGAATTCCGACGCATCGGTGTTGATCAGCTCCCGCCAGCGGCCACCCAGCGGCACGCCGAGCAGGTAGTTGGTGCGAGGCACCGGGGTCATGTTGCTCACCGCAAGCAGGGGCGGACTGCCGTCCTCCGCCTTGCGCAGGAAGGCGAACACGCTGGTGTCGGCATCGTCGGCCGCCACCCACTCGAAGCCCGCGGAAGAGAAATCGACCTGGTGCAGCGCGGGCGCGTCCCTGTAGACCCGGTTGAGCTGCGACACCAGGCGCTGCAGGCCCTGGTGCCCCTCCAGTGCGCAGACCCACCATTCGAGCTCGCCGTCGTGCGTCCATTCGCGCCGCTGGCCGAATTCACCCCCCATGAAGAGCAGCTTCTTGCCCGGGTGCGCCCACATGAATCCGTAGAGCGCCCGCAGGTTGGCGAACTGCTGCCAGCTGTCGCCGGGCATCTTGTTGAGCAGCGAGCCCTTGCCGTGCACCACCTCGTCGTGCGAGAGCGGCAGCACGAAGTTCTCGTGGAAGGCATAGACCAGCGAGAAGGTCAGCTTGTGATGGTGATACCGGCGATGGACCGGGTCCTCCTTCATGTAGGCCAGCACGTCGTGCATCCAGCCCATGTTCCACTTCTCGCCGAAGCCCAGGCCGTCCATGTCGGTGGGCCGAGACACGCGCGGCCACGCGGTCGATTCCTCGGCCACCGTCACCGTGTCGGGGTGCTCGCGGTAGACGGCGCGGTTGAGCGTCCGCAGGAAGTCGATGGCTTCCAGGTTCTCGCGCCCGCCGTGGCGGTTCGGAATCCATTCGCCGTGCCGGCGCGCGTAGTCGAGGTAGAGCATCGACGCGACGGCGTCCACGCGCAGCCCGTCGAGGTGGTACACGTCGAGCCAGAAGAGCCCCGACGACACCAGGAAGCTGCGCACCTCGGAGCGGCCGTAGTTGAAGATGCTGGAGTTCCACTCCGGGTGGAAGCCCTGGCGCGGATCGGCGTGTTCGTAGAGGTGCGTGCCGTCGAAGTACGAGAGCCCGTGCTCGTCGGTCGGGAAGTGCGAAGGCACCCAGTCGAGCAGCACGCCGATGCCCTGCTGGTGCAGGTGGTCGACGAGGTACATGAAGTCCTGCGGCGAGCCGAAGCGTGCGGTGGGCGCGAAGTAGCCGGTGGTCTGGTAGCCCCATGAGCCGTAGAAGGGATGCTCGGTCACGGGCATGAGCTCCACGTGCGTGAACCCCGTTTCCTTCACGTAGGCAGCCAGCTGGTGGGCTATTTCGCGGTAGCCGAGAAACCGGCCGTCCTGGCGCCGCCATGAACCCAGGTGCACCTCGTAGACCGACATGGGAGCGCCGAGCGCGTTGCGCGGGCCGCGCGTGGACATCCATTCGGCATCGTTCCATTCATAGGAAAGTTCGCAGACCCGCGATGCGGTGGCCGGCGGCAGTTCCGCGCTGAAGGCGACCGGGTCGGCCTTGTCGACGGTGTAGCCGCCGTGGCGGGAACGGATGCGGTACTTGTAGGCCTGCCCGACCGCGGCGTTGGGAACGTGTCCATGCCATATGCCGGTGCCGTCGGCACTCGGCGCCAGCGGATCGGCATCGCCGGACCAGTAGTTCCAGTCGCCGATCACCGAGACGGACTCGGCGTTCGGCGCCCACACCGCGAAGTGCGCACCGCCCTCTTTCGCGGGGTGGCATCCCAGCACGTCGTAGAGCCGGGAGTGGGTGCCCTCGCGGAAAAGATAGGCGTCTCGCTCGCCATGGAGTGAATGATTCGGCGGCACGGTGCTCCCGTTGAGAAAGTGTTCTCGGAGTCCTCTCTTCAGAGTCCTCTCGTCTGGTGCTCCCCAATTTGCTGGCGTGCGGGGCACCGCGGTTAAGGCCGGTGCCGATTCACCATGTCGGAGAGAAGCCCGTGCCTGCGCCCGAGCCGGACGGGAACGGCGGGCAGGATGGGCCGAAATGCTTCACTGTCGTGGGGGCGCGATTGATAAAAGGAGAGCACCGCGCCACGATACGAATGCATGACTGACCTGGACGCCCCCACGCTCGCCCTGATCGAAACCTGCTCGCAGGCTTCCCTCGCCCTTCTGGAACGCAACCTGACGCCGCACGGCATCCTCGCGGCCTCACGCACCGAAGCCGCCGAGGCGCGGCGCTACACGCGCATCTTCGGACGCGACGCCGCGATATGCGTGATGGCGATGTGCGGCAGCGGCGTTCCAGCGCTGGAGCAAGGCGCGGTGGCGAGCATCGACTCGCTCGCGGCGCGGCAGGCCGCCAACGGACAGATTCCCAAGTACGTCGACCCCGAGGGCCGCGATGCCGACTTCTGGTATCTGGGCTGCATCGACGCCACCCTTTGGTGGCTGATTGCCGTGGACCATGTGCGCCGTCACGGGCAGGTCGGCTCCTCGCACTGGAGCGCCGAGGCCGGCCGCGCGCTGGACTGGCTGCTGGCACAGGAGCACCAGCACTTCCGGCTGCTGCAGCAGAACGAGGCCAGCGACTGGGCCGACATCATGCCGCGCTCGGGCTACGTGCTCTACACCAATGCGCTCTGGTACGAGGTCAAGCGCCGCTACGCGCTGGACCATGCGGAGGCCACGCAGCACCATTTCAACCACCTGTTCAATCCCTTCCAGCGCGACCTGCCCGAATACCACCGCGCGCGGCTGCTGCAGCACTACGCGCGCCGCGGCCGACGCGACCCCGGGCTGTATCTCAGCTTCGTCAACCTGGCCGTGGTCGGCGACGAGGGAGACGTGTTCGGCAACGTGCTGGCCATGCAGAGCGGGCTGGCCGACACGGCCATGGCGCAGCGCATCGTCGACACCATCACGCAGGCGCGAGCCAGCGATCCCTACCCCGTGCGCGTGGTGCTGCACCCGCTGTCGCGCCAGCACCCGCTGTGGCGGGCCTACATGGGCCGCCACCAGCAGAACATCGTGCACCAGTACCACAACGGGGGCATCTGGCCCTTCGTCGGCGGCTTCTGGGTGATGGCGCTGGCCAGGCTGGGCGCACTCGAGATGGCCCGCGCCGAACTCGCGCGGCTGGCGCAGGTCAACGCGCTCGACGACTGGCGCTTCACCGAGTGGTTCCACGGCCGGACGCTGTCGCCCATGGGCATGGCCGGGCAGAGCTGGAATGCCGCGACCTTCCTGCTCGCGCGGCGCGCCCTGCTGGACTGCGAGGCCGCCCGTGGATCCTGATCGGTCCTGATCAGGGCTAGCGTCGAACGCCTCCACTCGTCGGTACTCGGCACGTCCGCTCGTAACGAGCCGCACTGCGCCCTCTTCCTTTCCTACGTCGCCCCCCGCAAACGACCGACGCGGGTCTCCAGGGCGGCGGCCAATGGTGCAGAACCGGTCGGCTTCGGCCGGCGCTCCGGATGCCGCAGGCATTCGCCGGCCAACTCACTTCAGGAGACTCATCATGACCAAGACTTCCACGCTCATCGCGGTATTGACGCTCGGTGCAGCCGGCGCCGCCTTCGCACAAGGCAACCCGCCCACCACGGCGCCCGCCAATCCCGCGACCGGGGCGGGCCAGCAAAGTCCTGCCGGAGGCGCCATGGGCACCACGGGCACGACACCGCAGAACAACAGCGCAACCACCGGTACCAGTTCGAGCGGAAGCCAGAACTCGGGCAGCATGAGTTCGGCGACGGGAACGAGTACGGGATCGGGTACGGGCACCAGCAGCGACACGAACACCATGGCTTCGTCCAGCCAGCCCACCCGCGCGGCACGCGCCGATCGCAACTGACCCGAAGGCACCCGAGCGCCCATGAACGCACGGGTTTCCTCATGCGGCGTGCTGCTGGCGTTGCTCCTGGCCCCGTTGCCGGGCAGCGCCGCACCAGGCGATGCACAGCGCCTCGCGCGCGCAGCCGTCGCTGCGGGCGACAACAAGGGCGGCTCGTTCGTGGTGGTCGACAAGCAACTGGCCCGCGTCTTCGTGTTCAAGGCAGACGGCACCCTGCTCGCCTCGTCTCCCGTGTTGCTCGGGCTGGCGCGCGGCGACGCGTCGGTGCCCGGCATCGGGGAACGAAAGATGTCCGAGATCCGCCCCGAGGAGCGCACCACGCCGGCCGGCCGCTTCGCCAGCGAGCCCGGGCGCAACCTCTCGGGCGAGGACATCGTGTGGGTCGACTACGACGCCGCCGTGTCCATGCACCGCGTCCGCCCGAACGTGAAAGCCGAGCGCAGGCTGGAGCGGCTCGCAACGCCCACGGCCGCGGACAACCGCATCACCTACGGCTGCATCAACGTTCCGGTGGCCTTCTACGACACCTACGTCGAACCCGCGCTGGGGCATCGGCAAGGGGTGGTCTACGTGCTGCCCGAGATGCCGGGCAGCGGGAAGACCCTGGGTCTTCCGGCCGAGTAGCGGCGCCGTTGGCAGGCGCGCCCACCGTCGCTCCAATGGCGAACAGACGCGTCCGGTCGACCGAAACCAAGCCATAGGTATTCCTGCCCCGCAGGAATCCTGTAGGAATACAGCCCGTCTTTCGCCGGCCTAGGGGCTTCGCTCTTGTCGATGGAAACCTTCGACTTCGATACTGTGTGCCGGACCTGCAGTCCGATCGCGGATCATTCGGAAGGAGCGACGGCAATGCCGATGAATTTCCTGAGGCGCATCGAGGACGCCTCGTTTCCCCTGGCCATCCACACCGATGCGGACATCCAGTGCGCCGCGGTCCTGGCGGCCGCCCAGCTGGTGGAGGCAAGCCTGCCCGAGCCAGGCACCGGGGCCGGCCAGGGCGGCGTCATCCTGCGCATCACTCCGCTGGGCAGAGCGGAATTGAAAAGGATGCACGCCAAGGACCGGAACAACGACTGCGAGGCCTGTTCCGATTGAGGGGGCTGCAGAGCCAGCCTTGAAAGCGCAGTGGCGATGCCATGCCCGCGAGGGCAGGCCTGGCCCGCGCGTCTGCCTGCGCCGCCGGCCCGCCAGACCAAGGTCGCGAGCCGCCGCGCGGTACGGCCTTCATCCGGCCTCGCTCATCACGTAGCATCCGGCTCCAGTTGCATCGCCAGATGGGTCGCCTGACCTCTCTTCCTTCATCCGGAGCCGGTCCATGAAGCTGCTGTTCGCCCTGTTTCTCTCCGCGCTGCTCTGCGCCTGCGCAAGCACGCCCGGCACCACGCCGGGCAACACGGGAGCACCGTCGGGCGTCGAGCAGGCGACCGAGCCGGCACCAGCCCCGCCCACGGGCATCCAGTGGCGCTACATCGATTCCAAGTCGTACGAAGCGGCGAGCCCCGGCCTGGGCATCAGCCATCGTTTCGAGAGCAGCGCCGGGTGGGTCGACGTCTACGTCTACGACATGAAGCGCAGCTGGCAGGCGGGTGTCGGCGATCCGCAGTTCGACGAACACTTCAGGAGCACCATCGCCGAGGTGCAGCGCGCCGTCGCGCAGGGCATGTACGCAAGCGCCAGGGTCGGGCCCACGCGGGACGTGCGCATCGAAGGACTGACCTTCCGCTCGGTCTCGTTCCGCCTCGTGCGCGCGCGAGACGGCACCCCCTACGACTCGTTCACCTACCTCGCCGTACGCAACGGCAAGCTGCTGAAGTACCGCATCTCCTTCAACACACCCACGCCGGCGAACACGGAGGCGATCGCGCGCGAGTTCATCGAGCGCAACCTGCGCACCGGCCCGGAGGTGCCGGCCGGCACGCGCCAGCTGCGCAGCGCCTGACGCCCGGGCGTTGAACCCGCTCCGCTTCACCGGAGCGCGTGCTGCCCCTCGGCGTTATCAGGCTGCCCGACGCGGCGACGCGCCCGGCAGCTTCGCCACCCTTTCAGCGAGAAAGTCCACCAGCACGCGCACACGCTGCGGCTGATGGCGGCGCGGCGCATACAGCAGGTGCATCTCCTGCGCGGGACCGGTGTGGCGGCCGAGCACGCGCACCAGCCGGCCCTGCGCGAGCAGGTCGGTCACCATCCAGGTGGGCTGCAGCGAGATGCCGGCGCCGCCGAGCACGGCATCGAGCATCGCCACCGCGTTGTTCACCCGGTAGCGGCTGCGCACGGGCACCGCGACGGGGCCTTCGGGGCCCTGCAGCAGCACGCCGTCGTCGCCGGCCGCATAGCGCAGGTAGTCGTGCCCGAGCAGGTCCTGCGGCTTGCGCGGCTTGCCGCGTGCGGCGACGTAGTCCGGCGAGGCGACGAGCACGCGCGGCCATGAGCCCAGGTGGCGGGCGACAAGGTCGGGCGGCAGGGTTCCGCCCACGCGCAGCGAGACGTCGATGCGGCCTTCCAGCGGGTCGATGAAGCGGTCGTCCAGCACCAGCTCGAGTTCGATGTCGGGATGAAGGCCCAGAAACTCCAGCGCCATCGCGTTGAGGTGGCGCTGCCCCAGTGTCACCGGCGCGCTCATGCGCAGCAGGCCGCGCGGCTGCTGCACGCCTTCGCGCGCGTCGGACACCGCGTCGCCGTATTCCTCCAGCACCCGGCGGGCACGCTCGTGGAAGCGCTGGCCTTCCTCGGTGAGGCTCAGGCCGGCAGCGGTGCGGCGAAGCAGGCGCACGCCGAGGGAGCGCTCCAGTCCGGCCACCAGCTTGCTGACTGTCGGCTGCGTGGTGCCGAGCGCCCGGGCCGCGCCCGAGAGGCTGCCCAGCTCCACGCTGTTCACGAAGGCTTCGAGGGCGCGCAGGGTGTCCATGGAGTATTCGAATGTGGAATGGTGTGGATGCCATTCTGCCGTCTACTCATACGGATGGGCATGAATGAAAGTCGCGGCATCCCTTCGACTTTCATCACCAGGACTCATCCAATGACCGCATCCACATTCGCCTCGGTACTGCGCCACGGCGCCCTCGCACTCACCCTGGCCGCCACGGCCGCCAGTTCGACGGCCGGCCCTGCCGCCACCTACTGGAGCCCGAGCTGGATGGCCAGCACGCAGCCCATCTGGGGCGGCGATTTCGTGCTGCCCTCGGGCCTGCCCTTCCAGTTCAACCGCCAGACCGTGCGGCAGGTCGCGCGCCTGAGCATCGGCGGCTCGCGGCTGCGCGTGGTGATCAGCAACGAAGGCGGCACGGCACCGCTGTATGTCGGCGCGGCGCGCGTGGCCCGGCATGCGGAAGGCTCCGGCGTCGTGGAGGGCAGCGACCGCGCGCTGCGCTTCGGCGGACAGGCCGATGCCACCGTCCCGCCCGGGGCGCGCCTCGTCAGCGACCCGGTCGACCTTGCCGTACCGGCGATGGGCGAAATTGCGGTGTCGATCTACCTGCCGCGGCCCAGCCAGCCCGCGGGCTTTCACTTCGACGCGCGCCAGACCGCCTACGTCGCCGACGGCGACCTGACCGGCGCGGCCCGCCTGCCCGCGTCGGCCACGCAATGGAGCACCCGCGTCTTCTTCAGCGGCCTGATCGTCGAGACTCCGAAGCCGCCAACCACCGTCGTGGCCTTCGGCGACTCGATCACCGACGGCAACGGATCCACGCCCGGCGCCAACACCCGCTGGCCCGATGCGCTGGCCGAGCGGCTGGCCGGGCGGAACGTGGCGGTGCTGAACGCCGGCATCTCCGGCGGCCGCCTGCTGAAGGACGGCATGGGCCGCGCCGCCTTGGAGCGCGCGGGCCGCGACGTGCTCGCCCAGCCGGGCGTGCGCGCCATGATCGTGCTGCTGGGCACCAACGACATCGGCTGGCCCGGCGGCCCCTTCGCGCCCGATGAACCCGCCATGCGCGCCGAGACCGTCATCCAGGGCCTGAAGCAGCTCGTGGAAATGGCCCATGCCCACAACGTGCGCATCGTGGCCGGCACCATTCCGCCGAACGAGCGCGCGCTGGAAGGCACGCCGCTCGAAGGCCACCACTCGCCCGCCAAGGACAAGGTGCGCCAGGCCGTGAACCGGTGGATCCGCGAAGGCGGCGCCTTCGACGCGGTGGCCGACTTCGACGCCCTGCTGCGCGACCCCGCACAACCCTCGCGGCTGAAGGCCTCGATGGACTCCGGCGACCACCTGCACCCGGGCGATGCCGGTTACAGGGCGATGGCCGCGTCCATCGATCTGGACGCCCTGCTCGGCACTCCCTCGCAGCCCTGAGGAACCTTTTTCTCAAGGGTTTTCGGTCGACCGAAATACTGTACATGCATACAGTATTTCTCTAGAATTCGTCGTCTCCAAGAACAACATCGAGGCGACGCCCATGACCACCGCCAGTCCGCCTGCGCCCACCGCGCAGGTTCTTTTCTTCTCCAGGCTGCACCGGTTGCAGCCATCCCGCACCCGCACGGGCCGAGTCTCGACCTGGCCCTTCAAGGTGGCCCGCGACAAGGACCACGACGACGACGGGTCTGCCCGGGACGATATCCGCGTACACGCTGCGCGCGTCATCCGGACCACGGCCGAGAGCTGGTGGCCGCCGGAATCCTGAAGCCACCCCAAGGAGCCCACCATGACCGAGCGCAATCGACTTCTCGTCGGACTCTTCCCCACCACGCAGGTGCAGGCTGAAATCGAAGCGCACCGCAAGGACTGGCTGTGGCCGAAGGGCTGTTCCTTTCCACCCGTGGACCGCATGCATCTGACGCTGCAGTACCTCGATGACCAGCAGGGCCATGCCGAGCACTGCCTGCGCGCGGCGCTCGCCGCAGTGTCGATGCAGCCGCTGCAGCTCACGCTCGACAGTTCCTGCACATGGGCCAACGATGTCTCGGTGGTCCAGCCTTCGGAGCACGAAGGCCTGCGGCGCCTTCAGCACGACATCAGCCGCGCACTGGTGCAAGCCGGCTTTGCTCTGCGGATCGGCGGGTGGGGCTGGACGCCGCACATTACCATCGCGCGAAATTCCAGGCACGCCGCGGCTCCCGGCTCGCTCAAACCCATCCGCTGGACCGCGACGGAATTCCGCCTGGTCCGCTCGCACTTCACCTACCCGTTCCGCCACGAGCCGCTGGGCTCCTATCCGCTGCACTGAGGCCCGCGCGCATCCGGCGCTACAGTCTGCGGATGCTGACGTCTCCCGACCTGCCGCACGACGCCATCGCACAGCACCTGGCCAGTGCCTACGAACTGCACGGCATCCGCGCCGAGTTCCTGCCGCTCGGCGCCGATGAGAACTCCGCGGTCTTTCGCATCCACGCGAACGACGGCACCACCTACTTCCTCAAGCTGCGCCGTGGTGGCTTCGACCAGGGCGTGGTCGCCGTGCCGGCCTTCCTGCGGCACGAGCGGGGCATCGAAGCGGTGATGTCGCCCTTGCCGACGACCAGTCACCAGTTGAGCGTGCAGGGCCATGGATTCGACTGGGCGCTCTACCCCTTCTTCGACGGAAGCAGCGGCTTCGAACGCACACTGACAGACCGGCAGTGGATCGCGCTCGGCACCGCGCTGGGAGCCATCCATCGCACCGAGCTGCCCGAATCGCTATCGGCCGCTCTTCCCCGCGAACGCTACGACCATCGCTGGCGCGAAGGCGTGCGCCGCTACCAGCGACGCTTCATCAACGGTGTGAAGGGCGACGGCATCGTCGAACGCTTTCTCGCCTTCTGGGAAGAGCACGCGGAAGAGATCGACACCGTCGTCTACCGCAGCGAGCAGCTCGCTTCCATCCTGCTCGAACGCCCGCCGCAGCTGGTGCCGTGCCACTCCGACCTGCACGCAGGCAACGTACTGGCCGGTGACGACGACCGCCTTGCCATCGTCGACTGGGACACGCTCATCCTCGCCCCGAAGGAGCGCGACCTGATGTTCATCGGCGGCGGCGTGGGCCACGCCTGGAACCAGGCGCGGGAGGAGGCGCTGTTCTACGAGGGCTACGGCCAGCGGGATCTCGACCTGATCGCCCTCGCCTACTACCGCTACGAGCGCATCGTGAAAGACCTGTTCGAGTATTGCGACCAGATGCTCGATCACACGGCCAGCACGCAAGACCGCGAAGAAGGCCTGCGGCAGATGCAGAGCCAGTTCCTGCCCGATGACGTCGTCGCCATCGCGCACCGCAGCTACGACGACATCACCTGATCGGGTCCGTGCCGGCGGGGCCAGGCTCCGTCAGATCAGCATGTCCTGCGCTTCGTCCTCGAAGCCCTCTACCGGCCGGGCCTTGGCCAGCGCCAGCCACACCGCGAACGGAATGCGCTCGAAGGCGCGGTGCACCGCCGCGCGCGCCACCACGAGGCGCTCGCCCTCGAGCACCATCACGCCGCACTCGGCCGGCACCTCCTCCGGCTTGGCGATGCAGCGCCCCTTGGCATCGTTGCCCAGCACGTACCAGCACTCGCCGCCCAGGTCGAGGTATGCCGCGCGCTTGTCGGGCTTGCGCAGGTCGCCCAGCAGGTCGGCGCGGCTCACCTTCACCTCGTGCACGATGGGGTGCGCATAGGCTTCCACGGTGGTATTGCGGATCGAGAACACGTCGGGCCGCGCCATGCACCAGCGCGGCTTGCCGCCCTCTTCCAGCGGCGGCAGGCGCGCCCGCAGGCCCAGGCCGCGCCATGCGATGCGGCCGCCGCGCGTCATCTCGCGCGCCACGCGCTTCACCAGTGCCTCGTGCGGCGACAGCGCCGCGCGGTTGACGGTGAGCGTGGTGGCGATGCGCGCGATGCCGGCGTCGGTCACGCGCAGCGTCTCGTGGCCGTGCGCCGTGCGTACGCGCTCCAGGTAGCCGCCCGCGAGCAGCTCGACTTCGATGGTGTCGCAGCACGGCCAGCCGGCCGAGCGGTAGATCTCGCGAAGGCGCCGCGCATGCAGCTTGCCGAAGGGCACGGCCGTCTGCATCGGCGGCGGAGGGTCCACCACGGGCGGCGGGAATCCGGGGTCGGTCACCGGCGGTTCGCCCGGCGGCGGATCGCCCTCCGGCGGCGGCATGGGCGGCTGCAATGGCGGAGGCAGGGGCACCGGCACGTCGGGCGCGGGCGGCGGCGGGCCGATGGGCATGGCAACGACAGGATCGAGAACGGCTGATTCGGACATGGCGAAGGCAGGTTAGCGAAAAGCGGCGGAAGGCGCGAGGCATGGAACGTTCGGTTGCATCCGGTCTCTCCCCTCGCTTCAGTGAAAGTCCCGGCTCGTGTTGCTCTGCGCGAGCCGGCCCATGAGCGGCGTCAGGTCCTTGAAACCGGTGGCGACCAGGTGCTGCACCTTGCCGCCGCTGTCGTCGTCACGCTGCCAGGTTCCCTGCACCGCGAGCAGGTGCGACTTGAGCAGCGGCTCGCGCCAGGCCTCGATGACGTGGCTCCAGACGATCACGTTGACGTTGCCGGTCTCGTCCTCCAGCGTGACGAAGATGGTGCCGTTGGCCGTCTGCGGGCGCTGCCGCCCCTTGACGATGCCGCAGGCGCGCGCGGTCTGCCCGCTGGGCAGCGAACGCAGCTCGGCCGCGCTCATGAGCTTCATGCGCGCAAGTCGCGGGCGCAGCAGCGCGAGCGGATGACGCCGCAGCGTGAGCCGCAGCGACGCGTAATCGCCCACGATCTCCTCGCCCTCGGACGCTGCCGGCAGCAGCAGCGCCTGCTCGTTGATCGGCACACCGCGAAGCAGCGCCGGCGCGCGGCGCTGCGCGGTGGCGTCCCACACCTGCTGGCGCCGGTGGCCCGAGAGCGACATCAGCGCATCGGCCGCGGCCAGCGCGGCCATGTCCTTGCCGTCGAGTTCGGCACGCAGGGCTAGGTCTTCGGTGCTCGTGAAAGGTGCCTGCGCGCGTGCTTCAAGCAGGCGCTTGACACCGCCTTCGCTGAGGCTTGCGATGCGGTTTAGCCCCAGCCGCACCGCGGGCTGGTTCTCTCTGCCGAGGCGATCGGCATAGCGCTCGTCGGTGCCGGGCGGCATGCGTGGAGCATTGGGGTCGCGGGCTTCGAGCGTGGTGTCGAAATCGCTGCGCGTGACGTCGACCGGCCGCACCTCCACGCCATGGCGGCGGGCGTCCTGCACCAGCTGCGAGGGACTGTAGAAGCCCATCGGCTGCGAATCGAGCAGCGCGGCCAGGAAGCAGGCCGGCTCGTAGTTCTTGAGCCAGCTGCTCACCGTCACTAGCAGCGCGAAGCTGGCAGCGTGGCTTTCGGGAAAGCCGTAGTCGCCGAAGCCCATGACCTGCTTGAAGATGGCTTCGGCGAAGCTGGCCTTGTAGCCGTGGTGAACCATGCCGTTCACCAGCTTGTCGTGGAACTTGCCGAGGCCACCCTTGCGCTTCCATGCGGCCATGGCGCGGCGCAGCTGGTCGGCCTCGTCGGCGGTGAACCTGGCCGCGATCATCGCGATCTGCATCACCTGCTCCTGGAAGATCGGAATGCCCAGAGTGCGCTCCAGCGCCTCGCGCAGTTCCTCTTTTTCGTAGTGAATCGGCAAGCCCTTGCGCACCCGCTCCCGCTGCTTGAGATACGGATGCACCATGCCGCCCTGTATGGGCCCCGGCCGCACGATGGCGACCTCGATCACCAGATCTTCGTAGGTGAGCGGCTTCAGGCGCGGCAGCATCGACATCTGCGCACGGCTCTCGATCTGAAACACGCCGATGGTGTCGGCGTCGCAGATCATTTCGAACACCTTCGGATCGTCGCTGGGAATCTGGTGCATCTCCAGCGCCGAGTTGCGCCAGCGGTTCATGTGCGCAAGCCCGCGGCGGATCGCGCTGAGCATGCCGAGCGCGAGCACGTCGACCTTGAGCATGCCCATGGCTTCGAGGTCATCCTTCTCCCACTGGATGACGGAGCGGTCCTTCATCGACGCCTTCTCCACCGGCACCAGCCGCGTGAGCTTGGTGTGCGTGAGCACGAAGCCGCCCACGTGCTGGCTCAGGTGGCGCGGAAAGCCCTTGAGCCGCTGCGTCATCTCGATCCAGTGCATCAGCTTGAGTTCGTCCTCTTCGACACCGACACGAGCAGCAGCCTGCCGTAGCTGCTCGCCGAGCACGGTGTCGTCGAACCAGTAGTGGTCTTTCGCGAACTCGTCGATCAGCCGCTCGTCGATGCCGATGGCCTTGCCCACGTCGCGCAAGGCGCTGCGCGAGCGGTAGCAGATGACGACGGCGGCGATGGCTGCGCGATGGCGGCCGTACTTCTCGTAGATGTACTGGATGACCTTCTCGCGCTCCTGATGCTCGAAATCGACGTCGATGTCGGGTGGTTCACGGCGCTCGCGGCTGAGGAAGCGCTCGAACAGCAGGTGCCCCTTGGCCGGATCGATCGCCGTGATGCCAAGGCAAAAGCAGACCGCCGAGTTGGCCGACGAGCCACGCCCCTGGCAAAGAATGTTCTTCGAGCGGGCGAAGCGCACGATGTCTTCCACAGTGAGGAAGAACATCTCGTATTTGAGCTCGACGATGATGTCGAGCTCTTTCTGTACCTGTGCCTGTACCTTCTCGGGAATGCCGCCTGGATAGCGATTCCGCGCGCCTTCCCACGTCTTTCGCACCAGCGTCTGCGCCGGCGTCTCGTCGTTGCCCAGGTTTTCCAGCGGGTACTTGTAGTTCTCCCGGATCACCTCCGGATCGAACCTGCACCGTTCCATCACCACCAGCGTGTTCTTCAGCATTTGTGACAGATACAGCTCGGCCAGCCGCACGCGCTGCCGCAGGTGCCGCTCGGCGTTCGACTGCAGTGCAAAGCCGCACTCGGCGACCGTCTTCCCCTCCCGCACGGCCGTCAGCACGTCGTGCAGCGGCTTGCAAGAGCGCGCATGCATGTGCACGTCGCCGGCAGCCACCAGCGGCACGCCCGCGTCCTCGCCCGCCTGCATCAGCGTCACGAGCCAGAGGTCGTCGTCGAGTTCGTTGAACAGCTCCACCGCCAGCCAGAGGTTCTCTCCGTACAGCGCCTTGGCGGCCAGCAGGTCTTCATGCAGCGTGGCCGTATCCATCGCGCCGCCGGGGTTGCGGTTGGGCACGAAAAGAATCTGGCAATGCTGCAGCGAAGCCACGTCGCTTTCTTCCCAGCTCACGCGGTACTCGCCCTTGGGCAGTTCGGTGTTGCGAGCGGCGGTGATGAACTCGCAGAGGTTGCCCCAGCCCTCGGTGTCGTTCGCGATCACCACGAGCCTGAAGCGCTCGAAGCGGAACTCGCTGCCGAACAGCAGTCGGAAGCTCGGGTTGCGCGGGATCTTCGGCTCGTCGGGGTGCTCGCGCTCGTATTCGTCGAGCTTGTGCTCCATGCCGCGCAAGCACACATGCGCCCGCACGATGCCGGCCACGGAGCATTCGTCAGTGATGGCCAGCGCCTTGTAGCCGAGCTGGTAGGCCCGGTCCACGATGTCCTCCGGCGTCGAGGCACCGCGCTGGAAGCTGAAGTTGGTCAGGCAGTGCAGCTCCGCGTAGTCGGGCAAGTCGAACGAAGGCGCCTTGCGCAGCGGCACCGGCAGCGCATGCACCTTGGCGGGCTGTCGCCTGCTTTCCTGCTTGCCGCTCAGCTCAGGCATAGAAGCCTTGCAGGTACCAGCGGACCTCGCCGGAAGAAAAACGCGCGGCGGGCCGCTCGCGGAAGATCCACACCAGCCCGGCCTCGGGGCTTTCCGCGACGTAGTAGTCGCGCATCGCGGGCTGGCCGCCTTCTTCCTTGTCGCCCCACCAGCCGGTCTCGACGCGCTGCGGGCCGATCAGCCGGCTCAGCGGGCCGCGGTAGCACGGGCGCTCGCCGTCCATCTCGAGCAGCAGCGGCTCGGGCAACAGCCATGGCGGGTAGACGGCGTCGGGCTGCGAGGCCGCTGCGGCAGCCGCCTTGCGGCCTTTGTCGTCGGCCGGTTTCTCCTTCTGCAATGCAGGCCGCCACGCCTGCTTGCGCTCGGGCCGGTGGTCGGCCTGCGCAGACGGCACCACCACCTGCTGCGGCCCGAGTCGCACGCTGAGCCGCTCGACCATCTCGTGCAGCCTGTCGCCCTTGCGGTTGTCTTCCGGAAGGAAGCTGGTGCTGGCGCCGGCCCAAGGATCGGTCTCCAGCGTGCGCAGCCTGATCCAGCTTGCGGGCGCGGCCAGCGTGGCGAGGGCCAGCTTTTCGGACAGCAGCCGGCGCAGGTGCGCCATGTCCTGCGTGGGTTCTGCCGTGCGCACGGTGAGCTGCTCGTGCGGCGGCAGGTTCACGCCGTTGAGGCGCCGCAGGTCGAGCGTCCATTGCAGTTCGAGCGCACGCGCGCCGCGCTGGCGGGCGCGCAGCCAGAGCTGCAGCGAGGTCAGCAGCCGGTTGGCCGACCACATGAGTTCGGGCGCGGTCTCGGCCAGCGCGGGCAGCTCCAGCTTCTGCTCGAACACGTCGGGCAGCGTGAGCCATGAATGGCTTTCGGGGCGCAGGCCCCATGCGATGTCTAGCGCCTCGCGAAGCCCGGTGCCGAAGCGCCGCGTGAGCCCGCCGCGCGGCAGCGCAGCCACATCGCCCCAGGTGCGGCAACCCAGGCGCGCCAGCAGGTCGAGGTGCTCATGCGCGGCGCTCAGCGTGTCGAGCGGGAGGCCGGCAGGCACGTCCTTCGGGCGCTTCTCGTCGCGCACGAACAGTCGCAGCCGCGCCAATGCGATCAGGCTGGTGGCGCCCTGCGTGCCCAGCATGCGCGCGTCGGGCGCCGGGTTGTCGGCCTGCAGCAGGCGCATGAGCTGCATGCGCCCGCCCCAGAGGCGCTCGCAGGCGGAGACTTCGAGCATCAGCGCCTCGTCGAGCCAGGCGACGTGGGGCGTGTACTTCAGGGCCCACCAGCCCAGGGCCTCGGGCGTGGGCATGGTCGCCAGGGCATCGGGCGTGTCTGGCGTGCCGGCTTCAGGCAACCACCGCAAGGCGATCCAGTGCATCCTGGCCTCCTTTCCATGCGTCGATGCGCACCACCGTGGCCGAGGCTGCCGGCTCGCCCGCAGGGGCCATGCCCTGCTGCTGCAGTCGCAGCTTGCGCCGCAGCCGGGCGGCCGCCAGCAGCGCGGCCATGCGCTCGTTGCGCGCCGGCAGCATCACCGGCGCGGCCAGCGGCGGGCCTCGGCGCTTGAGGATGTGCAGCTCGATCTGCGACACGTCGGCTTCGCTGCGGTCGGCCTGGATGCGCAGCCGCGCGGGCGATGCCGACAGCGCCACCGACTCGGGCCGGCACACGAAGAGCAGCACCTCGTGCTGCGCGGCCGCCAGCTGCAGCCGACGCAGCTCGCCCACGCGCGCCTGCGGCAGCCAGGCCACGACGGCGGACACGTCGGCGCAGCGCAGCGCCTGTTCGCAGGCCCACAGCCGCGCGGCCGGGGCCTCGCTGCGCACCCACATCAGCGCCTCCACCGGCAGCCCCTGCGCCGCGAGCGAGGCGCCGCAGGGCTCGTAGGGCGCGCCGATCAGCACCACCGGCCCGCCCCGGGTGGCCACCGCCTGTGCCAGCGCCGGCAGCAGCAGCCGCCAGACATGGGCCTCGGGCGCGGGCAGCAGCAGTTCCGTCATCGCGCCGACCGGCCAGCCGCCGCCCGGCAGCTCGGCGTCGAGCGCAGCATGGCCGGTGGCGACGACCTGAGCGTCGGCCAGGCCGAGTTCGTCGGCATGCCAGACGCCGCGGCCCGCGGCAGCGGAAAAGGAATCGAGGAAAGGAAGGCCCATGGCGATGACTGTTAACTGTATTTTCATACAGTATTTCGCAGCCTACAACAGGAACGCCGCTTTCCCTGTTTTTCTTCTTTACCGTCGGCTTTCACATTCCCAATGCTCATGCGAAGAGGCCAAAAAGTCGTTTGAGCCCGGGGCGCCGCTTCGCTCCAATGGCCCCATCCACAAGGAGCCACGCATGACCACCCAGAGCACCGTCACCGCAGGCCTGAACTACCTCCAGCCCTCCGCCCTGCGCCCCTTCAGCTACACCTTCCAGCCCCCGCCCGACACGCCATGGGAAAGCGGCAGCTACGAGCTGCGCCCCATGCCGATCACCGATGCGCGCACCGCCGCCACGCCGCCCCACATCGAGCGCGAGGGCTTCGTGCTGCGCGACGCACCCACCGCCATGCGCGACTTCCTCGACGACGCAGAGGTCGAGGCCGTCTACCACCGCGAGGTGGCCGAACTGGCGCTGGCCGTCACCAGCGGCGCGCGCGCCTATGTGTTCGACCACCTGGTGCGCCGGCGCGAGGCTGACCGCACCGCTTTAAGCTTCGGCCGCCGCGCCACCGACGGCCGGGCCGCCGCCAACGGCCGCATCCACAACGACTACACCGAGGAATCCGGCCGCCGCAGGCTCGCGCTGGTGCTGACCGATCCCGAAGAGGCCGCGGCCGTGCGGCGCTACTGCATCGTCAATGTCTGGCGCTCGATCAAGGGGCCGGTGCTCGACACGCCGCTGGCCGTCTGCGACGCGCGCTCGGTGATGGCGAAGGACCTGGTCAGCGCAGAGGTGCGCTATCCGCGACGCACCGGCGAGATCTACCTGGCGGCGCATTCGCCCACGCACCGCTGGTCGTACTTCTCCGCGATGGACCGGCACGAGGCGCTGGTCTTCAAGCAATACGACTCGCAGCTCGGCGGCGTCTCGCGCTACACGCCGCACGCGGCCTTCGACCATCCCGAAACGCCCGCCGACGCGCCGCTGCGCGAGAGCATCGAGGCCCGCTGCCTGGTGGTGTTCGAATGAGCGCTGCACTCGAGTTCTGGTTCGACTTCGGCAGCAACTACAGCTACCTGAGCACCATGCGCATCGAGGCCGAAGCCGCCGCGCACGGCATCGCCGTCCGCTGGCGGCCCTTCCTGCTGGGGCCGATCTTCCGCTCCTTCGGGTGGGAGTCTTCGCCCTTCGTGCTGCAGAAGGAAAAGGGCGACTACACGTGGAAGGACATGGCCCGCCAGTGCCGCAAGTACGGCCTGCCGTGGCAGCGGCCGACCCACTTTCCGCGCCCGGCCGTGCTGCCGCTGCGCATCGCGCTGGTGGGCGCCACGCAGCCGTGGATGGGCGAGTTCTGCCGCCGCACCATGTCGATGAACTTCGCCGAGGACCGCGACATCGATTCGCCCCAGGCCATGCACGAGCTGCTGGGCTCGCTCGGCCTGCCGGCGCACCGCGTCATCGAGGAGGCGCTGTCGGACGCCAACAAGCTGCGGCTGCGGCGGCAGACCGAGACGGCGGCCGAGAAAGGCATCTTCGGTGCGCCCACATTCTTCGTGGACGACGAGATGTTCTGGGGCAACGACCGGCTCGACGAGGCGATCGCGTTCTGCAAGGCGCAGGCCTCAGCCGACTGACGACCTTCGCGCCTCGTCCACCAGCCATTCGGCGACGTGGCGCACGTCCTCGCGCGGCGACTCCTCGGCCTGGATCAGCCAGTAGGCATGGCCCGAGGGCTGCGCCGGCGCGGGCGCGGCGATGCGCACCAGCCGGTTCTCGTCGAGCAACGGCTGGATCAGTTCCAGCCGCCCCAGCGCCACGCCCTGCCCAGCCAGCGCGGCCTGGATCAGCTGGTCGTACTGGTTGAAGTGCAGCACCGCCTGCGGCTTCGCGTCGGCCCATCCAACGGCCGCGAGCCAGTCCTTCCACTGCAGCCAGGGGTGCTGCGGATCCTCGAAGGCCAGCAGGCACAGGCCGGACAGCGCTCCCGGCTCATCGAGCGAGCGCAGCCCGAGCGAGGGATGCGCGACCGGCGCCACCGTCTCCCCGAAGAGCCGCACCGACCCGGCCGGCGCCAGCGCGGGCGTGGTGTATCGGATGGCCAGGTCGATGCCGTCGTTGCGCAGGTCGGCCAGCCGGTTGTTGGAGGACACGCGCACGTCCACGCCCGGATGCAGCTTCTGCACCTTGCCCAGCCGAGGCAGCAGCCACAGCCCCGTCATGCCGATGCTCGCGCTCAGCGTCACGGGGCGCTGCTCGCCGGACTGGCGGATGCCGCCCATCACGTCCTGCAGCTGCTGCACGGCGCCGTCGGCGCTGCGAAAGAGCCGCTCGCCCTCGGGCGTGAACGAGATCGAACGGTGCCCGCGCACCAGCAGCGCGACGCCGAGCTGCGATTCGAGCGCGTGGATCTGCTTGCTGACCGCCGACTGCGTGAGGCACAGGTCCTGCGCCGCGAGCGAGATGCTCATGCGCCGGCCCACCGCGACGAAGCCCCGCACCAGGTCCAGCGAAGGCATGCGAAGCAGGGAGAGTGGCATTCCCATGGTGAATATGAGGCAGCGAAAAGGCGGATTGAAGCACAGGGCGAGGCATCGCGCCCGGCGCCGCGCCACCGGATACTGGCCGGCGATGCCACCCCGGAACGACCTTCCCGCCCTCACCCGCGCCGAACTGCTGCGCCTGGGCCTCGCACTGTGCGCCGGCGCCGCGCTACCGGCCTTCGCCCAACCCCCGTCCAAGCCCACGATGAACACCCGCCCCATTCCCTCCACCAAGGAAGCGCTGCCCGTGATCGGCTGCGGCACCTGGATCGGCTTCGACCAGCGCCCCGGCAGCGAGGAATACGCGCGACTGCCCGGCGTGCTCGACGCCCTGTTCGCGGCCGGCGGCACGCTGATCGACAGCTCGCCCATGTACGGCCGCTCCGAGGAAACCACCGGCGAGCTGCTGGCCGCGTCGAAGCAGCAGGCCAAAGCCTTCCTCGCCACCAAGGTCTGGACCTCGGGCCGCGAGGCCGGCATCGCGCAGATGGAGCAGTCGTTCTCACGTCTGCGCACCCGGCGCATGGACCTGATGCAGGTGCACAACCTCGTCGACTGGCGCACGCACCTCGCCACGCTGCGCGGCTGGAAGGACCAGGGCCGCGTGCGCTACATCGGCATCACGCACTACACGGCCTCCGCCTACGGCGAGGTCGAGGCGGTGCTGAAGGCTGAGAAGCTCGACTTCCTGCAGATCAACTACTCGCTCGATGCGCGCGAGGCCGAGCAGCGGCTGCTGCCGCTGGCCGCCGAGCGCGGCGTGGCGGTGATCGTCAACATGCCCTTCGGCGGCGGCGGGCTGCTGCGCCGGCTGCGCGACAAGCCGCTGCCGCCGTGGGCCGGCGAGATCGGCTGCACCAGCTGGGCGCAGGTGCTGCTGAAGTTCGTGCTGAGCCACCCGGCCGTGACCTGCACGATCCCGGGCACCAGCCGCCGCGAGCACATGGCCGACAACGCGGCGGCCGGCGCGGGCAGCTTTCCCGACGCGGCCTTCTGGCGCCGCGAGGCGGCCGCTATTCGAACTTGACGTTGTGCTCGCGCACCGTCGCGCCGAAGGCGTCGTACTGCGTGCGGAAGAACTCGGCGAACTTCGCGGGGCTCATGCCGTAGCCCTCGAAGCCCTGCTGCACCAGCTGCGCGTGCACCTCGGGGCGCTTCAGCGTGTTCTGCAGCTCCTGCGAGAGCCTGTCGGTGATCGCCTGCGGCAGCCCCGGCGGGCCGAAGAAGCCGGCCCAGGGCGTGATGGTGAGCTTGCCCAGCCCGAGCTCGCCGCCCGTGGGCACGTCGGGCAACAGGGCGCTGCGCTGCGGCAGCAGCGTCACCAGCGCGCGGATGCGCCCTTCCTTCACGAAGCCCGGCGCCAGCGTGCCGGTGGTGAACATCATCTGGA
>Ga0102595_100227_pt1 | contig 52276 bp, 32 predicted proteins | sample Araplaol_mTSA_r2_2_FD_76864 | JGI IMG/M metagenome (GOLD analysis project Ga0102595, IMG submission 76864) | Arabidopsis root microbial communities from North Carolina, USA - plate scrape MF_Col_mTSA_r2 (SPADES assembly) (version 2) | ecosystem: Host-associated > Plants > Roots > Endosphere... | reverse complement strand
TGGCGTGTCCTTGTTTGTATTTGTCTTCTTGGTATTTCGGTATTCGGTTCCCGCTCCCGATTGCCCCGTCCTGGCTGGGCCGAGGAGCGCAGAGACAAGCGGATCAGGGCCGGCGTTGTCTGAGCGAAGCGAGTTTAGCCGGACCCCGCTTGGCTCGAGCACCGCAGGTTGCCCGAAGCGAAGCGCAGGGACCCAGACTGCGGGTCGCCTTTCTTTTGGGTACTTTTGGTGTTTGCGTAACTTCGCTGCGCGAAGTGAGCAAACCCCGAGCGCGTAGCGCACCTTTGGCGAACAAAGAAAACCCGCTTTGCGGGTTTCGCCAAAAGTGCCTCGCCCGCCGGGGCGAGACCCGGCCAGCAGAACTAAAAAGAGGAAAGAGGAGGATGAGAAGGAAGAGCGCGCAAGGCCGGAGCAAGACCCGGCTCCTTACTCCTCGCCGGTCTTGCCGGCTTCAGCAGCAGCCGCAGCCAGCGCATCGGCAGCCGCGTCACCACCACCGAAACCACCGCCGCCAGCGCCACCACCCGACGAACCACCAAGTCCGGCAACGGCTTGCAAGGCCGCGTCATACGAACTGACCAGGCTGGCATTACCCACAGCTGCCGTGCTGGCATTGGAGGTCACGATGCTGAGCGCACCATCGACAAAGCCCAGCGCATAGTTGCCGGAGATCGAGTTCAGCCCGCCTGGTGTGATCAGGTAGTTGCCCGCGGCCACTGCCCCCTGCGAGGAGCCGCCGTAGGCCAGCGCACCACCGATGTCAGCCGAGGTGTCGCCCGCCACAAAGCCGTTGTAGCTCACGCCGTTGCCGCCGCTGTAGGCCGAGCCGTCGTACAGCTTGGTGTCGCCGTTGGCCGTCACTGTCAGCGCCTTGGGCGTGATGCTAGCTGTGGTCGTGGTGGTGGTGTTCAGCAGGTTGTAGTTGCCGGCATCGGTGCCTGAAGTGCTGATGCCATTCACGCCGACGGCCTTGCCTGTGCCGGCATTCTTGTCGGCGAAGGTGGCGCTTCCCGTGATGCCGACCACATCGCCGGCCACGCGGTTGTCGCCATAAGTGACCGCAGCCACCGTGCTGCCGTCGTACACCTTGTTCACACCCGTGGCCGTCACCGCCAGGTCGGCCTTGTTGATGGTGCTGCTCGTGTTGTTGGCGTAACTCACGGCGTAGTTGCCATTGTTGACGCCGTCGCCCACCGTCACGCCGCTGGTGGTCACGGTCTTGTTGCCGATGCCGGCGTTTTTGTCGGTAAAGGCAAAGCTGCCGCCGGTCAGGCTGTCGCCGCTGAACAGCGTACCCGCCGTGACGGTAGCCGCCCCTGCCGCCGACAGGTTGCCGTCATAGGTCTTGGTGACGTTGCTGCTGCCCACCGTCAGGCTGGCCTGGGTGATGCTGGCCTGCTGGGTACCGCCCGTGAAGGTGTAGTTGCTGGCAAGGCCGCTGCCATCCACCAGGTTCAGGCCGGCCACCGTCAGCGTCTTGTTGGTGCCCACATTCTTGTCGGCCATGGTGGCAGTGCCCGTGACGCCCAGGGTTTCGCCGCCCACCAGCGGGCCGATATTCAGCACACCGGCCGCCACGTTGGCCGTGCCGTCGTAGCTGCGCGTGCCCGACACGCTCACGGCAAAGGGATTGATGGTGCTGGTGATGTTGTCCGCGTACGTGACGTTGTAGTTACCGTTGTTCACGCCGTCGCCCACCGTGACACCCGAAGTCGTCACGGTCTTGTTGCCGTTGCCGGCGTTCTTGTCGGTAAAGGCGAAGCTGCCGCCCGTCAGGCTGTCGCCACTGAACAGCGTGCCGCCGGTCACGGTCGCGCTGCCCGTGGCCGTCGTGTTGCCGTCATAGGTCTTGGTGACGTTGCTGCTGGACACCGTCAGGTTGGCCTGGTTGATGGTGCTGGTGGTGTTGTTGGCGTAGCTGATGTTGTAGTTGGCGTTGTTCACGCCATCGCCCACCGTCACGCCTGTTGTCGTCACCGTCTTGTTGCCTGTACCCGCATTCTTGTCGGTAAAGGCAAACGTTCCGCCCGTGGCACCGTCACCTGCGAACACCGTGCCCGCCGTCACCACCACCGCACCTGTGGCGCCGGTCGTGCCGTCATAGGTCTTGGTGACGTCGCTGGTGGACAGCGTCACATTGGCCTTGTTGATGGTACTGGCCGTGTTGTCGACATAGGCAATGTTGTAGTTGCCGGTGACATCCACGTTGCCGCTGTCCTTGATGGTCAGGCCGCTGGCTTGCACCGTCTTGTTGCCGCTACCCGCGTTCTTGTCGGTAAAGACTTGCGTGGCGGCGGTGTTGACCACTTCACCCGCACCTGCGCCTGCCAGCGCACCGACCGAGCCCGTACCCGTGGCATTGAGCGTGCCGTCGTAAGTCTTGGTCACCGCATTGGCCGTCACCGTGAGGTTGGCCTTGTTGATGGTGCTGGTGGTGTTGTCGGCGTAGCTGACGTTGTAGTTGCCGTTGTTGACGCCATCGCCCACGGTCACGCCGGCCGCGGTGACCGTCTTGTTGCCGGTTCCGGCATTTTTGTCGGTAAAGGCAAAGCTGCCACCCGTCAGGCTGTCGCCGCCAAACAGCGTGCCGGCTGCCACCGTGGCCGTGCCGGAAGCCGCCACCGTGCCGTCATAGGTTTTGGTGACGTTGGTCGTGGTCAACGTCAGGTTGGCCTGGTTGATGGTGCTGGTGGTGTTGTCGGCATACGTGACGTTGTAATTGGCATTGTTCACGCCGTCACCCACCGTCACGCCGCTGGTCGTCACGGTCTTGTTGCCGGTGCCGGCGTTCTTGTCGGTAAAGGCAAAGCTGCCGCCCGTGGCGCTGTCACCCACGAACACCGTGCCCGCCGTCACCACCACCGCACCTGTCGCGCTGCTTGTACCGTCGTAGGTTTTGGTGACGTCGCTGGTCGACAAGGTCACATCGGCCTTGTTGATGGTGCTGGCCGCGTTGTCGACGTAGGCAATGTTGTAGTTGCCGCTCACGTCGGCATTGCCGCTGTCCTTGATGGTCACACCGCTGGCGCGCACCGTCTTGTTGGCGCTGCCGGCGTTCTTGTCAAGGAAGGCCTGGCTGCCGGCGGCGTTGACCAGTTCGCCGGCCGCCGCACCGGCCAGCGCGCCCACCGTGCCCGTGCCGGTGGCGGCGGTTGTTCCGTCGTAGGTCTTGGTCACCGCATTGGCCGTGACTGTCAGGTTGGCCTTGTTGATGGTGCTGGTCGTGTTGTCCACGTAGGCAATGTTGTAGTTGCCGGTCACGTCGGCGTTGCCGCTGTCCTTGATGGTCAGGCCGCTGGCCTGCACCGTCTTGTTGCCGGTGCCCGCGTTCTTGTCGGTAAAGACTTGCGTCGCGGCGGCATTGACCACCTCACCCGCGCCGGCACCAGCCAGCGTACCGACGGATCCCGTGCCCGTAGCGCTCAGCGTACCGTCGTAAGTCTTGGTCACACCCGTGGCCGTCACCGTCAGGTTGGCCCTGTTGATGGTGCTGCTGGTGTTGTCGGCATACGTGACGTTGTAGTTGGCGTTGTTCACACCGTCGCCCACGGTCACACCCGCAGTCGTCACGGTCTTGTTGCCCGTACCCACGTTCTTGTCGGTAAAGGCAAAGCTGCCGCCCGTGGCGCTGTCACCCGCGAATACCGTACCGGCCGTCACCACCACGGCTCCGCTGGCCGACAGGCCGCCGTCGTAGGTCTTGGTGACGTCGCTGGTCGACAAGGTCAGGTTGGCCTTGTTGATGGTGCTGGTGGTGTCGTCAACGTAGGCGATGTTGTAGTTGCCGCTCACGTCGGCATTGCCGCTGTCCTTGATGGTCACGCCGCTGGCGCGCACCGTCTTGTTGCTCGTACCGGCATTCTTGTCAAGGAAGGTCTGGCTGCCGCTGGCATTGACCAGCTCGCCCGCGCCCGCGCCGGCCAGCGCGCCCACCGTGCCCGTGCCTGTGGCACTGGTGGTGCCGTCATAGGTCTTGGTCACCCCGGTAGCCGTGACTGTCAGGTTGGCCTTGTTAATGGTGCTGGTGGTGTTGTCGACGTAAGCGATGTTGTAGTTGCCGGTCACATCGGCGTTGCCGCTGTCCTTGATGGTCAGGCCGCTGGCCTGCACCGTCTTGTTGCCGATGCCCGCGTTCTTGTCGGTAAAGACTTGCGTCGCGGCGGCATTGACCACCTCACCCGCGCCGGCACCAGCCAGCGTACCGACGGATCCCGTGCCCGTAGCGCTCAGCGTACCGTCGTAAGTCTTGGTCACACCCGTGGCCGTCACCGTCAGGTTAGCCCTGTTGATGGTGCTGCTGGTGTTGTCAACGTAGCTGACGTTGTAGTTGTTGCCGCCATTGCCGTCATTGACCGTCACGCCTGCCGTCGTCACAGTCTTGTTGCCGCTGCCGGCGTTCTTGTCGGTAAAGGCGAAGGTGCCGCCGCTCAGGCTGTCGCCGCTGAACACCGTGCCGCTGGCCACGGCCGCGGTACTGGAAGCATTCGTCGTGCCGTCGTAGGTCTTGGTGACGTTGTTGGTGGTCAGCACCAGGTTGGCCTGGTTGATGGTGCTCGTCGTGTTGTCGGCATACGTGACGTTGTAGTTGGCATTGTTCACGCCGTCGCCCACCGTCACGCCGGCCGTTGTCACCGTCTTGTTGCCGCTGCTGGCATTCTTGTTGGTGAAGGCGAAGGTGCCGCCCGTGGCGCTGTCACCTGCGAACACCGTGCCTGCCGTCACCACGACAGCGCCTGTCGCGCTGGTCGTGCCGTCATAGGTCTTGGTGACGTCGCTGGTGGACAAGGTCACATTGGCCTTGTTGATGGTGCTGGTCGTGTCGTCCACATAGGCGATGTTGTAGTTGCCGCTCACGTCGGCATTGCCGCTGTCCTTGATGGTCACACCGCTGGCGCGCACCGTCTTGTTGGCGCTGCCGGCGTTCTTGTCCAGGAAGGCCTGGCTGCCGGCGGCATTGACCAGCTCACCGGCGCCCGCGCCGGCCAGTGCGCCAACCGTGCCCGTTCCGGTGGCGGCGGTTGTTCCGTCGTAGGTCTTGGTCACCGCATTGGCCGTGACTGTCAGGTCGGCCTTGTTGATGGTGCTGGTCGTGTTGTCGGCATACGTGATGTTGTAGTTGCCGCTCACGTCGACGTTGCCGCTGTCTTTGATGGTCACGCCGCTGGCGCGCACCGTCTTGTTGGCAGTACCGGCGTTCTTGTCCAGGAAGGCCTGGCTGCCGGCGGCATCCACCACTTCGCCCGCAGCTGCGCCGGCCAGCGCGGCCACCGTGCCGGTGCCCGTGGCGCTGGTCGTGCCGTCATAGGTCTTGGTCACGCCGGTGGCCGTCACCGTCAGGCTGGCCTTGTTGATGGTGCTGGTGGCATCGTCCACATAAGCAATGTTGTAGTTGCCCGTGACGTCGGCATTGCCACTGTCCTTGATGGTCACGCCGCTGGCGCGCACCACCTTGTTGCCCGTGCCGGCATTCTTGTCCAGGAAGGCCTGGCTGCCGGCGGCGTTGACCAGCTCGCCGGCGCCCGCACCGGCCAGCGCGCCCACCGTGCCCGTACCCGTGGCGCTGGTCGTGCCGTCATAGGTCTTGGTCACGCCGGTCGCGGTGACCGTCAGGTTGGCCTTGTTGATGGTGCTGGTGGTGTTGTCGGCGTAACTGACGTTGTAGTTGTTGCCGCCATTGCCGTCATTGACCGTCACGCCGGCCGTTGTCACCGTCTTGTTGCCCGTGCCCGCATTCTTGTCGGTAAAGGCAAAGCTGCCGCCGCTGGCGGTGTCGACGCCCTGCAGCGCTGTGCCGGCCGCGGCCACCGCCGTGCCGGCGGCTGAGAGCGTGCCGTCGTAGGTCTTGGTCACGTTGCTGCTGCTCAGCGTCAGGTCGGCTTTGGCGATGCTCAGCCCGCCGCCGATGATGTCGTAACCCTGCTGGTTCGAGTAATAGCCCGTGCGGTAGCTGCCCGCATTGCGCCCGCTGGCGTTGCTGCCCGACACGCCAACGACGGCGATGGTGCCGCCCGTCTGCGTGTTGCCGTTATAGGTCACGCTGGTGTCGCCCAGGTTCAGCGCAGTCAGGAAGCTGCGCAGCAGCGGGCCGGTGTTGCCTTCATAGATGCGCCAGATGGTTCCGTCGCCGCCCACGTTGCTGGCGTTCCAGCCGGCGTCGATAAAGGTCTGGGCCTTCATCATGTCCGCCGTGAGTATGCCCGTGCCGCCGCCTGCGCTGGTGGCCTGGCCAGTGGTCTGGGTGTCCCAGAAACTGCCGGTCACCGTGCCGCTGTTGTCCAAGCCCACCAAGCCGCCTGCGCTGGAGGTTCCCGCCACAGCGCCGGTGGCATAGCTGTTGGTGATGGTGCCGCTGTTGGTGCCCGCAAGGCCACCCGTCGTATTGTCGCTGCTGGTGCTCACAGCGCCGGTGGCATAGCTGTTGGCGATGGTACCGCCGTTGTTGTTGGATCCCACCAGCCCGCCGGCATTGGCATTGGTACCGACCACGGTGCCGGTGGCGTAGCTGCCGCTCACGGTTCCGTTGTTGACTCCCGCCAAGCCCCCCACATCATTCCCGGCGGTCACATTGCCGCTTGCATAGCTGTTGCTGATGGTCCCATTGTTCACACCGACCAACCCGCCCGTGAGCTGCATGCCGTTCACAGCCGCAGAGCTATGGCTGTTGGTGATCGTCCCAGTAGCGCTGCTGCCCACCAACGCGCCTACAGCGCCGTTGCCGGTGACGCTGCCGCCCGTCAGCCCCAGGTTGGAGACCGTCCCGCCATCCAGGTAACTGACTAAACCAACGTTGCTGTCGCCAGGCCTGTTGATGACCAGCTGGTCGACCACATGGCCGCCGCCGTCCAGGCTGCCGGTAAATAGCGTACCGGCGGCTATCGGCTTGAAGCCCGCACTCGCATTCCAGTTCACGGTGCCGCTGGCATCAATGTTGTTGGCCAGCTTGAAGTTCTTGTCCAGCATGCCGTCGGAGCCCGCACCCTGCAGGCCGTAGATGTCGGCAATCCGGTAGGCCGTGTTGGTGCTCAGGCCGTCACCGCCCAGCGCGCGCACAAAGGTTCCGCCGCTGATGCGGAAGTCACCTGCGGAGAATGTGGGCAAGGTGCCAACCTGGCTGAAAGTACCGCCCTTGAGTTCAAACACACCGCTGACGTTGATAGCGGCGGGCGCGCTGATGCTGCCCTGGGCATTGAGCGCCAGGCCCGCAGCGGCTATGTCGCTGCCCAGGTTGATGCCGCCCGCCGTGGCCGTGAGGCTGATGTTGTCGTTGGTGGACGCAAAGGCATTGCCTACCGTGATGCCCGAGGCCGAGCTGGACGTGAGGTAGACGTTTTGCGCGGAGCCGCTGTCGGTGCTGATGCTGAAGTTGGCGGTGTCTATCGCATTGGCGCTGCTGATGCTGATGTCACCCGTGGCGCCGGTGGTGGACAGCGTCTGCAAGCCGCTGACATTGGTATCCAGCGCGATGCCGTTTTGAGACGAAGCGGTCAGCGTGCCGGCGGTGATGTTGTTGTCGGTGCCGTTCGCATCGGTGATGGCGCCGGCCGCGGCCGTCAGGCTTACACCGCTGCCTGAGACTGTCTTGAGGTTCAGGTCACCCGCGGTCGCCGTGAGATTGACCGTACCGGTGGTACTGACGTTTTCGACGGTGCCGCCGTTGGCCAGCGTGATCGCGATCGGCCCGCTGGTGTCGGTCGCGGTCAAGGAGGCCGTGTCGACACCCAGGTTAATGCCGCCTGCGGCGGACAGGATCACACTGCTTGCGCTGACGGGCCCGGTTCCGCCCAGGGTGCTGCCGCTGCCAATCGACAGGGTGCCACCGGAAGACGACACGCCGTTGATGACGCCGCCCGGTACCGTGGCGCCGCCGAAGGTGACACTGCCGATATTCAGGGCCGTGTTGTTGTACAGGATGACATTGCCACCCGCCGTGAGAGACAGGTTGTTGGCTTCGGTGACCAGGCGCCCGTTGCCGGATCCTTCACCGATGGCGCCGCCGGCCCTGATGGCCAGGTTGTTGGCCACCAGCGAGTGGTATTCGTTGGTTTGTGTGATGTTGCCGCCGGCAGAGACATAGATGTCGCCCGTTGTTTCGGCCCGGGCCTGGTTGCCGACGGCGATGCTGCCGGCCGCTTCGAGCCGGATATTGCCGCTCCCCGAAGAAACCAGGCCGAAATTCGTCAGCGTAAGGCTGCCGCCGGTGCTCAAGGAGACGTTGGCGGAACCCGTGCGGCCGACACCTGAGGTTGTCAGGTCGCCGTTGACCACGGCGAGATCAAAGTCGCCCGGCACAAATGCGTTCTGGAACTGTGTGCCCAAGGTCAGCGCGCCACCGGCATAGTTCACGCGCAGGGCGCCGGTCTTGGTGGCCGCGTTGAGCTGGCCGTTGCGCGCCGTGCTGGTCACGGCGGCAACGCCAAGGCGGCCGCTCATGTCGGGTGCCGTGGCTTCCGTCATGTCCAGCCCGGTGCTGCCCGCGCCTATGCCGCGGTTGGCAGTGACGGCGACAGACAGGCCGTTGAAATAGTTGCCCGCGGCCTGCCAGACATAGCCGTCCGAGGCCGTCACGACCACGGCTTTGTTCGCGCCGGCCGTGCTGCCCGTACCGCCGAGGGCGGAAATGCCGCCATTGATGGCGACATTGCCACCCACGGAGTTCGAACTCACGGTGACCGTTCCAGCCGCAGCGCCGGTGCCGCCGTTGACGCCGTTACCGCCATAGGCGCTAATGCCGCCATTGATCAGCACGCTCTTGCCGGCCGTTGTCGTGTTCGAAGTGATAGACACATTGCCTGCGGCGGAGCCATTCTTGGCGACGAAGTTGCCGTTGGCATTGCCGCCCTGCGCCTGCACGGCGCCGTTGATCTTTACGAAGCCCTTTGAAGAGACGGTGATGTTGCCGGCCGCCTGCAGCGTGCAGCTACGGTTGTTGACGCAGAAGGCATCCTTGGTATTGCTGCTCAGGGCACCGGTGCTGATGTCGGAGCCGTTGGTGGTGGTGGTAACGGAAATATTGCCGCCCTTGCCGGTCGTCATGTTGTCACGGCCGCTGTTGGCGGTGGCGCCCTCGCCGTGGGTGTCAATGACGCCCGTCGAGATGCTGCCGGTGGCGCTGACCGTCACGTTGGCCCCGTTGCCGCCGCTAAAGCCCAGCGCCGGCTGGCCGTTGACCGCGCCGCCAAAGGCCGAGATATTGCCCGTCGTCACGCCGGACGTCGCGCCCGACGCGGTCACCGTAACGGCCCCGGCATGGCCGCCGTCGCCGATATAGCCTGTCGTCGCGCCGGCGGAAGAAATATTGCCCGTCTGTATGGCCGAGCCGGCGCCGTTGGTGGTGATGCTGACCACACCGCCGCTGCCGCCCACGCCGTAAACGCCCGTCGAATTGGCCGCGCCGTTGCCGCCGGCGGCATCAATATTACCGACGCTGATCCAGTTGGTACTTCCCGCCGTGGACAAGGTGACGTCGCCGCCCCGGCCGCCGGTATTGCCGACGTTGGAAACATAGTTGCCGTTGTTCGCGCCGCCACCCTTGGCGGCCAGGTTACCCAGGATGTTGATGGCAGCGCCGGCGGCGCCCGAGGTCGTGATGCTGATATTGCCGGCGGCCTGGCCGTTGGAATCCACCGCACCGTTGGCGCCCGAAGTGGAGACGGCATTGCCGGTCTCGCTGATCATGATGCTGCGGACCGCACCCAGCGTGGCATTGGCGCCCACGGTCGTCACAAAGGCGCCGGCGTTCTGGGTGTAGTTGTCGTTGGCCTGCAGGTTGATGGTATTGGCCGCGCCGCCGGTGGTGGTGACGGATTTGTTCAGTGTCAGGTTATCGGTGGCACCGCCCGTATCGACGGTGGCCAGCGAGATCGCGCCGCCCGTGCTGCTCACACCGGCGATGGCGCCGCCCGGAACCGTCGACCCCGCGAAAGTGGCGGTGTCAACCGTCAGCGCGCCGGTGTTGCTCACCGAGATCGCGCCCGGCGCCACGGCAGAGAGCTTGTTCACCTGGGTATTGAGCTTGTCCGCAGCGCCGCTGTTGCCGACGTAGCCGCTGGAGCGTATCGCCAGGTTGTTGGCCGTGACGGCAACGCCGGTGCCGCCCTGCCGGATGTTCCGCCCGGCCAGATAGACGTCGCCCGTGGTGGTGACAGCGCCTGTGCCGTTGAAGGTGATGTCGCGGCCGGTGAGCTGCACATTGCCGCCATTGGCGCTGACGGTTGCGCCGTTGGCGATGGTGATATCGCCCGCGGCGGCGTCGGTCGCACTCAGGGCCAGCGTGCCACTGCCGACCGATGAGGCGCCCAGCGTGAGCGAGCCGCTGCCGGCGTTGATGGTGACATTGTTCGCGCCAAGGTTGCTGACGCTGACGGCGCCGGTGAAACTGTTGGCGCCGGTCAGGCTCACCTGGCCCGCGCCGGCGTTGACGCTGGTCGTACCGCCTACCACCAGGGCGCCGGCGGTTTGCTGGATGGCCGCATTGCTCGCGGCGAGCGCCAGGTTGCCGGTCGCCGTGAGGTCCTGATTGATGTTCAGGCCGTTGGTCGCGCTCAGGCTGAGGTCTTTGGCGCTCAGGGCGCCGCCCATGGCGATGGCGCCGCCCGACAAAGTCAGGTTGCCCATTCCGGCATTAAAGGCACCCAGCGTCAGAGTGCCGCCGTTGGCCGCCATGTTGACGTTCTGGTTGACGCCCGTCAGGGTCAAGGCGTTGAAGTTAAGGTTGCCGCTCACGCTGACGCTCACGTCATGGGCAGCGGTGATGAGCGGGTTGCCGACGGCCGAATCGCTGCTGAAATCGATCTGCCCGCCGCCGCCCGTTCCCTGCGAAGTCAGGTTGAGCGTGCCTATGGCGCCGCTGGAGGCGTTCACGCGTATTCGGCCGTTGCCCGTGTTGCCCGCTGACGCAGTGAAGTTGCCGTTGCCCAAGACCATGACGTTGGCGGGGGAGTTGGGGTCGCTGCCCCGGATGTTCGTGCCCGCGTACAGGTCGAAGGAGCTGGCTCGCCAGTCCACGCCGCTATTCACAATCAGTTCACCCGTGGTGGCTTTCAGCTTCAAACTGCCTGCATTGATCTGCCCCAGGTCGCCGATGCTGCCGCCGGCCGTCATGTCTATCGCGCCGGTGTTCGTGTTCAGGGTTCCGCCGCCGGTGATGTCGCCGCCGGCGTTGGCCGTCAGCGCCAGGGCGCCGGAGGAGGAAGTGACATTGGCGTTAAAACCGATATTGCCCGCGGCAGTCATTGTCAAACCAGCCGCGCCTCCAGCGCTTTTCCCGATAGCCTGGTTGATATTGATGTCGCGCTCGGCGGTCAAGGTGAAGGTGTTGCTGTCCGTCCGGTTGATAGCCTGGTTGACATGGATGTCGCCGTTACCGCCGGCCGTGCCCATGGTGGCGGTGGCGATTTCAAAATTGCCGCCGGTCAGGGCGGTCGCGACGGCCGCTGCAGACATGTCGCCCGTGGCGGAGATGGTGAAGTCGTTCGGATCTATCAACCATTTTCCGGTGCGGCCGCCACTGCCTTCAGCGGCCAGCGTAGTGACCCTGGCGCTGTCGGCCACTTTGACGTGCGCGGCGGACGTTTCAACAAACCCGCCGTCGCCGCCGTTGGGGGCGCTCGCATCCAGCGTGCCGCCCACATGGACCGTGCCGCTCTCCATGTCGCCCATCAGCAATATGCGGCCGGCCTTGTTCTGTATCGTCCTGGCTTCAATGACGCCGCTGTTGTTGACCGTGGCCGTGGTCAGGCTGTCCATGGCCTTAGCCGACAGCAACACCTGGCCGCCATCGGCTTTGATCAGCTGTTTGTTCTCGGCCAGCGCATTGATCGCGCCCTGGTCAATGCTGTAGCCCAGCAGGCTGCCGTTGTCCAGGTTTAGCGTGACCTTGTTGCCTGCTGCCAGCAAGGCGGTTCCCAGCGAGGCGGTCATCACACCTTCATTGCGCACCTCTGGCGCCAGCAGCGCCAGATAGCCACCGGGCACGGCGTTCAGCGTTCCCTGGTTGACCACCGAACCACTCGAACCGGTGAACACATGGTTGCCGGCCATAAAGTCGGCATTGCTCATGGACAGCGTCGAAGCCACCAGGCCACCCACATTGACCTGCGAGCCCGCGCCAAACAGCACGCCATTCGGGTTCAGGATAAACACCTGGCCATTGGCTGTCAGGCTGCCCAGCAGCTCGCTGGGGCTGCTGCCCGTGATGCGGTTCAGCGCAATGGCCGCCGCATTGGGCTGGTTGAACCGCAGCGCCTCGTTGGCTGCGGTGGACAGCGAAGTCCAGTCGATGGCCACACGCTGGGTGCTTTGGTTGATGGTGGTGGTGTTGCCCACCGTCGAAATGCCGGCGGCGCCAGCCGACACACTGGCATTGGCCGCATCGGCCGCATGCGCTTCATGCGTGAGCACCGCCAGCGAGGCCAGCAGCACTAGCGCCGCGCGGCAGGCCGTGTTGAGCCTGAAGCCTGTGCCGCCGCCCCCTTGCCCCGCCCCCTCCTCGGCCTGCACGGAATCCCATTGCACGCTGCCCTGCACCGAACCGCCCTTGCTTCGTCCTTTGGCGTTCTCCGCCACGGCCACCCAGAGGCTGAGGGCGGCATTCCAGACAAGACGGTAGATGCGGTTCATGCTGGCGTGGTTTTTCATGATGAGGATTTCCGGAAAAAAATAGGACCTAGGCGACTACCGGCCACAGGCACGCGCCTCGCGCGCCTGTGACAAAACGTGCAAATCGTAAAAGTCCACTCCCCGCCTGTATGTCCCTAGTTATGGGGACATGGCGCTAGTGCCGATGTGAAAATTTCCCTTTTAGGACGCGCACTTTGGCCACCCATCAACCTTCACAGAACAGCAAGACGCATGGACTTGCGAATCACATGCGGGCGATTTTCTGTAACGGGCTTCAGCGCAGCAATACTGCCGATGCAGTAGCGGGCGGAGCAACGGGCGCAGGTGCGCGGGCCTGTCCCCAGTTTTGGGGACAAGCCGAGGAAACAAATGCTTTGTGGTTCAGACGGGGCTGTAGTAGCCGCGCTGCACGGCGTAAGCGGTGATCTCCGCCGCATTCCGCAAGGAAAACTTCTCCATCAAATTCTGCCGATGCGTCCGCACCGTCAGCACACTGATGGCCAGCAGCTCGGCGATCTCGCGGTTGCTCAAGCCGCGCGCCACCAGCGACATGATCTCGCGCTCGCGCGGCGTCGCGACCAGGCTGTCTCCCGCGGAGTCCACCAGCCGTGCGCGCGGTGAAAAGGCCGCGGCGATATTGCTGCTCACATACTGCCGGCCGGCCAGCACGGCATGCACGGCCTGTAGCAGCTCGGCGCTGTCTTCGCTTTTGTGCACATAACCGTCGGCGCCCGCGGCCAGCGCCTGCCTGACGGAGTCGGCCTGCAGGTCGCCGGTGAGCACCAGCACCTTGACGGCTTCACCCAATTCGGCCTTGATGCCGGCGGCGATCTTCACGCCGTGCTGGCCGGGCAGGCCCAGGTCCAGCAGCAGGAGCTGGGGCTTGTACTGCATGACCAGTGCCTCCACCGCCATGCCGTCGCCGGTTTCCGCGACAACCTCCAAACCTGGCTGGGTGCCCAGCAGCATCTTCAGGCCGTCGCGCATCAGCACATGGTCTTCAGCAAGAATGATTCGGGTGGTCGCGATGGTGGAGGGAGTGGATGTCATGGTGATGCTCATTGAATGCTTTTCATCAATGCGGCCAGTACACGCGGCTCCACCGGCTTGTAGAGCAGGCGCAGGCCGTTGCGGGCTGCCTCGGCAACTGTTTCGGCGGAGGTATCGCCGGTGATGATGACGGCGGACACCTGCCGGCCCAGGCGGCGCTCCACCGCTTCGACGATCTCGGGGCCGGTCACACCATGGCCCAGGTGGTAATCGGTGAGAACCAGTTCCAGCGAGTCCGCCTGCTCGGCTGCGGCATTGATCGCCTCCCCCAGCGTGGCGGCCACACGCACCTGGTGGCCCCATTCGCCCAGCAGGCGCTGCATGGACTCGCGCACCACGGGGTCGTCGTCGACCACCAGCACGCTACCCGTGAAATGGCCTGCCGCGTGTGCCGCACCAGGCTCCGCTGCCGCAGGCGCCGCCGCGCGCGGCAGCGTGACGGAAAACACCGAGCCTTTGCCCGGCGTCGAACGCACACGAATTTCTCCACCCAGCAGCGGCACCGAGCGCGACACGATGGCCAGCCCCAGGCCCAGGCCGTGCTCGCGTTCGCGCGCCACGTCGGGCACCTGGTAGAACTCGCCGAAGATGCGCGCGCGCTCGTCGTCGGCGATGCCTATGCCGGTGTCGAACACCTGGAACTCCAGCAGGTTGCCGCGCGGCCGGCAGCCAACCAGGATGCGGCCCTTGTCGGTGTAGCGCACCGCATTGGCCGCCAGGTTGGACAGCACGCGCGCCAGCACCAGCGGGTCGGTGTCGACCCAAAGGCCGCGCGGCGCGCGCACCTTGAAGCCCAGGCCTTTGGCCCCGGCCGGTCCGGCAAATGCATTGTTCAGCTCCGCCAGCAGCCCCGCCACCTCCACAGGCCGCCGCGCCACGTCCACCGTACCGCTGTCCAGCCGCGACAAATCGAACAAGCCATTGAGCAAACGCCCCAAGCCGTTGAGCGCCAGTTGCAGGCGCTGCGCGATGTGGCTGACTTCCGTCCCCGGTATCTGGGGCCGCGCGGCCATGGCCTGCAGCGTGGCCACAAACAGGCTCAGGGCTTGTATGGGCTGGCGCAGGTCATGGCTGGCGACCGCCAGGAACTGCGACTTGGCGCGGCTGGCCGCTTCGGCGTGTTCCTTGGCGCTGCGCAGATGCTCGGCGGCGCTGAGCGCGCGCAGGCGGCGGCGCAGCAAAACCCAGGTGAGCAGCGCCAGCATCGCGCTGGCCGCTGCGCCCAGGCGGGCCACCAGCTGCAGCTTGCTGATGGCGATGGCGGTGGTGAAGTTGGGCAGCGAGCGCGCCGTCAGCGTCCAGCCGTAGCCGCCCACCTCCACCTGCTGCGTGGCATAGAACAGCTTGACGGCGGACTCCCCGCCCACGCGGTCGCTGTAGGTGTCTATCAGCTGGTCGTCGCCCTGCCCCGCGCCGTCGTAAACCTCGACGGTGATATTGGCGCGCTCGCCCAGGATGTTGTCCATCAGGCCGTCCATGCTGAAGGCGGCGTAGATCCAGCCCGAGATGTTGGCGCGCCGCTCGGCCACCGTGGCGTGCGGCGTGCCGTTTTTATAGACCGGCAGGTACATGCGGTAGCCGGCCTGCACCTGCGCCGCGTCCTCCTCGGGCAGTTTGACCTTGTTGGAGACCGCGATGCCGCCGCTGTCGCGAGCGGCCTCCATGGCGGGCCTGCGCGAGGGCTCTGCGAAATAGTCGGTGCCCAGGGTGCTCAGGAAGGAAGAGCCGGTGGGCTCGAAGTACAGCGCCGAGGTGCTGGCGCCGTTGGCGGCGGGAGGCTGGACCGTGTAGGCCGGAAAGCCCTGGCTGCGCACCGTGGCGATGTGGCGTTCGCGCTCGTCGGGCGCCACAATGAGCGCAAAGCCCATGCCCTGCAGGCCCGGGTGGTTCTGGATGCGCAGGTTGGCCACAAAGGACTGGAAGTCCCCGCGCTGCACCTTGTCGGACGTGGCAAACAGCCCGTGTGTGGCGCGCAGCGCCTGCTCGTAGGCCAGCATGCGCTCGCGAAACAGGCTGGTGGTCTCGCGCACGCGTGCGTCAAACTCGACCTGCAGGGCCTGTTCAATCTCCTGGCGTTCCCGTTCCCAGAAATACCAGGCCGCTGCCAGCGCCAGGCCCAGCACCACGCAGGGCAGCAGGTAGCTGAAAAAACGCAGCCGCCGGATGGCCGGTGGCTGCGCCTTCACGGCGACGGGCGAGGAAGAAGATCTGTTGGCCATGCGTGTGGCTGTTAGCGCTGGTAAGGCAGCAGGATGCGCTCGGCCTCGGCCTGCGCGTCCTTCAGGGCCTGCTGCGGCGTCTTGGCGCCGGTGAGCGCCGCCGCCAGGCCGGCGTTGAGCGCGCGCGTCACGCGCTGGTTCTCATGCGTGGAAAGTTCGGCCACGGCCTGCGGCAGCTGGTCGCGCGCGACCGCCGCCTGCGGAAACTCCGCCACATACTTTTTCATGGCGCTGGTCTCCCAGGCCGTCGGGCTGACGGCGATGTAGCCCGAGTCAATGCCCCAGCGCGCTGTGCGTTCGGGCGCGACCATCCACTGGATAAAACGGAAGGCGGCCTTTTGCTGCGCCGGCGAGGCCTTGCGAAACACATAGAAATTGCCGCCGCCCGTGGGCGAACCGCGGCGCGTATTGCCGGGCAGCATGCCCACGCCGAAATCAAAGCCGGCCTTGGCCTTGAGGTTGCCCAGGTTGCCGCTGGTGGTCCAGATCATCGCGGCCTTGCCGTCCAGGAAGTCGTTGGGCGTGGTGCCCCATTCGACGATGCCGGGCGGGTGCACCTTGTGCTCGCGCGACAGGCCCACCCAATAGCGCAATGCATCCACCACGGCGGGCTTGTCAAAGTAGGTCTTGGTGCCTGCCGCGTTCATAAGTTCGGCGCCGTTGCCCGTGGCCAGGCCCTGGAACAGCCAATAGGGAAAGCCGGAGGACGGGATCTGCAGGCCCCACTGCGTGGTGTTGCCGGCCGCGTCGCGCCGCGTCAGCTTGCGCGCGTAATCAGCCATCTCCGCCCAGTTGGCCGGCGGGCGTTCAGGGTCCAGGCCGGCCTGGCGGAAAAGCGCCTTGTTCCAGTAAAGCAGGATGGTCGAGCGCTGGAAGGGAACGCCCCAGGTCTGGCCGGCGGCGCGGCTGTTGGCCATCAAGGCCGGGTAAAAGCCGCGCAGCCAGGCCACATCTGCGGCGTCGGCGACCAGGTCGTCGAAGGGCACGATGGCATTGGCGTCGATCAGTGTGTAAACGTCCACGGCGAACAGCACGGCCGCATCGGGCGGCGTGCCGCTTTTGTGCGCCGTCAGCGCCTTGACGATGGAATCCTTGTAGGTGCCGGTGTAGACCGGCGTGACGCGGATATCGGGGTGGCTTTTCTCAAAATCGGCGGCCAGTGCCGAAATGCTTTTGGCGACGGGGCCGCCCACCGCGATGGGGAAATAAAAAGAGATTTCCGTCGGCTCGGCACGGCCCGCACCCGAAGCGGCCAGCGCTGCCAGCAGCAGCGAAGCCTTCAGAATGTTCCACATAGCGCTTCCCGGCCCTCTTTATTTTTGCTTGCCTCATGGCCACCGCTTCCTGTCGGCGTGCCCGGCAGTGTATGCCCTTTGCCGCCCATCATGCAGCACGCGCGGCAACAGTCAATACCCGCCACGGGCATGCTATGCGATGTCAACCGGCCTGTCTGTCCCCAGTTTTGGGGACAAGGGGCCGGCAGGGGTGGCGTCCCCAATTTGGGGCACCGGCAAGGCGCCGCTCAGGGCGGCGTGTAGTAACCGCACCGCACGGCGCAGGCTGTGATCTGGGCCGCGTTGCGCAGCGAGAATTTCTCGCCCAGGTTTTGCCGGTGGGTGCGCACCGTGAACACGCTGAGGGACAGCACTTTGGCGATTTCGCGGTTGCTCAGCCCGCACGCTACCAGGGACATGATCTCGCGCTGGCGCGGCGTGGCGGCGGGTAACCCATCAGGCGCATCCCTGCGCAGGGAGCCCGGCAGGAAGACCTTGGCGATGCCGCGGCTGACATGCTGCCGGCCGGCGAGCACCGCCTGCACAGCCCGCATCAGCTCAGCCCCGTCTTCGCTTTTGTGCGCGTAGCCGTCGGCGTCCGCCGACAATGCCTGCCGCAGTACGCCGGGCCGCAGCTCGCCGGTCAGCACCAGCACCTTGACGGTGCCGCCAAAACCGGCCTTGATGGCGGACACGATATCCAGCGGCGGCGCACCTGGAAGGTCCATATCCAGCAGCACCAATTGCGGCGGGGGCAGGAGCAGGCCCGCCAGCGGCACCACGGCCGCAACATCGTCGGTTTCCGCCACGACCTCAAAGCCATCGTGCCGGCACAAGAGCATCCTGAGGCCGTCGCGCATCAGCGCGTCGCCTCCTGCAAGCAGGACAGTGGTGGGGTAACAGTTCAATCCAGTCTCTCCAAGCCAGGACAACAGGGGGGCCCGGCCGGGCCCCGGGTTGATGGTTGCCCTACTGTGGCAAAGGGCATGTCAACTGTCTGTCCCCAGTTCTGGTGACACTGCTGCAGGCCCCCACCCAAGCCTCCCCCAGAGGGGGAGGGAGTACATACCCCTCTTGCTCCCTCCCCCACTGGGGGAGGGCTGGGGTGGGGGCCAGCGCCCCTCAAAACGACGCTGCCTATTCGGCTTTGTCCTGCCCTTCGGCCTCCGCGGCGGCGGTGTTCAGTGCCTTGATGAGCGCGGCATCATCGAGCACGGTCGATTCACTGTCGATGCTGTTGCCCGTGAGTTTGTCCGTGCCGGCAATGGTGTTGAGCGCGGTCACGTATGCCCCGTCCAGTGCTGCAGTCACGCCGAAAGCAGATGCAGGCAAAGGTGGTGCGGGCGGCGTACCGGTCATCGTCAGCGTGCCGTTGGTGTAGACGACGTTGTAACCCAGGGCCGACGCCAGCGTGCCCTGCGTGATGGCATGCGTGGGGCCGGTCGTGGCAGTACCTGTGGGCGCCGACAGCGCGCCGCCCAGCGCAGTAGCCGCGGTGTCGCCCGCCACCAGGCCGCTGTTGACGGTGTAGGTGAGAGCCGGGTCGGCGCCACCGTAGGCCTTGCTCTGGTTGTCGCCGCTCACATTGAGCGTCGGCACAACGCTGTAGACAAAGCGGTTGCCGGTGAGAGAAGTCATCGACGCATGGGTGGGCGCGTTGGCGGCGTAAGTGCGGCCAAAGGCATTGCCGGTGGAGACCAGGCCGCCGAAGGTGTTGGCTGTCGGATCGGTCGAATACACCAGGAAGCGGCCCGCGCCAGGATTGAGCGCGCCTGCGCCCGTGTTGTTCACAAAGTTGCGGCCGGCGGCCAGCACCAGTGAATCATTGGCCGCGCTGCCGGAAGTGACGCCGTTGTTCAGCGTGAGGTCACTGGCCGCGCCCGTAGTGCGCACCAGCACTTTGCCGGTAGCGGTAAGGCCCACAGTGTTGACGGTGCCGACAGACAGCGCACCTGCTTGCGAGTACTCGGCATTGCCAGTGTTGCCCGCCAGCGTCGTCACCGCATTGCCTGCGTTGTTGAGCGTGTGCGTGCCGGTGCCCAGCAACTCCAGGCCGGTGGCCGTGATGGCCGCGGTTTGAGTGCTGGTGCCGGCGGTGTTCAGCGTGAGTTCGCTGGCCGTCAGCGCGCCATTGATGGCGATGTTGCCGCCGGTCGTGGTCAGTTTCAACCTGTCCTGCACATTGCCGAAGGCGGCGTCTACCGTGATGCCGGCGCTTGACGACAGGCTGACCGTCTGTGCCGACCCGGCGTTGGTGGTGATGCCGAAGTTGCTGGTGTTGACGGCATTGGCGGCGGCGATGTTGATGTCGCCCGCGGCGGCCGTGGTCGCCAGGGTTTGCAGGCCGGTGACGTTGGTGCCCAGCGTGATGCCGTCGCGCGCGGATGCGTTGAGTGTGGTGGCGGTGATGTTGTTGGCCGCGCCATTGGCATCCGTGATGGTGCCGGCCGCGGCACCAAGGGTGACTGAACTGCCGGCCACCGTCTTGACCGCGAGGTTGCCGGCCGCGGCGGTGACGCTGACAGCGCCCGGTGCGCTGATGTTTTCGAGGCTGGCGCCACTATTCAGTGCGAGGTTGACTTGCGAAGCGCCGCCGTTCGCCACCGCGGTGACCGAGCTCGCGTCCCAGATAGTCACCGGGGCAGCGGTGCTGGCGCCTATGCTGCCGTTGCCCGCCTCCAGGTAAACCGAGCCACCCGAGGGGGTCCAGATGTTGGGCGAGACTGTTTGCGCGCTGATGCCGCCCGTGGCCACCAGGCTGAAGCCGGCGGTGCCCGCAGTCGTACCCGTGGCGTTACTCGAAGTTGAAAGGGCGCTGCCACCCAAAAAGATATTGCCCGTGTTGGCGATATCGACGCGGCCTTGGCTGAAAATGCCGCTCAGGAAGCTGGCGGTGGCGGCGGTGTTGCGAAGGATGAGGTTGCCTGATGTACTGTTGGTGAGGTTGCCGAAATTCTGGATCCGGTTGCCTGCGTGGGTCAGCGTCATGCCGCCGAAGCTGGTGACCTGCAGTGTGTTCCCGACGATGGCCTGGGTTTGCGTCACGGCGCCGCTGCTGTGCAGCATCACCATACCGGTGCCGGAGTGGGTGATGCCGGCCGTTCCGTCAACCGTTCCCACAGACAGCGCAGAGGCGGAGCGGACCTGGAAATTGGCCGTGTCGTAGGCCCGCCCGCTGATCTGGCTGATCTGGTTGCCAGTATTGGCCAGGACGACGCTTCGTGCATTGGCGTTGAGGTTGGCGACAGTGATGGCCGCCGTCTGGCTGATCGCGCCCGTGACGTTGTTGTTGATCAGGCTCAGGGTCGGCGAGCTGGCCAGATTGATATCGCCCCCGGTGTTGCCGATCACGATGCCGCCGGTGTTGTTGATGCGGCCGATCGCGATCGCCGAAGCGGTGATCCGGTTGAGCTCGTCGTTGCTCAGGTTCATGGCGGCGGTTTCAGACGCCCCGCCAAGCGTGATCGGCCGGAAGCTGCTGACCGTATTGATCGTCACCCTGCCCGCGCCCGCGTTGACGGCGCTGCCGATGTTGACACGCTCACCCCGCAGCGCGATATCCCCGCCCCCGCTGTTGATGCCGGTGCCGTTGATGTTCAGGTCAAAGTTGGTGGCCGGCGAGGCCGGCGCCATACCCGACCCGAGCAGCGACATGGCCGCGCCGTTGGAGTTGATGCTGCCGCCGGTCAGGCTCAGGCCCTGGGAACCGGCAGCGTGTACCACCGCCGAATTCCCGCGGCCGTCCATGCTGATCGCGCCGGTCGAGCTGAGGCTGCCGCCCGCCATGGAGATGCCCGTGAAGGTTGCCGTTGTCGAGAGGCCCTGCCCAGCACCTGAAACGGAGAGCCCGCCCGTGCCCGCGATCAGGTCGGCGCCGGCATCGACCAGGATGCCGATGCCGGTCGTGCCATCGTCCATATCAGCGACGCCGTCGAGAAAGATGCGACTGGCCGCGCCGGACTGCAGCTTGCCTTTTGCAATGATGCCCTTGGTATCCGCGGCGGCGGCGAGGGCACTGAGCATCTGGCCCCTGACCTCCACGTTGCCGCCGGTGCTGGACACCTCGGAGCCGGTGCCCAGCTCAACGGCGACGCTGTGGGCCGTCGAAGTGGTGTGTGCATTGCCGGTGACGGCGATGTTGCCCGTACCCGTGACCTTGGCCAGTGAGTCCAGCCGCACCCCACGGGCCGCCTGGGCAATGATGGTGCCCCAGCCCGACTCGCCGATGATGGTGACGGTGCCGGCGCCGCCTGCGACGTTGGAGTTGGCGATGGCCACACCTGCCGCCGAACCGCTGGCGGCGACAGCAGCGGCGCCGCCGCTCTTGAGCTTGCCGGTGATGCCTATGGTGCCGCTGCCGGTTGTGCTGACGTTGGTCTGTGTGGCCCCGCTGTTGACCAGCTCGACCGCGTGATTGCCTGAATTGGTATTGGATGCGTCAATGCTGATGTTTCCGCTGCTGGTCAAACTGCTGCCGGCCAGCTTGATGGCTGAACTGGCGCTGCTGATGTTGGCATTGCCGCTGATGAGGGTGGCACGGTCCAGCAGGACGCCGTACTGCGCCGTGTCCGCCGTGATGCCGTTGATGGTGAGGGTGCCGGTGCCGGCGTTCACGGTGCTCTGGGACACCAACACGCCCGAGTTTCCGGCTTGGCCCGCTCCGTTCAGCGAAATGGCGCCTCCGCTGGTCTGCACAACCGCGTTGCTGATATCCAGCGCGCCGGCGGAGTTGACGGTGATCGTGCCGGCGCCGCCGGTCACGGCGAGCCCGGAGCTCCTGATGGCCTGGGACGCCGAGGCTGTGTTCACGTTAATCGTGCCGCCGCCTGAGACCTTGAAGGTCAGGGCGGTGCCGTCCCCGCTGCCCGTGAGGTCTATGCCGGTGCCGCTTGCCCCGGTGGTCTTGATGATGAGGTTCAGGCCACTGGGCATTTCCACATCGGCATTGCTGAAGTTGCCCGTCGTGTTGATCGAGTCCGTGGCCTGGATGGTCATGTCGGAACCCGCGGCTTCAAGCGTGTCCTCGTAAATGGTGTTGGCCGCCGCACCATTGCCGGCCGCAATGGTCATCGTGGCCGGGTCCAGCAGCCAGTTGCCGTTCTTGCCTTGCGGCGCCCGCGTATTGACCCTGAAGCTTGGCAGTATCCTGAAGTTCGCGGCGCTGGTTTCGATAAAGCCGCCGTCACCGCCGTCGGGTGCGCTGGCATCCAGCGTGCCGCCGATATGGACCATGCCGTGTTCCATGTCGCCGATCAGCATGATGCGGCCGGCCTTGTTGGCAAGGGTCTTTGCTTCAATGATGCCGGTGTTGTTCACCGTGGCGGAGGTCAGGCTGTCGAGCGCTTTCGCGCCCAGCAGCACCTGCCCGCCGTTGGCCTGGATCAGCTGTTTGTTCTCGGCCAGCGCATTGATCGCGCCCTGGTCAATGCTGTAGCCCAGCAGGCTGCCGTTGTCGAGGTTCAGCGTGACCTTGTTGCCAGCGGCAAGCAGCGCAGTGCCCAGCGTGGCGGTCATCACACCTTCGTTGCGCACTTCGGGGGCCAGCAACGCCAGGTAGCCGCCCTGCCCTGCGTTCAGCGTGCCCTGATTCACCACCGAGCCGCCGGAGCCCGTGAACACGTTGTTGCCGGCCATGAAGTCGGCATTGCTCATGTTCAAGGTAGAAGCCACCAGTCCGCCGACGTTCACTTGCGACCCCGCGCCAAACAGCACACCGTTCGGGTTCAGGATAAACACTTGGCCATTGGCCGTGAGGCTGCCGAGCAGCTCGCTGGGGCTGCTGCCGGTGATGCGGTTCAACGCAATAGCCTGCGCGTTGGGCTGGTTGAATACCAAAGCCTCATTGGCACGGGTGGACAGTGAAGTCCAGTCAATCGCCAGTCTCTGCGTCGCCTGGTTGATCGTGGTGACGTTGCCCGCGGTGGCGACGGTGCCTGCGCCGGCGACGACGGCCGCATTGGCCGCATCTGCAGCGTGCGCCTGCGGAACCATAAGCAAGAGAGATGACAGAACACCGAGAGCCGCCTTGCAGACGGCGTTAAGCGTGAACCCGCCACCACCTTCGCCCCCATACCCGCCATCACCTTGATGAACCGAACTGCAATCCACACTTGGGCGAACCGAGCCGCCCTTGCTTTTGCCTCTGGCGTTCTCAGCCACAGCCACCCACAGGCTCAGGGCGGTGTTCCAGACGAGGCGGTAAATACGGTTCATGCTGGCGTGGCTTTTCATGGAAGCTTTCGTTGACGGGCGGGACTTGCAGCGAACCAGGTTGCTCGCCAATCAGTCGGGCCAGCGCCCCCCGCTGTTGTGGAACGCCTGCCTGACCGGCCGTCATCGTACGAAACACGAAAGCCGCTGTCTGTCGCACATATTCGCTACACCCAGATATCTTCAGGGGTCGCTCCCGGACTCAATATTGGACCTTAGACCAGCAGAAATGGGCGCCAATCGCTATCAAAAATATAGCGCATGGATCATCCGGGTGGCATGATCACCGGCACTGACGGGCAGCGAACAGGCCTTGCCGGTGACCAGACACCGGTTACCGGCTTGCATGTAGAACAAACAATCTACACGAATAGCGAGTCGTGCGACCAAAACCGTCGCAAAATGTCGCCTGATGAATGCACCTCCCGCTGAACAAGACCTGCCCGTGATCCACGTCGCAATCGTCGAGGACGATCCGAGCTTTCGCGGGGCGCTGAGTCGCGTGGTGCAGGGCGCTTCTGACATGCGCCTGGTGGGCGCGGCGGGCACCCGCGCCGAAGGCTTGCAGATGCTCAAGCGACCGCCGGCCGATGTGCTGCTGGTTGATTTGGGCCTGCCCGATGGCTCAGGCATCGACGTGATCCGCGCGGCTTCCCAGCAGTGGCCGGCCTGCAGCATCATGGTGAGTACCAATTTTGGCGACGAGACGCATGTGATGCAGTCGATCGAATCCGGCGCTGCCGGCTACCTGCTGAAAGACAGCTCACCGCTGAAAATGGCGGCCGAGATCCGCAGCCTGGCCAGCGGCGGCAGCCCGATCAGCCCCATCATCGCCCGGCAGGTGCTGGCGCGCTTTCGCCGCAGCACCGCAGCGGGCGCCGGCACGACGCCCGCCGATATCGACGCGTCATCGCTGCTGTCGGCGCGTGAAAAGGAAGTGCTGGACTACATCACCAAAGGTTTCACCGCGGTGGAAATTGCCAGGCTGATGGAGTTGTCGCCCTTCACGGTGCGCACTTTTGTGCGGCGCATCTACAGCAAACTCAAGGTCACCTCCAAGGCTGAAGCGATCTACGAAGCCAGGCACCAGGGCATTCTGCCGCAGTAGTTGCCGTGCGCATGCCCTTTCATAACCACCGGCTCCTGCGTTTTTTGCCCCGCGTAGCGCTGCTGGCAGCAGCCGCGGTGCTGACGGGTCTTGTCGCCTGCGACTCTGCGGACACCCGCGCGGGTGCTTCCCCCGGCGCAGCGGCCCTGCATCTCACCCAGGCTGACTGGCAGGTGCAAACCGATGCGGGCTTCACCTCGCCACCGCTCACCCTCGACGGCCAAACCCTGCTGGACCACTGGCAACCCGTTGCGCTGCCGCACGCCTTGCCCGTCTCGGTGCTGGGACAGGCCCGGGCGGCAGCATCCGCCGGTGTGGCACCCGTCACACGCACCAGCTGGTTTCGACTGACCGTGCCGCCGGTCCCGGCATCGTCCGCGCCGCTGGCGCTGTATGCGGCCCGCGTGCGCACCGACGGCACCCTCGCGGTGTATGCCGACGGTCACCTGATACACACCGCACAGCAGCAAGGCCCCTTATGGAACAGCCCGCACACGCCGCTGTGGGTGCTGCTGGAGAAATCACCCGATGGCCGCCCGCCGCGCGAGATCACGCTGCGCATCGAGCACACGGCGGCGACCCAAGTGGCGCTGTCGTCACTGTGGCTGGGCCCGGTGGATGCCATCAGCTGGCGCTACCACGGCCGCCAATGGCTGCAGCAGGAATTGCCGGGCATGTTCAGCTCGGCTTTCCTCGCGGTCGGCATCTTCGCCCTGCTGGTGTGGTTGCGGCGCCGGCATGAGCCGGGCTACCTGCTGTTTTTTGTGCTGGCGGCCATGTCCTTCATCCGGGGCCTGCATTTCTATGTGAACTTCCCGATTGCCAACGACTGGTTTGCCTGGTTCACCGTCAACTCGCTGTTCTGGCTGGTCACGGTGGTGCACTTTTCAATCGGCCTGCTGCACCGGCGCCGGCAACTGTGGCTGACGCGGGCACTGATCACCGCGTCCGTGCTGATGGCCCTGCTGACCCTGCCCCTGTGGCCGGCCCTGCCCAACACGCCGAGGACCACGCCCATGCTGTATGTGGTGGCCGCACTGATGGGCGTGAGCGTCAGCGTGGCGGGCATCGTCAACGCCTGGGGGCGCTCGCGCGACGCCATGGTGGTGGCCATCGGGACGGTACTGGCCACGCTCTTCAGCGCGACCGACTGGCTGGTACAGAATAATTTCATCAGCCCCGAAAACTGGTATCTGGGCCCGCATACCAACGCGATCACCTTCAGCGTCTTCGGTTACGTGATGTACCGCCGTTACACCGGCGCCATTGCGGAGGTCGAGCAGGTCAACGCCAGCCTGGCCGAGCGCCTGCGGGCGCGCGAAGCCGAACTTGAAGCCAGCCACCGCAGCCTGCGCGAGATCGCCCAGCAGCAGATGCTGAGCAACGAACGCCAGCGCATGATGCAGGACATGCACGACGGCTTGGGCTCGACGCTGATCAGCGCCATCCGCTCCGTCGAAGTCGGCGGCATGAGCGACGAACGCGTGAAGCAGACCCTCAAGGACTGCATGGACGACCTGAAGCTCGCCATCGACTCGATGGAGCCGGTTGAGGCAGACCTGTTGCTGCTGCTGGCCACACTGCGTTTTCGGCTCGAGCCCCGGCTGGAAGGCACCGGCATCACGCTGCTCTGGGAAGTTCAGGAACTCCCCGCGCTGGACTGGCTGGACCCTTCAAGCGCGCTGCACATTTTGCGCATCCTGCAGGAGGCTTTCGCCAACATCCTCAAGCACGCCCAGGCCAGCGAAATACGCGTAACCACCGCCGCGGGCGACGGCTGGGTGTGCGTCGGCATCACCGACAACGGCAAGGGCTTTGCGGTGGAGGAAGCGCTAGGCAACGGCGGCAAGGGCCTGGCCAACCAGCGACGCCGCGCGCAGGCCATAGGCGGTGATGTGGCGTTTGAATCGTCGGCAGCCGGCACGCAGCTGACATTGCGCCTGCCGGAAAAGCGCCCCGCAACCATGTGATTCCGCCGATTGCAACAAAAGCGTTAACACCGTCATCCGCCGATACGCTGTTGTCCGTCTTTCCGGCGACAAGGCCGAAATTCCGTGCCGCACGGGATCCCAAACTGTCCCTAGATATGGGGACACGCAATGGCCCGTCCTTGAAGCACAATGGCATTATTTCCAGCCGCCCGCTCACGCCCTCATGGTGAGCAAGCCAGGCATGCACAAGGCATGCGCCAATGCAGGAACCGAGATGCAGCAGACCAGCCCCAATCCGTCCCTCATCCACGTGGCGCTCGTGGAGGATGACGTCCTTTTCCAGAACGCCATCGTGACCGCCATTGCGGCCTCGCCCGATATACGCCTGATGAGCCTGGCCAGCACGCGCGCGCAAGGCCTGCAGTCGCTGCAAAGCGCGCCCGCCGACGTGCTGCTGGTTGATTTGGGCCTGCCCGACGGCTCTGGCATAGACGTGATACGCGCGGCGCACGCGCAATGGCCGACCTGCGCCATCATGGTGTGCACGGCCTTCGGCGATGAGGCGCATGTGTTGCAGTCCATAGAGGCCGGCGCATCGGGCTACCTGCTGAAAGACAGCGAGCCCGAGAACATGCTGCACGAGATCCGCAGCCTGCACGGCGGCGGCAGCCCGATCAGCCCGCTGATCGCGCGGCAGATTCTGATGCGCTTTCGCGCCGCGCCTCCGGTGGCACCGGCTGCCGCGCCGGCCCCGGCCGCCGGCGAGCAGGCCGTGCTGTCCAGCCGCGAAAAGGAAGTGCTGGAGCTGATCACCAAAGGCTTTACCGCCGACGAAATCGCGCGGCTGATGCAGGTCTCGCAGCACACGGTGCAGACCTATGTGCGGCGTATTTACAGCAAGCTCAATGTGAACTCCCGGGCCGAAGCGATTTATGAAGCCAGGAACCAAGGCATTCTGGCGGCCTGAGCTGCGCGAAGGCATGCTTCGCTGGCTGCTGCTGTGTGCCTGGCTGCTGGCTTGCGGCCCCGCCGCCTGGGCCGCGGGGACTGTCGTGCACTACACCCAGGCCGAGATGCTGCGCGTGGAGGCGGCGAGCTTCAAGCCGCTGGCCGCCACGGTCGACGACGGCGCCCTGTCCGGAAGCTGGACCCAGGTGGCATTGCCGCGCGTGATTGAAACACCGGCCGCTTCGGATACCGGTAAGCGGCCGGTGGTCACTACCTGGCTGCGCATACACCTCGATGCGCTGCAGGGAAGCAAAGGCCCCACGCATTTCTACCTGATACGCTGGCTCGCGGCCGGCCAGATCGCGGTGTATGCCGACGGCCGGCTGCGCTATCGCTCCACCGGCAGCCCGGTCTGGAACCTCTTCAGCCACCCCGCGCTGCTGCTGCCGCTGAACCTGACCGCCGACAGCCCGCCGCCGAAAACCCTGCTGATACGCCTGGACAGCCTGCCCTCGCCCGAGGCGGGGATTTCCTCCTTCTATGCCGGCGACTCCGACAGCCTGGTCGAGATGGCCGCCAAACGCGACTGGCTGGCCAACCAGTTGCCTTTTATGTGCAGCGCGGCCTTCCTCGCGGTGGGGCTTTTCTCTCTGGCCGTCTGGGTGGTGCGCCGCCAGCCCGCCAGCCTTTACCTGTTCGCGATGGCGGTGCTGAATGCCACGCGCCGCTGGCATTTCCAGCTGGGCCCCGAAAAACTCATCGTCAGCGACGCCTGGTTTATCTGGCTCACCCTCAACGCCCTGATGTGGCAGTCGCTGGTCACCCACTATTTCTTGCAATTCCTGCACGGCCGTGCCATGCCCCGGACCAGCCGCGTGATGATGGGAATGGCCGTGGTGTTTTCCGTCGTCACGCTGCCCTTTGCCTCCGTCTTCCCCAGCCTGCTCGCGCTGCGGCCTTATGCCCACCTGCTGCTGATCTCCATGGCCACGGTCATCGCGGCGATAGGGTTGTGGCATTCATGGCGCAGCCGCTCGCTGGACGCGAAGATGCTGTCGACCGCCTTTTTGTGCAACTATGTATTCGGTGTCTATGACTGGGCGCGGCTCAAGTACGTGGTCGACCTGGAAAGCTACTACCTCACGCCTTACGCGGCCATGCTGCTGTTCGGCGTGTTTGTGGTGATCATGTTCCGCCAGTATGTAGGCGCCTTGGCTACCGTTGAGCAGCTCAACACCGGGCTGGAAGAAAGCCTCAAGAACCGCGAAACCGAACTCGCGGCGAGCTATGAGAGGCTGCGCGAAGTCGAGCAGCGCGAGCTGCTGAGCCAGGAGCGCCAGCGCCTCACGCAGGACATGCACGACGGCCTGGGTTCCTCGCTGGTCAGCGCGCTGCGCGTGGTCGAGGGCGGCCGGCTCGGCGAGGCCGAGGTGGCCGAGGTCCTCAAGGGCTGTATAGACGACCTCAAGCTGACCATAGATTCGATGGAGCCGGTGGAGGCCGACCTGCTGCTGCTACTGGCCACGCTGCGCTTTCGCCTGGGCCCGCGCCTGGCGGGCGCCGGCATCTCGCTGCGCTGGGAGGTTTCCGACGTGCCGCCGCTGGACTGGCTGAACCCGCGCAACGCGCTGCACATACTGCGCATCCTGCAGGAGGCCTTCACCAACACCCTCAAGCACACCAACGCCACGCAGATCAGGGTGATGACCGGCGCCGAAGACGGTTATGTCAGCGTGATCATTGCCGACAACGGCGGCGGTTTTTCCATCAGCGAGGCGCTGACCGGCGGCGGCAAGGGCCTGGCCAACCAGCAGCGCCGCGCCCAGGCCATAGGCGCGGAGCTTTTGCTGCATTCCTCGGCTACGGGCACCACGCTGACGCTCAAGCTGCCGCAAAAGCGCCCGTAGCGGGCAAGGGCTTTGGCTGCGCGGCCCGCCGGTGCTTTACACCGCGTCTTCATAATCGCGGGATAGCCCTTAGCGCCCACACACCGCCATGAACCTTTTTTTACGACCCAGCATTCTTTCCGCCCTGCTGTGCTGCACCCTCGCGCAAGCCCAGCCCGCCGCCCCCAACTCCGCGACAGTCCATCCGATTGTGGGCACCTGGAGCTGGACCCTGCCCGGCAAGACCTGCACCGAAACCTGGCAATACCGCACCGACGGCAGGCGTCTGGGCACCAGCGGTGAGGAAGTCACCCAGGGCGACTACCAGGTGCCGGCCAAGCCCACAACGACGGGCTTTTACCCGCTGACCGAAACCGTGACCAGCAGCAACGGCAAGCGCGACTGCTCGGGCGACCTGCATACGGACGGGGACGAAAGCGTGATCCGCTTTATCCAGTTCAGTCCCAAGCAGGACCAGTTCATCGTCTGCAAGGCCGCTTCACTTGAGGCCTGTTTCGGGCCGCTCAAGCGCGTTCAATGATGGGTTAGCGATTGCTGATCAGCGATTGCAGAACGCCGGGCGCGAAGTGCTCGGCGATGTAATCGGCCAGCCCGTCAAACACCGAGTCCAGCGTGGGCACAGCCGCGCCGAACAAGGCTTGCAGCACACGCGGGTCTTCAAACAAGCCGTGCAGATACAGGCCCAGCACGTTGCCGGCCTGGTTTTGCCAGGCCAGGCCTTCGGCCATCACCGCATGCGCGATGTCGCCGGCCGCCGCCATGGCCGAATGCGGCGCGGTCTGGCCGTGGTGGATTTCATAACCCTGCACGCCCACGCCCGACAAGCCGGCCCACAGCCCGCGCAGCGGCGTGAACACGGCCTGCCGGTGCCGCACGGTCTTGGCTTCGTCAAACACCGTGACCACGGGCAACAAGCCCAGGCCGGGCGCGTTGCCGTCAATGCCGTGCGGGTCTATCAGCGCCTCGCCCAGCATCTGCAGGCCGCCGCAAATGCCCAGCACCGCGCCGCCGCGGCCGGCGTGCGCGGCCACGGCCTGGTCCAGCCCCTGCGCGCGCAGCCAGGCCAGGTCGCCGCTGGTGTGCTTGGAGCCGGGCAATATGACCCAGTCGGCGCCCATGAGCTCGGCCGGGCTGCGCACCCACTTGAGGCGCAGGCCGGGCACGTTTTTGAGCGGCTGGAATTCATCGAGGTTGCTGATGCGCGGATAAGCGATCACCGCAACGGTTCGGGTCACAGCGCCGCTGGCCACGCTGCGGTCGTCAAATACACCGTCTTCCTCGGGCAGGCCGTGCTGCCACCACATGGGCAAGGTGGCCACCGTGGGCACACCCGTCATGTCCTGCAGCATTTGCGGGCCGGGCGCCAGCAGTCTGGCGTCGCCCCTGAATTTGTTGAGCACAAAACCCTTGATGCTGCGCCGCTCGGCTTCATCGAGCAAAGCCCAGGTACCGTAGAGATGGGCAAACGCACCGCCGCGGTCTATGTCGGTCACCAGCAGGCAGGCGGCTTTGGCGTGCTGGGCCGCGCGCATATTGACGATGTCGCTGGCCTTGAGGTTGATCTCGGCGGGCGAGCCCGCGCCCTCCATCACCACCACGTCGTTGTCGGCGATCAGCTCATCGAGCGCGCGTGACACCACGGGCCAGACCGAAGCGCTACGGCCGCGCCACTCCATGCGCGAGAGCTCGGCATTGACCTGGCCCATCAGCACAACCTGGCTTTGGGTGTCTTTTTCGGGCTTGAGCAACAGCGGGTTCATGCGCACGTCGGGCACGGCCCTCGCGGCCAGGGCCTGGAAATATTGGGCACTGCCGATCTCGCCTTGGGAAACCACCCTGGCGTTATTGCTCATGTTCTGCGCCTTGAAGGGCGCGACCTTGAGCCCCTGGCGCGCGTAGTAGCGGCACAGCGCGGTGGTCAGCCAGCTTTTGCCGGCGCCGCTGGTGGTGCCGAGCACCATCACACTTTTTGCGCTCATGAATTAGTTAGGTGGAGTTGTTGCCACGCATTGTGCAGCGCATCCTGCACAGCGGGCGGCTGCACACCCAGGCGCACATGGCCGGGCAGGCCAAAGGAGGTGGTGTCGCGCAGCTTGATGCCCTGGGCGCGCAGCGCGGCCAGCGCCTCTTGCAGGCTCAAACCCTCAGGCAAGGCCGGCTGCGCGCAGAAAAAATTGGCCCCGCTGGACAGGCAGCGCCAGCCCAGGGATTCGCAAGCCGCGATTTGCCTGGCCTTCCATTCGCGCAAAGTCTTGAGGCTGGCAGCCAGCCATTCCTGCGCCTCCCCACTGGTCCAGGCCTGCAGCATGGCCTCGCCATGTGCGCCCACGGGCCAGGAAGGGCACAGCTGCTCCAGCGCGGCGGCGCTGCCCTCTTGCCCCAGCGGCGCTATCGCATAGGCGGCGCGCACGCCGGTCAGGCCCAAGGCCTTGTTGGGTGTCCAGAGCTGCCAGACGCTGTCGAGTTGCCGGTTCGTTAATGTGGGTGCGGCGCTGAGCCGCAAAGGCTCGTAGGCACGGTCCAGCACAAGCAGGGTTTGGCGGCCATCGGCCAGCGCACTCAAACTATCCTGCGCGGCCCCGAGCGGGCTGGAAGGCTCACAGGCCCAGAGCAGTTGCGCATCATCAGGCTCGTTGACCGTGGCAAGGCCATGCGCGGCAGCCGCCTGCGCGTAATCGCCGTAACTAAAAGGCGGTAGCCAGACGGCGCGCGCGCCCTGCCCGGCCGCCAAGGCCGTGATGCGAAAGATAAATTCGCTGGCGCTCGCGGCCGGCAGCACACGCACCTGGTCCACCCCATGAAAGGCCGCCAGCCGCGCGCGCAAGGCCGTGTAGCCGGCATCGGGATAACGCGTGGCATCCGCCTGCCGCACGGCGGCCAGCGCCACTGGGCACGGCCCGCAGGCATTGCTGTTGGTCGAAAAATCATGCTGCGGCACGCCCAGGCCGTCGGGCCCACCGTGGACGCGGGACGGCTTGATGCTCATGCCGCCACCATCGCTGCCAGCAGCATCGCCGCCATGGCAAGAAAGACCTGCGCAAACACCGCCTGGGCGGCCAGGCCCTGGGCCAGTGCGGTGTCCGTCGCCTCGGGCGGCCGCCCCCGGGGGTTCAGGATGTAGACGCCCGGCTTACCCAGCGAAACACCGAGGGCCAGCGCCATGGCCGCCATGGGCCAGCCGCTGTTGGGCGAAGGCGTCCTGCGAGCTTCGCGGCACAGGGCATGAAGGGGCAGGCCGCGCGCCGCCAGCGCCAGCAGCAAGGCCGTGAGGCGCGCCGGCAGCCAGGACAGCACGTCGTCCGCGCGCGCGGCCCATTTGCCAGCCCATTCCCAGTTCTTGCCGCGATAGACGCCGCGGTAGCCCCACATGGCATCGGCGGTGTTGGCAAAGCGGTAGACGGCTGCCCCCGGCAGGCCCAGCAGCACAAACCAGAAAATGGGCGCGACCACCGAGTCGTTGAGGTTTTCGGCCAGCGATTCAATCGCGCTTTCGCGCACCTGACTGGCACTGAGCTGCGCGGTGTCGCGGCTCACCAGCCACGAGAGGCGCTCGCGCCCGGCCTCCAGCGACTGGCCCAGCGCCAGTTCCACGGCGCCGACTTCTTCGCGCAGCATGCGCCAGGACAGCATGCACTTGAGCAGCCAGGCCATCAGCACGACCAGCAGCACGCTGTCGATGGCGGCCTGCCAGGCCGGCGCCGCGGCATAGCCGGCCAGTTGCCAGAACACCAGCGCCTGCGCGCCCCAGGCGATGGCGCCGACCAGCGCTGCACCCAGCCACCAGGCCAGCGCGCCCAGCAAAAATGCCGCCGGCGGCGCGCAACGCACCGTCACGCTGCCGCAGGCCTTGAGGTAGTTGCCCATCCAGACCACCGGGTGGACAGGCGAAGGCGGCTCGCCCATGTACTTGTCTATCCACAGCGCCAAGCCGAGGGCCAGCACCATGCAGCCGGCGGCATAAGGCAGGCTGTGCAAAAGGTAGAGGCCGGTCCAGGCCATCATGGCGCTTCTGGGGAAGAAGGCGCGGCACCCCAGAGGTCCTCAAACACCATGTCGGCCAACGGCGCGCGGCGCGCCCACTTTTCGGCCTGCAGCATGGGCTGCTCGTAAAAGGCCTGCACCGGCCCCAGGCACAGCACGGCGATCGGTTTGCTGCCTTCGGGCATGCGCAAAAGCGCGGCCAGCTGTTGCGGATCGAACATGGAGACCCAGCCCATGCCCAGCCCTTCGGCGCGGGCCGCAAGCCAGAGGTTCTGGATGGCGCAGGCCGCCGAGGCAAGATCCATCTCGGGCAGGGTGCGGCGGCCGAACACATGCTGCTCGCGGCCCGGCGGCAAGGCCACGACCAACACCTCGGCGGCGTCCAGCACGCCCTGCACCTTGAGTTTCATGAACTCGTCTTCGCGCTCGCCCAGGGCTTTGGCCGTGAGCACGCGTTCCTGTTCAACCAGCGCATGCACGCCCTCGCGCAAGGGCCTGCTGCGCACACGGATAAAACGCCAGGGCTGCATAAAGCCGACGCTGGGCGCATGGTGCGCGGCCGACAGCAGGCGCTGCAGCAGCTCGTCGGCCACCATGCCGCCGCTGAAGTGGCGCATGTCGCGCCGCTCGTAAATGGCCCGATACACCGCCTGCTGCTCGACGGCGCTAAAGGCGTGAGCGGGCACGGCCGGATCGGCCGGGCCCGCCCCGACGGTGGACACAGAACCCGCCGGAGCACTCACTGCGGGGCTTGCACGGCGGCCACGGCGGGCGCATCGGCGCGCTGCAGCACCGCCAGCAAAGCCGGGCGCACCCAGCGCTGGAAAGCCCATCCGCCCGCCAGTCCCAGGCTCACCCAGAACGACAGGGACACCCAGGTGGTGGCCCAGATGAACTGCGTGCCCAGCTGCTCGAGCGCGGCGTGGGCTTCAGGGCCGAAGCCGGCCAGGGCATCGCCCTGCAGCTTGGGCGCGCCCACCACAAAGGGCAGCGCCAGCAAAACCGCGGCCACCAGCCAGCGCCAGGATGCGCGCGAGAACCCAGCCACGGCGCAGGCGCCGGCCGCGCTGGCCACCGCCAGCACCCACCAGAGCTGGCGAGCCTGCAGCGGCGCGGCTTCCATGCCGGGCACTTCCGCATGCAGGCCCAGCGAGGGCCAGAAGTGAAAGCTCAGCCAGCCGGCCGCCGCCACCACGCCGGCCAGGCGCAGCGAGGCCACCGCAGTACCGCGCTGGTAAAGCCATACGCCCATGACAGCGAACAGCAGCAGCGCCATGCTGAAGGCGTGCAGCATATTGGCCACCCAGGTCCAGCCGGTGCGCTCGGCGCCGTTGGCGGGCTCCCATTCCTTGGCAGCACCTTGCGGATGCTCGTGGTCATGAGCGGCGGTGCCTGCGGCATGCGTATGGGCTGCGGGCGCTTCGGCCGGCTTGGGCGCCTCGGCCTTTTGCTCCTCGTACACCTCGGCCGCCAGAATCAGCGGAGCGGCCTGCCAGCGCTGCACGCCGGTTTGCAGGCTGCCCACCACCACCGCGGTGGCCAGGGCCGCCCAGATCAGTCGTTGAAAAATCATGGATGTCTCCCGGGGGCTGCTCAATGGCAGGGTTTGACGGTGATGTGGCGCACGTCGTGCGCGGCGTTGTGGGCCAGCGGGCTTTCGGCGAAAGCCACGCCGTACAGGACGACCAGGCCGAGCGCGGCGGCGCCCAGCAGCGGGCGCAGCACGGCCAGGCCGGGGTTCAGGACGTCGGAAGGGCTGTGGGTCAGCGTTGTCGGTTCGGTCATGGCGATCTCCTTGGGTTGCTAGGGTTGGTGGGTGAAAAAAGAAACTTGATTGATGCAAACGTAATGGATTCGGCCCGTCATGTCGAGCCCAGGCCGACAGGGGGCAGCCGCGCGAGTATGCCGCCGCGCAGGCGCTCGGGCCGGGTGTTGCGGGCCAGGTTGCCGTCGGCGCTGTGCTTGTGCAGCTGCGCGCAGGCAATCACCTGGGCCGCGGTTTCGGGGTCGGGGACCAGGTCGCCGAAGTAATAGCTGAATTTGCCCTGCGCCTGCAGCGTCACGGTGCAGGCGCGCGAGCAGCCGCTCATGCAGGCCAGGCCGCGCAGCTGCAGGCCCTTGTGCTCGCCGGTGTCGAGTTCGCAGACCAGCAGCGCCTCCTGCACGGCTTCGAACAGCGCCAGGCCATGGGCGGGCAGCTCGCGCGATGCGCCAGCCGGGCGGCAGGTGGTGCAGACAATGATTTCGGTATCGGGCATCGGTGTGGAAAGGTCAGGTCTGTAAATGATTCATGCGGCGGGCAACGCCAGGCGGTGCTCGGCGCCCCATCGGGCGGCCCAGGCGGCGCAGCGGCCCAGGGGTTTGCTGGCATCGTCAAAGTCCACGATCACCAGGTGCTGCGCGGCCGGCGGCAGCGGCTGCTCCAGCGTGCGGCCGTCGGTCAGCAGCCACAGCCAGCATTCGATGGGGCCGTTGCGCTGAAGCCTGCGCTGCAGCAGGCGGCCGGCCTGCGCCAGGGCCTCGGCCAGCGGCGTGCCGCCGCCGCCGCCCACGGGGCGCAGGCGCTGGCTGCCGGCGGCACGCGCGGGGCCGGGCGGCAGCAGCAGCTCCACGCCCTGCCCACCAAAGCGCAGCAGCGCCACCTCGTCGCCCAGGCGCGCGGCCTGCTCGATCATGAACGCGGCATGGCCCTTGGCCAGGGCCAGGCGGCCGTGCCGGCGCATGGAGCCCGAGGTGTCGAGCACGATGCAGTGCAGCCGGCTGGGGCGCAGTGCCACGGGCTGGCGGCGCAGGTGCTCGCGCTTGAGCGGCGACTGCCCCTTGGCCACAACCGTGGGCAGCCAGGCGATGGCGGCGCTGCGCTGCCGGGCACCGGGTGTCGCGGTTGTTGTGAGAGGCGTGTGCGAGGGAGGCCACCGCCAGCTGCCAGGCCCTTTGCGCGGGCGGCGGCTGCGGTGGCCTAGGCTTTTTTTGGCGGCCACCCCGCGATCGCCTGGACCTTGGCCGTGCCTTCGGGCTGGGCCGGCAGCGCGCCCCAGTCGCCTTGCGGGGCGGATGCCGCGGGCGGCTGCTCCTGCGGGCGTTCGGGAGCTTGCGGGGTTTGTGGCGCCTGGCCGCTTGCGCCGGGTGGCTGGGCCGCACTGCCCTCGGGCCGGCGGTGCGCCAGCGCCAGTTCGGCCACGGCATCCACATCGGCCGGCGTCACTTCGCCGCGCCCTTCGAGCGCCGCCAGCGCGCGCGCGGCGCGCAGCATCACCAGGTCGGCGCGCATGCCGTCCACACCGGCGGCGATCGCGCAAGCCGCCGCATGGTTCAGCACCTCGTCGGACCAGGCCAGGCTCGGTAGCGCCGCACGCGCGGCCACCAGCGCCGCGCTCAAGGCGGCTTGCTCGTGCGCATGCTGCCGCGCCAGGGCGGCGGGATCTTCGTCAAAGCCCAGGCGCGCGCGCAGGATGGCGGTGCGCTGCGCGGCATCCACCGGGTTGGCCAGCACCAGCGACAGGCCAAAGCGGTCCAGCAGCTGCGGGCGCAGCTCGCCCTCCTCCGGGTTCATGGTGCCCACCAGCACAAAACGCGCGGCATGCTGGCGCGAGATGCCGTCGCGCTCCACCGTGTTCACGCCGCTGGCGGCCGCGTCCAGCAAGGCATCCACCAGCGCATCGGGCAGCAGGTTGACCTCATCTACATAGAGCACGCCGCCGTGGGCGCGCGCCAGCAGGCCCGGTGCCAGGCGCACCCGGCCGTCGCGCAGCACGTCTTCCACATTGAGCGTGCCCACCAGCTGCTCCAGGCTGGCGGCCAGCGGCAAGGTGACAAAGGGCGCGCCGGGCAGGAGCGCCGCCAGCGCGCGCGCCGCGGTGGACTTGGCCGTGCCGCGCGGGCCGCTGATCAGCACGCCGCCTATGCCCGGGTCTATGGCGGCGAGCTGCAGTGCGCGCTGCAGCTGCGGCTGGCCGACCAGCGCGGTAAACGGAAAGGCCGCGCGCTCGGCGGGTTCAACAGCCTCGGCGGAAATGTTAAGTTCGGGAGTGTTCATGCCAGGGGTCCTTCTCCGTGTTCTTCAAGCCGGCGCTCCAGCGCCAGCAGATGCTCTTCAATGCGTTCGCGGTGCTCGCCGGGCGCTTCCCAGAGGCCGCGCTGCATGGCTTCGAGCAGGCGCTCGCCAATGCTGCGCAAGGCCAGCGGGTTGTGCTGCCGCAGAAATTCGCGGTTGGTGTCGTCGTGCAGATAGGCCTGGGCCACCAGCGCGTACTGGTGGTCGCCCACCACGCCGGTGGTGGCGTCAAAGGCAAACAGGTAGTCCACCGTGGCCGCCATCTCGAACGCGCCCTTGTAGCCGTGGCGGCGCACGCCCTCCAGCCACTTGGGGTTGACGGCGCGCGAACGCACCACGCGCGCCACTTCTTCCCCCAGCGTGCGTATGCGCGGTGCGCCCGGCACGCTGAAATCGCCGTGGTACAGCGCGGCCGGCTCACCGGTAAGTTGCGCCACCGCCACCGCCATGCCGCCCTGGAACTGGTAGTAGTCGTCCGAATCAAGCACATCGTGCTCGCGGTTGTCCTGGTTGTGCAGCACGGCGTCCAGGCCGGCCAGGCGCTGCTCGAAGCTGCCGCGTGCCGCCACGCCATGCCCGCCCTGGCCGTAGGCAAAGGCGCCGGCGCGCAGATAGGCCTGGGCCAGGTCGGCGCCGTCGCTCCAGCGGCCGCTGGCCATGACTTCCTGCAAGCCGGCCCCGTAGCCGCCGGGGCGCGGGCCGAAGACGCGCCAGCTGGCTTCGCGTTCGGCCGCCTCGGCATTCAAGCCCCTGGCTTGCGCCTCCAGCGCCTCGCGCCGCACGCGCGCGCGTATCGGGTTGACCTCGTCGGGTTCGTCCTCTTCGCTGATCGCGGCCACGGCCCGCACCGCGGTGTCAAACAGGTCTATCACATTGGGGAAGGCGTCGCGGAAGAAACCCGAGACGCGCAGGGTCACGTCCACACGCGGCCGGTGCTTCATGGCCATGGGCAGCACCTCGATGTCCACCACGCGGCTGCTGCCCTCGGCCCACTTAGGCCGCACGCCCAGCAAGGCAAAGGCCTGGGCAATGTCCTCGCCGCCGGTGCGCATGGTGCTGGTGCCCCAGACCGACAGGCCCAGGCAGCGCAGCATCTCGCCGTGGTCCTGCAGGTGGCGTTCGACCACACGTTCGGCGGCCGCCGCGCCCATGGCGTAGGCGGTCTGGGTGGGCACGGCGCGTGTGTCCACCGAATAGAAGTTGCGCCCCGTGGGCAGCACGTCGGGCCGGCCACGCGAGGGTGCGCCACTGGGACCGGCCGGCACAAAACGGCCGGCCAGGCCGCGCAGGCACTGGGCAATTTCCTCTGGGCCGCAGGCGTCCAGGCGCGGGCGCAGCACCTCGCGCATGCGCCGCAACACCGGCGTGCTGTGCGGCCAGGCGGATTCGTCCCATGCCGCATCGGCCACCACATGGGCGGCCACCAGCTGGCGGGCCAGCAGCTCCAGGCGCTCGCGCGTGTGCCCGGCATGGCGCCAGGCCTCCTCGCTTTGCGCTTGTAGCACGGCTGGGCGCGGGCCGTTCCAGGGCTCGGCCCACTCGGGGCTTAGCGCGTTAAAACCTTCCACGCCGTCCAGCTTCAAGTCCTGGGCCAGTGCCGCGAGCAGGCTTCGCTGGCCGGCGGCCGCGCCGCCCGGAAAACGCGCCAGCGCCACCAGCGTGTCGACCTGCTGACGGCCCAGCGGCGAGCTGCCCAGTATGTGCAGGCCATCGCGGATCTGCGATTCCTTGATCTCGCAGAGGTAAGCGTCCAGGCGCTGCAGCAGCGCCTCGCGGCCCGCGTCGTCGGCAGGTTTGGCAAAGCCCAGGTCGGCATGCAGGCCCTCGGCGAGCACATGCGCGAGGATGTCCTCGCGCAGGCGCCGCGCGCGCCGGGGGGCCAGCGACAAGGCCTCGTAGTACTCGTCCATCTGCCGCTCCAGCTTTTGCAGCGGGCCGTAGGTCTCGGCGCGCGTGAGCGCCGGCATCAGGTGGTCGATGATGACGGCCTGCGTGCGGCGCTTGGCCTGGCTGCCCTCGCCGGGGTCGTTGACGATAAAGGGGTAGAGGTGCGGCAGCGGGCCCAGGAGGGCATCGGGCCAGCAGGCCGCGCCCAGCGCCACACTTTTGCCGGGCAGCCATTCGAGGTTGCCGTGTTTGCCCACATGCACCACGGCATCCACCGCAAACTGGCGGCGCAGCCAGAAGTAGAAGGCCAGGTAGTTGTGCGTGGGCACCAGGTCGGCATCGTGGTAGGTCGCCACCAGGTCCAGGTCGCGGCCGCGCGCGGGCTGTATGCCGACAAACACGTTACCCAGGCGCAGGCCGGAGACCATGAAGCGGCCGCCGCGCACCATCGGGTCCTGTTCGGGCGGGCCCCATAGCGTGTTGACGGCATCGCGGCTGGCCGCGTCCAGGCGGTTGAAATCCTGCAGGTAGTCCGCCATGGCCAGGCTCTGCCCGGCGGGCCGCATGGGGTTGGCGTCCAGGTTGTTGGTCACGCCCGCCACCAGCGCGGCGATCAAGGCATCGCCGCTTTCGGGCAATTCGCCTGTGGCGTAGCCTGCCTCTCGCATGGCGCGCAGCAGGGCCACGGTGGAGGCCGGCGTGTCCAGGCCCACGCCGTTGGCCAGGCGAGCGTCGTCATTGGGATAGTTGGCCAGCACCAGTGCGACGCGCTTGGTGTCGTTGGGCTTGCACTGCAGCGCGCACCAGCGGCGCGCCAATTCGGCCACAAAAGCCATGCGTTCGGGCTCGGGCTGGTAGCGCACCACGTCCACCTCGGTGCGTTCGCAGCGCCAGGCCAGGCCCTTGAAACTGATGGCGCGTGTGCCTATGCGGCCGTCCACCTCGGGCAGCACCACCTGCATCGCCAGGTCGCGCGGCGCCAGGCCGTGCGGGTCGGCCTGCCACTGCTCCTGTGAGCAGCCCGCGGTGATCAGCTGCAGCACCGGGGCATCGCCGGCCAGGGGCTCCATCTGCGCGCCCTGCACGCTGTCCAGGTCGTCGCCATCGAGCGCGGTGATGGCGAAGCTGGTGGCGTTGAGCACCACACCCACGCCGTGTTCAGCGGCCAGCGAACGCAGCAGCGCCAGGCTGGTGGAGTTCTTCAGCGAATCCACCGCCACGGCCACGGTGTTGAGGCCTTCAGCGCTCAGTGCGGCCAGCATGGCGTCAAACACCGCGGTGTTGCCGGCCTGCAGATGGGCGCGGTAAAACACCAGCAGCGCGGCCGGGACGCCGTCTCGCCAAGGAGCGGTCTCCAGCGGCTGGTAGACCATGGCGGGCGGCAGCACTTCGGGCGGCGCGGGGCGTGCGCCCAGGTCGAAGGCGGCATGGCCTATCAGTTCAAAAAATGTGCGGGCGTTGTCTCGGCCGCCTTCGCGCAGGCAGCGCCAGAGTTCGCGGCAATCCTCATGGGGGGCGGTGCTGCGCAGCAGCAGCTGCAGGTCTTCGGCGGCATCGCCCGAGAACAAGGCCAGCCACTGGCCGCGCGCGCCCGCCAGTTCGCGCACCTGTTCCACCACATAAGCCCAGTCGCTGGCGGCCCCCAGGTGGTCTATGACCACCACACGCGCATGCTGCAGCACCTCGTCGACGTACATGTCGGCCGAGGCTGGCTGGCGCAGCCACATCAGGTTGGCCAGGCGCACCGTGGGAAAGCCGGCGGGCAACTGCTGCGCCGCATCGGCCAGCAGGGACAGCGTGGTGTCGGCCGCGCTGAGCACCACGATGTCGCCCGGCGTCTGCTCCACGCGCACCACACCCTGGCCACCGTCTTCAACGTGGCCGCCGGGGCGGGTGGAGAGCAGGTGCATCGCGGGCTCTGGCGTGCGTTATGCGGCGACGGGCGCTGCCAATGCAGCGCTCAATTCAGCCTGCAGGACAGCGGCATTCAATTCGGAGCCGATCAGCACCAGCCGTGATTGCCGCGCTTCGCCTTCGCGCCAGGGGCGGTCGAAGTAACTGTCGAAACGCGTGCCCACACCCTGCACCACCAGGCGCATGGCCGAGCCGGGCAAGGCCACAAAGCCCTTGGCGCGGTAGATCTCGTGGCGCTCCACCAGGCCGCGCAAGGCGGCCAGCAGCGCGTCGCGGCCGGGCACGTCCAGCGCCACCTGCACCGAGTCAAAGGCGTCGTGGTCGTGGTCTTCTTCCTCATCATGGTGGGTCTTGCGCTGGTCGATGACGTCTTCGACCGCGCGCTCCAGGCCCAGCAGCACGCCGATGTCGATGCGGCCGTGCTGGGCCTGCACCAGCTTGACGCCGGGCGCGGTCTCGGCGCGGATCGCGGTTTCCACGCCGGCCAGTTGCTCGGCCGTCAAGCCGTCGGTCTTGTGCACCACCACCAGGTCGGCGGTGGCCAGCTGGTCCTCAAACAACTCGTGCAGCGGCGATTCGTGATCGAGGTTGTCGTCGGCGCGGCGCTGCGCGTCCACGGCGACAGGGTCGTCGGCAAAGTCACCGGCGGCCACCGCGGGCGCGTCCACCACCGTCACCACCGCATCGACGGTGAAGGTGTTGCGCAGCGTGGGCCACTGGAAGGCCTGCACCAGCGGCTTGGGCAGGGCCAGGCCCGAGGTCTCGATGATCAGGTGATCGATCTGGTCGCGGCGCGCGGCCAGTTTTTCCATGACCGGCGCGAACTCCTCTTGCACGGTGCAGCACAGGCAGCCGTTGGCCAGTTCGTAGAGCTGGCCGTTTTCTTCGCCGTTCTCGTCGCAGCCTATGCCGCAGCCGCGCAGCAGTTCGCCGTCTATGCCGAGCTCGCCGAACTCGTTGACGATGACCGCGATGCGGCGGCCCTGCGCATTGGCCAGCAGGTGGCGCAAGAGCGTGGTCTTGCCGCTGCCCAGGAAGCCGGTGACGATGGTGGCGGGGATTTTTCGGGTTTGCATGATGTGTCTCGGTTGAAAAAATTAACGGGGCGGCAGTGCGCTCAGGCACTCCACCAGCATGTGCGCGGCCTCGCCCAGGCGCGGGCCAGGGCGCGACAGCAGGTCCATGCGCTCGGTGTCCAGCAGGCACAGCTGCTGCTGGCGCACCGCGGGCAGCGTGCTCCAGCCGGGGCGGTCCGACAGGTTGGACAAGGTGGCGCGCGGGCCGATGATGATGTCGGGCGGGCGACGCAGCAACAGCTCGGGGTTGATCCGGGGGAACAGGCCCAGCTCGCCGCTCACGACGTTAACCAGGCCCAGCCTGGCGACGGTCTCGCCGATAAAACTTTTGTCGCTGGCTGCGGACGAGCCCGCCCCCACTTCCACATACACGCTGCGCCCGCGCAGTGCGGCGGGCATGCGCGCGGCCGCGGCGTCGAACTCGGCCTCCATGCGGGCCAGCAGCTCGCTCGCACGCGCCGGCTCGCCCAGCGTCTCGCCGAGCTTGAGCAGCATGCGTTTGAGGTCGGCATGGGTGCGGGCGTCAAACGTCATGACCGGCACGCCCAAGGCCTTGAGCCTTTCACCGGCGCGGCTGCGCGGCCCCAGCAGGACCATATTCGGGCGCAGGGTGACTATGCGTTCGATCTGCGCGTCTTCCAGGCCGCCCACCTTGGGCAGCCCCAGCACCGAATTGGGCCAGGTGGAATGGCGGTCCGTGCCCACCAATTGCGCGCAGTGGCCCAGCGCGCACACGGCTTCGGTCAGCGAGGGTGCAAGCGTGACGATGCGCGAGACAGGTTGTGTCTGCGCCATGGCCACGCCTGAGAGCAGGCTGAAAGCCAAGCCCAGAACACGCAACATCAATCGGAATGCCTGAACGTTCATCTCAATCTTCAATGCCCCGTTGCGCCGGAACGCCAGCTTTAAAGTGGTGCTTGATCAAAGTCATTTCGGTCACCGTATCCGCCAGCTCCACCAGCTCGGCCGGCGCATTGCGCCCCGTCAGCACCACATGCACATGCGGCGGACGTTCGCGCAGGCAGGTGAGCACAGCTTCCAGCGGAACCCAGCCGTAGCGCAGCGGGTACATGATTTCGTCGAGCACCACCATGAAGTGCTCTCCGGCGCGTATGGTGGCCTCGGCCCTGGCCCAGCCGTCCAGCGCCAGCTGGGCCGAGTGCTCGAGGTCGCGGCTCTTCCAGCTGAAGCCGTCGCCCAGGCCTTCAATCGGGATGCCCAGCTGCTCAAACAGCCGGTGCTCGCCGAAGCGCGCGCTGGGCACTTTCATGAACTGGTAGACCTTGACGGCCTTGCCGCGGCCGTGGGCGCGCAGGGCCAGGCCGAAGGCGGCCGTGCTTTTGCCCTTGCCGTGGCCGGTGTTGATGAGGACCAGGCCGCGGCGCTCGCCGGTGGGCTTTTCGTAGGGGGTGGCCGAAGGTGGGGTTTCAATTTGCATGGGAGCCCTCTTGGGAGGTTGGGTAACTTTGGGCAATGCTATCCACTGCCCTTGCAAGGGGTGGACGGCAATGCGCCCGTCGAATACATCTTCCAGGGCCCGGTGGGTGGCCAGGTCGGCGCAGGGGCCCTGGTGGGTGACGCGGCCTTCGGCCATCACCACCAGGCTGTCGGCCTGCAGCGCCATGGTGATCTCATGCAGCACGCTGACCACGGTCTTGCCCTCGACCACCAGGGCCCGCACCACGTCCAGCCAGTCGGCCTGGTGCGGCGGGTCCAGGTTGGCCAGCGGCTCGTCCATCAACAGCACCTGGGCCTGCACCGCCAGGGCGCGGGCCAGCAGCACGCGCTGGCGCTCGCCGCCCGACAGCTGCCCCAGCGCGCGCTGGCGCCAGTCCCAGGCGCGGGTGGCGCGCAGGGCTTGCTCCACCGCCGCACGGTCGGCCGCGCTGGGCGGCGCTAGCCAGGCCTGGTGCGGCAGCCGGCCCAACATGGCGACGTCCCACACGGTCAGGTCGTCGGCCGAGGTTTCGTTCTGGCCCAGCCAGGCCAGCTGGCGGGCGCGCTCGCGGTGCGGCAGCTGCTGCAGGGGCTGGCCCAGCAGCATGACGCTTCCGCCGTGCGGCAGCACGCCGGCCAGGGCCTTGAGCAAGGTGGACTTGCCCGCGCCGTTGGGGCCCACGATGCTGGTCCAGCGCGCGGCGGCGATGTCCAGGTCTATGCCGTGCAGCACGGTTTGCCTTTGCACGCCATGGCCCAGGCTGGCCGCGATGGATTGCGCGCTGATAGCGGCGGGATTGGCTACAGGGTTCATGCCGCGCGCCCTCCCCCCAGGTTGCTGCTACGGTGCATCAGCCACAGCAGGTAGCCGCCGCCCAGCACCGCGGTGAGCATACCCACGGGCAGTTCCTGCGGCGCCATCAGCCCGCGCGCCAGCGTGTCGGCGGCCATCAGCAGCACGCCGCCCATCAGGCTGGAGAGCAGCATCAGGTGGGCATGCGTGGTCTTGACCACGGAGCGCACCAGGTGCGGTGCGGCCAGGCCCACAAAAGCGATCAGCCCGGTCTGCGCCACGGCGGTGCCCGTGGCCAGCGCCAGCACCGCGACCAGCGCCGCGCGCATGGGCGCCACCGGCAGGCCCAGGCTGACGGCCGTGGCGTCGCCCAGGCTCAGGCCGTCGAGCACGCGCGCCAGCAGCCAGGCGGCCAGCACACAGACACCCCACACGCTGGCCATGAGGATGCACGAGGTCCAGCCGACAAAGGCTGTCGAGCCCAGCATGAAGGCCTGCATGGCCTGCAGCGATTCGGGTGAAAACAGCAGCACCAGGTGCGTCATGGCGCCCAGCACCACGCCCACCACCACGCCGGCCAGCAGCAGGCGCAGGGTGTGGCCGACGCCGCGCGAGAGCACCAGCGTGAGCATCACCGCGAACACGGCGCCCAGGAAGGCCGCCCCGGTCAGGCCCAGGCGCACCCACAGGCTGCTGGAGAACACGCTGACGGCCACGCCGCCGTTCATCATGTTGCCGCCCAACATGCCGGCGCCGCCGCCCAGGGCGGCCAGCGCCAGCGCCACGCCCAGCGAGGCGCCCGAGGCGCTGCCCAGCAAGTAGGGATCGGCCAGCGGGTTGCGGAACAGGCCTTGCGCCACCGCGCCCGCCAGGCCCAGCAAAGCGCCGGCAGCCCAGGCGCCCAGGGTGCGCGGCAGGCGGATCTGCCAGATGATTTGCTGCGCCATCGCGGTTTGCGGCGGGTCCTGCGCGGGATTGAGCAGCGGCCCGATCAGGTTCTCCAGCCCGGCGCTGCCTACGCAGATACCCAGCGCCACCAGGGTCAACGCGCCCAGCACACCGGCCCAGACCAGCCACCACACGCGGGCCTGCATCATGGTTTGGCCCCCGGTGCCTTTTCCGTCAGACAGCGGGCCATCAGGCGCGCGCCCTCGGCCATGCGCGGGCCGGGGCGCACCAGCACATTGGCCTCTTCGGTCGGGAAGATGCAAACGCGTTGCTCGCGCAGCGCGCGAATGCCTTGCCAGCCCGGCCGCGCCTGCAGGCCGTCGGCGCTGCGCTGGCCGACCATGATCAGGTCGGGATTGGCGCGGACTATGTATTCGGGGTTGAGCTTGGGAAAAGGCCCGAGCTTGGCCGGCACGATGTTTTTGACGCCAAGCCGCGCCAGCGTCTCGCCGATAAAGGACGACTCCCCGGCCGCATACGGGCCCTGGTTGACCTCAAAGTAGACCCGCGTGCCGCGCACGTTGGGCGGCAGCGACTGGGCCGCGGCCGAGACGCCGGCATCGATCGCGCGCCAGATGCGCGCGGCATCGGGCACTTCGAGCAGCTGGCCCAGCTTGAGCATCACGCGCTGCACGTCGGCATGGCTTCGGGGCTCCAGCGCCACCACCTTGAGGCCCAGGGCCTGCAGCCTGTCGCCCGCGCGCGAAGAGGTGGCCAGCAGCACCACGTCGGGCTTGAGCGCGACGATCATCTCGATGTTGGGGTCCAGCCCGCCGCCGACCTGGGGCAGCTTTTGCACACTGGCCGGGAAGTTGGAATAGCGGTCCACGCCGACCAGGCGCTGGCAGCGGCCGAGCTCGCAAACGCTTTCGGTCAGCGAAGGCAAAAGGCTGACGATGCGTTGCGGCGCCTGGGCAAACGTGAGGGTCGTGCCGCGGTCGTCGGTCAGCTGCAGGGCGCGCGCGGGCGCCGCCAGCGCAAGGCCCAGAAGCAGCAAAAGAAAAGCGATGCGTTTCACGAAGGGGCTTTCAAGGTCAGCGGCAAACCGGCCGCCATCAGGGTCACGCGCGCGCAGGCGCCGGCCACCTGCTGGTTGAGCTGGCCCAGTGCATCGACAAAGGAGCGGGTTTCACGGCCCAGGGGAATCACACCCAGGCCGATCTCGTTGCCGACCAGCACCAGCGGCCCGGGGGCGGCGCCAATGGCGCTCACCAGCAGGCCCGCCTGTTCCCATGCGGCTTGTTCGGCATTCTTGATTTCCAGGCCGGGCGCGGGCATCAGCAGGTTGGTCAGCCACAGCGTGAGGCAGTCGACGACAACAAGGGTGTTGGGGGCGCTGTGTTGCACGATGGCCTGGGCCAATTGAACAGGCTCTTCTACGGTCGACATGCCGGGAAGACGCTCGGCGCGGTCCTGCTGGTGGCGGCGTATGCGTTCGCGCATTTCGTCGTCCCAGGGCCTGGCGGTGGCGATCATCACCGCACGGTGTCCGGGCGACTGCGCCAGCCATTGCTGCGCCAGCTGCTCGGCGCGGCGCGACTTGCCACTTCTCTGGCCGCCCAGGACCAGTTCGCTTCTGGCGATAGTCATGGTGTTCATGGCGTGAAAGCTCCCGCCTGCTCAGCATCCATCCACTGCAGGATGATCTGGTGCATTTTGGCCACGCCATCGGTCAGCGCTGCCGGGCCGGGCTGCAGGATGTCGGGCGACTTGATTTCAAACAGCTGCTGGTGGCGCACGGCGTTCACGCCGCTCCAGCCCTCGCGCGCCGCCACGTTCTCGGGCCGGAATTTCTTGCCGCACCAGGAGCCCAGGATGATGTCCGGGTTGCGGCGGACGATCTCGGCGCCATCCGCGATGATGCGGTTCTTGCCCAAGGACTGCTGCGCCAGTTCGGGGAAACAATCGTCCCCCCCGGCCATGCCCATCAGCTCGGACACCCAGCGGATCGCGCTGATGTGCGGGCTGTCCCACTCTTCAAAAAACACCTTGGGGCGGCGTGCGCCGGCAGCCACCCTGGCCGCCACGGCCGCCTGCATGGCACGTAGGCCGTCCTGCATCCGCGCAATGCGACTGGCGCCCTGCTCCGCCTCGCCCACCATGGCCGCCAGCTGGAACAGCATGGAAAAAATTTCGGCCACGCTGCGCTGGTTGAAGATGGTGACCTGCACGCCGCGTTTGACCAGGTCGGCCGCGATATCGGCCTGCAGGTCCGAAAAGCCCAGCACGCAGTCGGGCTGCAGCTCCATGATCTTGTCCAGCTTGGCGCTCAGGAAGGCGCTGACGCGCGGCTTCTCGTCGCGCGCGCGTTTGGGCCGCACGGTGTAGCCCGAGATGCCCACGATGCGCCGCTCCTGGCTCAGCAGGTAGAGCCACTCGGTGGTCTCCTCGGTCAGGCAGACGATGCGCTGCGGGCCGGGATTGAAATGCAGCAGGTCGGCGCTCATGCGGGCACTCCGGCGGGCGCGCTAAACAGTTCCACCACGGCTTCGGGGCAGGAGGGAAACCAGGCGTGGAAGTAGCTGGCGCGCACGGCGCCATGCTGCCACACGGCCTCGCCCGCGTCGGGCGCCGGCGTGGTGCCGGGCCGCGAGGTGCGGCCCACGGGCTGTAAAGGCGTGGCCGTGGTCGAGTAATGGAAGGTATGGCCGCGCAAGGTGCCGCCGGCCAGTTGCAGCTGCTGCGGGCCCAGGCCGGCCAGCAGCTTTTGCATGCTCACCTCGCCAGCCAGCACGCCCCACTGCGCATGGCGCCGGCCGTCCAGCGTGACCAGGGTGTCAAACAGCGCCATCATGCCGCCGCACTCGGCCCATACGGGCTTGCCCGCGGCGACATGCGCTACCAGGCTGCCGCGCAGCGCGGTGTTGGCGGCAATCGTCTCCGCATGCAGCTCGGGGTAGCCGCCGGGAAGCCACAGCGCGTCGCAGACGGGCAGCGCCGCATCGGCCAGCGGCGAGAAAAACGCCAGCTCGGCGCCCAGCGCGCGCAGGGTGTCGAGGTTGGCGGCATAGATAAAACAGAAGGCGGCATCGCGCGCGACGGCAATCGTCTTGCCGCGCAATGCCGGCACCACGGGCGCGGGGGTTTCAGGGGCCGCGAAGTCCACCGCCCAGCGCTGCCAATCTTCCAGCGTCATCCGGCCCAGTGGCGTATCGGCCAGCGCGTCGGCCGCGGCGTCCAGGCGCTCCATGGCGTCCGCCACTTCGGTGGCCACGGTCAGCCCCAGGTGGCGCTTGGGCAGGCTCATGGCGGCATCGCGCAGCACCGCGCCCAACCACTGCTCGGGCGCCACGCTGGCTTGCAGCATGGCCGCATGGCGCGCATTGGCCACGCGGTTGGCCAGCACCCCGGCCCAGGGCATGTGGGGGCGGTAGTGCTGCAGGCCGAAGGCCAGCGCGCCGAAAGTCGCCACCATGCCCGAGGCATCCACCACGGCCAGCACTGGCAGGCCGAAACGCTGCGCCAGGTCGGCCGCGCTGGGCTCGCCGTCAAACAGGCCCATCACACCTTCCACAATGATCAGGTCCACCTCCTGCGCGGCCTCATGCAAGCGCGCCCGGCAGTCGGCCTCGCCGGTCATCCACAGGTCCATCTGGTACACCGGTGCGCCGCTCGCCAGGGCGTGCCAGCACGGGTCCAGGAAATCCGGCCCGCACTTGAAGACCCGCACGCGCCGCCCCTGGCGCGCATGCAGCCGCGCCAGCGCGCAGGCCACCGTCGTCTTGCCCTGGCCGGAGGCCGGGGCGGCGACAAGGATGGCGGGACAGCGGACGGTTTGTGGCATGGAGGGTCGGGATAAAGGTTTAGCGGGGTGCCCAGGTCACACCGACATAGAGGTTACGCCGGGCGGTCGCATAGGTGTTGGCGGTCTGGTAAATCTTGTCGGTCAGATTCTCCAGTTTGGCCACCAGCTTCCAGTCAGGGGACAGCGCCGTCGTGGCACTGAGGTTCATGACCGAGTAGCCGGGCAGCACCACGTTGGTGTTATCGCTGTCGAAGGCATGCGAGGCCATCACCAGGTCGGTCGCGAGCTGCCAGCCGCCCAGCGGCATTTCGGCGCCCAGCGTTGCGTACTGGCGCGAGCGGCGCTGCAGGGTGCGGTTGGTGATCCGGTTCTTGGGGTTCTGCAAATCCAGCGAGCCGTGGATACGGACATTGCCCACCATTTCTGCCGCCGTAAGCGTCAGCCCGGTGTACTGGGCCTGCGCGGTATTGGCATAGCAGCCGCGGTTGGCCAGCACCGTCGGCGGCCCGCCGTTGGTGCAGGGGCCGTTGCCCGTGACAAAGCTCAGCAGGTTGCTCAGGCGGTTGCGGTACACCGTGATGCCGTACTGCGATGTGCCCTGGCTGTATTTGAGCGCCGCTTCCACGCTGCGGCCGGATTCGGGCTTGAGGGTCGAGGTGCCGTAGATGCTGAAGCGCTGGTACAGCGTGGGGACGCGGAAAGACGTCCCGGCGGAGGCGGACACCTTCCACTGCGGCGTGAGCGCAAAGGCATAGGCCGCGGAGCCGGTGGTCTTTCCGCCGAATTCGCTGTCCCTGTCGTGGCGGGCGTTGAGCTGCACGGTGTGCGCACCGCCGCTCCAGCCGTAGCCCAGGCTCACGCCGTCCAGGGAGCGGTTCTTGTTGAGCACACTCGCGCCCCCCGGTATGACCGCGGAGCCAACCAGGCGGAACACATCCCTTCGGCTTTCGAGTGCGGCGCTCAGCAGGTGGGCGCCCAGGCGGTATTCGTTCTGGAGCAGCAACGTGCTGATAGTGCTCTTGTCGTAGGAAATCTGGGGCGTCGAGCCGTTCAGGCCCTCCTCGCCGGAATCAGTGCCCTGGGTGAGGGCCAGCCTGGTGCTGTAGCGGTCGGACCATTTGGCCTCCCACTGCAGGCCCAGGGTCTGCAGGTCGGCGATGCGGCGGTAGTCGCGGGTGGGGCCGCCGTCGTATTGGGAGTCCGTGTGGCTTTGCATCACGTTGGCTTCAATGCGGTGGTCGGGGTTGACCTGCAAACCCAGCTTGGCGTTGGCGCCCAGGCTTTTGTAGCCGTCGGCATCGGGGTTCTGGCTCGCGATGGTCCGCGCGTTGAAGCCGTCACTCTGGCCCTGGCTCAAGCCCAGCGCATAGTCGAATGCACCCGCCGACCCGCTGGCGGCGAGTTCGACCCGTCTGGTGTTGTAGGAGCCATAGCCCACCGACACGGAGGGCGAGAAGGGGCCTTCGCCCCGTTTGGTGAAGATCTGGATCACGCCGGCCACGGCGTCGGAGCCATAAATGGCGCTGCTGGGGCCGCGCAAGACCTCGATCCGGTCGATCAGCGACAGCGGAATATTGCTCCACGAAGCACCGCCGGCCGTCGCCTGCGACTCCACCCGCACGCCGTCGATGAAGACGGGGGTGTGGCGGCTTTCCCCGCCGCGCACAAACACACTGGTGTTCGCGCCTGTGCCGCCGTTGCGGGTGATCTGTATGCCCGGCACGCGCACCAGGATGTCGGCCAGCCCGACCGGGCCGGCGCGTTCTATGGTTTCGCGGTCGATGACGGTGACGTCGGCAACGACGTCGCCGATGGGCTGGGCGCTGCGCGTGGCGCTCACCACCATTTCCCTGAGCTGCGGCGCGACAACGGCCGGGGCGGCCTGCGCGGTTTGGGTGGTCTGCGACAGGGCGGGAGACGCCGCCAGAAAGGCCAGCGGGAATGCGGCGGCCAGCGCCGTCGGGAGCACGGCCAGGCGTGCGTGGGGAGCAATTTTCATGAATCAACAGTCAGCAATGGGCCCTCACCGGCTTCCCCGCCGGTGTGTGAGCGTTACAAACACCCAGTCCAGGGACTGGACGTGCGCGTTCACCTTGTTGGCCGGTATCCGGGCTGACGGAGCTGCCTCCATCGCCTTCCCAAACGCTTGTTCAAGGCGCTCAGTGGCTGATGATGAAAGCTGAATGCGCGCTGGCCGTGAGGCCGGAAAAGCGCATTCGTCCGTTTTACCGTTGCGGGGGCAGCGCAGGTTGAAGGTCTGGGCGCCGGCCTTCGGGCTTGACCCGATGCCTGGCTTTGACGCTCTCCTGCTTCCCGTTGAACTGCAGCATGTGAACCACACTGCGGGCACCAACAGGGGCGATTCTACGCGGCCCTTCCCCAGTTCAGGCCGCAAACCCTACAATCGGGCTTGCCATGGCGAACCAAACCCAAATCGACCAGATCACCGAACGCGTCGAGCGCCTGTTGCTGCGCTACGAGGAATTGCAGCGCACCAACGAGCTGCTGGCCGAACAGGTCGGCCTGCTGACGCAGGAGCGCGACTCCCTCAAGTCGCGCCTGGGCGCGGCCCGCGCCCGCGTCGATGCCCTGCTCGAGCGCCTGCCCGAAAGCAGCGGCCACGGCCATAAAACCACCGCGGGAAGCGAGTCATGAAGCAGCTCGAAGTACAGATCATGGGCCAAAGCTATTTGCTGGGCTGCCCCGAAAACGGCGACGCGCGCATGCTGGACGCGGTCAACCGCGTCGACATGGCCATGTGCCGGATCCGCGACGCCGGAAAGATCAAGGCGCGCGACCGCATCGCCGTGCTGGCGGCATTGAACCTGGCCTTCGAGCTTCCCGAGCGCACGCCGGGCGCCGCCCCCGTGCCGGCGGCCGCGCCGGCCGAGGCCGCCGGCAATGCCGACAGCCCGCAGCTCGCGGCCCTGCTGCAGCGTCTGGACACCGCCCTGGGCATAGACGGCCGCCTGCTTTGAAGTCGGGCGCGCGCCGGCAGCGGCGCTTGCCCCTCCATCCCGTCGCAGATCCTGTCATCGCGTCCCGGGCAAGGCCGCAAAGGCCTACAATGAAGACGTCTGCGATGCGCATTGGGCTTTATATTTCCTTGAACCAATGCTCTTTGAGCACGGGCTTGGTAAATTGTCCGGCAGGTGTGATCGTCTCGCGTCAGACGA